>Ga0256839_1004487_pt1 | contig 13578 bp, 16 predicted proteins | sample 354166metaG_FD_185968 | JGI IMG/M metagenome (GOLD analysis project Ga0256839, IMG submission 185968) | Hydrothermal vent microbial communities from Mid Atlantic Ridge, Atlantic Ocean - 354-166 | ecosystem: Environmental > Aquatic > Marine > Hydrothermal vents | place: Atlantic Ocean: Mid... | reverse complement strand
TAATGATTATTGGTGCTGGAGGTGCAGATAAAATTCCATATCTTTTAGCATGGCACAAAGCAGAGAAATATAATTCTATAGCTGTCGTTGATGCAGATAACGAAGGTAGAAAAGTTCTTCAAGAAGTTGAAAGAAGAAATATTGAAATTGATAATGATTCTGACATTTTGATGTTAAACGAAATTGCTGAAGAATTTAAAGGTAAGGATATAGAAATAGAAGATTTATTCGATGAAGAATTCTATCATATTGCTGTTAATAGAACATATAAGGAGATTTTCAAAAGTAAATTAGGAAAACCTGAAATCGAACTAAAACAGATACCTTCCGAAGGACTCAGAACTAAAAGATACAGTAGATTTTTCAAAGACAATGATTTGGGAGGGTTTGACAAAATTAAAGTTGCACTAGAAATTAAAAAAATATTATCAAGAAAGGTAAGCAAAGATGTCGAAAGTATGTTAGAGGAAACAATGGATAAATTTGAGAAATTATTTGAAAAGATTAAAGAGAAATTTCAAAGGGAGGGGGTTGAATTATGATTTTAGGCGGGCTTGGGCACTCTGCGGTGCTTTGCACCTTGCCCCTAACGGGGTCACTTAACAGGAGGATATGTGGCTCGCTTACGCTCGCCCAAATTTGCTCCGCTATCGCTCCGCCAACTCCACATATCCCCAAAACGTTGCCCGAAATTCGGCTCGGCGGTGATGAAAAATGTATTAACCCCCTTGTCTTCTGCCCACTAAAGTTGGCAAGGATCTGCGCTTATTTGTATTGTCCATCATGGCATTTTCTCTTTCACCAAAAGTACACCTTAATCATTCTCACAATCCAGAGCTAATTAAAAACCAATCGCAACATTTAAATATGGTTAAGGGATAAACCCCCCTGTGGTGAAAAAACATGGAAGCTCCTCTGATTCCGTATCTGAGGAACTCCGCTGACAATCGCAGAGTAAAATTATCCCTGCCCAGTTATTGTGCATGTACCTGCAGGCATTCTTGGTGAGCTCCTAAGAGATAAGGAGCATCTCTCCGGTGAGGTGACATCATGAAAGCAGACCTGTACTTGAGAGTGTCATGTGGAGCTCGTGAATCAGCGAAGCAGCAGTATTAGGCTGCTGAGGTTCGCCGTGAGGTACGGGTGTGCGACTGTAGGGCACGCTTCGCGGCAGATTTGTGAGGAGGAAGATAGCCTCAAGAACCCCGCTCTTTGCCGGCTTGTTTGCGCCCACCAGCACCGCAAGCCCGCTGAGCTCAACCTCTCCCTCATGCACCCCCCTGAAGTTTTAAGACGGTCAAAAGCTTTTCTTAGTGTGTGGCGGTGGACCTCATGAACCTGCGCTTTCTCATCACCGGCAAACCCGGCTGCGGAAAGAGCACCATAGCGTCACGCGTAGCCAGTGTGCTTGGCAGGCGTGCAGGCGGGATGCTCACCCGCGAGCTACGCGAGCGGGGCAGAAGGGTGGGCTTTGAGGTTCTGGACATAGCCACCGGCAGGAGAGCTTTGCTCGCCCACGTTTCTCTAAGCTCAACCTACCGCATCGGCAGGTATGGTGTTGACCTCAGCGCTCTTGAAGAAGTTGGCGTGGAAGCTGTGCAAAAGGCGCTTGAAGAGCGCAGGTTCATTATCATTGACGAAATAGGTCCCATGGAGCTGCTCAGCAGAGCCTTCATTCATGCCGTTGAAAAAGTCTTCAGTGCGCCCGTGGATGTACTGGCAACGGTGCACCTGCGCTCCTCTCACCCTCTGGTGAAGGAGCTCAAATCCAGGCGTGACGTGGTTTTGCACGTTATCAATGAGAGAAACAGGGAGCAGGTGCTGCAGGAGCTGCTGGAGGTGGTGACGTGAAGAAGGGCAGGATAACCGCCTTCAGGCAGAGCAGGAGGGTTGTGCACCCCAGGTATGCGGTTGTGAAGCCCTGCGACAGCGGGGACTACACCGGCAGAAAGGTGGTTTACGTTACACCCACCGGCAGGAGAATAACAGGCAAGGTGTGGAAGAAGCACGGCAGCAGCGCTCTGCTGGTGAGGTTCCCGAGGGGTCTGCCCGGGCAGGCGCTCGGCGCTGAGGTATCCTTTCTGCCATAGCGCTTTCAGCCCCTCACCTGTGGTAGAGAGAGCCACCTCTGGCGTCCATGGCAACCACTAAGGGACCGAAGCTCTTCACCTCAAGCACCCACAGCGCCTCCGGCATGCCAAGCTCCAGCCAGTGCACCTCCACCACCCGCCTCACAGCCCTTGCCGCAAGCGCTCCTGCGCCGCCGGTGAAAGCCAAGTACACGCAGCGGTCTCTGAGCGTCTCGCGGGCTTTCTCAGAGAATCCGCCCTTGCCCACGACAACGGTGGTGCCGAAGAGCTCAAGCATGCTCCCAATGTACCCCTCCATCCTGGCGCTGGTGGTGGGTCCGGCTGACACCACCTCCCAGCCGCCGCGGGCACGCCTCACGAGAGGACCGCAGTGGTAGATGCTTTTGAGCTCAACGGGTGCGCATCCCAGCTCCAAGGCACGGGCGTGCGCCCTGTCCCTGGCAGTTACTAAGGTGCCGCTGAGGCAGAGCACATCTCCAGCTCTGAGCCTCCCCACCTCCCGGCGCTCCAGCGGCAGCTCCAGCTCCATCAAGGCTGCACCACCTCCAGCCTGCCTGCACGCTCAACCAGCGTGGCGCGCCTGTGCGCCCAGCACTGCACGCTCACGGCAACGGGGAGAGATGCGGTGTGGCAGTGGGCGGCGAGCAGGTGCACACCCAGGCATGTGCTTCTGCCCCCGAAGCCCATTGCTCCGGTGCCTAAGGCATTCACCCTGCTGAGGATGCGCTCCTCAAGCTCAGCCAGCTCAGGCTCGGAGTTGGCTGAGCCAAGCGGCTGCAGAAGCGCGAGCTTTGATAGCAGCGCGGCATGCTCTAAGGTGCCTCCCACTCCCACTCCCAGCACCACCGGGGGGCACGGTTTTGCACCCGCCCTGCGCACCACCTCTGCCACGAACTCCGCAATCTCCTCAGCCCCCGCTGAAGGCGATAGCAGCGCTGCAGCGGAGCAGTTCTCGCTTCCCGCACCCTTGGGCATGAAGGTTATGCTTCTGGGCTCCTCATGCCCCAGACGGTGCACCACCGGCACGTGCACGCCCGTGTTGTCTCCCGTGTTTGACCTGCTCAGCGGATGCACTATGCAGGGTCTGAGCGGCACCTCCTCTGTTGCTCTGCGCACAGCTTCGGCGAGCAGGTGCTCCATCCCAGGCTCCCACTCACCCCTGAGAAAGAACACCGGCACCCCCGTATCCTGGCAGAGGGGTATGCGGTGCTCCTCGGCGCAGGCTGCGTTCTCAAGCATCATGCGGAGCTGCAGTTTCGGAAGCTCCTCAGCCTCAGCCTCTAAGGCGTGCTCAAGAGCTGCCCTCACATCCGTAGGCAGCCTCACCACAGCCGTGCGTATCAGCTCAACCAGCTCATCAAGCATGATGCAGTAGTTGTGCTGCACACTTAAAACCCTTTGGAGCACAGCTCGCCGGCAAGCTGCCAGCTTGAGATACCTCGCCTCTTCAGGCTCTGGTGCGTTCCCGCATCTCTGTAGGCGAAAGTGATTTAAATTAAAGATGAGAAAGATAAGAGGTGATGCCGGTGAAAGTTTCAGTTGTGGAAAAGGGCAACGCTGCAAAAATACTTGAGTGGTTTAAAAAGCACAGGGATGAGGAGTATGCTGATATACTTGATGAAGTCGTAAAAGGGAGTAGAAAGAGGTTAAATCTAAGGTGATTCCTTGGTCGGAGTTGACACAACTTTCCTTATTGACCTCTTCAGGAATGATGAAAAAGCAATCATGGTTCTTGAAGAGTTGAGTCGCAGTGGAGAACGTATCGCAACCACTGTTATAAACATGGCAGAACTTTATAAAGGAGCTTTTCTGCATCCTAAAACTGATGAGAAGATTGATGAAATTGAGGAGTTGAAGGATCTTCTGATAGTTCTGGATATGAGAATAGAAAGTGCAAAATATTACGGCAAGATCTATGCAGAACTGAAAAATAAGGGGAGACTTATGAATGATAGAGATATCCTGATTGCCTCTATATTCTTATCATTTGGTGTGGGGAAGATAGTAACCAGAGATAGGAAGCATTTCTGTGAAATAGAGGGAGTGGAGGTAATTACCTACTGATTAACAGCCTTTACTGGTTGTGTGCAAAAACTAATGGTGGTAAATACTGCTCACGATACTGTTGCTGACGGCAAGCTGCCAGCTTGAGATGGTCGCATACCTCTGCACCCGGTCAGCAGAGACCGCTGCTCATTTGACAGCACAGCGCACGGCGGGGGAAATTTTTTAAGCGCCGCTAAGGAAGGTGTTAGAGGTGGTTGGAGTGATGATGCGCGTTGAGGCTATAGTGAGGAGAGAGAAGAAGTGGGATGTGGCAGAGGCGCTCATGCGTGCGGGCATACCCTACACCATATTTGATGTTGAGGGGATAGGCGGTCAGCTCGGGGTAACCGAGGTGTCGGGCAAGCTCTTTCAGTACCCCTTCCACGAGAAGTGTGCCTTCATAATCGTCATACCCGAGGAGCAGGTGGAGCGGGTGTGTGAGGTTATAAAGGAGTCTGCATACACCGGCAGACCCGGGGACGGGAGAATCTTCGTGTCTGAGGTGAAGAAGGATATCAGAATCAGGGATGATTCAGGAGAGTGAGCGTGAAGCGCTCTGCGTCAGGGTGCCTCTCAGGGAAACTGAGAGGGTGAGGCGATGGCTGGCTGAGCGGGGTCTGCTTCTCAGGGGGTGCAGCATCCTCAGGGAGGGGAGGCATGCCCTCATACCTGTGAGCGGGGAGGTTGAGGGCTATCCCTTAGTCATAGCTAAGGTGAGGTGCAGGAGAAACCCCGGCATGCTGGAGGTGCTGGAGGGGGTGCTGGACAGGCAGGAGCTTGAGCTGGTGAGGCGCAGCTTTGACATAGTTGGAGACATAGCGGTGGTGGAGGTGCCGGAGGAGCTTGAGCACCGCAGGCGTGAGATTGCAGAGGCGCTGCTCAGGGTGAATCCCCACGTGAGGGTGGTGCTGAGGAAGCTGGGCGCCGTTGAGGGGGAGTTGAGGCTGAGAAGGCTTGAGCACCTCGCCGGGGAGAGGCGAACCTGGACGGTGCACAGGGAGCATGGCATAAGGCTCTGGGTGGACCTGGCTAAGGTTTACTTCTCCCCCAGGTTAGCCTACGAGAGGCGGAGGGTTGCAGAGCAGGTGCGTGAGGGCGAGAGGGTGGTGGACATGTTCGCGGGCGCGGGTGGTTTCGCGCTGCTCATGGCAAGGCAGGCTGATGCCAGCGTGCTTGCCATTGACCTGAATCCGCATGCAGTGCGGTGCATCAGGAAGAGCCTGAGCATGAACAGGCTGAGGGGCAGGGTTTACCCGGTGCTGGGCGATGCTGCTACGGTGACGCCCGAGAGGTGGGCGAGCAGGGTGGTGATGAACCTCCCCATGGGCAGCAGGGCTTTCCTGAAGACAGCCTTCAGAGCAATACGGGAGAGGGGCGTGGTGCACTACTACACCACCGCAGCCGAGGGGGAGGTGACTGGGAGGGTTGATGAGGCGCTTGAAGCGGCGCAGAGGGCGGGTGTTGAGGCTGAGCCACTGCTGGTGCGCAGGGTGCGCTCCTATGCTCCCGGGAGGGCGCACTACGTCATTGAGCTTCTGGTGCGTGCATGAGGCGGCGCAGGGGGAGGCGGTGCCTGTAGGTCATGCCCAGGAGCATTAGCCCCAGCACGTCCGTGCCAATGCCGAAAAAGCTGCTGAAGTAGTGCTCGGCTATCCTGTAGTCGCTGGTGTCCGGGAAGGTGTAGCTCACCAGCGGGAAAAGCCAGGGCACGAAGGCGTGGGAGTCCTCAACGAGATGCGCAGTCACACCCATGCCAAGAGACAGTCCCGCAAGAGCTCCGAAACGCATAGCGAGCAGCGAGGCGGCGAGCACCGCAAAGCTGAGGTTGTGGGCGAAGTACCTGCCGGGACCGTAGTCCAGCAGGAAGAATACGGGCTTGTCTATGAGATCAGGAAGAAGCACGCCGAGCACCGCATACTCCGGCTTGAGCTTTAAAAGCCTTGCCGCAGCCAGCGTGAATGCCACGTGCCCTAAGGGGTACATGGCATCATGGTTGGTTTTCACCCTATAATTAACTTTCTTCCAGAGGTTAGGGTTGAAGGTGCTGGCATGAGGCTCTCTGAGGCGGGCGAGCGCCGGGTTATACATGAGGTGCTTGAGGTGCTTGCTGGCAGCGCTGCAGAGCTTGCTGGCAGCGATGACTGCGCTGTTCTGCAGGCGGGCGGGTTGGAGCTGCTGGTGAGCTGCGATGCTGTTATTGAGGCGGTGCACATTCCCGAGGAGATGAAGCCAGAGCAGGTGGGCTGGTATGCGGTGAGTGCATGCCTCAGCGATATAGCAGCCATGGGCGGCAGGGCGCTTGGAGTCTGCGTCAGCATGGGGTTTCCCGAGAGTGCGGAGCTGGAGCTGGTGCGCGGCATCGCTGAGGGGCTCAGAAGGGGGCTGCAGCACTACGGGGTGAGGATGCTGGGGGGCGATACCCAGCGCACACCCGTGCTGATGCTCTCCTGCTTTGCCCTGGGCGTTGCTGGAGAGAGGCTCGTGAAGAGAAGCGGCGCCTCCCCGGGGGAGGTGATATGCGTTACGGGCACGCTGGGCGAGGCTCCGGCAGGCTTCCTGTGCCTGACAGGCGGAGTTGAGCATCCGGAGTGCGGCAGGCTGATACGCAGAGCCTTTGAGCCGGTGGCGAGGCTGGAGGAGGGCAGGGCGATAGCAGGGCATGCAGGCGCCTGCATGGACCTGAGCGACAGCCTCAGCATCTGCCTGCACGAGATAGCGGAGCAGAGCGGCACAGGCTTTGAGGTGCACTACGAGCGCCTGCCAGCCGGCAGGGGCGTGGAGGAGGTGGCAGAGCTTGCAGGTGCAGAGCCGGAGGAGCTGCTCCTCTACATGGGCGGCGACTTTGAGCTGGTCTTCACGGTGGAGGAGAGCCGCCTTCCAGCCCTGCGGGAGGAGCTTGAAAGGCTGGGGTGCAGGATTACACCCATAGGCAGGGTGCTTGAGGAGGGCAGGTGGCTGGTTAAAGCGGGGAGGAGGGAGGTGCTGGAGAGAAGGGGCTACGACGCTTTCAGGGGGTACGCGCGGTGAGGCAGGTGTTCGGGAACGCCACGATACTTGCGGGTGAGGAGCTTGAGTGCCTGCGTGGATACGTGGTGGTGGAGGATGGCAGGATAGCGGAGGTGGGTGAGGGCAGCCCGGGAAGGAGCTACGTTAACCTGAAGCGGGGTGTGGTGTGTCCGAGCTTCACCAATGCCCACACCCACATAGGCGACGCCTGCGCACCTGATGCAGGGGCGTACCTGCACCTCAGGGAGAGGGTTGGCTCTAAGGGTCTGAAGTTCAGGCTGCTGGAGGACAGGGAGAGGGTGAGGCAGGGCATGAGGCGGGCGCTGGAAGAGATGCGGCGCACGGGCACGGGGTGCTTTGCAGACTTCAGGGAGGGCGGCATTGAGGGGCTGGAGCTGCTGCGGCAGGTGGTGGAGCAGAGCAGCGTGAGCTGCGTTGCCCTGGGCAGACCCGATGGTGACCCGCCCGAGAGGGTTATTGAGAGAGCTGACGGCTTTGGTGTAAGCAGCGTTTCTAACTACACCCGGGAGGAGCTCAGGAGAATGCGCAGGCTGGCTGAAAGGCTGGGGAAGCTGTTTGCGGTGCACTGCTCTGAGCTCAGAGACGACACCGCAGAGGTGCTGAAGCTTGAGCCCGACTTCGTGGTGCACATGACCAGCGCCTCACCGGAGAGCCTTGAGGAGGTGTGCAGGCGCAGGCTGCCGGTGGTGCTCTGCCCGAGAGCCAACGGAAGCTTTGCGGCAGGCTTGCCTGAAGCTGGAAGGCTGCTGGAGTGCACCACGGTGGCTCTGGGCACAGACAATGTGATGGCGAACTCCCTGAACATGATGCGTGAGATGGAGTTTGTGTTCAAGCTTGCCAGAGGGCAGAGCAGGGATGAAAAGCTTCGCGCCGAGCTCGTGCTCAGGGCGGCGACCATCAACGGAAGAAAGATACTCGGCAGGGATAGCAACGCAATACAGGAGGGCAATGTGGCGGATTTTGTGATATTCCGCAACAAGTATATATATGAGCCTGCTCTAAGTATTGTGCACAGGATGGAAGCAGAGGACATCAGGGGTTTTGTGATAGGAAACAGGTATGTAAGGAGGGTTTGAGTTGTACCGCAGGATACTCATACCGACGGATGGCTCGGAGGTGGCTGAGAGGGCGGCGAGGCATGGGGTGGAGCTCGCGGAGGCTCTGGGCTCTGAGGTTTACGCACTCTACGTCATAGACATCTCCGCCTTCACGGGCATACCTGCCGAGGCGGCATGGGAGAGCATGCGCTTCCTGCTTGAGGAGGAGGGTAAAAAGGCGCTTGATGCCGTGAAAAAGCTGTGCAAGGAGCGGGGTGTTGAGCACAGGCTGCTGATGAAGGAGGGCAGACCCGCAGAGGAGATAGTGAGCGCAGCGGAGGAGGTGAAGGCAGAGCTCATAGTCATGGGCACTTCTGGAAGAACGGGTTTAGATAGGTTTTTACTCGGTAGTGTTGCAGAGAAGGTTGTAAGGATTTCTTCTTGTCCAGTGATGGTGGTGCACAGGTAGCTTCTCAGGAGGCTTCTGCAGTGAAGGTGAAGGATATAATGACAGGTGATGTTGTGTATGCAGAAGTGCCAGGCAGCAGCACCGACGCCCTGCAGCTTCTGCTGAAGCACAACATCTCGGGCATACCCGTGGTGAAGAGAGGCACAAGGCAGGTGGTGGGGATTGTTACCAGGACCGACTTCGCCAGAAATCCCGAGGAGGGGCAGCTCGCACTGCTCATGACCAGGGATGTGGAGACCACCACGCCAGAGGAGGACATAGTGAGCGTCGCCAGGACGTTCTTGGAGAAGAACTTCCGCAGGATGCCGGTGGTGACTGACTCGGAGCTCAGGGGCATAGTAACGGTGAGCGACATCGTGTGGAAGGCTATATCCAGAATGAAAATCCAGGAGCCCGTGGAGAAGTACATGGACTCAAGGGTGATTGCAGTCTGGGAGGAGACGCCCCTGAAGGTTGCCTACGAGATTATGAGGCTGAGCGGCGAGCGCGCGCTGCCGGTGCTTGATTCAGATGGCAGAATGAGCGGAATTCTGGGCGAGACAGACCTGCTCAGGGCTTTTGAGGTTACGGAGAGAACCCACAAGTCTGAGCTGTACAGCGGCACGGAAGGCGACAGGTGGGGGTGGGACTCCAAGAGCGTGGTGTACATAACCAAGAAGAGGCTGGAGCTGCCGGACAAGCCGGTGAGAGAGGTCATGGTAAGGGACGTTACTGTGGTGACAAGAAAGACTCCCGTGAGCGAGTGCGCCAGGCGGATGGCTAAGCGCAGGATTGAGCAGGTGCCTGTTATAAATGCGGAGGGCGACATAACCGGCATTGTTAAGGATGTCAGCCTGCTCAGGGCTATAGTGGGATAGCATGCCGCAGGATGTTCTGCAGGAGATACTGCTGAGACGGGGCTTCCTGTGCCCGAGCTACGAGGTTTACGGCGGAGTTAGCGGGTTCTATGATTATGCACCCCTGGGTGCGATGCTCAAACGCAACATAGAGAACCTGTGGAGAAGGTACTTCGTGGTTGAGGAGGGGTTCTTTGAGGTTGACACGCCCACGATTGCACCGGAGCAGGTGTTTGTGGCTTCTGGACACGTGGAGAACTTCGCTGATCCGGTGGTGAGCTGCAGGAAGTGCGGCACCACCTACAGGGCTGACCACTTAGTGCAGGAGAGGCTGGGGCTGAGCAGCGTTTCTGCAGAGCCGGAGAAGCTGCAGGAGCTTATTAATGAGCACGGGATTAAATGCAACTGCGGCGGTGAGCTGGGGGAGGTGGCGCGCTCAAGCCTGATGTTCAGCACGGGCATAGGGGCGGGGGGAAGGAGAAGGGGCTATCTGCGTCCTGAGACGGCGCAGGGCATGTTTATACTGTTCCCCAGGCTGTACGCCTTCTACAGGAAGAGGCTGCCCTTCGGTGTTGCCCAGATTGGCAGAGCCTACAGGAATGAGATTTCCCCGAGGCAGGGGCTGCTCAGGCTCAGGGAGTTCACGCAGGCTGAGGCTGAGATATTTGTGGACCCTGCTGAGAAGGCTAAGCATCCACGCTTCGCTAAGTATGCCGGGGACAGGCTGAGGCTGCTGCCGAGGGACGGTGTGGAGGTGGTGCTGAGTGCCAGTGAAGCTGTGCGCAGGGGTGTGCTGCCCCACGAGTTTCTGGCGTACTACTTAGCCCACACGCAGCGCTTCCTGCTGGAGCTGGGAATTCCGGCGGAGAGGCTCAGGTTCAGGCAGCATCTGAGGGATGAGATGGCTCACTACGCGGAGGACTGCTGGGATGCGGAGGTTAAAACTGAGCGCTACGGCTGGGTGGAGGTTGTGGGCATCGCCGACAGAACCGACTATGACCTGCGTGCCCACGAGAGGATGAGCGGCGCCGAGATGAAGGCGTTCAGGCAGTTCTCTGAGCCTGTGGTGAGAAGAGAGCTGCGCCTGGTGCCGGAGATGCAGACCCTGGGTCCTGAGTTCAGAGCCCTCGCACCAAAGATCGCCGAGAAGGTGCGGAGCCTCGGGGAGAGGGCTGCACGGGAGTTTGAGCGCACGGGCAGGCTGGAGGTGGAGGTGGGGGATGAGAGGGTGGTGCTCACAGAGAGGCATCTCAGGGTGGAGGAGGTGGAGCTCAGGGTAACGGGTGAGAAGTTCACGCCGCACGTGATTGAGCCCAGCTTCGGAATAGACCGCATACTGTATGCGGTGCTTGAGTGCGCGCTTTCTGAGAGGGAGGGCAAGAGGGTGCTCAGGCTCAGGCCAGCGATTGCCCCGGTGAAGGCTGCGGTGTTCCCGCTTCTCGCTAAGGAGGAGCTTGAGAAGCTCGCCAGAAGCCTGTTTGAGGAGCTGAGACGGCAGGGGGTCGTGGCTGTTTACGATGCCTCCGACTCCATCGGCAGAAGGTACGCCAGGGTGGATGAGATAGGTGTGCCCTTCGCGGTGACCGTGGATTTTGAGAGCCTTGAAAACGGAACGGTGACGCTCAGGCTGAGGGACACCGCCGAGCAGCTCAGGGTTGCCTCGCGGGAGGTGCCGGAGCTCATCAGGAGCCTCTGCAGCGGCATGAGCTGGCAGGAGCTCAGGGAGAGGCTGGAAGCTGAATCCTGAAGGTTGAGCCCCTGCCGGGCTCTGATTCCACGCTTATCTCGCCCTCATGCTTCTTTATTATGGTGTGGCTGACCGCAAGCCCCAGACCCGTGCCACCCTCGCCTTTGGTGGTGAAGAAGGGGTCAAATATCCTGGAGAGGTGCTCCTCGGGTATACCTTCGCCGGTGTCGGTGAAGCTGATTTCAACCCTGCCGTCCCTGTAGGCGGTCTCAATGGTGAGAACACCCCCCGCCCGCATGGACTGGCAGGCGTTGGTTATGAGGTTGGCGAAGACCTGCTGGAGCATCACCCTGTCTCCGGCTACATGGGGCACCGGCTGGAGGCGCATCTCAACCCTGACACCAGCCTTTTCCACAGTGTCCTCCAAAAAGGTGAGGGTCTCTTCCAGCAGCTCGTTCACGTCCACGGGCTCAAAGTGGATTATGCCCTCGCGTGAGAGCTCAAGCAGAGCCCTTATTATGCGTGAGACCCTCTCAACCTGCTGGAATATCATGTCCGCCTCCTCTTCCCTCGCCCTGCCGGCGCGGATGTCTTCCTTGAGGAGCTGGGCTAAGAGGGAGATGTTGTTGAGGGGGTTGTTGAGCTCGTGGGCTATGCCCGTGGCGAGCACACCGAGGGAGGCGAGCTTCTCTGAGATTATTATCTGCCTCTCCATCTGCTTGCGCTGGGTGATGTCGCGCATTATCATTATGTAAGCCTTTATCCTGCCTTTCTTGTCGCGCATGGGGGTTATGTTGAGCTCAACGATTATGCGCCTGCCGTCCTTGGTGATTCTCTCGGTCTCGCAGGACATGGCACCTGCCCGGGATGCCTGCTTCATGCACCTCTCAAGCTCCTCAGTCCTGTCCTCGGGGAGAAGAAGGGAGACGTGCCTCCCGGTTACCTCCTCACGGGAGTAGCCGAAGAGCTTCTCGGCGTGGGCGTTCCAGTAGGTTATCCTCCCGTCAGCGTCGGTGCAGCATATCGCCTCAGAGACGTTCTCGGCTATGTCAGCCAGCATCCTGAGCTTGCGCTCCGCACGCTTTAGCTCGGTGATGTCTATAACGCTGCCCTGAACCGCAGGTCTGCCGCGGTACTTTATGGGCACCGAGTAGACCAGCACGTCCCTGATGCTGCCGTCCTTGCGCACGCCCAGAAGCTCCACCAGCTCGGCGCCTGAGAGGTGCTTCTGACGCAGCTCCGACCTCTTTATAACTTCGCGGCTCTCCGGAGCGATAAGCTTCCTGAAGTCCATGCCCAGAAGCTCCTCCCTGCTGTAGCCGGTGAGCTCGCACATCCTGGCATTGACAAACCTGAAGGTGTTGTCCTGCAGGATGTAAATCCCGGTGAGGGAGTTCTCAACGAAGCTCCTGTACATCTGCAGCTCTTCCTGCTCGGGGCTGAGGAGCAGAAGCACCCTGCCTCTGCTCAGAGGTGCGGCTTTGAAGCGCATCACACGTCCGCTGGCTAAGCTGAGCACGCCCTCAGCACAGCCTGAAGCACGGAGCAGGTTAAGAGCATGCTCCCGAGCTTCTGCGCTGAGAAATTCTTCAGCCTTCATCCCACGCTCTATCCCAAGCTCCCGTGCCTCCCCGTTCGCATGCTCTACCCTGAGACTGGAGTCAAGAATGAGCATGGGCTCGGGACAGTGCTCAAAGGCTTCGGTGAGGATGCCCTCAGGGTGTGTGCTACCTGTCATGTGCGGCAAACAGAATCTCGCCCATTTCTGTTATTTTTATGAATTTTCTCGGTCTGTTGCGGCTGACGCTGACGCTTCTGACCTTCACAACCCCCTTGCGCTCCGCCTCCCTGAGGACCAGCTCTATGTCATCACGGCTGAGTCCGAGAGCCTCAGCCAGGCGTATCTGGCAGACTTCATCTCTTTCGCACAGGTTGAAGCCTCTTGCCCGGCACTCTCCGCATAGGTCATGGGGCTCCGGTTTGATTCTGGATGCGGGAATGAAACCTATCTCGGTTTCCATGATGTTAGTGAATCTGTGGCAGCAGGTATTTATTTTTAACCCCTGCAATCTGCTCGCCTGCGAGTGCGCAAAGTTTAAGAGCGTGAGAGAGCCATCTTTTACTGAATGGCAGAGAGAGGAAAACAGCTCTTGCTGGCTGCGGTCACGCTTGAATGGAAGAGCGGGCTGGAATGACAGAGGGAGAGGAATGAGCCGGGGGGTTCTGACTCCTGAAGTCTCCCTATGGCGCCTGGCAAATTTGCGTACAGCTTATAAGCCTCGGGAGGCAAAGTCCGGTGCATGAGGCTGAGAGGGTGGAGCGACGCGGAGGAATATGTTACAAAGGATGGCTCCAAGGTGAGGGAGCTCATCCACCCGAGACACAC
>Ga0256839_1004486_pt1 | contig 13581 bp, 12 predicted proteins | sample 354166metaG_FD_185968 | JGI IMG/M metagenome (GOLD analysis project Ga0256839, IMG submission 185968) | Hydrothermal vent microbial communities from Mid Atlantic Ridge, Atlantic Ocean - 354-166 | ecosystem: Environmental > Aquatic > Marine > Hydrothermal vents | place: Atlantic Ocean: Mid... | reverse complement strand
GTGCGCGCGAGCGTCGTCGGGGCACCGGCGAACTTCTCGACCTTTTCGGGCATCACCGGCGGAACGAACGGACTCTTGCTCGACAAGGGAGACGCCCAGGGGTCGGGCATCGCGGCGGCCTTCGACACCCTGGCCCAGACAATCCTCGATGCCGCCCCGGACGACCCGCCCATCGAGGTCCAGGTGGGGACCGGCGGGGCCAGCGAGGACCGGATCCCCCTGGGCCTGCCCACCGACGCCACGAGCGCCGGGCTCGGCCTGAGCGCTCTGTCCGTCCGCACCGCCGAGGAGGCCCGCGACGCCCTCGGGCGCATCGACGGCGCGCTCGAAGCCCTCGCCACGCTCCGCGCCCGGCTCGGAGCCGTGGAGAACCGGCTGTCGATGACCACACGCCGGCAGGACGGCGCTAGCGAGGCAGTGACCGCCGCCGAAGGCCGGATCCTCGACGCCGACGTCGCACGCGAGACCGCCCGCGCGGCCCGGGCCGAACTGATGCGCAACGCCGCGGCCGGGATCCTCGCGCGCGCGGGCACGTTACGCGCCGGGGTCGTCGGGCGACTGCTCGCCCCGCCCTGACCCCATCCGGACGCTGCCCGCGTTCGCGTCCACGGGCGCACGGAGGCCTCGGAGGAGCGACACTTCGCCTCCGCGACCCGGACAGCGGCCGGCGCCGTCTTCCGAACGCCCCGCCTCGTGGGCCGCACCCGGCGCCCACCTACCGGTCCAGGGACTCGGGCGGGGCCTCGATGCGCACATCCACGCGCACCGTTGCGACGTGCAGCACGCAGGCATCGCCGCGGCAGACGTGGTAGCGCCCCTCTCCCACCAGGCGGCCGGGCCCGGGGGTCGGCCCTGCGGACACCAGCCCCAAAAGCCGCGGGCGGGCCGCCGCCGGGTCCACGGCATCGCGCAGGTCGAGGCGGTCGCCGTCGGGGACGAGGTTTGCCACCTCGATCCACGTCACCCGCACCGGCAGGTCGCGGGCAACGTCCTCCTCCACCGCCACGGACACCTCGAAGGTCTCGCCGGCAACCGCGCGCTCGGGCGCCGTCACGCGAAAACGCGCCGGCGGCGGGGCGAACGGCTCACCCGCGGTCACGGGCGCCGACACGAGGGGGGCGCCCGCGGCAAGCGCACACACGGGCCGCAGGATCCTCACGAAACGTACGCTAGCGCACCTGCCCCGCCCCCCCAAGTCGGACGCCGCGCGCGGATCACCGCACCATCTTCGCGTAGCGCGTCACGCGGTTCCGCCCCGATTCCTTGGAGTGATAGAGGGCCTCGTCGGCCAGGCGCACCAGTTCCGCGCGGTCGCGGGCGTCCGCCGGAAACTCCGCGATCCCCATGGAGATCGTCACGTGGAAGCTGCCGTGTTCGCTCACCATGGTCTGCGCCGCCACCTCTTCGCGCAGGCGGTTGGCGAACTTGGCCGCCCCCTCACCGTCCGTGTCCGGCAGCACGAGCACGAACTCCTCGCCCCCGTAGCGGGCCACGATGTCCACCTTGCGCGCCCGCCCGGCGAACAGCGCGGCCACCCGTCGCAGGACCTGGTCGCCGACGGGATGCCCATAGGTGTCGTTGATCGACTTGAAGTGATCGATGTCGGTGAGGATCACCGAAAAGCGCTGCCCCGTCCGCTCGGCGAGGGCGTGCAACTGCGAAAGGCGTTCCTGGAAGGCCCGGTGGTTCGTAAGACCGGTCAGCCCGTCCGTCGTGGCCCGCTCCTCCATGGCCTGGTACATGCGGGCGTTTTGCAGGCTCACCCCCACCTGGTGCCCGATCACCTTGAGCATCTCCCGCGTCGCGGGGCCGTAGCGGCCGGGCCGGTCGCTCGCGAGCACGATCGTCCCCAGGACCGTCTCCCCACGCACGAGCGGCAGCACGAGCAAGCTGCGTGCCTCCACCGGCCCCACGGCGTCGTCGAAGACCACCGGCCCGCGGCCCTCCACGGCGGGATTTGCGGGCATGTGGTGCCGGTTCTTGACCGCCATCGCCACGAGCCCGGCCTCCCCCTCGAAGGTGTAGCCTTCGAGCCGTTCGACGAGTGCACGGGTGCCCGCCGGAGCGCCGTCCGCCACGTCCACCGCCAGGATCTCGTGGGTGCGACCAGCCGGATCGCACCCGGTTAGCACGGCCAGATCGTACGGGGCGATGGCCGCCAGCGCCTCGAAGGTCTTCCGGTACACGTCCGCCAACGTCAGGGCCTCGTTGAGCCGCTCGCTGGCGCGATAGAACTGCTCCTGCTCGTACTTGCCACGCTCGACGGCCGCGAAGGCCCGCTCGTGCTCCACCACACGGATCATGTGCGCCGCGGCCTGCTCGAGCACCGCCAGTTCCGCGTCCGAAAACGACCGATCATCCGTCCGGTCGGCACACAGGATCCCGCGCAGGGCATCGCCGTCGCGCACCGGTACGGCACAAAGATCCGTGACCCCGTCCGGGGCCTCGTAGTAAGGAGGGCGCCGGCGACCGTCGAGGGCGGTCAGACGAAGCGGCTTCGGATCGCGCACGACCGCCGCCAACAGTCCCGGGCCGTCCAGTTCCGGCGACGAAACCACCGCGTCGCTGTCCGTGGCGACCTCCTTGAGCACGAGATTCGCCGAACTGCGGCCCGCAGCGTCGGGCGCGAGGTCCCGCACCCACACGAGCGCGCAGGTGTGCAACCCCAGGGCGACGCGCAGCAAATCGAGTTGATGGTAGAGCTGCTCGTGGATCTCCTCGACGGAGGCCTGGACCATGCACGCCTCCTCCTCATCCCGGCCGCGCAGTCGGGACGACAAGGGAAGTTGTGCCGCGATGAGACGAAAGTCCCTCGCCTCCCGCCGCAGACGCTCCAGGGTCGCCCCGACCGCCTCCTCGTGGTGCCGCCGCACGCGCTCGACCACGCCACGAAGCACGAGCGCGTTGCCCAGGGCGAAGAACCCGAGGTAGGCCATGTGCTCGACGGTCACCGCCGCCGCAACACCACCGCCGCGGCCGACGGCCGCCTCGAAGGCGAGCGCCGCTCCCATCGCCGCCCACACGGCGCCCTTCGATCGCACCACGATGGTCAGGAAGGACACGAGGGCGTACAGGAGCGGATAGAGACTCTGCCGGTGGTCCCCTCCGACGGCGGGCAGCACGAACGCGGCCGCCAGCAGCACCACGGCCAGTTCGGTCTCCTGCAAGGCGGCCGCGGTCGGGCGGGCCAGTTCCGCGGGACGGACGATCTCGCGGCCGAGCACACGCACGAGGGCCGCGGCGAGGACGGTCATCCACCCGAGCGCGGCGAGGTCTCCGTGCGCCAGCGCAGCCTCACCGATCGCACCGAGAGCGAGCAGGGGGCCCGTGGCCAGCGCGACCCAAAGCGGCCAGTGCGCCGCCAAAAATTGGCGTGCGCGCACCACGAACGCGGCCACCGCAGCCACCGCCGTCACAGCGTGCCCGCCTCCTCCGCCGAAGCGGCCTCGCGCACCATGCGGAGGCGGTAAACCACCTCGTCCGGTCGCACCAGGTGAAGCTGTTGCCGTGCGATGCGCTCGATCTCCGTCTCGTCCGAGGACAGGGCCCGTACCTCCGCTTCGACCTCGGCGATGCGACGTGCCAGGCGCTCGTTGTCGGCCTCGATCCGCGCGAGCGTGGCCTCCGCGCGGGCGAGGTTGGCCCGTTCGAGCACGGGGATCGTCCCCTCGGAGGCGACCGCCGGCACGAACGCGGCCGCGACGGCGAGCAAGAGTCGGTGGCGCCAGGTCATCGGCCCGCCCACGCTACCGTTCGCTCCGCTGGACGCAAAAAATCCGGGTTCCAGAGCGGCCCCTCCCACCGGACGAAGGCCCCTCGGTCCGTCCCCCCGGACTCGGCGCGATCAGGACCCGTGCAAGATCCCGAGCTTCTCCATCTTGCACCGCTTGGCCACGTCCATCACGCGAACTACGAAGCGATGGGGGGTGTCCGCATCCGCCTTGATGTTGACACTCGGCCGACCGCCCTCCGCGGCAGCGCACAGGCGAAGCTCCAGTTCACGGTCGTCCACTTCCTTCCCATCCACTTGCAGCCGCCCATCCTGGCTGATCGCGACCACGACGGCCTTGGCGTCCTTGGCCCGGTCCTTGTTGCTCGCCTTGGGCAGCTTGACCTTGAAGGAAGGGCTTTGCTGCTGGAACGTGGCCGTCAGCAGGAAGAAGATGAGAAGCTGGAAGGTGATGTCGATGAGCGGTGTAAGCTCGACGGCCACGTCCGCGCCCCGCCGGCGCCGGTACTTTTCCAAGAACCCGCCGCCGCCCCTCACGCCTGCGCTCTCTTTCGGACCTCGTCTTTGGCGCCATCACCGGGAGCCTCCTCGTCGGCCCCCCCACTTCGCGTGGCCCGACCTTCGAGCAGGTCCACGAGGCCCATCACGTCTTCCTCCATCTCCACGATGAGGCGATCGTTGCGGCCCTGCAGGAACTTGTAGAGCAGCAGCATGGGGATCGCGACCACGAGCCCGTAGGCCGTGGTGACCAGCGCCATCCAGATCCCCTCGGCGAGCGTCTGCGGGCCCGCCGCCTGCGCCGCCGCCGCCGCGACGAAGTTGCGGAAGACCTTGATCATGCCGACCACGGTCCCGAGCAGCCCCAAAAGCGGCGTGATCGTGGCCACCGTACCGACGATCTCCACGTTGCGGTCCATGTGCGCCACCTCGCGAGCGCCCACCTCCTCGACGGCCTCCTTGATCGCAGGGCGCGGCTTGCCCGCAAGGTGCGCGCGCAGGGCCGCGGCCATCATCCGCGCGATGCTCGAACCATTCTCCTCGCACAGCAGCAGCGCCTCGCGGGTCTGTCCCTTCGCCACCAGGGCGCGGATTCGATCCACGAAGGCGCGGGGCAGCACACGGGCGCGCTGCAGGCTCCACATGCGCTCGAGGAACGCCGAAAGCCCCACGATGGAGGCGGCGAGGATGGCCCACATCAGCGGGCCGCCCTGTTCGAAGAGTTCGGCGAGGTCCATGAAGCCCGCGAAAGTGTCGCGCCCCACGGGGCCCGGGGCAAGGTGCGGCAAGCGGCAGCGGCGGCCACGGGTGTGGTGCTTGACCTCGCGCGGCAGCCTTGCTAGACAGCCGGGCCCACGGTCCCAACCGGCCCGGCCAACCACTTTTCGGGGGCGTAGCTCAGCTGGGAGAGCGTCGCGCTGGCAGCGCGAAGGTCAGGGGTTCGAGCCCCCTCGCCTCCACCGACACGGCCGCCCGGGCCCGCCGCGAGCCAAGACCGGGCGGTCCACCGCCAAGCCGGGCTTCTGCCCGGTGGTTACGCGGAAGTGTCCACGCGGCCAGCGGAGGCCGAATCGGGCGGGACGATGAGCACGGGCACCGTCGCCGCGGCGGCCAACTCGCTCGCCGTGCTGGACAGGAAGATCCGGTCCACCGCTCCGAGCCGCCGGGAGCCGCACACGATCATCGTGGCGCCTTCGGCTTCCACCTCCCCGAGCACCCCGCCCCAGGGCGTGCCGAAGCGAACCCGGCGAGCCGCGCGATCGAGCCCGTGGCGCTCGCACCAGGCGTCGAGCCGAGCACGCGCGGCGTCGTGCATGGCCTCACGCACCTCCTCCCAGGCGCCGCCGGCCAGATAGCCGCCGAGGGTCCGGGGTTCCTCGACCGACAGCACGGCCACCAGGGGGCGCTCGAAGGTCTTCGCGAGGCGCAGGGCCTCACGCGCCGCCGCGCCGGCACTGTCGGTCGCATCGGTGGCCAAGACGATGGGATCGTCCTGTTCGGACCGAAAGACGTAGTCTCGTGGCACGACGCACACCGGGCGCACGAGATTGCGCGCGAGGCGACGGGCCACGGGCCCCAGACGCACCAGCGCGCCGCCCTCGGTCGGCGCCCGGCGGCCGATGAGGATCCGGTCCGCGTGGAGGTCCGCGGCCGCGTGCTCGATGCCCGCCTCGGGCGGCGTGGCCTCGAGGACCCGGAGCGCACCGAGGCCCGGCGCGTGCTTGCGCAGGGCCTCCTCGGCAGCCTCACGCGACCAGTCTCGAAACGACTCGGCCACCCGTTCCGGCAGAAAACGCTCCTCGAACTCCACCACGTGGACGGGGATCACCTCCTCCCCGGCTCCGGCCAGTACGCTGGCGAACGAGAGCGCGCCCCCGGAGGTCCCGAGCGCGTCGATGGCGACGATCCACTTCATGAGCCCCAGGCTACGGCACGGCCGCCGCGAAGATAAACGCATATTTTGCGCCATTGAGCGTGCCGCGCAAGGCCTGCTACCACCGCCCCATGCGCGTGGCGATCACCGGCGCCTCCGGGCACGTGGGAGCCAACCTCGTCCGGCGCCTCGGGGCAGCGGGCGTGGCCGTCCGCGCCGTCGTGCGGCGCAACCGGCGGCCCGTGGAGGGCACGGGCGCGGAGATCGCCGCAGCGGACGTGGGCCACCCGGACGCCCTGCGGCGGGTGTTCGACGGCGCCGACGTCGTCGTCCACCTCGCGAGCCTCATCTCGATCCTCGGCGACCGGGGCGGGGCGGTCTTCCGGGTGAACGTGGACGGCGCGCGCAACGTCGCGGAGGCCGCGGCCGCGGCGGGCGTGCGCCGGCTAGTGCACGTAAGCTCGATCCACGCCTATCGCCACGACGCCCCCGGCCCCCTCGACGAAACCGCCCCGAAGGTCGGCGCGCACGAGGGGGCCGCCTACGATCGTTCCAAGGCCCTCGGGGAGCAGGCGGTCCTCGAAGTGGCGACGCGCACCGGCCTCGAGGTCGTCATCGTTCAGCCGACTGCGATCATCGGCCCGTGGGATTTCGCGCCGTCACGCATGGGCCGGACGGTCCTGGCCGTGGCACGGCGCCGCCTGCCGGCCGTGGTGCCGGGCGGATTCGACTGGGTGGACGTGCGGGACGTGGCGGCGGGGATCGAGCAGGCCGCCCGGATCGGCCAGCCGGGCGCCTCCTACATCCTCTCCGGGGCCTACCGTCCGATATCGGACTTGTTGGCCATCGCCGCACGCATCGCCGGGGTGCGCCCACCCCCGACCCTGCCCGGATGGACGGCGCGCGCCGTCGCCCCCGTGGCCGAGCGAATCGGCGCTCGCCTGGGCAAAGAACCCCTCGTCACGCGCGAGTCCCTGGCCACGTTGCGATTCGGCCGCCCGGTCTCGTGCGCGAAGGCGGCCCGCGAGCTCGGCTACCGGCCGCGCCCCCCGGAGGAGGCCGTCGCCGACGCGGTGCGCTGGTTTCGGGACCACGGCTACCTGCGGCCCTGATTCGGCGGCCCGGGGGCTACAGCGCGGCCGCGAGCGCGTCGAGGGCGGCCTTCATGGCCCGGGCGTCCTCGAACCGCTGCGCCGGATCCTTGGCGCAGGCGCGGGCGAACAGGTCGTCGAGCAGGGCGGCCTGCGACGCCGTGACCGTCCCCCCGAGGTGCCGGCTCGGGGCGGGCGGCGCCTCGAAGCGGTGCGCCCGGATGAGTTCCCGGGGGTGCTCGTCGAAGTGATGCTCGAACGGGTGGTGCCCGGTCACCGCCTCGAAGAACGTCATCCCCAGGGCATAGAGATCGGCCCGCCCGTCGAGGGGACCGTTCGGGATCGCCTGCTCCGGGGCGAGGTAGGCCGGATCGCCCAGGATGAGGTTCGGGTCCTCGGGCTTGTCGTCGCGCAGGTCCTTCGCCACGCCGAAGTCGAGCAGCTTGACGATCCGCAGCTCGGGATCCACCGGGTCCCGGGAGACAAAGATGTTGGCCGGCTTGATGTCGCGGTGCACGATCCGGCGAAGATGCACGTACCGCAGCGCGTCGAGCACCTGCCGGAAGATCTCCACCGCCACGTGCAGCGGCACCGCGCGCCCGCTTCCCATGGCGCCGCGGATGTCACGCCCCTCGAGGAACTCCATCGCGAACCAAAACAGGCCATGCTCCTTCGTCGTTCCCACGTCGAGCACGCGCACCAGGTTCGGGTGCATGAACTGGCCGCAAAGGCGTGCTTCGAGGCGAAAACGCCGCTGCTCGGACTCGGGCACGTCCGTCTTCATGACCTTGAGCGCAAGATAGCGGTTCATGATCGGGTCGAAGGCCTTGAACACCTTGCCCATGCCACCCTCCCCGAGGCGCTCGATCACCTTGAAGCGCTTTTGCAAGGTGATCTGAGTCCCCGGCGGGAGATCCGCCACGTCGTGATCGCGTGGGCCCGACAGATCGTAGGACACGTCGTTACGGTAGCGCAGCCGGCGCCTTCGGCCCAGCAAGCCGCGTCACTTCGACGCCCTCGCGCCCCATCACGGCCCGGTAGGCGGCCCCCTCACTGCAGGTGATCGTGACGGACCCGCCGCCGGCCTCCAGCATGGCCTCGGCTCGCGCCACCGCCGAGGGGGTGGGAAACGGGGCGGGAACGTCCACCTGCCGCAACTCCTCGTCGAAGCGCGCGGCCTCGGCGACCGTCGCCACCGTCGCGGGTGCGCCCCGCTCGGGAGGGCGAACGAGCAGATCGTAGTCGATGCCGGCCCGCGCCGACGACAGCGCGTGGACCCGCACCTGGTCCAAATACCCGAAGCGGTTGCGATCGGTGGGCACCCGTTCGAGCACCGCATGGAATCGGAAGGCATCCGCCGAGCGCTTCGCGAGGGCCCCGGAGGCTGCGAGGATCGCGCCCGTCGCGACGCCCACGGGACTGTCCGGTTCGACGGGCTTGCCGACCAGTTCCACCTGCAGCAGACGACGGCTGGGTACGACGATCCCGACGGTCGCATGCACCGACGCGTGCGCCAGGTCGTCCGGTCCGGCCGGCGGCCGTTCGAAACGCACGATCCGGACCTCCGCGACCCGCATGGTGCGGTCGAGGGTGGCCACGGGCAACACGGGCGCCTCCCCGGCCCGGGCGGCTCGCGCATCGACGGCGGCCAGGGCCCAGGCGACGGCCCGGTCGAGCCGTGCGATCACGCGGCCCCGCGTGACCACGCCGTCGAGATCGTCCGGCGGCACGGGCGGCCAGTAGCCGGGAGGAGGCTTCACGGCGTCCTCCACCGGGCGCAACCCCGCGCTTCGCACGGTACCGGCGGTACACGCCAGAGGCCCGCAGGCCACGACCAAGGCGGCCAGCCTCAGCGCTGGGCCCCATGCACCGGCCAGGAGAACGCGCCCCCGCGGGCCCGCCCCGTCACGGCACGGCATCCATCCACTCCGGGTGGCGTGGGTCTCGCCGTATCCTGCGTTCGAGCGCCCGCAGGCGCCGTACGAGCTCGCCCCGGGCCTCCTCCAGGGCCTGCACGCCCTCCGGTGCACTTACGTCCACCGTGGTCTGAAACGCCGCAAAGGCGGCGTTGGCCTTGTTCTTCCACGCGGTATACCCCCGCTCGTCCAACACCACCTTCTCCGCGACCATCGCATCGATACGCTCCAGCACGGCCTCGAGAGCATCGCGGGCCTCGGCCTGCTCGATCGGTTCGACCGGGGGCCGGCGTGCCGAGGAACCCGCCTCGACACCGGCCCGTTCGATCACGGAGCCACCACGGACGAACGGACGAGGAGCCAGGCCGGGAAACCGGCTTCGTCGCGCCGGCCTCCCAGCCGGACCGGAGGCACGCTCGGGTTCCGGGTCCGGCGATGCGCCCGGGGCCAGCACGTACCAGGAAGCGGCGACCGTCACGACGAGCACACCGAACCCCCAGAGCCGACGCGCCATGCTCCGTCACCCCCGCGCGCCGCGCGCCGCCGCATCGAGCGACTCAGTGCGGCCCATGGCTCGACTCGTTGGCCCGCGCGGCCCGCTCCTTGCGCTCTCGCTCCCGCACATACGCCTGCACCGACAGCCAGTCGTCGGGTTCGAGGAGGTCCTCCCCCGCCAAGAAGTCTCGAAACGGCTTGTTCGGGTGGTCCTCACCCGGTGGGACCAGCGCAATGCGCAAGACCTCGTCGATCGTCTCGACCGTCTCGATCTGCACCGCCTTGAGCACGTTCTTCGGGATCTCCCGCAGGTCCTTCTCGTTCTCCTTGGGACAGACCACCGTCTTGATCCCGGCGCGGTGGGCCGCCAGGACCTTCTCCTTGAGGCCCCCAATGGCCATCACCTTGCCGCGCAGGTTGATCTCGCCGGTCATCGCCACGTCCCGCCGCACCGGCACCCGCAACAACGCCGAGACGATGGAGGTGATCATCGTCACGCCGGCCGATGGACCGTCCTTGGGCACCGCCCCCTCGGGAAAGTGCACGTGAAAATCCACGTACTCGTAGAAGTCGGGTTCCAGACCGAACGACAGCGCCCTCGACCGCACGTACGTCATCGCCGCCCGCGCCGACTCCTGCATCACGTCCCCAAGCGATCCGGTCAGCGTGACCTTGCCCTTGCCCGCCGTCACGGTCGTCTCGGCCGGCAGCAGGTCGCCTCCGACCATCGTGACGGCCAGCCCGTTGGCCAGACCGATGCGATCGCGGTCTTCCGCGCGGTTGTAGCGGTACTTGGGCGCCCCCAAGAACTTGTGGATCAGGCGCACGTCCACCTTGAACGAGGTCTTCTTCTTGTCCGACTTGACGTACTCGCGGGCGAGCTTGCGGAACACGCTGGCAATCTCGCGTTCGAGGCTCCGTACGCCGGCCTCTTTCGTGTAGTGCTGGATGAGCTCTCGCAGGGCGGGATCGGTAAACGATACGTCCACGTCCGCGAGACCGTGTTCCTTCTGCTGCTTCGTGATCAGGTACTGTCGCCCGATCCGCATCTTCTCGTCGTCCGTGTAGCCAGACAACTCGATGATCTCCATCCGGTCGCGCAGCGGGAGCGGGATGCCACCGAGTGTGTTGGCGGTGCAGATGAACAAGACCTCCGAGAGATCGTAGTCCAGGTCCAGGAAGTGATCGACGAAGGCCGCGTTTTGCTCCGGATCCAGCACCTCCAGCATCGCGGAGGAGGGATCGCCCCGAAAGTCCATGGACATCTTGTCGATCTCGTCGAGCAGGAAGACCGGGTTGACCGTCCCCGCCCGGCGCATCCCCTGGATGATCTTTCCGGGCATCGCGCCGATGTACGTACGGCGGTGACCACGAATCTCGGCCTCGTCGCGCACGCCGCCCAGGGACACGCGCACGAACTTGCGCCCGGTGGCCCGCGCCACCGACTTCGCCAGCGACGTCTTCCCCACGCCCGGCGGCCCCACCAGGCACAGGATGGGCCCCTTCATCTTCTTCACCAGCGCTTGGACCGCAAGATACTCCAAGATGCGTTCTTTCGGCTTCTCCAGGCCGTAGTGATCCGCATCCAGAATCGACTCCGCCGCCCCCAGGTCCAGCATGTCCTCCGACCGCTCCGACCAGGGCACCGACAGTACGGTGTCGATATAATTGCGGACCACCGTGGCCTCCGCCGACATCGGGCTCATCATCTTGAGCTTCTTGAGTTCCTTCTCCAGCCGCGCCGTGACCTCGTCGGGCAGATTCTTGCGCCGAATGGCCGCTTCGAGTTCTTGCAGCTCGTTCTTGAACTCGTCTTGCGATCCGAGTTCCTTTTGGATCGCCTGCATTTGCTCGTTGAGGTAGTATTCCTTCTGGTTCTTCTCCATCTGGCGCTTGACTCGGCTGCGGATCTTCTTTTCGATCTGCAGCACCTCGATCTCGCTCTGGAGAAGCTCCAAGATCTTCTTGAGCCGTTCGAGCGGATCGACGGTCTCCAGGAGATCCTGCTTGGCGTTGATCTTGAATCCCACGTGGGCGGCAATCGTGTCGGCCAAACGCGAGAGCTTCGGGACGCTGCGAACACTCCCCGCCAGGTCCGGCGGGACGCGCTTGTTGAGCTTGACGTACGTCTCGAACGCCTCCAGGACCGACCGCCGCAGGGCCTGACGTTCGCCTCGGCGATCCGGCGGTATGCGGGGGACCTCGAGATCTTCGGCCTCCACCACGAAACACGCATCCGTCTGCGTAAACTCCACGATACGGGCGCGCGACTTGCCTTCGACGAGCACCTTGACGGTGCCGTCCGGAAGCTTGAGAAGCTGCAGAACGTGCCCGACCGTACCGACCCGGCGAATCCCGTCCGGGCGCGGGTCGTTTACCTTTGCGCGTTTTTGCGCACACAACAGGATCTCGCGTTCCCCGGCCATGGCCCGGTCCAGGGCCTCAATGGATTTTTCGCGGCCCACGAACAACGGGACGACCTCGTGCGGGAAGACGACGAGTTCTCGCAGCGGAAGCAAGGGGAGGGTTCGCGTGGACATGGGTGTACCGTTGGCCCGCCCCAGGGGGTGTTTTTCGGGGGGTCGAGGGCGCTCGAAACGCTAGCACTCGCCCCCTGGGGGGTCAAACAACCGGCCCCGAGATCGACGGCGACGAAGGCTCTTCTTGCGGCGGCCGTGCGGGCGATGGCGTTGGCGCAACGGGGGCCTGGTCGCCCTCACGAACCCGGCCCCCCTCGCCCGCGTCCCGCGCCGCCGCCACGTCCACCCGCGAGCGCGCACCCGCCGCCACGAACCACCGCCACAGGCGAGCCGCCGAGGCCAGCACGAACGTAAACCACGGGAGCGTGGGGCGGCCGGTGAGCGCCAGCACGAACGCAGCGAGTTCGAGGGCCGGGAGCCCTCGCCACCACGGCGCAGGCTCGATCCCCATGCGCCGGATCCAGCCCTCGGCACGCTGCAAGGCCAGCGGCCCGTCCGTGCGCCCCTGGAGGTATTCGCGCGCCCGCAAGAGGGCCAGGAACGACGCGGCGCCTCCGACGGCCAGCAGCACCAGGCTCGCGACCAGGGGGCGATCCGGATCGTTGACGAGACGATAGGTCACCCCCGCCGTGAACGCCGCGTGTCCAATCGCACGGATCGCCGCGTGCAGCCGATCCTTCGGCGGCGGCGCGTCGTGGAGCTTGCGAAGCGGCGACAGCAGGCGCTGCACGGTGGTCGCGGCCACCAGCGCAAGCGCCCCCAGGACCGGCCCCAGCCCCGTCCGCAGCATGGGAAGCAACCCGGCGGCGATCGCGAGCGCAAGCGCCACGAGTTCGACGCGCTCGGGCCGACGCCCCCACCGCGCGAACACCCGCAGCAGCGGCCGGACGACCCAGCGATCCCAGGGACTCATCGAGAGGTTCTCGACGCCGGCGTCTTCGAGCACCATCGACGCCACGCGCGGCTGGTCCTGGGGCGCCACCCAGCGGATCGCTGCCTCCCCTTCGAGTTCGTCGGGCAGGTCGAGCGCCTCGGCCACATCCATCGACTCGGGCACCCGACGAAGGTGACCGTGGAACAGCGCCGACGGCCGCCCCTCGGCGTCGTACAGCAGGTACGTCTCCCCTCGTTCCAGGGGATGGAGGACCATCAAGCGAAGCAGCGCGGCGCGGACGTACACGGTGTCGTAGGCCACCAGGGCGGGCGACTCCACCGGATCGAGGGTGCACGCCTCCACCACGCCATCGACCGCCGCCCGGGCCCCGGGTGCGGCCAAGACCCGTGAGAAACCGGCTTTCATCGCCATGCGGACGAAACGCTGCAGAACGTCGGCCCCCGCCACGGTGCGCACGATGCTCCGGTCGGCATCCGGGTCGGGCAGGAGCACGAGCGTGGGGCCCCGTTCTTCGGCCATCGGCGATCGCCGCCCCTCAGGCAATGGTTCCATCCTAGAACCTACTCCGTGCAGCCGTCGCAGGCCCCTGTAGCCCGCTCGCAG
>Ga0256839_1004485_pt1 | contig 13582 bp, 11 predicted proteins | sample 354166metaG_FD_185968 | JGI IMG/M metagenome (GOLD analysis project Ga0256839, IMG submission 185968) | Hydrothermal vent microbial communities from Mid Atlantic Ridge, Atlantic Ocean - 354-166 | ecosystem: Environmental > Aquatic > Marine > Hydrothermal vents | place: Atlantic Ocean: Mid... | reverse complement strand
TCGCGGGGATGACGGGGATGACGGGGATGACGGGGATGACGGGGATGGGGCTTTCCTTCTCCGTTATTCCGGAGAATCCTTTTCTCTTGTCATTGTGATGAGTATTTTTCTTTTCGTCATTCCGGGTGGGTGTTTTTTCTCCGTTATTCCGGGCGATATTTTCCTCTTCGTCATTCCGGGCGAGCGAAGCAAGACCCGGAATCCAGTAGCCGGCGGGATGGCTGGGCGTTAATGGCCGGGGGACGGCTCTTGGTGGCTGATGGCGAGGGTTTGGCCGCTGTGGCTGGCGCGTTTGTGGTAGTCCAGGGCGGTTTGAGGGTCGCCATGGTTTTCGTGCCAGTCGGCCAGGGCCAGCAATACCTGCCGGTCGGTGCCCAGTTGGGCGGCTTTTTCGAGGTTTTCGCGGGATTTTTCGGCGTTACCCTGTTGCATCCAGGCCAAGCCGAGGGTTTTGTACAGGGTGGCGCTGTCGGGGTGTTTTTTCAGCCATTTTTGGGCTTGGGCAATGGCGTAGGCGGGTTTTTGCAGGGCCAATTCCGACCAGGTGTCCAGCGGGTTGTCCGGGGTGTCGGGGTTATCTGGCCAGTGCTTTTTGAGGTGTTTTTCCAAGGCGCTGATGGCTTCTTTCCACAGGCCCAGCCGGGCCGCTGAACGGGCGAAAGCGCTGATGTTTTGTGGCTGTTCTTTTTCGTGTTTGCTGGTTTGTGACCAGGTTTTGAGCAGGGCATACTGGTCTTGCGGCTTAAGCAGGGCGTTGTGCAGGCTTTGGCCGGCCAGTTGTTGAGCCTGGGCGTCGGTGAGCAGTCCCAGCCGGCGGGCGCGGGGCAGATATTGACGGAGTGTGGCCCATTGTCTGGTATGTCGGGTGGCTTGCAGCAGCAAGGACAGCGCGCGCGGGTTGTTGGGATAGCTCTTGAGGATGCGTTCCAGCAGCGCCAGGGCCCGGTCGTTTTGGCCGCTTTTGAGCCACAGCTCGGCCCGGGAGAGGTCAACAGTCAGGGGATTGTCGATGTGCTTTTCGGCCAAGTCGAGATATTTTTCGGCTTGCTGGATATGGTTTTGCGCCCATGCCGCGCGGGCGGCGGCCATGTAGGATAGCTCCGGGGTGGGGCTGGTTTTGGCGCTGGCGGCCAGGAGTTTTTCGGCTTTGGGCCAGCGGCCTTCGGACAGGGCCAGCAGGCCTGTACTGAACTGGGTGCGCCCGCGCCGGTGGGCCAGGCCACGGGCGGCGCGGCGCGGCACGCGAATAATCCAGACAATCAGCCAGAAGGCGGCGATGGCCAGCAATAGCAAACCCAGGGCCACCAGGACGCGCATTTCGATTTGGTAACCGCCCAGGCGCAACACCAATACACCCGGGTCGGCCATGAGGGTGGGTGTCAGCCAGGCGGCTGTGGCCACCAGTGCAATGGCGACAATCAGGCTCAGAATCTTTTTCATGGTGCGGTGGTCTCGGTGGCGTTGTGCGGTTCAATGGCCGTGGCCGCTGGTGTGTCCAGTTGTTGTTTTATCTGTTGCTGAATGCCGTGTAGGTCGGGCCAGTGAGGACGGATATTCGTTTGCATCAATGCTTCGAGCCGGCTGGCGACGGCTGCCAGTTCCGGCTGGTTTTTGGCCACTGGCGACAGGTTGTCGATAGCCCGACCAAGGGCTTTTTGCCAGGTGTTCTGGTCGCCATGCTGGCGGGCCAGCGCGGCGGTGTTGAGGGCATCCAGCACGGTGCGTTTGAGGTGTTCTTCTTCGGCCAGGGTCATGGCGCGGTTGTCAGTTTGGTCGATTTTTTTGACGATGACAAGCCGTTCCAACCAGCTTGTGCCGGTTTTTTCCGTGCTGGCTGTTGTGGCCGGTTGCCAATGCCAGTTGGAAATGTTGCGCATGGCTTCAGTCAGTGCGGGGGTGATGGTGTCGGGTTGCTGTTGCCGGGCGCTGATCTGCTCACGCGACTGCTTGAGTTGCTGGATGATGGTTTCACTGTCCGGGACGGCGTTTAATTGTTCAATGGCCTGTTGCAAGGCCCAGTCGGCTGCCTGGGGTCGGTGCTGGACGGCCAGCGCCAGTTGGGCGTTTTCTACGGCATTGAGCGCCTGCTGCAGGCGCAGTTGAGCCATCAGCTTGTGGGTGCTTTGAGTCTCGGCCGGTGTTATCAGGGGTGGGACTGATGCTTGTTGCAGTTGTTGCTGCATTTGTTGCAGTTGGCGGTGGGTGTCTGCCTGTGATTCGGCCAGGGTTTTTTGCAAATCGGCAATATGGCTGTGCGCCTGTTGCAGTTGTTCCTGCAGGGTATTGAGCTGGTTTTGCAGTGCTTCAAGTGCGGGGCTGGTTGTGGCGTCAGTGGCCGGTTCGGCCAGTTGCGCTGTTTGCAGGCTGTCGATTTGGGCTTTTACCGGGGCTATGGCGCTTTCGGCGGCTTGCCGGGCGAGGGTGGGGAGTTCCTGACGCAGGGAATCCAGACGCTTCTCCAGTGCCTGCAGGTCGGCCGGTTTGACTTGTGTGGTGGTTTGTGGCGGCCAGTGCCAGCCGTTCTGGTGCTGGTACCAGTAGCCCAGTCCGGCCAGGGCGGTGGCGCCAAACAAAAAGCCCAGCCAGCCGGCCACAGAGCGTTTTTTAATGATACGCACCTCAGTTGTATGCTCGCCGGGTTCGTTGGCAGTGGTCATCACCGGCTGAAAATCATTGTCCACCGGGGTGTCGCTGGTATTGTCTCCGGTTTCTCGGCTCAAGCGTTCGACTTTTTCCGCGAAGCCTTCGCCGTTTTTGGTATGTGTGTCATTGTTTTTTTTGCTGCTCATGGCTGCCACTGATTTCGGAAGGTGGACATTATTTTACACCACGGCGCGGCTATGGTTGTGGCCATTATGTGGCGATGTGCATTTGCTGCATTTGTTCACAAAAGCATCAGTGCCGGCCAGTCACCGGCTGGCCTTGGCCATCGGGCTTTCGCCGCCGGGAATGGTGCTGACTATCAGGCCGCACCCCTGGCGGCGAAAGTCGCCACAGGCGGCGTTGGTGTGGCCGTTTTGCACCGCGTGCACGCCGCCAAAATATAGACTGGGCTGTGGCCACAGGCGGTGGGTGGGAAAGGCTTTCTGGAGTTGGGCAATGGCTTCCTGTGGCCAGCCAGCCTCGATATCCAGCATGCCGTTTTCGTAATGCAGCCGCGGATGGCTGACGGCGAAATTCAACGGCTTGCCAGCCCCGGGTGAGTGGTCATTGGCGGCCATGGCATGCCAGATGACCTGAAAAATAGCGGTTTTGATGCGGTTGGAACCGCCAGAGCCCAGGGCGTAGCGGTGTCCGTTGGCGCTGTGCAAGACGGTGGGCGCCATCATGGAGCCCATACGGGAATCAGGCGACCAGTCAAAAAAGCCACCGGGGTTGATGTCTTCTTCACCCAGAAAATTGTTGAGCATAAAGCCATAAGGTGCGATGAGCTGGGCGTTGCCTTCGCCGTTGGACACGGTCAATGCGGCCAGGTTGCCATTGGCATCGAACACCGATATGTGCGTGGTGCCTGCACGGCTGGCGGTCAGTTTCAGGCGGTCGGCTTCGCGCATGGCCGCGGCCAGACGTAATGGCAGTGGCGCTTTGTGTGCGTGCGCATGCTGCAACTGGGCGATAATCAGGCGGCCGCCGGTGGAAGGCGGCGGATTGGTCAATACGCGGTAACCGGGAAATTCCTCAATCAGCGGCTGGCGGTGGGTGGCTGTATAGTCGCGCAGGTCTTCGGCCTGTAGCAGCCCGCCTGTGCCCTGGGCGGCAAGAATGGCCTGGGCTACCGGGCCGCGATAGAACCAGTCATGCCCCTTGTCATGGCCCAGCGCCGCCAGCGTTTCCAGAAAATCCGCCAGCGCCGGATTTTTTATGCGGCCGTTTTTGTCCGGTTGGAAAATGGCCTGAACGTGCGGATTATGCTGCACGATGGGCGTGAGTATCTGCGCCACCTGGCGTTGACTGACTTCCAGTTGGATGCCATTGCGGGCCGCGTCAATGGCCTCGGCCAACAATTCGGCCAGCGGGCGGCTGGCATATTTGCGGTGAATCGCCAGCAATCCGGCGATGGCTCCAGGCACGGCCGCGGCGGCCGCGCCAATGTGGAACTCCTGGGTGGCGCCACCAAAATCGCCATGAATGGGATAAAAATCCAGGGTTTCGGTGCTGTCAGGCCGGTTTTTTGGCGTCTGGGCGAAAAAATCCAGTACGTCGGGCACGCCTGTGGTGGGGTCGGACAACAGATAGCCGCCCCCGCCGGGGGAGGCCAACAAGGGCTCGGCGACAAAGGCCATGGCCAGTGCGGCAATGGCCGCATCCCAGGCATTGCCGCCTGTTTCCAGAATATGCAAACCGGCGGCGCTGGTGTGGCGGCTACCGGTGGCAATGCCGAAAACCGCGGGTGCAGAGGCAGTTGCGTTCATGGAAAAGGAACCTGATGTGTGTCAAATGGTGACTGTAGCGGCTGGCACCGGTATGGCATTGGGCGATTATACCTGAGATAATTGGCCGGTTATTCCATATTATGCGGCATTTCTGGCGCGGCCAGATACCCTTTCTTTTGTTTTTCGGAGTTGCCATGAGCACCAGTCACGAACTTTTTGAGCAGGCCCGGCGGGTTATTCCCGGCGGGGTTAATTCGCCTGTGCGCGCGTTTCGCGGCGTGGGCGGCGAGCCGGTTTTTATTGAAAAAGCCAAAGGCCCGTATTTGTGGGATGTGGACGGCCGTCAATACGTGGATTATGTGGGCAGTTGGGGACCGATGATCGCCGGCCATGCCAATCCGCGTGTTCAGGCGGCGGTGCATCAGGCGGTGGATAACGGTTTGAGCTTTGGCACGCCGGCCCCCGGCGAGGTGACGCTGGCGGAAAAAATCTGCCAGATGGTGCCCTCGCTGGACATGGTACGCATGGTCAACTCCGGCACCGAAGCCACCATGAGCGCCATTCGCCTGGCGCGGGGCTATACCGGCCGTGACAAGATTCTCAAGTTTGAAGGTTGTTATCATGGCCATGCGGATTCGTTTCTGGTCAAGGCCGGTTCTGGCGTGTTGACCCTGGGCATTCCCGGCTCGCCGGGAGTGCCTGCGGCTGTGGCCGATTTGACCATTACCGTCCCCTACAATGATCCTGAGGCCGTGAGCGAGGTCATGGCTGCCGAAGGAGACAAGATTGCCGCGGTGATTGTGGAGCCGGTGGCCGGAAATATGAACATGATTAAGCCGCAGCCAGGGTATTTGCAGCATTTGCGCGATGTGTGCGACAAACACGGTGCGGTGCTGATTTTTGACGAGGTGATGACTGGCTTTCGCGTGGCCCGTGGCGGCGCGCAGGCGTTGTACGGCGTAACACCGGATTTAAGCACCTTCGGCAAGGTGATAGGCGGCGGTTTGCCGGTGGGGGCCTTTGGTGGCCGACGCGAGATTATGGAATATATCGCCCCGGTGGGTCCGGTCTATCAGGCCGGAACCCTGTCGGGCAATCCGGTGGCCATGGCCGCCGGTAGCGCCATGCTGGATATCATTGCCGAACCCGGGTTTTACGAAGGGTTGCAGCAGCATGCCCAGGCGCTGGTTGACGGCTTGAGCGCCGCGGCGGACCGGGCCGGCGTGCCTTTTCACGGTGAGGTGGCCGGGGGCATGTTTGGCTTGTTTTTTTGTGACCAGCCGGTGCGTAATTTTAGTGACCTGGCCGCCTGTGATGAGGCGGCCTTCAAACGGTTCTTTCACTTGATGCTACAGCGGGGCGTGTATCTGGCACCGTCGGCCTATGAGGCCGGGTTTGTGTCCAGCACCCACGATGAAAACACCCTGGCGCATACGCTCGAGGCTGCCAACGAGGCCTTTGCCGCCTTGTAGTCGGGTGGATTGACACAGGAACAACAGGGAATGGAAGCAGAATGGTTACAGGCGCTGGTTGGCTGGGTGCAAACGCACCCGGGGTGGGCCGGCGCGCTGATTTTTCTGGTGGCCTTTGGCGAGTCGCTGTTGCTGGTGGGTATTTTGCTACCCGGTGCGGCGATTTTGTTTGGGCTGGGCACGCTGGTGGGGCTGGGCGTGCTGGATTTTTCCACCGCCTGGCTATGGTCCACCCTGGGTGCCATCGCCGGTGATGGTTTGAGTTTCTGGATTGGGCATCACTATCATGAGCGCTTGTTGTCCATGTGGCCGGTCAACCGTTTTCCCAAGCTGATTGCCCAGGGACGTGAGTTTTTTCGGAAATACGGCGCCATGAGCGTTTTTCTGGGGCGTTTTGTGGGGCCGGTGCGGCCTATTATTCCCGCCATTGCCGGCATGATGGATATGCCGGTCAAACGCTATGTCATCGTCAATATCATCGCCAGCATTCTCTGGGCGCCGGTGTATATTCTCCCCGGCGTGTTGGTGAGCCAGTCTCTGGTGGCCACCGCACAGGTGGCCGGCAAACTCGCCATTCTGGCTGCGGCTTTGGCCGTGATAGTCTGGCTTGCCTGGTGGTTGATTGCCCATGTGTATCGCTGGGTGATTCCTGTGACTTACCGCTGGCTTTCGCGCACTTTGCTTTGGAGTCAACGGCACCCGTTACTGGGTAAGGTGACAGCGGCGCTGGTGGACCCGCGCAAACCGGAATCCGGCTCTTTGGCGGCTTTGGCGGTGGGGTTGCTGTTACTGACGGTGTTATCGACCTGGGCCTTGTTGAATAATACGACACTGGTGCAGTGGAATCAGCAGCTGTCGGCTTTCTTGCAGGCCTTTCATACGCCATGGACGGTGCCGCCGATGAAAATTCTGCTGTCTTTGGGGCATGATGCGGCCATAATCGCGCCATTTTTTGCCGTACTGGGCTGGTTGTTGTACCGCAGGCGCGTTATCGCCGCCTGGCACTGGCTGGCCGCTGGCGTGTTTGGCTGGTTGTTGGCCATTGTGGTGTCCTACCGGGGGGCGTCGCAGGCGGTATTCTGGGGCTTTCAGCACCTGGCCTGGCTGACGACGGTCCTGGCTTTTCTGGCTGTACTGGTTTCCGGCGCATTACCGGCGCGTTTGCGCAGTTGGCCGTATGTGTTGGCGGCCATTGAAGTGTCGTTGGTGGCTTTTGCCCAGTTGTTTTTTCAGCAGTTGTCGCTGGGCCAGGTGGTCATTTCCGTGCTGATTGGCAGCTTGTGGGCGTTTGTGGTGGGTGTGGCTTACCGCACGCGTAACCGGCGTCAGTTTTGGGGTTTGCCTATCAGCATCATTTTTTACAGTGTGCATCTGGCCATGGCCAGTCTCATCTGGTTAAGTACGCAGCAGGAAAGCTTTGATGAAGCGCCTTTACCAGTGCAAACCATAAGCACAGAGGCGTGGCTGCACGGACAGCAGCCCTGGAAGCGGCAGCGGCGCGACTGGATGAACCGGACCCGCGAAAACTTGAACATCCATTACGCCGGTGATGTGGATGTGCTTCGCCAGACGCTGGAACAGTCTGGCTGGCAATCGGTGCCGGTGCGTACCTGGGACGGTTTGTTGCAGGCATTGTCGGTAAAGGGTTCAGCCGCGGCGGGCAGTGACTTGCCCGTGCTGGCCAGTACAAACCACGGTCATGTGGAAGCTTTGCTAATGAAAAAACCACTGGCGGACGGACGTTGGCAGGTCCTGCACCTGTGGCCGGATGACGCCCGCTTGCGCCACGGTGGCTGGCCGGTTTTTTCCGGCGAAGTCCTGCTGCATCGCCCCGTGAATGTCTGGAAACTGTTCCGGTTTTTGGGAGTGGAAAGTCCGCAACCACTGCCGGTGGAGGTTCTGGATACGGCGTTGAAGCCGTCAGACCGCCTCAAGCGGCTGCACACTCCGTCAGGCGACGATGATGCTTATTGGCAGCAGGTGCGGGCTGGCAAGGTTCCGTCAGCGGCTAAAACCGAAATGGTGGACGGCCACGCCAATACTGAATCATCAAAAAGCCGGTAAGCATGCCACCCAGATGGGCGAAATGGGCAATGCCGGCGCTGCCATAGCCGGAAAAACTGGACCATAAAACCAACAGGGCGTAAATCATCACGAAATACTTGGCCTTGATGGGCACCGGCGGAATCAGCAACAAAATGCGTTGCTCCGGCCACATCATGCCAAAAGCCAGCAACAAGCCGTACACCGCGCCGGAAATGCCGATAGTGGGAATGGGCAGGCCGCTGCCCAGCCAGGCGGTCAGCAGCAAATGGGTGACGGCCGCGCCGATGATGCAAGCCAGCACATAGGTGGCGTAGCGGCGCGAACCCCAGTATTGCTCCAGTGGCGTGCCAAACATCCAGATGGCGAAGGCGTTAAACAGCAAGTGGGTGAAGTTGGCATGCACAAAGGCATAGGTAATCAGTTGCCAGGGGCGTAAAAACGGCGTGCCCACCGGCCACAGGGCGAAATTTTTAATCACAAAGTTCCAGTTGATTTGTTGCGCCAAATACACCGCAACCATGCCAAACAGCAGGTTACGGGTAACCGGCGGGATTCGGGCAATAAAATCCATCAAGGGGTTTTGATTGGGGTAAGCCATATGGGGCTCTCCTGGGTTCTGTGAGGTTTGAGGCGTATTATGCCATCAGTTGGTGTCTTGCATTATCCCTTATTGGGATCAAAATAGTCCACCAGGGTGGCCGGTAAAACCAGTTGATCGTCTTTCCATTCAGTATCGGTGACAGCGCAGGCGCCGGTATGCATATGTATGGTTTTTCCGGTGAGAATGGCCAGCAGTTGGCTCATGGCCGGATTATGGCCAATGGCGATCAGGGCCGCAACGGGGACGTTGTGCAGGAACGCCGGAATTTTTTTCAGCCACAGACCGGGCGTGGCGCCGTACAGTTCGCAGTCCGTATGGATGAAAGATCTGTCAATGTGGCACTCCTGGGCCAGGATATCGGCGCTTTCCCGGGTGCGGAGGGTGTCGGAGCTGAGAATGGCGATGCCGCTGTTTGGTAAATATGGTTTTAAATGCCGGGCTGTGCGCCGTATGGCCTCGCGGCCAGCGGTAGACAAGGGCCGGAGAAAGTCGCTGCTGCCTTCAAATGTGGCGTGGCCATGGCGAAGTAATATCAATTTGTGGCGCATGCGCATTTTGCCTCATAAAAAGCACACCCATCCCCTAGCCCCGGTTTCTATTATAGGGTTTTGCTGCGCGCTTTGGCCATACTTTAAGCCGCCAGGGCAAGTCAAAAAGAAAAAGACCACTCTGTAAATGCGCAAGGGAGTGGTCTGGTGGCCAATACGGGCCGTAATGCGTCACATTTCAGGTTTTCCGGCGACGCATTACGGCAACCAGTGCGGGCTAGTGACTGAAAATGGCCTTGAAAAGATAGAAAAATACAATAGACAAGGCAGCCCCGGCGGGAATGGTGACCAGCCAGGAGGTAAAAATGCCACGCACCACGTTCATGTTGATGGCGCTGAGACCGCGGGCCATGCCCACGCCCAGCACTGCGCCCACCAGCGTATGAGTGGTGGAAATGGGCATGCCGGTGGCCGAAGCCACCACAATGGTGGAGCTGGCCGCCAGCTCCGCGGCAAAGCCGCGACTGGGGGTTAAATGGGTGATTTTTTCGCCCACTGTGGCAATCACTCGTCGGCCGTAAGTGGCCAAACCGATGACAATGCCAATACCGCCCAAGAGCAATACCCAGCTTTCCAGCGGGGCCTTGGAGCCTACCAGGCCGGTTTTGGCGGTGGAAACCACGGCCGCGACCGGGCCCACGGCGTTGGCCACATCGTTGGAGCCATGGGCAAAGGCCAGGCCGCTGGCGGTGACAATCATCAGGACAGCAAAGACTTTTTCCACCGTGTAGAAATGAAAATCCTTGTCCTTGTCTGGGTCCGGCTTGATACGGGCAATCACCACAGCGCCGATAATGGCCACCAGCGCACCAATGACGGAGGCATAGAGATAGGCTTCGTTGTTGCTGATATGCAGCCCCACATGTTTGAGGCCCTTTTTAATGGTGACCAGGGTCAAAATAAAAGCGGTGAAGAACATATACATGGGCACCCATTTCTTGGCTTTGGCCAGTGGGTCTTTCTGCCGCAAAATCAGGTATTGCACGCTTTGAAAAATCAAAAAGGCGATAATGCCGGAAGTTAGTGGTGAAATCACCCAGGACATCACGATTTTGCCCACTTTTTCCCAGTGCACCGCCTCCATACCCAGGCCCACGGCGGCAAAACCCACCACCGCGCCGACGATGGAGTGGGTGGTGGATACCGGCCAGCCTTTTTTGGAGGCGATGAGCAGCCACAGCCCCGCGGCCAGCAACGAAGCCAGCATGCCGAAAATCAGCAACTCCGGCGTGCCCGCCAGACTGTCGGCATCGACAATGCCTTTGCGAATTGTGGATGTCACCTCTCCACCGGCCAGTACCGCACCGGCAAACTCAAAAATGGCGGCAATCAGAATGGCTTGCTTGATGGTCAAGGCTTTTGAGCCCACAGAAGTGGCCATGGCGTTGGCCACGTCGTTGGCGCCAATGCCCCAGGCCATGAACAGGCCGAAAATGCCGGCCAGAATCAAGTAAATGGTTTGATATTCCATAATTGCTTATCCTGAAGTGAAACGATAAAAACGGGGTTTATTTGGCCAGTAACAGTTCCAGCCGGCGGCCGACACGTTCGGCCATGTCGGCAATACCGCCGGTTTTTTCGATAACAATATACAAAAACATCACGTGAACCGGTGGCAGGTCGTCCTCGATGGCGAACAGTTTGTGCCGGATTTGGGATTGCAGGCGATCGGTTTTGCTCTCGGTTTCATCCAGTGTGCGAATCATTTTCTCCACCAGTTCCACTTCAGCGCCACGAAAACCGGTTTCATACAGTTCATCCAGTTCGTTGACGCTTTGAACCGCCTGATCCACCGCCTGAATGCACAGGTCAACAAAGCGCTCATGGTCATCCCTGATGACATCAGGGAACCGCATTTTTCGGCCCACAATAATGCCGGAGACATCCCGTGTGATATTGGCGATTTTATCTTGCACCAATACCAGCTCCAGCAAATCCTGGCGAGGAACCGGCATAAACAGGCTTTTGGGCAGGTTAGAACGAATCTGGAATTTGAGGCGGTCGGCTTCGTTTTCCAAAGAGGCGATTGTTTCATGAATCTTTTCGGCTGTATCCCAGTCGCCGGCATTGGCCGCCCGGACCAGTTTGGGCAACTGACAGGCACACTGGTAAACCGTTTTGATATGCTCTTGCAATGGGGCCACCGGACTGCGGCCCAGCAACTCGGTAATCAGGGTTTTCACGGTGTTATCCTCCTGGCAGGTATCAATGGGTTGCGCGTATTCTAAACCATTTATGGCGGGCCGGGACCTTTACTGCTGCAACCAGAACGTGACCGGGCCGTCATTGACCAGCCCCACTTGCATGTCGGCGCCGAATTGACCGGACTGAACCCGCTTGCTATCCGGCAGCCTCTGGCGAGCCTGATTGATTAGATGGTCAAACAACTGGCGCCCGGTTTGCGGGTCGGCGCCGGAGGAAAAACTGGGGCGGTTGCCTTTTCGGGTATCGGCCACCAGGGTGAATTGCGGCACCAGCAACAACTGGCCTTCTGTGTCCAGCAGGGAGTGGTTCATTTTGCCTTGGGCATCGGCAAAAACCCGGTAGTGGAGCAGCCGGTGCAGCAATTTGTCGGCATTGGTCCGGGTATCGGTTTTTTCCACGCCGATCAGCGCCAGCAATCCCGGGCCAATTTCGGCGATGCGGCGGGAATCAACATCCACCCATGCGGTGGTGACGCGTTGTATCAGGGCAATCATGACGTCCTTCTTGATGAAAATCATGCAAGGCCTGATTGTCTCACAAAACATGGGATTTTCGTTGATGTAAGCCGTTTCCTACAAGTCTGCGGGTCAGAGTCCGGCATGATGAGCGGAGGTTTACCGCTGTTTATTAGTGGCAAGGCCAAGGATAATAAGCGCCAATGGAGTTGAGGCAAGGGAGCTGGAAACAGCACGCCACAGGAGGTGGCCAGGGATTGAATTTCATCGCAGCGCAAGCTGCGAGAAAAGCTTCACGGAGTGATTACCACAAGGACATGGTAATCAGGTGCACCGGATGCACCTTTTCGGGGAAACAGGACGACCCTTCAGGGTCACATTAACCGCTGCTGTGCCAACAGGAGCGGTTTTTTTTCGCCATGACGAAATGAGTTTCTTTTTTCTTCATGCCAGGGTAGGGCTTTTCTCTTTGTCATTCCGGGCGAGCGTTTTTCTTTTTGTCATTCCGGGCGAGTGGAGCGAGACCCGGAATCCATGGCTCCGGTGGCACGTGTGGTGTGGATTCCCGCTTTCGCGGGAATGACGGGGAGGAGTGGGAATGGTGGGGAGAGGCGGGAGGGTAGAGGTAAAGTGGAATGTCTTGATGTTATCGGGTTACAGAATATCTTCCCACAGGTCTTTCCAATCCGGATTGGTTTCCTCTATAAGCTGGATTTTCCATTGGCGGTTCCACTTCTTTAACCGCTTTTCCCGGTTGATGGCTTCTTCCATTGATGAGTGGATTTCAAAGTACACCAGCTGGTGTACCTGATATTTTTGTGTAAACCCTTCGGTTAAGTCGTTTTTGTGTTGCCACACTCGCTGGATGAGGTTGCTGGTTGTGCCAACATAGAGGGTGCCATTCCTTTTGCTGGCCAGTATGTAAACGGCCGGTTGCTTTTTCATGGGTTGTTGGTGGTTGCTCTGTGTTTAAGCATAGCACTATTGTTGGAAACCTTTGGCTACGACTTGTGGATTCCCGCTTTCGCGGGAATGACGGGGAGTAGGTGGGTGAGTATGGATTCCCGCGTTCGCGGGAATGACAAGAAAAAGGCGGGAATGACGGAGGGCCGGGAGTGGCGGGAATAAAGGTGGTGGCTTTTCTTTAGTCATTCTGGGTGAGCGTTTTCTCTTCGTCATTCCGGGCAAATGCCATCCTCGTCATTCCGGGCGAGTGGAGCGAGACCCGGAATCCATGGCTCCGGTGGCAGGGTGTGGTATGGATTCCCGCTTTCGCGGAAATGACGGGGAGTAGGTGGGTGTGTATGGATTCCCGCTTTCGCGGGAATGACACCCGGTAGGGCTGGGTCGCGCGCGAGCTGTGTGGCGCGTCAGTCCTCTTCCAGGGGGATGGTGGCGTCTGGCGGCCGTTGGCCGGGTATGGGTTCGCGGCCAAATTCGTAGAATGAGACCCCGTACAGGGGAAAGGTGCCCGGGCGCACGTTGGATTCGGCCTTTTCCAGCAGGGCGGTGAGTTCCTGATAATAGCTGTTGAGTTTTTCCACCACTTCGCCGTGGAGTTCTTCCACCCGGTATTCGGGGATCTGACTGGAATAGAGAAAGCGCTGGAAATTGCGCTGGGCCGGCTCGGGGGTGTTTTTGTTTTTTTCCAGGGTTTGGGCCAGCAGTTCCACAGACCAGATGGCGGCCTTCAAGAATTCCTGACTGTTTTCCGAGCTGTAGTGAAGGTTTTTTAAAGTTAAATGCTCGCCTTTAACCACAATATTATTTTTTCTAACGAGTTCTTCTAAGACCGCTGCGGTGGTGTAGTTGCCGCTGGCATGGCGTTTGCAGACGGCTTCCAGGCTGTGGGTGGCGCCGTGGACGGGAATGCGGCCGTCAT
>Ga0256839_1004484_pt1 | contig 13601 bp, 6 predicted proteins | sample 354166metaG_FD_185968 | JGI IMG/M metagenome (GOLD analysis project Ga0256839, IMG submission 185968) | Hydrothermal vent microbial communities from Mid Atlantic Ridge, Atlantic Ocean - 354-166 | ecosystem: Environmental > Aquatic > Marine > Hydrothermal vents | place: Atlantic Ocean: Mid... | reverse complement strand
TCCGGATCGGTCCGGAGGGCCTCCTCGAGGAGCGGGACCGGATCGCCGCCCGCTGTCCGGCAGATGCGTGCAGCCTCCACCAGGCGGGCGGCCCGCTCGGCCGGCTCCGCGGCCGCATCGGCGAGCCTCCGGGCGCAGCGAAGGGCCTCCTCCTCCCGGCCCGCCTCCACGCACAGTCGCATTCGCAGCTCGAGAAGCCCCACGCACGACTCGCCCCCGGTGACCGCGCCATCGAGGAGCGAGAGAGCGCCCCGCAGGTCCCCGCGCGCGGCCCGGGCCTCGGCGGCGCGCCGGAGGTCCTCGGGCCGGGGAGCCGGTCCCCCGGGGCGGGTGACCCGGGCCTCGGCGACCCGCGCGCCTTCCGCCGCCTCGCCGAGGGCGGCCAGCAGGTCGGCGCGAAGCTCGAGGAGCGGCGGGTCGCCGGGTTCGGCCCGAAGGGCCTCATGGCAGAGTTCGAGGGCGGCCTCGAGCTCACCGCAGTCGCGCGCCGCGGCTGCGGCCATCCGGGCGAGACCAGCCCGCTCCGCGCCCGCCAGCCGATGGCCCTCGGGATCGAGGTCGAGCGCTGCGCGCGCCGCCCGCCAGGCGGCAGCCGTGCGGCCGAGCCGGTGCGCCAGCCGGGCCTCGGCGGCGGCCGCCGACCCCGCAGCGGGATCGCGCTCCCGGGCCCGTTGGAGCAGGTCGAGGGCACGGCACGGGTCCGCCGGCTCGAGCAGCCGCGCGGCGCGCTCGAGGTGGCGGGCCGCCTGCACCGCGGGGGCCCGCTCCGCGGCCGACTCGAGCGCCCTGGCGGCGCCCAGCGCGTCTCCGGAGGCACAACCGAGCTCGGCCAGCTCCAGGAAGGCCGGCAGATGGTCGGGATCGAGCGCGAGGGCCTGCTGGAGTCGGGTGCCGGCATCGTGCGGCCGCCCGGCCTCCCGAAGGGTCCGCGCGAGCTCGACGAGGCTCGCCGCGCGCGGCGCGACCTCCGGGTGGTCGCACCAGGCGGCGAGGGCGGAGGCCAGCCGTGCGGGATCCCGCACGGCGCGCGCGAGATCGACGCGCTCGGCCAGGCGGGTGGGAGGCAGGGCGTCGAGCCCTGCGGCGGCTTCGAGCGCGGCGAGCGCGCCCTCCGGATCCCCGCAGCGCAGTCGGGCGAGGTCCGCGATCCGCAGCCAGATCTCGAAGCGGCGCGCGGGCTCCCGGGAGCCGAGGACGTCGAGCTCGCTCCGCAGCAGGTCGAGCGCGCCGCGCCAGTCCTCCACGGCCTCGAGGATCTCCTCGAGGCGCCGCAGGCTCTCGAGGTCCGACGGATCGGCCTCGAGCGCCGCCGCCAGGGCCCGGGTGGCCCGCGTGGTGGCGCCGAGGCGCTCGTAGCAGAGCACGCCGAGCTCCCGGTAGAGCGCTGCACGGAGGGACGGCTCCCGGGTCTCCGGATGCGCGAGCTCGGCCTCGAGCATCCGCACCTGTTCGGCGGCGTCGTCGAGGGACTGGGCGCACCGCCGGAGGCCCCGGATGGCGTCGAGCCGGTCCGGCGCGATGCGCAGCGCCTCCCGCCAGGCGGCGGCGGCCGCCGCCGGCAGGCCCAGGCCCTGTTCGCGAACCCGGGCCAGGGCCAGCTGCTCCCGCAGGCCACCCCGACCGGCTGCGATGCGGGCCTCGAGGCGCCGGGCGAGCTCCACCGGGAAGTCGCACTGCTCGAGCAGCTCGATCAGGGCGAGCTCGGCCTCCTCCACGTCGCAGGTCGCCGGCGCCTCCTCGAGGGCCGCCCGGAGGTGGGCATGGGCCCGGTCGGGCCGGCCGAGCTCATCGCGGTACAGCGCGGCCAGCTCGCATCGGAGCCGAAACCGCCGCTCCGCGAAGACCGGAGCGTCGGGCCGGAGCAGCGCGAGCTCGGCCTCGGCGGACTCGGCCGCCCCGGCGAGGTCTCCCGCCCGGCGGCGGCAGGCGGCGAGCTCGCGCAGCAGCTCGCTTCGGCCCGCGGCACCGGCCGGAGCCTCCGCCAGGGCCATGGCGAGCTCCCGGGCCGCGCCGGCGGGGTCGTGCAGGGGCCCCGCGCAGATCCGGGCGAGCTCCCGACGCACCGGCACCCGCCCGGCGGGCGGAAGGGCGGCGAGCAGGCGCCGGAGGGCTCCGGCGTGCTCGCGCGGCTGCCCCGCCTGCTGCCGAACCCGGGCGAGGAGGAAGAGGAGCTCCGGGTCGTCACCGTGTTCCGCGAGTGCCGCCTCGATCATTCGCGCGGCTTCCACCGGCCGCCCGAGGTCGTCGGCGAGAAGCAGCGCGATCCGGTGCTGCAGGGAGCGGCGCCCCGTCGGCTCCCGCACGAGCGCGAGCTGCTCGCGAAGCCAGCGGACACAGGCCTCCGGCCGCCCGGCCCGCCAGTGGATCTCCGCGATGCGGGCCCGGAGTCCCGGTTCGCGTGGCTCGACCGCGACGGCGCGCTCGAGCCACGGCAGGGCCCGGTCGGGCGGAAGCCGCTCGAAGGCCAGGTCCGCGAGCCGGAGCCGGTTCGACCGCTGGCCCCTCGGGTCGGTCGCCTCGGCGTCGGAGAGCAGCTCCAGGGCCTCCTCCACCCGTCCCTCGGCGAGGCGGAGCTCGCCGAGCGCCTCGCGCGCACGGCCGAGGCCCGGGTCGAGGGCGAGGGCCGCCTCGAGGTCCGCAGCCGCAGCCTCGGAGGCGCCGCCTCGCGCGCGCAGGAGGCCCCGCTCGGCCAGGAGCTCCGCGCGCTCGGCGGGGTCGTCGGCCGCGGCGACGGCGAGGCCCAGCAGGTGCTCGCGGTCACCGTCGCGGCGCAGGCGGCGGGCCAGCGAGAGGGCGTGTCGGAGCAGGGGAAGGTCCGAGGGATCCACTTCGACCGCACGCCGGAGCTGCTCGAGCGCTTCGTGCGGCCGCCCGAGCGGACCGCCCAGGAGCTCGGCGAGTTCGAGCCGCAGCGGCACCTCGCGGGGACCCGCCGTGCGGGCGAGGGCGGCGTCGAGAAGGCGTGCGAGCCCCTCCGCGTCTCCCCGGCGCCGGTACAGGTCGCGCAGCGCCTCCTCCGCCCCCGCGTGGCCCGGCTGTTCCACGAGCGCGCGTCGGTAGGCTTCGAGGGCGGGGCCCTGCTCGCCGCGCCGGAGCAGCTCGTCTGCGAGGCGAACCCACCAGAGCGCCCGTTCCTCCGGAACGTCGGCCGCGCCGGCCGCTTCGCGACACAGCAGGAGGAGCGGCGCCACGCGCCCGGTGGCGCGGTAGAGGTCGGCCAGGGGCTCGGCGACCACCGCCACCGGGCCGGACTCGGCCCGGGCCGCCTCCAGGTGGGCGATCGCCCCGGCGGGGTCGCCGAGCTCCCGCCACAGGATCCCGGCGAGGCGCACCCGGACGGAAAGCCGCTCGGCAGCGGCGGTCGCCGGCGCGCCCCCGTCGTCGGCCAGCAGCCGCGCGAGGCGCGCCTCGAGGAGCCGCGCGCGCTCCGCCGGCGGACCCGCGGGACCGAGAAGCTCGAGCCAGACCGCGGTGGCCACCGGGTGCCCGGGCTCCAGCTCGAGGATCCGGGCGCAGTGCTCCCGCACCCCGTCCGGTGGCACGCCGGCCTCCCTCCTGCGCAACAGGATCCCCACGCGGATCTCGATCTCCCTCGCCGGCGTGGGCGGCGGTTCGGCCCCGAGCTCCTCCAGGAGACGGGCCACCGCACCCGTGGCACCCCGGGTCCCCTGTTCGAGGGCGACCAGCCGCCGGCGGAGGTCGGTGCATCCGGGCCGGAGGCGGAGGGCGGCCCGCAGGTGCCTGGCCGCCGCAGCCGGCCGCCGGCGGTGCCACTCCTCCAGGGCGGCGAGGCGCTCGTGGAGCGCCGCGGCCTCTTCCGGAGCTGCCTCCTTGAGCCGGCCTTCGAGCCGCGATGCGAGCTCGTCGATCGCTCCCCGTCGCTCGAGGAGGGACTCGAGGCGCCGGCGGGCCTCCCCGGCCACCTCGTCGTCGCCGGCCTCGATCTCCCGATAGACGGCCTCGGCCTCGTCGAAGCGCCCGAGCTCCCCCTCGAGCAGGGCGGCCCGACCGAGCCGGAGCAGGCGCTTTTGGCTTCCCTCCGCCTCGGCGAGCGCGAGCTCGGTCTGTTCGAGCCGGCAGGCGGGGTCGGCGCTCGCGCGCAGCACGCGGTCGAGGCCCGCGCGCGCCTGGCGGGAGTCGGGCCGGTGGCGGAGCACGGCCCGCCACGCGCGGGCCGCCTCCGTCGGGCGCCCGAGCCGCTCGAGGAGCTCCCCGAGGCGCAGGTCGAGCGGGATGGCCGCGGGGTCGCCCTCGGGCAGTCGGTCGCGGCGGCGCGCCAGCCGCTCGGCGAGCTCGGCGAGGCGCCCGGCCCGGAGAAGCAGGGCGTCGATCCGGGCATCGAGCTCGGGATCGGGCAGTGGATCGCCCTGCCCCAGGCGGGCCAGGGTGGCGGCTGCCCGGCTCGGGTCTCCGAGCTCGCACTCCTCGAGCTCGGCGGCGTGGAGGAGGCAGGCGGCCCGGGCCGGACCCCGGCTGCGCTCGGCCTGGCGCAGGAGCCAGCGGGTCGCCTCCTCGATCCGTCCCTCCTCCTCGAAGAGGGACGCGAGCAGGCCGGCCGGTCCCGGGTCCCGGGGCGCGAGGCCGGCCGCCGTGCGGAAGGCTGCCTCCGCCTCCCGGCGGCGGCCGGTCCGGCGCAGGAGCTCGCCGAGGCGGAGCAGGTTCGGCAGCCGCTGCCCCGGAGGGAGGACGGCGTCGAGACGCTGCCGCGAGCGGATCGCGTCGGGGGTCCGGCCCCCCTCCTCGAAGAGCCGGGCCGCGCGTTCGAGAAAGGAGGCGTCCTCCGGGAGCCGGTCCGCGAGCTCCCCGGCCAGCCGGAGGGCCTCGGCCCGCCGGCCCGCGGTGACGAGGCGGTCGAGCAGCTCCGGAGCGAGGTTTCGGAGCCGGGCCCGGTCGTGGGTGAGCTCCGCCTCGCGGAGCAGCGCATCGATCTCCGGGTCCGGCCGCAACGCTTCCTCCGGGCCCGGATCGCGCCCGGCCGCCTCCCACCGCCCGCCCGAAGCCATCCGCCCGCGGACCCCCGGTGGGGCCATCGGCCCGGCTCCCGAGCCGCTTGAGAGGCCACCTGAGAGGCCGCTTGCCGTGTTCCGGGCCGCCCCCTAGCCTCCCGATCCGGGCGCTGCGGACCCCCTCCCCACGGGGTCGCCCTCCCGCCGATCCCGCGCGAGGCTCAGCCTGCCCATGGCTCCCTTCCGCCGAAAGCACCCTCGCCCTCCGGGGCGCTCCGGATCCGCCCCGGAGGTGGAGGTCCGTCTCGGCCCGCTTCCGCCGGCCGAACGCCGACGCCGGCGCCGGGAGCTCTCGCTCGCGGTGGTGCTCTTCGCGGTCATCGCCGCGCTGGTCGCCCTGCGCCCCCTTTCCGGGCTGACCCAGGGGGTGGGGGACACCGGGCTCTTCCTGCTGCTCAACCTGGTCACGGTCACCCTGATCGTGCTGCTCTTCTTCCTGATCGCCCGCAACGTCTGGAAGCTGCTCTGGGAGCGCCGGCACGGGATCCTCGGCTCCCACCTGAACGTCAAGTTCGTGAGCGCCTTCGTCGGCATCGCGATCCTCACCTCGGTCGGGCTCTTCGTGATCTCCTCCGCCTTCATCACGCGCTCCATCGACACCTGGTTCAGCCTCCAGGTGGAGCGGGCCCTCGGCGAAGCCGGACAGGTCGCCGGCATCTACTACGAGAGCGCCGAGACCAACGCGCTCTTCTACGCGCGAAACCTCGCCCGGCACGTCACCGCGGCGCGTCTCCTGCGCGAGGACCGCCTCGATGAGCTCGCGGCCTTCGTCCAGGAGAAGCAGCGCGAGTACAACCTCGGGGTGGTCGAGGTCTTCAGCTCCACGGGCGAGGAGCTCGTGAGTGCCATCAATCCGGAGGTGCCGGCGGCCCATTTCACCCGGGCGGACAGCGACTTCGTGCGCGCCGCGCTTCGCGGCAGCACGGCCACCCGGGTGGAGGCGGCCGGGAGCGGCGACGTGATCCGCGGGGCCGTCCCCATCGCCTCCTCGGTCCGGCCCGACCAGACCGTGGGGGTGATCGTCGTCAACTACTTCGTTCCCTACTCGCTCACCCGCAAGGTCGCCCAGATCCGCTCGGCCCTGCTCGAGTACCGGAACCTCCAGCCCGCGGCCGGCCACATCCGCTTTGCCTACCAGCTCGAGCTCTTCCTGGCCTTCCTCGTGGTCCTGCTGCTGGCGACCTGGCTCGGCTTCCGGCTCGCCAAGGGAGTGACCGGGCCCATCCGCGCCCTGGCCGAGGGCATCGCGGAGGTCGCCCGCGGCAACCTCGACGTGCAGGTGGAGCCGCAGTCGGACGACGAGATCGGATTCCTGGTGGAGTCGTTCAACCGCATGACCCGGGATCTCCGGGAGACGCGCACCCGCCTCACCCGCTCCCACGAGGAGCTCGAGCAGCGGCGCCTCTACATGGAGACCGTGCTCCGCAACGTCGGAGCCGCGGTCCTCTCCCTCGACGCCGAGGGGCGCATCGCCACGGTGAACCCCCCGGCCCAGCGCCTGCTCGGGATTCCCCCGGGCGAGGGGGTGGTGGGCCAGAAGCTCGAAGAGGCGGTCGCCCGCCCGGCCTTCCTCGAGGTGCTCGGCGAGCTTTCCCGGGAGCTCCGGGTGGGCGTCCGGGAGAGCCTGCGCCGACAGGTGCAGGTGGCCCAGGGCGAGGACGTGCTCACCCTGCTCGTCACCCTGACGCTCCTCAAGGACGAGGAGCGCCGCCCGCTCGGCACGGTGATCGTGCTCGACGACTATACGCAGCTCGTCCGGGCCCAGCGCATGGCGGCCTGGCGGGAGGTGGCCCGGCGCATCGCCCACGAGATCAAGAACCCGCTGACCCCGATCCAGCTCTCCGCGCAGCGACTGCGCCGGCGCTTCCGAGGGCGGTTGGCCTCCGACGACGAGGCCCTGCGCGTCTTCGACGAATGCGTGGACGCCATCGCGACCCAGGTCGAGACCCTGAAGGTTCTCGTGAGCGAGTTCAGCAACTTCGCGCGGCTCCCCGCAGCCCGTCCGCGCCCGGAGGACCTGAACACGCTGCTCGAGGAGGCCGCTGCCGGCTATGCCGAGACCGACGGCGTGGAGATCGCGACCCACCTCGACCCGGAGCTGCCGCGCGTGGAGGTGGATCGGGACCAGATGCGCCGGGTTCTCGTCAACCTGCTCGAGAACGCCGCGGCGGCGGTGGCCGAGCGGCGCCGCGCGGAGCCCGCGAGCGGCCCGGGACACATCGAGCTCCGCAGCGTATGGGACCCGACCCAGGCGAGCGCGCGCATCGAGGTGGCCGACGACGGGTGCGGGATTCCCGCCTCCTACCGGCGGCGCATCTTCGAGCCGTACTTCTCGACCAAGCGTGAGGGCACGGGGCTGGGCCTCGCCATCGTCTCGCGCATCGTCGCCAACCACCAGGGGCACATCCGGGTCCTCGACAACCGCCCGCGTGGCACGCGGCTCGTGATCGAGCTTCCGGTTCGGGGGGTGGATCCGCGATGAACCGCATCCTGGTGGTGGACGACGAGGAGAGCATCCGGCGGTCACTCGCCGGGATCCTCTCGGACGAGGGTTTCGAGGTGGTGCTCGCGCGCGACGCCGAGGAGGCGCTCGCCTGCGCCGAGGGGGCCGAACCGCCGGATCTCGTGCTCCTCGACATCGCCATGCCCGGCCGGGACGGCCTCGAGGTGCTCGAGGAGCTCCGGCAGCGGCGCCCGGAGCTTCCGGTGGTGATGATGAGCGGCCACGGCACCATCGAGACCGCGGTGCGGGCCACCCGCCTCGGCGCCTTCGACTTCGTGGAAAAGCCGCTCTCCTTCGACAAGCTGTTGCTGACGATGCAGCACGCCCTCGATCAGGCCCGTCTGCTCCGCGAGAATCGCCGGCTGCGGGCCGACGCCATCGGAGCTCGGGAGATCCTGGGGGAGTCGGAGCCGATCCGGCAGCTCAAGGAACAGATCGAGATGGCGGGTCCCACCCACGGGTGGGTGTTGATCACCGGCGAGAACGGGACCGGCAAGGAACTCGTGGCCCGGCAGATCCACCTGAAGAGCAAGCGCGTCCACGGGCCCTTCGTCGAGGTGAACTGTGCGGCCATCCCGGAGGAGCTGATCGAATCGGAGCTCTTCGGCCACGAGAAGGGCGCCTTCACCGGGGCGCTCGCGCGCAAGCGGGGCAAGTTCGAGCTCGCCCACGGCGGCACCATCTTCCTGGACGAGATCGCGGACATGAGCCTCAAGACCCAGGCCAAGATCCTGCGCATCCTCCAGGAGCACAAGTTCGAGCGGGTGGGCGGCACCGAGACCATCGAGGTGGACGTGCGGGTGATCGCTGCCACCAACAAGGACCTCGAGGCCGAGATGCGTGCCGGGCGCTTCCGCGAGGATCTCTACTACCGCCTGAACGTCATCCCCTTCCACGTGCCCCCGCTTCGGGAGCGGCGGGAGGACATCCCGATCCTGGCCCGGGCCTTCGTGGCCGAATCCTGCGCCGAGGCCGGCCTGCCTCCCAAGCAGATCAGCGGGCGGGCCCTCGCGCTCCTCCAGGCGGCGCCCTGGCCCGGGAACGTGCGGGAGCTGCGGAACCTGGTGGAGCGGCTGGTGCTCATGACGCCGGGCGAGCGGATCGGACCCGAACACCTGCCCGAGAACATCCGCAACCCGGGGGGCGCCGCGCAGGCCACCGGCGCCACGCTCGAGGAGGCGCGGCGTGCCTTCGAGCGGGAGTTCCTGCTCGCCCGGCTGCGGGAGAACGGCGGCAACATCTCCCGCACCGCGGAGGCCGTGGGGATCGCGCGGGAGAGCCTCTCGCGGAAGATCAAGAGCCTCGGGATCGAGGTGCAGCGTGAGGGCTGAGCCGGGGGAGCCCCTTCGGGCCCGCGCCCGGGTGCTCGAAAACCGGCGCGAGGGCCCCTCGCATCTCCGCCTCCGGCTCGCCGTCCCGGGCTTCGGCGGCTTCTCCCCGGGCCAGTTCGCGATGCTCTCGCCGGGCCCGCTGACCCCGTCCCGGGATCCCCTCCTGCCCCGCCCGATGGCGATCTACCGCTGCGAGGGGGAGGGGGCACCGGATCCGGTGGTCGAGATCCTCTACAAGGTGCACGGGCGGGGGACGGCCGCTCTCGCCGCGGCCCGCGAGGGCGAGGTGCTCGGGCTCGTGGGCCCGCTCGGCCGGGGCTTTCCGCTTCCGGCGGAAGGCGAGGGGGCGATCCTCGTCGGCGGGGGCACCGGCATCGCCTCGCTGCTCGAGCTGGCGCGGCGGGCCGCCGCGCGCGGCCCGGTCGAGGTGCTCCTCGGGGCCCGGGCGGAGTCGGAGCTGATGGGCCTCGGGGACTTCGAAGCCCTCGATCTCGCGCTCCACGTGGCGACCGAGGACGGCAGCCGGGGGCGTCGGGGGCGGGTGACGGCGCTTCTGCCCGATGCCCTCGCGCGCGCGCCCGGGGCCGCGGTGTACGCCTGCGGGCCCACGCCCATGATGCGCGTGGCCGCCGAGCGCGCCGCCGCGGCGGGCCGGCCGGTCCGGGCCTCCCTCGAGAATCCCATGGCCTGCGGCTTCGGCGTCTGCCTCGGCTGCGCTGCCCCCCTTCGGGGCGGGGGCTTCGCGCTCGTGTGTCGCGACGGGCCGGTCTTCGACGCGGCGGCAGTCGACTGGGATCGGATGGCATGAGCTCCCCTCCCGATCTGGCCGTCGACCTCGGCGGGATCGCGCTGCGCAACCCGGTGCTCACCGCCTCCGGGACCTTCGGGTACGGGACCGAGCTCGCCCCCTGGATCGACCTGCGGCGGATCGGGGGGATCGTGAGCAAGAGCCTGACCCTCCGACCCCGGCACGGGAACCTCCCCCGCCGGATCGCCGAGACCCCGGCCGGCATGCTCAACGCCATCGGCCTCGAGAACGTGGGCGTCGACGCCTTCCTGGAGGAGAAGCTGCCCGCGCTGCCGGACGGCGTTCCGGTGATCGCGAGCCTCTTCGGGACCGAGATCGGGGAGTACCGGGCCGTGGCCGAGCGGCTGTCCGAGTGCGACCGGGTGGCGGGCCTCGAGATCAACGCGTCGTGTCCCCACGTGAAGGCCGGCGGCATCGAATTCGGGCAGGACCCGGGGCATCTCGCCCGCCTCGTGCGGGAGGTCAGGCGGGCGACGCGGCTGCCGCTCCTCGTGAAGCTCTCCCCCAACGTCACGGACATCGCCCGCATGGCGCAGGTGTGTGAGGGCGAGGGTGCCGACGCCATCGCCCTGATCAACACCCTGCAGGCCCTCGACGTGGACGTGGAGACCCGGCGTCCGGTGCTCCGCAACGTGCTCGGGGGCCTCTCCGGCCCCGCCATCCGCCCGGTGGCGCTGCGGATGGTCTTCCAGGCGGCCCGCGCCGTCTCCATCCCGGTGTGCGGGATCGGGGGCATCGAGACCGGCGAGGACGCGGTGAAGTTCCTGCTCTGCGGCGCCACCGCCGTGCAGGTGGGGACCGCCAACTACCTCGATCCCGCCGCCGCGCTCCGCGTGGTCGAGGGCATCGCCGAATACTGCCGGCGAGCCGGGGTGGCCTCCGTCCGGGAGCTCGTCGGGGGGATCGAGCTCCCCGCGGGGTAAGCCTCCGCCCCGGGGCGGCCCGGGCCCGTCGGGCGGGCCGCGCGTTTCTTGCCGATCTCCAATGATTCGGATAGGTTGGGTCCGCATTGCGCCCTGCTCGTGCGCGGGGGCCCCGGCTTCTCGTGCAGGTCGGGAGTTCCGGGCCAGGCTCTCCGGGCATCGTGGCCGCGGTGGCCGGAGCGGCCGGGCCGGTCGAGCGGACCGGGTCGAGTCGACCGGGTCGGGCTCGTCGGGTCGGGCTGGTCGGGTCGACCGAGCTGGCCGGCCCCGGGCGGATTCCCGGCCGGACGGGTCGTTCCCGGAAGGGGGCGAACTCGAGCTCCGAACGGGTTGCCGTCTCCGCGCGGCCCGGCGCCGGGGCCTGCGGGGCCCGGCGAGGTGGCGGCGGGCGGCGTTCCGGGCGAAGGTTCGGGGGCCACCCGGCCGGTGATCGAGTGGACGCCACGTCCACTCTTTTTTTTGGGAGCTGGCGTTCGCGCGCCGTGTATCGGGACATCCCGGAGGAGCTCCGCACGCGCATCGAACCCGTGATCGAGGATCACGGGCTCGAGCTCGTCGACGCCGTGCTTCGCGGCGGGCGGGGACGGCCCCTGCTGCGGATCACGGTGGACCGGCCGGCGGGGGACGGGCGCGTTCCGGTGGAGCGCCTGGCCGCGCTCTCCCGGGAGGTCGAGGCGGTGCTCGACGGCTGGGGAGCGCTCGGGCGCTCCTACCAGCTCGAGGTGTCGTCGCCGGGGCTCGACCGGGTCCTCGGGCGCGAGAAGGATTTCGAGGCGGCCGTGGGCCGGAAGGTCAAGCTCGAGACACGCCATGCGGTGGAAGGGCAGCGGCGCTTCCAGGGCCGGGTGCTGCGATTCGACGGCGAGCAGGTGGTGCTCGAGGCCGACGGGCGGCAGGTGGTGATTCCCTTCGCCGAGATCGCGCGTGCCCGCGCCGTCTACGAGTTCAGCCGCGCGGACTTCGCCCGCTAGGGGCCTGCCGCGAGGGAGCCGACCATGCAGGGTCTGAAACGCGAGATCGACCAGATCGCCCGGGACAAGGGTGTCGACCGCTCCATCATCGTGGGCGCGCTCGAGGAGGCCATGCTCCAGGCGGCTCGCCGCAAGTACGGCCCGGAGCGGGAGATCGAGGCGCGCTTCAACGAGGAGCTCGGCGAGGTCGAGCTCTTCGAGTTCCGGGAGGTGGTGGAGGAGGCCACCGACCCCGAGACCCAGATCTCCCTCGAGGAGGCGCGCCGGCTCGACCCGGAGGTCCAGCCGGGGGACGAGATCGGCGTCAAGCTCGACACCTCGGACCTCGGCCGGATCGCGGCGCAGGCGGCGAAGCAGGTGATCATCCAGCGGGTGCGGGACGCCGAGCGCGAGCTCGTCTACGAGGAGTACAAGGACCGGAAGGGCGAGATCGTCAACGGCATCGTCCGCCGCTTCGAGAAGGGCGCGCTCATCGTCGATCTCGGCCGCGCGGAGGCGGTGCTTCCGCCGCGGGAGCAGGTCCCCCGCGAGAACTACCGCCCGAACGACCGGATCCGCGCCTACGTGCTCGACGTGAACCGGGCGGCGAAGGGGCCCCAGATCGTCCTCTCGCGCGCGTCCATCGACTTCCTGAAGAAGCTCTTCGAGCAGGAGGTGCCGGAGATCTACGAGGGCATCGTCACCATCGAGGCGGCTGCGCGGGAGCCCGGGGGGCGCTCGAAGGTCGCCGTGGCCTCGCGCGACAGCGATGTCGATCCGGTGGGGGCCTGCGTGGGCATGAAGGGCAGCCGCGTCCAGGCGGTGGTGCAGGAGCTCCGGGGCGAGCGGATCGATATCGTTCCGTGGCATCCGGATCCCGCCCGTTACGTGTGCAGCGCCCTGTCGCCGGCGCAGGTCTCGAAGGTGATCATCGACGAGGCTGCGCGCTCGATGGACGTGATCGTCCCCGACGACCAGCTCTCCCTCGCCATCGGCCGGCGGGGCCAGAACGTGCGTCTCGCCTCCCAGCTCACCGGTTGGAAGATCGACATCAAGAGCGAGTCCAGGATGCGCGAGGTCGCCCGGTGGCTGGCGGAGGCGGTCTCGGTGGTCGAGGGCTGTGGCGAGCCGGAGGCGGAGATCCTGCTGCAGCAGGGCATCACCTCGCTCGAGGACCTCGCGAACTGTCCGCCCGAGCTGCTCTTCCAGCTGCCCGGCATCGACAAGGCGGGCGCCGAGGCGATCCGCGCCCGGGCGGCCGAGCTCGCGGACGTCCAGCGCGAGGAGGAGGAACGGCGGGCCGCGGAGGAGGCGGCGGCTGCCGAGGCCGCCCGCCGGGCGGAGGCCGAAGCGGCGGCGGCGTCGGCCCTGCCCGAGGGAGAGGCCCCGCCCACCCCGGCCTCGGCCCCGGAGACGGCGCCGGAGAGCGCGCCGCGCGGCGGTGAGGGCTAGGATCGATCGGATGGCGATGATCAGGGCGTACAAGATCGCGGAGGAGCTCGGGATCGAGCGGACCGAGCTGGTCGAGAAGGCCAGGGCGGCGGGGTTCGAGTTGGAAAACCCGATGGTCCGCCTGACCGAGGAGCAGGCCGAGGAGCTCCGGCAGAAGCTCGGCGCCCGGTCGCCGCGCGCGGACGTCGTCGAGCGGCGCGTGGAGCGGAGCGGCGGCGCTGCGGTGATCCGCCGCCGCCGCCGGGTGGTGGCCGAGCCGCCGCCGCCCGAGCCCGAGCCGGCACCCGCGGCCGAGGCGATCCCCGAGCCCGTCGCGGAGGTGGCGGCCGTCCCGGCCGAGGAGGCCGAGCCGGCGGAGGAGGCGGCCCCGCAGCCCGCAGCGGAGGAGGCTCCCGAGCCGACGCCGGAGCCCGAACCGGCGCCCGAGCCCGCCCCCGCGGTCGCGACCGGGGCCCCCCAGCCGGCCCCGGCGCCGCGTCGGGAGGGCGAGGCGGAGCAGCGTCCCCAGCCGCCCGGCCGCGGGCGCGAGCGCAAGCGCGTCCGGGAGGTGGTGAACCTCCGGGAGCAGGAGCAGATCGCCCGGCAGGTGACTTCCCGCGTGGCGCCGCGCCGCGCGGTCACCGTGGAC
>Ga0256839_1004483_pt1 | contig 13604 bp, 10 predicted proteins | sample 354166metaG_FD_185968 | JGI IMG/M metagenome (GOLD analysis project Ga0256839, IMG submission 185968) | Hydrothermal vent microbial communities from Mid Atlantic Ridge, Atlantic Ocean - 354-166 | ecosystem: Environmental > Aquatic > Marine > Hydrothermal vents | place: Atlantic Ocean: Mid... | reverse complement strand
AAGCGCCACAGCCCCCCAGAGGAGTTGTCCCACCAGCGCCGGCCACGCGAACCGTCTCCAGCGGCGCGGGAAGTGCTTGGCTACGATCCAGACCTGGTTTCTGGCGATCCGCCGCACTTTCTCCCGCCCCCAGGCGCCGAACGTGGCGCTGCCCCGGTGCCAGGCCACCGCCCCGGGCACGTAGCGTCCGCTCAGACCGGCGGCCGCGCACCGGATGCCGAAGTCCACGTCCTCCAGATAGGACTCGAAACGCTCGTCGAGCAGTCCCACCCGCTCGAAGATCTCCCGCCGGAACAGGGTCGCCGTCAGGGGCGCCGCGGCGATCTCCCGGGGCTCGTTCCAGACCGGGCCGTCGGGCCGTCCTTCGCCGCACCGCCAGGCGCAGCCCGACCGCGACACGGCGTCGAAGGTGCCGTCGATGACGTCGCGCTCACCGTGCCGCAGCAGCTTGCCGGCGGCGAACCAGCCCCCGTCCTCGAGAAGCGCCTCGAGAGCCCTCTCCAGCCAGTTGGCGTCCAGCTCGACGTCGTTGTTCAGCAACGCCACGTAAGGCGTCCTGGAGGCTTCGATGCCCCGGTTCACCGCCGCGGCGAAGCCGGCGTTGCTGCCCAACTCGAGCACCTCGGCCCCGCGCCGGCGGGCGCTCTGCGCAGTGCCGTCTCGCGATCCGTTGTCCACCACGATGATCCGGTCGAAAGGACGCGTCTGCCGCTGGAGGCTGTCCATCAGCCGCTCGAGCAGATCCCGCCGCTCGTAGGTCGGGATCACCGCGGAGACCGCATTCATAGGAAGGGAACGCAGGCGGGCAACACCCGAATATATCACGGCTTCGTCGCTTCGGCCAGCGCCCGGGCCGCCCGGCGGCGGCGCCGGAAGCGCTTCTTCACCAGGAACCACAGATTGTAGAATCCGTCTCTCCACGGATTCAGCTTGATCTCGCCCAGCCGGCTCGAGTACTGGATCGAGATCTCGGCGAAGCGCACCTTCGGATGCCGGATCGCCTCGATCTTGATCTCTTCGCTGAAGGCCATCCCGTCGGAGGTGAGCTCCAGCTCGGGCAGAATCTCCCGCCGCAGCACCCACATCCCGGACTGCGAGTCGCGGACCCAAGTCAGATACAGCAGCGACATAGCCAGCGACAGGACCAGGTTGCCCAGCTTGTGCTTCAGGCTCATCGCCTTGGGATCGCGCACCGGGAAGCGCGAGGCGTTCAGGAAATCGACCTCCAGGTGCCGGAAGGCCTCCAGCAGGTAGGAGATTGCGTCCGGCGGGTAGGAGTGATCCCCGTCCAGGGTGACGACGACGTCGCCGGTGGCTTGGGCGAACCCGCGTTTGTAGGCCCGGCCGTAGCCCCGCACTTCTTCGCGGATTACCTTGGCGCCGAAGCGCGCCGCCACCTCCGAGGTGCGGTCCGTCGAGCCGTTGTCCACCACGATCACCTCATCGACGAACTCCGGCATGCGCCGGAGCACCTGCTCGATGCCCTGCTCCTCGTTCAGGCAGGGGATGATCACGGTGATGCGCTGGTCCTTGTACAAACCGATGATTATTGTACGCCGACTTTTTCCGGCTGCCGGGAGTCTTTCTATTGAGAACGGGCCCCGCCCGCCAGGAGTACCATGGGTATCATGAGAACCGCGCCGGCGCTCGTCGCCGCCCTCTGGCTGTGCACCGCTCCAGGGATCGCCCAGAGCGAACTCGCCGCCATCCGGAACGTGTACCTGTTGCCCATGGCCAGCGGGCTGGACCAATACCTCGCCAACCAGCTTACCGTCAAAGGCGTCTTCCGCGTAGTCACCGATCCGCGGAAGGCCGACGCCGTATTCACTGACCAGATCGGGCCTGCCTTCGAGCTCCAGCTAAGAGAGCTGTATCCGCACAAGCCGGAGGCCGAGAAGCGGGCCGAGGCCGGAGAGGCCCCGGAGGAAACCGGCGCCGAAGCCCAGGCCGCGGCCGAAGCGGAAGCGGCCGCCGCCGAAGCCAGGCGAACCCGCGAAGAATCCCGTCCCCTCGTCTCCTCGTTCCGGCGGGGCAAAGGGAATGTCTTCCTGGTGGACGTGCGCAGCCGGCACGTCGTCTGGTCCACCTACCTGCCCCCGAAGAACTATTCGAGCAAACAGCTCAACGCCGCCGCCGCCAAGATCGTCGCCGCTTTGCAGAAGGCCGTTTCCGGAACGCCCTGACCGGCGGGCCCGGGCTTACTCTCAGGGCTTGCCCGTGGCGCGGGCTGCGGGCTGTCCTCCCGCGGGTTTCGAGGCCGGGGTCGGCGTCTCCGTCTTGGGCTGGCCGGAGGGTTTGGGGGCCGGCGGAGGGGCGGGCTTGGCCGGAGCGGGCCGGACGATGTCGATGCTGCCTTTGAAATAAGCCCCGTCTTCGATCGAGATCGTGGCGCTCTTGAGGTTCCCCACCAGGTTCGCCGCGCTCCGGATGGTGATCTTCGCGCTGGCTTCGATGTCGCCGTTCACCGTGCCGTGCACGTCCACTTCTCGCGCTTTGATCGTCGCCTGCACCTTGCCGCTCTTGCCGATCGTGAGACGATGCTTCGGCAGATCCAGAGTCCCTTCGATCTGCCCGTCCAGGTAGAGATCCTCCTCGGCGTAGAGATTGCCCTTGATCCGCACGCTCTTGCCGATCGTGGCTTCGGTGCGTGTCACCCGCGGAGCGGGCGCAGCGGGCGCCGGGGCCGCCTGAGGCGGCTCGAAACCTCCGCTCGGCCGTGCCGCCGCTTCCCGGGGCGTTTCCATCGGTGTGTCTTCTTTGCGTCGCTTCCACATAAAGCCGCTTCACCTGCAATATTTACACTACCGTGCAACAAGTACACTTTCGCGCCGCCTCGCGGGCGGCGTATCAGGGACTTCCCGCGCAGTATCGCTTCCAGACTAGCAAACCGCGGGCCAGTGCGGACTTCCCTTTTTGCGCCTCCCCGCCGCCGCGGAGTCCCCTCCCCGCCGAATGGCCCGGACGGCGCTCGGTCCCCAACGAAGCCCGCGGCTGGGCTGCGGCCGAGTCTTGGTAAACTGTTGTTCCAGCCGTTTGCGGATGGCCGCGGCCGGAGAGGGAGCGGCGGCAATGTCGGGAGCCCGGAGGCGCACATCGTTCGCCGGCCGGCGCCGGATCGGCGCTTTGCTGGCATGCCTGCTGCTATGCCTCCACGTGGGCGCCGCCGCCGGGGTCCTTTTCGGATACGAGGGCTTCCACGGCTGTGGTTGCGAAGCGTCGCGCTGCCTCTGCCCGCACGACGACCGCGGGCACTGTTGCCGCCGCGCCGCCTCCCAGAAGGGCGACGGCTGGTCCCGCTGCTCCGAGCAGCCGGACACCAGGCTGCTGGCCGTTCCCGCCGTGCTTCCCATGCCGCCGGCTGTCTCCATCCCCGGCCGATGCCCGGAGACGCCGTCCGCCCGGGCTGCTTCTGCGAGCGATCCCGCCTTTGACGTAACCGTTCCACCTCCACGGCCCGCCGGCCGCTGACGCCGAAGTCCGTCCGCCGCCCCGGGGATCCGGGCCGGACGGGCCGGTGTCGGCGGCTCCCTGTCCTTGGCAGTCCCAAGTGGAAACTGCCTACAGACCGTCCCGGCCTCCGCCGGCGGGGATGTGTTCGATCGAGAAAACTGCATTTGCAATCGGAGGTGGTCATGAGTTTGAAGTGGATCGCCCGGCTAGGCTCGGGCATGTTCCTGGCGGCGGGCCTGTTGGCCGCCGCGCAACTTACCCTCAGAGTGATCGATCCCAGCGGCCGTCCCGTGCCGGGAGCGGCGGTCGAGTTGCGCTCCTCAGACGCCGTCGTGGCCTCGGCGCGGGCCTCGGACGAGGGCGTGGCGCTGCTCGAAGCGCCCCCCGGCGAGTACCGCCTGCGGGTCTCGGCCGCCGGCTTCGAGGACTGGGAGGAGCCACGGCTGCGCCTCTCCACCGACCGGACCATCGAAGCCCGGCTCGAGATCTCCCCGCTGAGCACCGTCATCCAGGTGAGCGCGGAGGCCCCGCCGCTGATCAACTCGCAACAGGTGGCCGCCGAGGAGCTGGAAGCCGAACCGCCCCGCGACCTGGCTGAGATGCTCCGGGAGGCCGCCGGCGTCGGGGGCGCACGCCGTGGCCCGGTGAATCTCGACCCGGTGGTCTCCGGCCTGCGCGAGTACCAGCTCGCGACCATCGTGGACGGGACCCGGACGTTCGCCGCCGGACCCGCGCGGATGGATTCCGAACTGAGCCACGTTGCGCCCCTGCTCGTCGAGGACGTCCAGGTGGTGAACGGCCCCTACGCGCTGGCCGAGGGCAGCGGCGCGCTGGCCGCGGTCCTCGTCCGCACCCGCAGCGTGCCCTACTACGACTCCTGGGCTTGGGGCGGGGCGGCCGCCGCCGGCTATTCGTTCAACGGCTCGGACCGTTTCGCCGACGGTGAGTTCCACGCCGGCAACCGGCGCTTCGGTTTCCTGCTGCGGGGCGGCGCGGGCCGCGCCAACGACTACCGGGCCGGAGGCCCCGCGCCACAGCCCTGGGTTCCCTCCCGCTACTCCCGCTACCATGGCGGCGGCAAGTTCCGGGCCGCCTGGGCCGATGCCCACGAGCTGCTGCTCGAGGGCGGCTACGACCAGCAGGACGACGTCGATTACCCGGGCCGCCTGCTGGACGCCGTCTTCTTCATTACCCGCTCCTGGGCCGGCGCCTATCAGTGGAAGCAGCCCGGCGGCGCCCTGCAGCTCTTCAAGGCCAACCTCTACCTGAACAAGAAGAGCCACCGCATGAACAACGACGAGAAACCCACCGCCCGGGACATGCCCGGACGCATGCCGCCGTTCGGTCTGGACATCTCCGTGCCCACCGAATCCGACACTTGGGGCGGAGCCGCCCGCGCCGTCTTCGGCCCCGCGCCCCAGTGGACCGCCCGGGTGGGCTTCGATTTCTTCAATGTCGCCCAGGACGCCCGCCGCTACATCTCCCGCCGCCGCGACGGCCGCCTGCTGGTTCACGACCGCCCCTGGCCCGACGTCACGCTGCGCAGCCAGGGCCTCTGGTTCCAGGCCGAGCGCCGCTCCGAGGCCGGCGGCCTTTCGGGCACCTTCCGCCTGGACTTCTCGCAAGCCGACGCACGCGCCCCGTCGGACTTCTTCCTCCAGCACACCACCGGGCCCATCCGCCGCAGCGAAACCAGCCCGAGCTTCAGCCTCGCGGCCTGGCGCAAGCTCGGCTCCGGCTTCACCCTCGGGCTCGGCTTCGGCCGGGCCGTACGCTTCGCCAACGCGGTGGAGCGCTACTCGGACCGGTTCCCCAGCACGAAGTTCCAGATCGCCGCCGAATTTCTCGGCGCCCCCGGGGCGGGTCCTGAGGTCAGCTACCAGGGCGACCTCTCGCTCGAATGGCGCGCCCAACCGCTGACCCTCCACGGCGGCCTCTTCTACCGGCGCATCGACGGCTACATCACCGTGGCCCCGGACCCGGACCTGCCGAAGAAGCTGCCGCTGAGCCCGCCGGTCGTCTACCGGTACCTCACCGGAGACCACGCCGTCTACCGCGGCTTCGACTTCGGGCTGCGGCTCCAGTTGCCGCGCCGCGCCGAGCTGCGCGTCACCGGGGCCAAGACGCTGGCCGACGACATCGAGGCCGACACGGCTCCGATCTACCGCAACGAGCCGCTCCTCGGCATCCCGCCGCTCGAGGTGCGCTCCGCCCTGCGAGGCCATGCCTGGAAGGGGCGCGCCTGGGGCGAGTTCGCCATGCGCAACGTCTGGCGGCAGGACCGCGTCGCCTATTCCCGCTTCGAGACCCCGACGCCGGGCTTCGCCGTCTTCTCGGTCCGCGGCGCTTTCCGCCTCCGCGGCGGCCTGCAACTGCTCGGGGCGGTGGAGAACCTGGGCGACAAGGGCTACTACGAGCACCTGAACTCGCTCAACCCGTTCACCCGCCGGCGCGTCTACGAGCGGGGGCGGAACGTCTACGCCGGATTGCGCTGGAGGTGGTGAGGCCGGCGGCCGGTTCGGACCCAGGCCGGCCGCCTACCGGCGGATTTCGAACCGCGTCCAGGGCCGCGACGGCAGGTCCCGGAGGAAGTCCTTCTGCCACGAAAACTCCGGGTGCTCGGCCAGATGCTTCTCGGCGTTGAAGTCGATCCCGCAGGCGTGGCCCGCCGCCGCCCAGAGCGACATCTGTTCGGCCAGGATGGAATCAGTCACCTTGTTCTGCACCGCGCCCGCGGGCCCGAAGGGCGGCTGCCACGGCGGCACGCCCCGGGGCGAGAGGTCCACGTGCCCGCACAACGTCCGCTCGTTCGGCTCCTCTTTCTTCTGATAGGTGTCGAAGTGGTCGGCCAGGAACTGCTTCGCCGCCTCGACGTCGATCCGCCCTTTGTACTCGGCCATCAGTTGCTCCCAGCGGATGTGCCGCGCGTTCGGGCTCAGGCTCGGATCGGCCAGGTCGAAGGTCGTCTCCTCCCGGGCCAGCTTCTCGTTCACCGGGAAGTTCGATCCCACGAAGTAGCCGTCGTTGGTCCGCCGCAGCGTGACGTTCTTCAGGCCCAGCTCCAGGCTGGCGATCTCGCCCGTCTTGCGGTCCCCCACCAGCCAGTTGTTCGCGTAGCCGCCGTTGTTGCCCTCCTTCATGATGCGGACGTAGTCGTCGATCGAGGAGGAGTACTGCATCGCCTTCCGCGCCCGGACGAACTCCGGCACGCCGTCCGGGTCGTAGCCCTCGAACTTCGAGATCGTCGTCTCGGTGATCATGATGCCGGCGGCGTTGATGCCGAAGTCGTCGGCCGAGTGAATCAGCCCGGGGAAGCCGTCCATCAAGATGCGGTGGCCCTTCTCGGGGACGATGTCGAAGATGATGGTCCAGCGTTCGCCGTCCATGTAGCCCGTCCAGGCGTTGTGGGCCATGACGATCCGGCCGTCCGTGGTATAGCTCCCGGTGGCCACGAAGGCGCTGCAAGACTCGGGCGCGCCCTTCGATTCCGGCGTCTCGATGCCGTGCAGCTTGTCGTAATACTTGGTGTAGTAATCCCACTCGAGCCAGGCGTTCATGGCCGCTACGTCCCACAGGTCCATCGCTACCCCCCGGGCCTTCAAACCCTCGGCGATGCCCCGGAGTTCGCGCTGGTACTCCTCGTCCACGTGCGGCCAGTGCATCTCGCGGGCCGCCGTGCGGTAGAACCCCCAGTCCTTGTCGCCCTCGTGGGTGAGGCTCAGGCGGATCACCCCGAAAGCGTCCTCGATCTCCGGCGCCAGCAGGTAGCCGTGCTGGTACCCAATCTCTTCGGGGCTTCCTTCCAGATGGACGAAGATCCAGCCGTTCTGTTCCGGGGCGCGCCAGGCGCGCTCGAGCCGGGGATCGGTTTCCGGCCCGCAGGAGGCCAACCAGACCGCCGCAACCGCAGCGCCGAGAAGGATTCGCGAGGGGCGGAGCACAGGCATAATCGAAGTCTAGCAACCGGTGCGCAAGCGCTCAAACGATGCCGCCGCCTGGGAAGGTTCGCGGGCGGCGGGGCGCGCGCCGGGGGCACCGGGTCTTGACCACCATGAACGAGGCGGTCCAGCCAGGCGGCAAACTCGGCGCCACGCTCCGGGCCGGCGGCGTCGAGTTTCGCCTGTGGGCCCCCGAAGCTCGGGAAACCTCGGTTGTCATCGAGGGCCGGGGCGTCTTCGGCCTCGATCCCGAACCCGGCGGGTATCATGCCGCTTTCGTTCCCGGAGTCCACGCCGGCGACCGCTACCGCTACCTGGTGGACGGCCGCGGACCGTACCCCGACCCTGCTTCCCGCTACCAGCCCGCTGGCGTGCGGGGCCCCTCGGAGGTGTGCCCGGACGGGGCGAGCTTCCCTTGGCGCGACCAGGGCTGGCAGTGCCCGCCGCTCGAGGAGCTGGTCCTCTATGAACTCCATGTGGGCGCCTTTACGCCGGAAGGCACGTTCGACGGCGTCCGGCGGCGGCTGGCTTGCCTGCGGGCTCTGGGCGTCACCGCTGTCGAACTGATGCCGGTGGCCGACTTCGCCGGCTCCCGCAACTGGGGCTACGACGCCGCGGCCCTGTTCGCCCCGGCCCGCTGCTACGGCGCTCCCGACGATCTGCGCCGGCTGGTCAACGACGCTCACCGCCTCGGGCTCGCCGTTTTCCTGGACGTCGTCTACAACCATTTCGGCCCGGGAGCCTATGTGAAGAAGATCTCGAAGCACTACGTCTCCCGGCGCCACGGCTCGCCCTGGGGCCCGAGCCCGAACCTCGACGAGGAGTTCTCCGAGGGCGTCCGCCGGTTCCTCATCGAGAACGCCGTCTACTGGGTCGAGGAGTTTCACTTCGACGGGCTGCGCCTCGATGCCACCGGCTTCATCCACGACGCGAGCCCCCGCCATTTCGTGGACGAGCTGGCCGAGGCTGTCCGCCGCGCCGCCGCCCGCCTGGGCCGCCGCGTGATCCTCATCGCCGAAGACCACCGCGACTTCGCCACGCTGCTCGCTCCCCAGCGCCAGGGCGGCTGGGGGTTGGACGGCGTCTGGGTGAACGGCCTCCACCACGAGCTGCGCCGCCGGCTCACCGGCGAGCGCCACGGGCCGCTGGCCCGGGCCGAGGGCAGCGCCGCCTCCCTCGCCCGGGAACTGCGGCTGGGCCTGTCGCGCCCGGGTGGGCGGGCCGGTCAGGCCGCCGCCCGCGGTCCCGAGCGCTTCGTCGTCTACCTCGAGAACCACGACCTGGTGGGCAACCGTCCGCTGGGGGAGCGCTTCCACGCTTCAGCCGGCCCGGCGGCCTGGCGGGCCGCTTCGGCCTTGCTGTTGCTCGCCCCGCAGACGCCCCTGATTTTCATGGGCCAGGAATGGGCCGCCTCTACGCCGTTCCTCTATTTCACGGACCACCGTCCGGACCTGGGCCGCAAAGTAGCCGCGGGGCGGCTCAGAGAGTACCGGCGGCAGTTCGGCGCGGCCATGCCGCCGGCCGTCCCGGATCCCCAGAGGCTCTCCACCTTCACCGCCAGCCGCCTGCGGTGGGACGAGCGGGAAGAGCCGGCCCACCGCAGCGCTCTGGCGCTCTACCGGGCGTTGCTGGGTCTGCGCCGGCGCGAGCCCGCCTTCCGTAGGCGCTCGCGAACCGGATGCCTCGCCGAGCCGGTTGGCGGCAACTGCATAGCCCTGCGCTATCGCGGCGATGGCGCCCGGCCGGTGCTGGTGATCGCCTGCCTCGAGGGTCCGGCGACGGTGGATCTGCGCCGCCGGCCGTGGGGCCGGCTGGGGTCGGGCGAAGAGTGGCGCGTGCTGCTCTCGACCGAAGAGCAGCGCTTCACTGCCCCTGAAGCTCCCGCCCCTATTGGCGTCAGCTCCGCCGTAGTGCGGTTCGAGCGCCCGGGGGCGGTGGCGCTGGCGGCAGAGTGTGGCGTGACGGGCGGCGGCGCTGGCGGCGAAACGGTGTAAAACGCACAACTCCCTCCATTACTTTGAGTTGCAGTGATGTGTGACGCCTCGCGCCGGAGAGCCGTCACCCCGCTCCGGCGTCGAGCCGGCGCGAAGACACGGCGAAGACCGGCCGGAAATGGGCCGCCCACCGGCCTGTGGCGCGGCGGGGCGCACGCCGGGCGACGCCTTGGCTCGATTGTCAAACACCGCCGGCAGACAGGCGCCGCCCGCCGGGCCCACTATTAACACGCCGGCAGCGACAAGAGGCGGCGGACAGGGGGGAAGTCGTAGCGGCGGCCGGAGATAGGGCCGCACTGAGGGGTGTGATTCGACTTCCTCCCGGGGCGAGCCGCTCCCGGGGCCTCGGGCGTCCAGGGCCGATTCCTCAGCCGGCTGCGGTATTGGGGGTAGTCTTCCCTTTGCCGTTGCTGCGATCCAGGTACGTGTCGAGGATGAGAAGGAAATCGTCCCGCGAGTAGGGCTTCTGCATGACGGCGTCGGCGCCCAACGACCGAGCCGCCTGCAACAAGTTGGCGTGGAAATCGCCGGTGGCGACGATGGAAACGCTCGAGGGGCACCGTTCGCGGATCTGTTTCACCACGCTCGCATCCCTGGGGGCCGAGCCGTCCAGTTGAACCACGCAGAGATCGAACCGTTTCTTCTCGAGCCACTGGAAGGCCTCGTCCCTGCTTCGGGCGGCGACTACCGTATACCCCCGGTCTTGCAGGGGGCGCCGCGCCGCGTCGCGCCAGGCCGGGTCTTCGTCAATCACCAAGGCCAATCGCCGGGACGCCGACTTCTCGAGGATCTGCTTGACCCTGCCGAGCAGCTCCCGGCTGTCGAAGGGCTTCAGGATTGCCGGCTCCTGAGACCCGGCGGGCCCGCTCGGCGCCGCCGCCCCGCGGGTGGCCGTATACAGGACCCGCATTCCCGGCTGGAAGGTCTGCAGCCCATCCACGAAGCCGGAGGCCTGAACGCGGGAGATGTCGGAGTCGGCCAGCAACAGGTGAATCGCCGCCGGGTGTTCGCTGGCGATCCGCGCCGCGGTGTCCGTGTCCTTGGCGACGAGCACCCGGTAGCCGGCCTCCCGCAGGACCCGCCGGAGAGACTCGCACAGATGGGCGTCGTCCTCGACGAGGAGCACCGTCTCGCCGCCGCAGATCTTTTCTTTCCTGCCCGGCGACCGTTCTTCCGGGCCCCGGGCGGGATCCTCTGCGGGCAAGCGTATGACGAATGTCGTACCGGATCCGTTTTGACTCGAGAGATCGATCGAGCCGCCGTGGCGCTTGACGATCTCGGCCACCGTGGAAAGCCCGAGGCCGGTACCGCCTGCGGAGGATTTGGTGGTCACGAACGGCTCGAAGACCTTCGGCTGCATTTCCTCAGGGATGCCCCGGCCCGTGTCGCTCACCTTGAGCTCGAAGAAGTGATGGGGAGCGGCCGCGGGGCTCTTCTGTTTTTCGCCGGGCGAGCTTTGTCCTTCGGTGGGGCGAAGTTCGATCGCCAGGCTTCCGCCGTCCGGCATCGCGTCCCGCGAATTCAAGACGAGGTTGAGCAGGATCTGCTGGATCTGAACGCGGTCGGCCTTCACGATCGCCGGCTGGCGGCAAAGCCCCACTCGCAGCTCGACGCCGGAGGGCAAGAGCCGCCGGAGCATGCTCTCGGCGTCGATGAGCACCTGGTTGAGATCGAAGCTGCTCCGGCCGGCCTCGGCCGGGCGTCCGAAGGCGAGCAGTTGCTGGGTAAGCGCGGCGGCCCGGCGGCAAGTCTGCTCGATTTCGCGTACGTGGCCCTCCCTCTGGTCCTCCGGCGTGTCGGATTGCCCCAGCGCGCTGCAGCAAGTCAGGATCACGGTGAGCAGGTTGTTGAGGTCATGGGCGACGCCGAGCGCCAGCCGGCCCAGGGTCTCGAGCCGGTTCGTAGATAGCTGTTCGGGTGGGGACGGAGCCGCGCCGGCGCTGGGCTTTCCGGCGCCGTTGCCCCCTCCGGCCTTCTGTCCTGAGCGCGATTCTCGCATGGTGATGACGCTCCTGGAATTCACCTCGCGGAGAGGAAACTTAGATTTTTGCGGTGGAGGGCGTTCTGCGGGAGCAGCGCTCCCGGGGAAGTCAGCCTGTAACGATAACCGTGAGGCGCAAACGAAAATCCATGAGGTTCACTCACGCTACCACCCGATAATTCAATCCTAAGTGTGATCCCGATTCCAATGCAACGTCTTATTGTCGAATCGCGTCTAAGAAGTCAGAAAGCTAGCGACACTCGCAAATCGTCTCCGATACTCGTAGTACCTTTATTCGCAAAGCGATAGCAGCTTAAGATTTGACCGTTGTACGCGACCCGGATCACCTTAGCTGCGGGAGGTGTGAAGTGCGGCCTCGAGACAACGGGCGCGTTCAGCAGTTTCCGTCTCGGAGGAGACAACCCAACCGCATTGGAGCTGTGAAGTCGAACAGGAGATCTTCCACCGGAAAGAGCGCCGAGCAGGTGGCAAAGCGGATATCAAATCGTATGTACGGCTTCGGCCGTCCGCGAACGCCGGAGCTTGCCGGAATGGTTCGTCTCGCGGCCCGGTTGAGGGAATCGATCAGAAGACTCGAGAACGCGACGGCGCTGATCTCGGAGCGGGCCAAGTCTCTCGAAGAGGCCCTGACGCGGATCGAAACCCTATTGGCGGCCGGAGCCGCCGCCCCGGAGACCAGTGAGGCACCTCCCGTCAAGCGCAAGCTGCTGCTTTCGCCGCGGCTGCTTCAGGTCTACCACATCGTCGAGCGCCGCAAGGTGATCACTCCGAGTGAGTTGTCCAAGCTGATGAACCTCCGGCCGAATACTTGCTCGGAGTATCTGAAAGAGCTTGTGTTCCGGGGGCACCTGCAGCGAATTGCGCACGGCACATATGCTGTGGCGGACTACCCAGGATGGCCCTCGGAAGGCGAGGGAGCGGAACGGGCGGCTAAGAAGGAAGCCACACCGGGACAGCGGCGCTGAATCCTTCCTCCGAGATCCAGTTAGTGTTCCCGGCCGGGCGCCGGAGGCCCTGGAACCCTGCATACTCGCAAGGTATCGCAGATTGTCGGCGCAGCTCTGCGATGCTCTATGGATTGTTCGCGAGCGGAGGCCCGAGGCCTAAAGAGTCGCCGGGCGGACACCGATCACAGAGGGACAGGATGGGCGCTCGACGGCTGACAACGGCAGGGAAGCCCAGGCCGAAGCAGACCAAGGGGAGAATACGACCAGCACCGGTTGTCCTATGGCCAGACTTGGTTCAAACAGGCTGATCGCTTGCATCGCTGGAGCCGCTCGCGCGGGTGGCCGCCGGGTCCCAGAAGCCCTACGCGAGAGGGGGTTCGTCACAAACGCGGCGCCTGTGGAGGCGCCGACCTCGCAGCGCCCGGACAGAGGCGTCCGGGCGCTTTTTTCTGAGCCGAAGCCGGGAGTGAACCAGGGATGGAAACCTTCGCTAACATGAACACGCGCCTGGCGGGCGCCATCATCGGATACCTGTTCGCTTCGGTCGCCTCGTTCGCCCTGTTGTGGCGCGGCTCCAACTGGAGATTCCGGTTCCTGGCCGGGATCGTGGGCCTGCTGCCTTTCTACAAGGCCGTCACCTTGCTGGGACAGTACGGCGATCTCCCGCTGCCGGCGACGAGCTGGCTCAGCCAGATGGTCGAAGCCATCGTCTCCACTCTTTTCCTGGTGACGGTCTTGCTGCTCGACCTCGAGATACGGAACCGGCGGGTTCTGGAGACGCGTCTGCGCCTGGCGGAAGCCGAAGGCGGCTGGCCGCGCATCGCTCGCGGGCTGGGGTTGGGAAAGAAGCGTGGAAAGCGCAGCGATCCCGAGGCGAACGTCAAGGAAGTCCTTGCCCGCGCCGGGGAAGGCGAGGCTGAGGAGGACGGCTCTCCGGCGGGCGACTCGGTCGCCTGAAGCTCCGGCGCGTCTTTCAGGCTCCTTGCCCGCCGGGGTCCTGCGGCCGCCGGCCGCTTCCCGCGAGGGGGCGGTCCTGGCGATCCCGCTGGAGGTGAGCCCGCGGGGCCGCGGCTGTGCCGAGGCCTCGGGACTGGTTCCGCCAGCAGCCGCGGCCCGAAGCAACGACGGCGAGTGCGCGCCGGCTACTCCTCGTCCACGCGGCCGTCGCGGTGAACGATCTTGGGCCGGAGCCTCTCCACGTCCATGGTGACGCCGTCGTTCAGTCCCGCGGGCGCCCGGTTCACCGCCGTGTAGACGGCGGCTGCATCCAGCC
>Ga0256839_1004482_pt1 | contig 13604 bp, 6 predicted proteins | sample 354166metaG_FD_185968 | JGI IMG/M metagenome (GOLD analysis project Ga0256839, IMG submission 185968) | Hydrothermal vent microbial communities from Mid Atlantic Ridge, Atlantic Ocean - 354-166 | ecosystem: Environmental > Aquatic > Marine > Hydrothermal vents | place: Atlantic Ocean: Mid... | reverse complement strand
AGATTATTTTTGCGATCTTTTTGAAAGATTTTAAGTACCTGAGCAGAGATAAACGGTAAGTTTTAGGAATAAGATTTTTATAAAAGTATCGTTTATTTGTGTTCAGGTACTTAGTGCCTTTATTAGGGCGTTTAAGCTGACCATTACCATCATTAATCGCTACCAAAAAGTAGAGATGTATTTTAGTCTTCAGTTAGCAGTTACTACTACTGCTAACTGAAGACTTTTTTATCCATACAATCTATCTAAGAATAGTCACATCACCTCTATAAGTCAAAACAACATTATCTAAAAATTCGACTTCAATCATATAGACATAAACGCCAGCAGGCAGTGTTTTTCCTTTCTTTTGGCCATCCCATAATTTTACACCTAAGCAACTAGGGGCAATGTCATTTCCTTCGTAAAGGATGCCTCCCCAACGATCGAATAAGCGTACAGAACTGATTTGTTTGACACCCGTACAGGTGAAGATTTCAAATTTATCATTATAACCATCTCCATTCGGGCTAAAAATGTTGGGAATATAAACATTGCGATTAGCATCTAATTCCACAAAAATAGATTCAGAAGCTGTACATCCAAATTCATTGATAATCGTTAAGTTATAATCTAGGCTATTAGCAGGAAAAACATAAGGATTGCGAATGGTGTCGCTACTTAAAAAATCAGCAGGAGTCCATAAGTAGGTATAATTACCACTAGGAGTGATAACGGGATTAAGTTGGACAGTGCTATCGCCTAATTCAACAACAATAGATGCAGGTAAATCAATGTTTATCTGTGCAGGCGCGAGAATACTCACGCTTTGTTCTTCTGTACAGCCATTAATATCCTCCACAGTAACCAAGTGATCGCCTGCAAAAACAGTAGCCGCCTGTAATACGGGGAAATTAAGACCATTATTATCGATCATGAAAGTATATTCCTCGAAAGGGTTACCTGCCCCACCTGTAACAGTATCAATACTGATTTCTGTTGCATCACCAAAGCAAAGTGGCGCAACGATAGGGTTGATTGTAAACTCAATTGCTGGTGGTTCCAGAATAGAAAAACTAAGCTCGGCCATGCAGTTTTTAAAATCGGTAACACTTACACTATAAGTACCCGCATCTAAATTGGTAATGATACTTTGAGTACTTGAATTATCCCATGAGAAACTGTAAGGATTATCAGGAGCGGTGTTTCCTCCGTTGGCAATCACTGAAATGACCCCATCCATATCGCCTGCGCAAGTGACAAAATCTGTTGTCTGGCTTGCATCAATGGTAAGTGTCAGAATATCAGGCTCGACAACCTCTAAGTTTTGAGTTAATGTACAATTATTAGCATCTATAATAACAACGCTATAATCACCTGCTCCCAGATTGCTAATACTATTTGTCATATCACCTGTGGCTATCCATAAAAAACTATAAGGAGCCGTTCCTCCTGATGGAGTTATGGTAATACTACCGTCCATATCTCCATTACAGCTGGCAGGGCTGATATCGGTATTCGCATTGATTTGTTCTGGAGCGTTTATTGTGAAACTGGTATCAATACCACATACACCATCATTAATAACGACAGATTGCGGCCCTTCACATAATTGTACTGCTGTAGATATATTTCCAGTATTTGTATTTTCACCAGAAGCCCACTGGAAATTAAAATCTCCACTTGTGCCATCACTGTAGAATGCAGTAGCGGTTAACTGGCCATCACAGGTGGTATCATCGGGGCAGGAAGTGTCCACTTGGTTGGTGAAATTGGCGATGATTGATGGAGGGTCTGCAACAACAATATTGAAAATTTCAGAAACACAATCCTGGCTGTCTGTGATGGTTAATTGATACTCATTGGCTACTAAACCTGTTAAAACATTAGGGTTAGTCATGCCATTTGACCATTCAAAATTGTATGGAGGAGTACCTCCGGTTGGAACGACAGCAATTTGCCCGTTTGCATCAAGCGGACAATTGGGCATTTGAATTTGAATGTCGTCTAAAGTGATGGGCGCTGGTGATGTGACCAAAGCGGTGTCAATTGTTGTACATTGATTATCTGCTGTAATGGTGACAATGTATTCTCCTGGTGCAAGCGTATTAATCGTATTGATATCGGGGCCAGACTGGCCTGTACTCCATTGGTAATTTATAATACTAGTGCCTGGTGCAGGAGATACGGTTACCAATAATTGCCCATCTACATCATTAGCGCAAGTTACAGAAGCATCTGGGAAGCTACTTATTAAGGGAGGGGTGGGGGCAGAGATCATCTGCGTCAATTGCTGCACACAGTTATTATTATCTGTAATATCTATGGTATAGTTACCTTGTGATAAGCCTGTTGCGATAGAATCCATCAAAAGAGCATCATGGGACCAACTATAAGAATAAGGGTAAGTGCCTCCTGTAACCTGAATGGTGATGCTACCATCATTACCAACGATACAGGTTTCATTCGTGAAATTAGCAATACTGGGAATTAAAGGAGTAGGTTCTGTAATCGTGAAACTATCAATGGCTTCGCAGGTAGCAGTGCCACTATCCGTCATGGTAACATAATAAATGCCTGCTCCCAAGTTCATTAATTCACTTGTGGTCATCGTATTATTAGCTGCGGGGGCATTGGCACTCCAACTAAAAGAATATGGTTCGTCAGGAGGTGCTCCAGCCGTGCTTCCTGTTATTAAAAGTACTCCATCAGTATCTCCATTGCAGGAAACATCCGTTTCCAGTCCATTGATGGATAAAACTTTGGTGGCACCGACAGTGAAGCTGACTTCTTCGGTGCAGCCATTGTCATCCGTAACGGTTACAGAATATTCGCCTGGATTTAGGTTGGCAATAGTAGAGGTTGTTGCCTGAATGGAAAGGGGGGTACTCCATTCATAGGTGTAAATACCGTCAGGCATATTCGAAGCATCTTGTGTTGTACCGCCGATAGCTGTAATGGTAATGGTGCCATCTTCGCCTCCAGTGCAACTTGCATCCATAATGGTTGTATTCATATCCAATACACGTATCGCTGGCGGTTGTCCTAGCGGGATTAAAGCGGATGCGGTACAGCCAGCAGGATCAGTAACTGTTATACCATAAGAACCTGCAGGTGTGTTATTGATGGTGAAAGTGTTGCCTGGGTTGATCACACCATTAGGAACAGACCATACAAAAGAATAATCTGATCCTGGGTTATTTACAGGGAAACCATCTGAGGTTGGTAAAAATACAATAGACCCATCGCTTGCATTAAAACAGCTGGGGGTTGTGTCTGAAATAGTTATGCCTAAAACAGGGCCTGCAAATATTTCAAAAGTATCAATGACTTCTAATGCAGTAGGGTTACTGGAATCAGTGATCGTAACCTGATAAAGACCAGCCGATAGGCCAGTAACTGTTTCTGAACCACCATCAGCACCAATAACAACAGGGTTACTATTGATGCCTGCGGCAGGAACGGAGTTCCAGGAGAAAAAATACGGAGCAGCTCCTTCGTCAACAGTAATAGTGAAAGCACCATCATTAAATGTTGGGCAGGAAACACTATCTTGTTCTATTAATGTAAAGAAAGGATCTTCTGATATACAAACAGTTCCTTCATTGAATTCTAGGGCGATTTCCTGAAAGTTAGAATTGATAACCTCAATACCCGTAGGTATAGAAGACATACCTAAAGGGGAACACTCTCCTAATTGACCGATAACATCAAAACAAATCTCAAAGAAGACATCATTATCATTTAAGGTTACACCTGTTCCGCTGGTTTCATTCCAGGAAAAGGTTAAGACACCTGGAGCTAAGTTTGCATTATCAGGAAAAAAGGAAAAACGTGGTGCGACTAAGTCGGGAACAAGGGGATGAAAGCCTTGCACGCTAGTAATCGTTAATATGCTGGGATCCCAGGTGAACGTCCCTTGTATGGACGCGATATTATTGAAATTACTAATCAGCACTGGTAAGCACTCATTCGTTCCTGGAAGTACATTTGTCAATGGAAAATCAAATAATAAAACATCACAGGTTTCAATCATGATGGTTGTACTTGCCCCACAACTTTTACCATCTTCTACCTCTATCACATAAAGACCAGGTTCAGGAGCAGTGAAATTGACAATATCATTATGGCTGAAAGGGCTATTATTAACAACACCTAGAATACCAGGGTCATCTTGTTTGAAAATATTGACTGTATAGGTAGAATTATTATTCAGTTCAGGAAGGCCACCCCGTACTCTGAAGTTTCCAGTACAGCCAGAAGTACTTAAGCTGGAAATTCTAACCTCATTTAAATAAGCAACAATAAAGGCTTCATTATTATTAAGGTGTACACAATTACCAACGGGATTACCTTCGTAACCAGCAAAACCGTTTACATCCATTTCATCAAAAGTGATAGGAGCAAAATAATAAACACCTGGGTTACCATTATTTAAGGCTGTTTGCAGGTTACCATCGTTAAAGAAAAAGACATCACCGCTTAAAGTGCCTCCTGTGTAGACGTAAAAACCAAATTCTGGATTGCCAATATTGGTTATACAACCATCGTTACTGATATTACTAACCATAGGGCCAGAAGTTGTGGGGGCACAATTGAAAAATGTATATCCTATACCCGCAGGAGTAGCTGTGTTAGGATCTCCGCTAAGATCTTCATCATTAGCATGGTCGATAAAAATGGAGTCTCCCATACATAAGAAAATGGTGTCTCCCATCATCCCTGCTACATCATTGGACTGGCCAATATGTGGGCCAAAAGTCTGAATAGTACCGGCATTGCTTGTACACATCCGTGCTTCACCAGTAGTGTGCGTTTCGGTGAGAAATATGGGATTAGCTTTTTGGGAAAAAAGCAAAGAAGTTAGAAAAAGAAAAACTAAACTAGTCGTGAGGATCCTGTTCATGGTTCCGTTTTAATATTAGTAAGAGTGATAAGCAAATAATTAGCTAGAATCGTGCGTGTATATCAAGGATAAGATGCCTTAAGAACTGCACTTGTTGCCTGAAAATAAGTCGAAAAATATCTACTGTATGACAAACGACAACTTCCAAACGTATTAGAAGCCTGCAAAATTACAATCTAATCCCAATAAGGAGGGAATTCGGCTTATTAAATTTTGAGTTTAACATTTTAAGTTCATGCCCATGCTTAAATTTAAATATAGATAAAGCTTCGCTTATTAGAATCTAGACAGGACTTTACCTTGTCAGGGTTCAAAGTAAAGACGCGTTAACGTATTGCTGTATCTTTACGTTTAGGCTGGTTTTGAACTGTAATAAACGTCAGATAACCAATCAACTTCAACCTCAATTGCTGGTAAAGCTTTCCCAATAAGCTCTAAGATTAATAAAAATATCCATCTAGTTTATTTTTGTATAATTTGAAACCCTACCTTTGGCATTATTAATCACTTTTCGGAGAATACCGAACAATATGATCAAAGAAATAGAACTCAAACTCAGGCCAAATGAGTTGGATGATGAAAAGGCCATTCAAGGTCGAATAGCAGGCAAATTAAGCTTAAAGCCAGGCCAAATACAGGAAATACGCCCACTCAGGCGTAGTATTGATGCTAGAGGGCATCATCCATATTTTCGTATAAAATACCAAGTGTTTATAGGAGAAACCCATCAGGCAGAACCTGCTTTGATGGATCGCCTGAAAGATGTTAGCCAAGCACCGCCTGTTATCATCGTAGGGGCTGGGCCAGCAGGTCTTTTTGCTGCTTTGGAACTGATAGAAGCAGGCCTGAAACCCATCGTTTTAGACAGAGGTAAAGATGTACAATCGCGCCGTAAAGATTTGCGAGCCATCCAACAATTTGGTATTGTTGATAAACATTCCAATTACTGCTTTGGGGAAGGCGGTGCGGGTACTTATTCTGACGGGAAACTCTATACGCGTTCCCATAAAAGAGGCAATATTGAAAAACCCTTAAAAATACTGATTGAACACGGTGCAAGTACAGATATTTTAATCGATGCCCATCCGCATATTGGTTCTAATAAATTACCCAGGATTGTCGCTAATATCCGAGAAACTATCCTGAAATATGGGGGCGAAGTTCGTTTTGAATCCTATGTAAGCGATTTTATCCTCTCGAAAGGAAAAATGAAAGGTGTTGTTATTCAAGACGAAGAAGAAGTGATGGCGCAAGGCGTTATTTTGGCCACGGGGCATTCTGCTCGGGATATTTATAGTTTACTTCATCAAAAAGGCATTCGGATAGAAGCCAAACCTTTTGCGCTAGGTGTTCGTATTGAGCACCCGCAGCCTTTGATCGATCAAATTCAGTATGGACAACAAAAAAGAGAAGATAATTTGCCCGCTTCATCTTATCGTTTGGCTTGTCAGGTAGAAGGGCGGGGCGTGTTTAGTTTTTGTATGTGCCCTGGAGGCTTGGTTGTGCCTACGGCTACTGCGCCTGGCGAGATTGTGGTGAATGGCATGAGTTTGAGCCGTCGTGATTCTCCTTATGCTAATTCTGGGACAGTCGTTGCGGTAGAATTAGAAGATTTAGCACCTTATGCCAGGCATGGTGTCTTTGCTGGGATGGCATTACAGCAGGATATTGAACAAACCCTGTTCAAAAATGGCGACGGTAGCCAAAAAGCACCCGCATTGCGCCTGACAGACTTTGCCGCAGGAAAAATCTCCAGTGATTTGTCGGGCAGTTCTTATATTCCAGGGCTTTATCCTGCTCCTTTATTCGAACTAATGCCTATGCCAATTGTTCAACGTTTGCAAGTAGGTGTTAAAACCTTTGGACGTAAAATGAAAGGTTATTTTACAAAAGAAGCCAATGTGATCGGAACGGAAAGCCGCACCAGTTCTCCGATTAGGATTCCGAGAAATAAAACAACTTATATGCATGATGAAGTGGTAGGTCTGTTCCCTTGTGGGGAAGGGGCTGGTTATGCCGGAGGTATTTTGTCCGCAGCAATGGATGGACAAAATGTGGCGAAGGCCGTGTGTGTGTATTATGAAATTTAAACCTAACCAATATTTTAATATGAAACCTATTTTTGATTTCCTTGGTCGATTATTTCTGTCTTTTATTTTTTTTTATGAAGTTTATGATACTGTTAAGTTTTTTAAAATCACAAAAGAACAAATGACGGAGTATGGCTTGACCAAGTCGCAGGATTTATTGCTTTATGGTGCTATTTTTTGCCTTTTCTTAGGAGCAACTTTGTTATTAACAGGCTATAGAGCCAAATTTGGAAGCACTTTATTACTGCTGTATTTAGTTCCTGTAACCTTCATTGCCCACGACTTTTGGACATTTCCTTTAGAACAACAACGGTGGGAAGGTGTTCAGTTTATGAAAAATATGGCCATTATCGGTGGTCTGATGATGGTTTTTGCTAATGGAGTAGGGAAATATAGTATAAAAAGGCTATTTGCAACCTATCGAGTTCGGAACCAATAAACTTTAGTATGGATAAGAATTTCACCAATCGTTTGTATCATTTACATCATTCTACACCGAGCGTTCCGTCTTCAAAACAGGTTTGCACTTGGTTGGATGGCTTATTAGGATTACTGTTTCCTGAATTAGCGACACAGAAATTTAAAACAAAAAGAGGCTTCGAGTATGCTTTTGAAGGCTCAAAACATGAATTGTACTGTATTTTAATGACGCTACAAGAACAATTGACTGTTCCTGTAAAAGAAATAGAAGAAGCGTTTATCAATGCTTTGCCGAAGGTGCATCAATTACTAGAAGCGGATGCCGAAGCGATCTTAAATGGGGATCCCGCTTCCAGGAGTTTGACGGAAGTGATTCGCACTTATCCAGGGTTTTATGCGATTGCAGTACACCGATTGGCGCATGAGTTTTGCCAGTTTAAAGTGCCTTTAATTCCCAGGATATTATCAGAACACGCCCACATAAAAACAGGTGTTGACATACATCCAGCTGCAATGATCGGTAAGCGTTTTTGTATTGATCACGGTACAGGAATCGTTATTGGCGAAACAGTCAATATTGGCGATGATGTGAAAATTTACCAAGGGGTTACCCTCGGTGCATTGAGTGTGAAAAAGGAAATGGCACAAACCAAACGCCATCCTACTATCGAAGATAATGTGGTTATTTACGCAGGCGCAACCATTTTGGGCGGGAAAACAATCATTGGTCATGACAGTATTATTGGCGGTAATACCTGGGTAGTGAAAAGCGTAGAACCGAATAGCCGAGTGTATTATAAATCAGGGGTTAAGAGCCGGGATTTTGTATGAAAATTGGTTGATTGGTGGCTGGTTATTGGTTAATTGGTTATTGGTTGATTGGTGATTGGTGAGTTGGTGATTGGTGGTTGGTTGATTAGTGATCCCCAATTCCACCAACCACCAATCCCTAAATCCAACTACTAATTATCCTGCGCCCTCTGTCTTTCACTAGCAGAAGAAGCCTCACGTTTTTCTCTTGCTTTAAGGCTTTGATTACCAAAATTATACGTTATTTTAGCCTGAATGGAAGGTGCTTCCCAACTGCTGACTATATTGTAATTAAGATTAGTATAATCTACTTTGCCGTGGAAAAATTTCTGAATGATGCCGTCTGCACTTAGCTGGACATTGAGTTTATTGTCAAAAAATTTCTTCTGAATGCCAGCATCCACACCATAAAAAGTTTCGTATTTGATAATCCCGTCAAGGCCTTTACCTTGTAACCACCCTGTGATTTCTAGCTTATAATCACGCGGTAAGTTCACATTAAGCTGCATATAACCAGTTGTCGACCATTGATTTTGCAGAAATTGAGCACCAAGGTATTCAGCTTGATAATCATGATAAAAGACCATTACGCCTGCATAACCAGAAATAGGCTTGGCAATAAAATCTAATGGAAAAAACAGAGAGCCGCCATATTTAATGTATTTATCTAAATTAACATCCGTTTGAAATGCTTCTCCTGTTTCATCATTTTGCTCGATCACCTCTGTCAGCACATCCGTTGTATAATCATAAGAAAGATTAAAAAATGGTTGTTTCTCATAAGTCAAAGAAAACTGGCCACTATGCGTAAATTCTGGTACTAAAAACGGATTGCCTCTTGAGAAGGTCAACGGGTCTAAGAAATATTGAAAAGGATTGAGATCAAAATAACTTGGTCTTTCAATACGGTAACTATAGGATAATGCAGCTCCAAGTGGCCCAATAAAAGGCGTGCTTATGGAAACACTTGGGAAGAATTTTGGAATACTCAAATTCGTCGTCGAGTCTAGTGTTTCACTAAAACCTATAGCTTGAGAATATTCATAGCGCAGACCAATATTAGCCTCCCATTCGCCTTTGGAATAAAATAGGTTGGCGTAGGTAGCATAAATGTCCTCATCATAAACAAATGTATTGCTGATAGCTATATCATTGATCCATTCGTCGTTGCGAAAAATTTTGGCATCTTGCTCATTATTCAGGCGAGTAGCACTAATTTTAGCACCAGCCTGTAATTGCCAATTCGTAGCTAAGGGCAATTTGTAATCCAATTGAGCACCGTAAATTTTAGTATCAGCAGGCTGCTTGTTGACGCGATTTTCATAATCAGAATCGGGTGTTATCAGTGAACTTGTAACCCTACGGCGATAATCAGCGACATTTGCCTCAATGGATAGCTCCTGTCCAGAAGTATCTATTTCCCATCGATAAAAAGCATCGGCCGTTAATGAACGCCAAAAACGATCTTGGGTATTACTGGTTGTGAAGCGATCTAACTCCACACCTTCTGCACTCATTATAATGGTTTCATTGATGTTTTTTTGATCTCGAACACTGCGATAAACATTTGTAGAAATCCCTACGCGATGTTGATCATTGATATTGTAATCTACTCCGAGGTTTAAATAACTGGAATTAGGCCTTGCTGGTTCATAGTTTTTTTGAATATAAGTGCGATCAGGTAAAATGCGGTCTAAGTCCAGTCGTTCTACCCAGCTACGGTGATTAAAACCAGCTGCTACCGACAAATTCCAAGGGCCAGAGCGGTGGTTCAATCGGCCTCCTATTCTATATTTAGGCAATTCGCCGTAGCCACCACCAATTGTAACATTGCCATTGGTGCCATAAAGGGCATTTTTTTTCAAAATAATATTAATGACACCACCAGAGCCTTCGGCATCATAAGCAGCACCAGGCTGGGTGATGACTTCAATTTTAGAAATATTATCAGCAGGCATTTCATTGAGCAGGCTTTGAATATCCATGTACTTTGTTGGTCGGCCATCAATTAAGATAGTAACGCCTTGCCTGCCAGCCATAGATACTTTATTGTTGACAACAACTAAGCCTGGAACCTTCTTTAAAAGATCGGTTACACTGCCGCCTTGACCCGTAATGTTTTGGTCAACATTAACGACCAATTTTCCTGCACGCTGTTCAAGTAATGGTTTTCTGGCAACGACTTCTATTTCGTCTAAAGTGGTGGCCATTTGCTCAATATTGATAAGCGGAACAACTTTTTCTTTTCCATCATCAACAGTAAAATGTTCTGAAAATTGATCATTATAGCCCAGCCCATTGACTTTAATGAGGTATTTTCCTGCTTTTAGTTTATTAAAATGATAAGAACCATCCTCTTTAGATAAATCCATTTTAACAAGACCAGAGTCAACGCTATTGAGTAATAAAACGTTTACAAATTCAGCAACATCTCCTTTGTCTGTCAGTATTTGCCCAGTAATAGAGCTGTTTTGAGCAATAAGAAAAGAACTCATGAATAGCATCATTATTGCAGGTAATAATGATTTGGATTGAGTAATAGAATAATGTTGTTTGATTAATAATAAATTCATAATAGTGGGTGATTTTGTTTTTTAAGTCGGTGAATTCAATGAAGTTGTATGAAATTTTAACATCTTCATAGCAAAGATGCGTTTAGAAGAACCTGACCACTAGTGTAAAGACGTATCTTTACGAATAGGTTCTTATTTTCTACTAACCCACAAACCCATAAACGTTCAAAATGAAAAACATACTCAACTTAATTGGTAACACACCGCTTGTAAACCTTACAGAAATAATTAAAAAACCTAATTTGGAGGTTTTGGTAAAACTGGAAGGCCAAAATCCAGGAGGTAGTGTAAAAGACAGAGCAGCTTATGGTATGATAAAAGGCGCACTGGATAGAGGAGAATTGAAGCCAGGGATGCAAATTGTAGAAGCAACAAGCGGCAATACCGGGATCGCTTTAGCAATGATTGCCAGCCTTTTTAAAATACCGATTACGTTGGTAATGCCAGAACACGCCACCATTGAGCGCGTGCAAACCATGAAGGCCTATGGCGCAAAAGTGGTACTCACTCCTTCCGAAAAAACAATAGAATATAGCCGACAATATGCAGAAGAACTCAACCAACAGGATGGTTATTTGATGCTTAACCAGTTTGGGAATGATGATAATTGGGGAATGCATTATAAAACAACTGGACCAGAAATTTGGAAAGATACCAAGGGGAAAATCACGCATTTTATCAGTGCTATGGGGACAACAGGCACAATAATGGGTACGAGTCGTTACCTCAAAGAACAAAACGAAACGATACAAATAGTGGGGGTACAACCTACTGATGGTTCTCGTGTGCCAGGCATTAGACGCTGGTCACCTGAGTTTTTGCCCCGAATATATGATGCTAAGCGTGTAGATGAAATGATAGATGTAAGTGCTGATGAAGCAGAAAACACCATGCGCCGACTAGCAGCAGAAGAAGGCATTTTTTGTGGTGTGAGTGGGGGAGGAGCCGTTGCGGCGATGATAAAACTAGCCGATACATTGAACGAAGGAGTAGTTGTTTGTATTTTGCCTGATAGAGGAGATCGGTATCTGAGTAGTGGCGTTTTTAGGCCTGTTTTCAAGTGATAAATGCAGCATCTTTCCTAAAAGAACAAAAAAATGTCCAAAAAGGGCAAATTATAGAAAGCAAATCAGGCGACCTTTGTAGCGATAACAAGAACAAAAAAAGAACCGCATGAAGTGCTTAAATTTATTTCTCCTGACATTTTTATTGCTGCTGTTAATTAATCATATATCGGCTCAGTCTGCAGATTATTATTGCTATACACCTTCTGGAAAGGTCACATTTTCATTATCCACGGATTACCTGAACCTGAGGTTTAATCAGGAGATGCCTACTGACGAACAACTTTCTTTTTTACATCAATGGGATGATCTGAATGGTCTTGATGAAAAGGATTTACTCTTTTTTAATGAACATCTGTATGTAAAGTTACCTGCGGATATATCAAAATCAAGGGTAGCAGCTTTATTGAACGAACTGCAACATTCAAATACTATAGTGTCTGCCATTCCTATGCTAATGATGAATAATGGGAAACGATGCAGCTATGATGAACAATTTGTGGTCGGTTTAAATGAAACATCAGATCTTGATTTGTTGAGACAAATGGCAACTTTAAACCAAGTGGAACTCGTGAAACAAACCAAATATGACGAATTACAATGGTTCTTGAAAGTCACTCCGCAATCAGGAGGTGATGCGATGACAATGGCCAATGTTTTTGCGGAATCAGGTTTGTTTGATTATGCAGAAGTAGATTTTATTTATTTTTCAAACTTGTCATCTGCCCCTGCTCCTGCTTCAGTGCTTACAACAGATCCCTTATATGCACAGCAATGGCATCTTGAAAATACAGGAACTTACCCGCAATTACCGCCTTTTAATACGGCTGATGCTGATATTGATGCCGAGGCAGCCTGGATGATAACCACAGGAAACCCCAATATTCGAGTAGCTGTCATAGATGATGGTGTTGACACTAATAATGCTGATTTAATGGCCAACCTGGAACCTGGTTATGATGCTACTGCTGGCGGAGAGACTGTGAGTATGACTTCTGTTGTAGGACATGGAAACTCTGTGGCAGAACTAATTGCCGCCGAAGGCAATAACAATATCGGTGGTGTAGGTGTTGCCTATGATTGTAAAGTGATCCCTATTAAAATTTTCGTACCCTTTGGAGTAGGAGCACTAACACGAAATTCATGGGACGCAGATGCCATCGACTGGGCATGGCAGGAAGGGAATGCCGATGTTTTAAATAATTCGTGGGGAGGTGGAGCACCATCCGCTTTGATCAGTAATGCGCTGGATCGAGCTTTCATGCATGGCAGAAGCGGTTTGGGAGCTTTGAGCCTTTTCTCTGCTGGAAATGATGATGCAAATGGAGTGGAATACCCTGCTAACCTGACAAATGTAATAGCAGTTGCTGCGACGAACTCTTGTGATTATAGAAGAAGGCCAACTAATGCACCTTCCTGTGACGGCAGTGTTGACTGGGGGTCTAATTATGGCATCGAGTTAGATGTAGCTGCACCAGGTAACCTAATTCAAACTTCTTCGGGTGCTTTCTCAGGAACTTCGGCTTCCTGTCCAATAACAGCTGGTATTGTTGCGCTTATTTTATCAAAAAACCCATCTTTAACTGCAACGCAGGCTCGTTTCTATCTGGAAAGTACCTGTGAAAAAGTGAATTATACCTACCTTAATAATATAGCAGGACACCCCAATGGCAGTTGGACACTGGACTTGGGTTATGGTCGTGTCAATGCTGCCTTGGCCTTGGCTGCTGTTCCAACTCCTCATCCTAATGATCTAGGCGTT
>Ga0256839_1004481_pt1 | contig 13605 bp, 26 predicted proteins | sample 354166metaG_FD_185968 | JGI IMG/M metagenome (GOLD analysis project Ga0256839, IMG submission 185968) | Hydrothermal vent microbial communities from Mid Atlantic Ridge, Atlantic Ocean - 354-166 | ecosystem: Environmental > Aquatic > Marine > Hydrothermal vents | place: Atlantic Ocean: Mid... | reverse complement strand
GCTATCTTCTTGAAGTAGCTGTATACCTTGTTAAAGTCCTCCTTCCTCCTGTATGCTCCAGCTATCCACTTCTCATAGCCTAGGTATAGTGGTAGAAACCTCCTGACAACATCAATACTCTCCTTTACTGTTGGAGCCTCAACAAATGCCTCTACTCCATATAGAGCCTGGAACAATGGAGTAAAGTACTGTATTGAGCCTGGTCTAGTGAGCCATTGGAGAGGAGCCATGAGGTTGAATGACATACCTATAGTAATGCCTGTTATAACGCTCTTTAGTATATCGTAGATCGTATCAGGTATCTCCTTAACAGTCTCCCTAACATCTATTTCAGCCTCTCCTCCAACACCCATTGGTGCTAGATCAATTTTTGTCTTTGGTATTAGTCTTGTAACGCTCTTTAGTACCGCTATGACTACTATGTGTTTCATAATGCCTGTGATCATCTCTCCTATGAGACCATATATTGAGTAATTCTTTAGCAGTTCCTCTAGAGCCTTTCTCTCACCTGTTATTAGTGAGCGTATTGGTGATACAATGTAGTTCTCTATAACTCCTCTAAAGAACTCTGATAGTGTTGTTACAAATCCTGTCAGTAGATCCCAGAAAGCCTTGATACCCTGTCCAATAGCGTTTACTATAAACCTTGCAAACTCTGTTAATCCACTCCATATTGCCTTACCAACCTCATTGAGAGTAGCAATACTCCTGTTTACATAGTCTACTGTAACAGCCACAAAACCCGTTATTGAGTCCGTGATAGGCTTAGCTATGTACTCCTGGAACCAAGCAGGGAACCACTCTGGGAACCTCATAATAGCGTTTACAAATCCTGTTATGGCTACCCCAACCTGGTTGAGAGCCCTAGGAGCCTCCTCAAGGAACTTCTTCATCCAGTCTGGCATGTGCTCCCAAATCCACTCCTGAATGTTCTCTACAGCTGTAACAGCTATTGATGGTAGGTTTTCAAGGAACTTTGTTAGTGTATCAACTACCTTCGTGATCCAGTCTACTAGACTCTTCATAGCATTCTCTATGTAGCCAGGAATAGCTGATACTGTATCAACAACTGTCTTTATTGAAGATACTACACCTGCTACAACATCCTCTAGGCTCCTCTTAATAGAGTCTACAATAGATGTCAATGCCTCCTGGAACCTTGCTGGCAAGGTATCTATGAGTGAGAGTATTGTATCTACTATCTTTGTGAAGCTCTTTGATACAAGCTCTATAGCTGAAGCTATCTTCTCAGAGAACACATCAATAATTGAGCCTAGTAGACCTGGTAACTGCTGTATAGAGTCTATTATAGACTGCATAATGCTTGTTATAGTGTCATAGAATCCCTTTAGAGTACTAGTAATTGTATCAACAATGCTTGTTACAGCGTCTGAGATCAAGCCTGGTATCTCACTTATCCTATCAATAATGGATCTTAGGAGAGATGTTATGGTATCTAGAAGAGACTGTAGGCTAGATGATATAGAGGCGATAACATCCTCTACAACACTTGTTATCATAGAAGGGATCTTTTCAATGTAGTCAGCTATTGTACTGAGAACACTTGTTACAGCATCAACAACCTTAGGAAAGCTCTCAGATACCCATTGTAGAGCCTGGAGAATCGGATCAACTACTACCTGCTGTAGAGTATTGATAAGATCCTGGAAACTAGCTGTAATAGAGTCTATGAAGGACTCTAGTGTTGATAAAATGGAGTCTACTATGCTCTTAACCATGTCTATGGCTGGTGCTAGTGCTCCAGTAATAGTTGATACAATATAGTCAGCTACAGAGCTTAGGAGATCCGTAAGCCACTCCTTAAGCTGTCCAATAGGATCAGTTACTCCTCCAACACTACTAGCACTCTCCATAAGAGCCTCTATGTCAAGCTGATCAAGTTGTATAACATTATATTCTATACTAGTAGTACTAATGTTAAGAGACACCAGTTGATCGGCTAGCCACTCTAGATCCTCCTGGGATACATTAAAGAGTAGTTCATCATGCTCCATAGCTATCACCTTACTACCTTAGCTAAGAAGTCCTTTCCATAAATCCAGTTCATCAGCTTTAGCTTTGTTACCTCAGTTCTCAGTTTCTCCCTGAACTCTTCTTCTGTCCTAAATGTTATGTCGAAGTTCCTTGTAGTGATCCCGTTCCACTCTATCTTACATACCGCATGGTATACTGTCTTGCCTCCAGGCATTCTTGATTTAAGGATCTCCAGTATGTGAACAACCGCTCCATCAACCTCAACACTAACAGGTAGGATCGTTATCGTGGGTGGTTTTTCGCTCATCATACACCACTATTATATTCCTCTACCAAGTATTCTTATATACTGTATCACAGAGGTGAAGACAATGAGTATTAGGTATGTATGTAAGAACTGTGGATACGTGCTATTTGATGTAAAGAACAAGAGGCTTCATGGAGCACCAGTTGGTCTATTGTCTCCTAGTGAAGTAATAAAATACTATAATGGGAGATGTCCAAGGTGTGGTAGGAGGCTGGAAAAACCAGATCTAAAGGATATTGTGATCAGGGAGAAAAAATAGGTTTTTCATTGGAAACTGGGCTGTTTCCAATTGCTCTATGTTTTTTCTAGCTCTCTTCTTAGCTCAAAGAGCTTCTTCAATGTTACAATTAGTTCACGAGACTTCTTTACAAGAGGACACTTGTTTGCATGCGGACAATCAAGAGTAGCAAGCTCGAAACCCACTTCTTGGGCTTTACCAAGGATCTCTCCAAGGAGCTGTGTCATCTTCTGTCTTATTTGCTCTGGTATAGGCTGTTGTCCCTGTACTGCTATGTTACTGCTAACCTGTATCGGCGTTCCTTGAGCCTGGCTCCTAGTTTGAGCTTGATGTTCCTCCATTCTGGGATCCACCTCTTAATCCTGTTGTAGATCTCTTGGAGTACTTGGGTATTTAATCCTTGCCTCCTCCAATGCTCAATCCACCAGCTATAGAACTCGTCATCAGTCATTGCCCTGAACCCCTTGTACCCCCACTTATGCCTCTTAGCCTTAGCTGATACTAGTTGTAGGACAGCACTCTTGTACATCCTGATCTTAACTGGGTTATCCTCATAACTCCTTATAATTGGGTCTGCAAGATTCTCAATCATGTACCTTAGCTCCTGGAGAGAAAACCATTGATCAGCTCTCTCAGAGAAACGGTAATCACTTTGTTCCTCAGGCTTATTGTAGTTTGCTAGAGAGAATGGGTTGTATCTAAACTGGTTTATTATTCTCCTAACCCTGGTCTCAACCATCCTCACAGCAGGTGGTGATCCAGGAGTTGTTGTTGATCCAGCAAACGGGTTTGAAACAGTTGTCCTAGGAGACTTATAGACTCCATCAGCTGGAGCAAGGTATCCATAGCCCAATGGAGTAATACCTAGTATGAATCCATGCTGAATATGGTCTAGAGTACTAGCCTTAGCCTCAACAACCTCTTTATTGAAGTTTGTAAACCTGATAATACCTTCCCTGGAACCCCTCTCTCCAAGAACCGATTCACCTAGGAGACCATAGCCTAGGATAAAGGTTGATCTCTGTGCTGTTGTTACAAGAGAGATCTTGTTAAACACAAACTCCATGAAAGCCGTGTTTATGTTGAGGCTTGATGAAGTATACTTGAAGTCATCTATTATCTGATCCAATGTCTTCCGCTCAATAAACATCTTCATTAAAGTTGATTTAAGGAACTCACGTATTGCTGGTGGATCATAGTATGAGAAACCGTATTTAGTCTCTCCATAGACAGCCTTGCGTGGTCTAGTGGCTGTCATGGACTCTTGTAGCTCCTCCTTAATGTTCTCCTTGATCATCTCCTCAACATCTTTGAGCCACTCATAGATCTCACTAAGATCAATCTTCTGTATATCAAGTAGAATGCCTTGGAGGAGCTTTGATAGATCTGGTAGTTGTGGCTGGAAGTTCAGGTCTAGGTTCTCAAACTCTATAGGTGGTATGTCGAAGAGCAATGAGAAAGCTAGAGCCGTGAAGTCGAATTCTGGTATCAGGAGCCATACAAACCTTGGATAAAGATCCTCTACCTGTAGCATTCTAAACCATAGAGTCTCTATACCCTGTGTTGAAAGAGTTTTAGCGTGGTATTTCTGCTTCTGTCTCCTCAGCTCATGTATCAGCTTTGATAGATCGAATGCCATACTCTCCTCCAAGAAGAGAATACTATGAAAAAAGATATTTATTTGAGACCTAAATGCTGTAGGAGTCTAGGATACAGTTTTGTTATATCGTATTTCCTTGCCTGCTTTAGTGCTCTTGCTCTCATGTCATTGTAGATCTCAGGCTTGTTCTTGTATATGTCTAGTGCTGACAGTATTGTTTCAGCAAATGTTGTTGTATCGTATAGATGTAGCTCATACTCTATTCCCTCTCCAAATGAAACGTATTCTATCCTACTGAATGGCACCTGTAGGCTGGATTCCCTGGTGCTAAACTCTGTTAGTGGATCGTAGGCTAGGTGTATTGGTGGTACACCAAGAGCCATTGATTCAAGGACTGGTAGCCCAAACCCTTCAGCAAGACTTGGGTGAACATAGTAGTCGAAAGCAGATATTAGTGCTAGCACCTCTATCTTCCTCCTCTTACCAAACATCTTGTCTATAACAACATTCTTGATCCCAGCAAACAATGGCAATGCCTCATTTGTAGTGAGTATATAGAACTTAGCCTCCTTATTCTTCTCAACAACCTGCTTAACAACCTGGGCATAGAGCCTAAGACCCTTCCTTGGGTGTCCGCTTACAACAGAGCCGAAGTAGACCCCTCTACCAAGCTTCTCCTCAATAAACTTCCTTGCCTGCTTCTTGAACCTGAGAGCGTCCTCGATCTCCTGGAAGTTCACTCCATGATAAACAGTATCTATTACTCTTAGACCTGATTGCTCTAGCATTTGCCTTGTATAGTTACTGTTTGCTATGAAGTCTACTTCATGTATCATCCAGGGCTTGATGTACCTCTGTGGAAGCCTACCCTCTACCGTAGTGTACACGAATGAGGGTAAGTTGTAGAGCCTAGCGTCTCTCGACAATAGGATCCAGGGTCTAGCGATAAGAGGGTTCATTGTCATAACTACTATTACTGCATCACAGATCATCCTAAGAGACGAGGCTGGAACCATGTAGTCCAAGAGCAAAGGAGAGTATCCCTGCTGTTTTATAACGTATGCTACATCACGAGCCACGTTCATCAAGCTAGTAGCCCTTGATGTGATGACAGCTATCCTCACACTTGATCACCTCTACTTCTCAAACACGATCTCTATATCAACAGGTCTAACACTAACCCTAACATCCCTGAAGAAACCCACGTTCCTCATAAGCTCCAGTACACTCTCAAAAATATCATCCTCACTAGGCTCCTCATCAAGGTAGTCAAAGAACACAGCCGATCCAATAATGTATGTTACAACATAGATCCTCTTCCTAATACTCCTAGAACCCATTTTTCATCATTCCTCAAGACTTATTTTTACTCCTTCCATAATCTTCTCTATGATCCTGTCTTTGATTACATTATTGATCTCTTTCTGCAAACTCTCCAGATCAACCTCTATTGAAACACCTTTCACTTTAACAACTATTGTATCAGTTATCTCTAACTTGATGTTTGAAAATATTTTATCCACAAGTTTCTCAGCAATCCTCTTAGCTAGTATGTTCTTTAGAGAGTCCAGTACAAGGATCCTTAGTGTTGGTAGATTTATTGTCTCCTTGATCTCGTTAGCAAGTTTCTCAACAACAAGATCTATAATCTTCTCCTTATCAACATCCATAATGATCACCCAAGATAGTACTATGATAATACTAGTATTTGTCTCTCCCTTATATAATATTAATATGTATATACAGTACCATTAATGTAGGATCTGTATATGATCAGAGAAGAAGGGGTTGAAGGGAAAAAAAGACTTGGTTTTAATAAATAAATGTTATTGAGCTTAGTATGGTGCTACCCAGCCTGTAACTACATTGATGATTTCATCACATATTGTTGGGTCTAGATCGTATGCTGAGACAAAGTAGTTCTTGAGTGCTGTGGCTATCTTCTTTGAGGCTTCTCCTTTTTGTCTAATGCTGTGTCTTGCTAGGGCTAGTGCGAATGCTAGATAGGTGGCTCTTAGACCACCAGTTATACCATATTGGTCTAGTATTGGTCTTACTAAGTCCCTTACAGTACCAACAGTTATTAGTCCCTCCTGTGCTCTATCAAGTGCTACATCCTGTACCTGACCAAACCTTGCTCCAATAGTGTCTGGAACGTATTTCTTGCTGTATTTCTTGTACATGTCTAGACCAGTCCTATAGAGTGGCATGGCTTACCCACCATGCATGATATACTCTACTTTTTTTACCATGAAATAGTATATGTTAAACATGAAGAAATGTTACTCACCTAGGGGTAACTAATGGAGTTTGATGGGGTTTCAAAAAATGGTTGATCATCCTCCAAAAGAATTTGCTCCTCCTGATGAAGAAGATGAATTTATTAGGGAAATTATGGAGCGTGCTAAAGGTGATCTGATCTATGTGGCTACAAGGATCCTTGAAGTAGTAGCTAGATACTTCCAGTTCCGCTTGAGAGAACTTGTTATGAAAGGAATCTATCTCACACATACCTATCATCTTGAGTACAAGGAGAATGGAGCAAAGCTAGTACTCGAAATAACGATCCCAAAGGACGTTATAGAGAAATACAAGAGGGAATACGCAAAGAGGGCTAAGATAGTAAAGCAGTACATTAGGAGCGGAAAACACATAGACCGTTATAGGCTGATCAACAAGCCTATGGCAAGCATAGTAGAGGAAGAAACTATATTCAAGGAGAGAGAAAAGGATCAACTAGGTGAGGAGAATGGCTCCAGTAAAGGAGATCAGGCTCCTAGTTCCAAGGAAGATCTATGATAAACTAGAGGAGATAGAGAAACGTTTAGGAGTCTCAAAAGAGGATATAGTACTTAGAGCTATAATGAAGGTATTGGAGGAGATGGGTTAAAGCCATGAGCCTCCAGGCTAAGATCCTGAATCTTCTGTCAGGAATAGATGATCCAGGGATAAGGATCGAGATATCAAGGACAATCTACTTCCTATTCAATATATATAAGAACAACATGGCTCCAGAAGAGAGCATAAAGAATGATCTAATGGAGATATGCCTACTAATAGTACAGACCAAGGAACCAACACTATCACCAGAAGAACAGAAGAAGAAAGCAGAAAAACTAGCAGAAGACATAATGAATGCATTCAAGCTAGAGACACTAACAAGAAGAAAACTACTACAATACGGTGGAATCTAGAATAAAAAACTAGTGCTTTTTCAAGTATGCATGATAAAACATGTCTATAACAGCCATCTTGAGGCTCATCCATAGCTCTATCAGGTTCTCCTTGGATTGCTCAAGCTGATAAGACCTAGCAGACTTTAATAAATAGTCAATATTAACTCCAAGACGTTCTTTTATCTGCATTACAGTCTTTTCCAACCATTGGAAGTTATCATCAGTTGGATTATCCCTAAGCTTAGATACTGAGTAAGAGAGCTTAACTATATACCAGCTGACTTTATCTATATCAGGTATTAATTCCCTGTTTCTTGTTTCAATGACTGTTGATTGGTACCAGCTAATGGCTTCCTGAATAACCTTCCAGTAAGCCACATTTTTCTTACGAGAAAGATCCTCAATTTTTTCTTTAAGTTCTTTGGGAATACGAATTGTAGTCCATTCGACCATACAGGAGCACCTCCTACATGTATACATTTGTATACACAGGTATATATAGTTTCCTATTCACAGAAACAAGAATGTATACATGGAACCTAGACAATGGAAACTGGGGGGTTTCCATGTAGGAAGTGTTGTGTGTAAGAAAAAAGATTAGGAAAAACTGGTTGTGTATTACTAGTTTGTGATAACTTGTTTGCTTAGCTTAGAATAGATCTTCTCTACTAGTTTTCTCTGGAGTGGTGGTAGTGGATCACGTAGCTGGTAGAGCCGTGTTACAAGTTTTGCTATCTCTGATAGATCAATATTGATCTCTGTCTTTGATTCAGATTTTGCCTCAACAATGTTGATGATAGGGTTCTGTATCACAACTCCACCTGAAACACCTGTGCTTCCTGTATTACACAGCAGTCCGTGATACACCCTGATCGCCTCACGTATCACCTGGCTAAGGTTCTCAGTATTACGCTTCTCCATAAGCTCCTCAAGAATACCTAGCTCCTCTTCCGAAACCCTAAAGTTAATGATATATGATTTGCGTTTCCTAAGTCTATATTTTAAATAATTGTTGAAAGAGTGTGTGTAATACGTATTACGTTGTATTACACGCCCCTCTATATAATATATATTATTATATATATTATCTCCAGTTGCTCCAGTTGAAATAGAGGGGTCGGAAACTTCTGGTTTCCGAATACTCTTGTTAGGAGAACTTCTGGATCCGAAACTTTTATCTACCTTTTTATCCTCGATCATAATTGAGCCACCCCCCAGCCACACACTCTTTTATAAATGTTATACAATATATTGTTTCTCATTATATGCACAGCTGTATACCAGTAATACATAGCGTCATTCCCACTTGTTCTTGTTGAGAACAGCTGATTTCATTTTCCCACAGGATATTTAGCACTAGGCTTAAGTAATATTACTTGAGCCTCAGTATTATAAAGCTCTAGCTTTATATTCTTTTTTGATCAATAGTTTTCCTTGGTGGCTGGCTATGGGTGGGTGTGAGTGTAGTACTGATTCTCTTGATCTTCTTGGTGCCCTAGTATTAATGCTAGTGTATACTGTAACAGCTGTGTTTCTTGGAGTCAATGCGTTTATAACGCTACTAGTCATTCTTGTTGGAGTAGACTTGATCATACTGGGATACTATGTTGGTAAATGGAGTGCTGGAGAGAAGTGCTTGTGTAGGAGCTATGGAGACATGATACTATCAGCACTAACACACATAGTATTCCTAATAGCCGTGATCTACCTGCTACTACAATAAACATCCATACCCCCTTTTTCCCCATAATATACCCTTGTACAGTATATACATATTATATATTATTAAGGGTATCCTCTCTCTACACAGGCGTCTCATATAGCTAGTACAGCTGGTACAGTACCATAGAAACCCTTCCCAGATAAAGACATCAGTTTATGTAAAAGGTACAGTACCCAAGTAAATATATAACCCCCCTTCAACATAAGATATAAACAGAAAATGTAAAAAATCAAATCACCTTCAGAGGTAATCCACATGCCCAAGCCTGGGTACAAGTCGATCACAATCCCTGAATACCTATACAATATAATATGTACTATCTCAGATAACGAGGATCTAAGCATACCAAAGACAATAGAGTTCCTTTCTAAGCTATATTATCTTGTTAGAATTAATCCAACTGATCGTGAGAGGATGGAGAAGCTCCTTAGAAAAGCTAGGAGAATGAAGACTGAGAAGCTTATCCGTATGCTCCATATCTAATCTTTTTTCACACTCATTACCTTCTACTCTTTTTACCTAGTCATTGGTAACCGCCCAGTTTCCAATTACGTGGTGTCATTGGTAACCGCCCAGTTTCCATTGGAGAGTATAAAAGGGATCACAACAGTCTAGACTCCTTGGAGACCAAGGTTGAACTTCTACAAGAAGATGTATATGCGTGGCAAGAAGGCGGAGATAGAGCTTGTTAGGATCCTGTGGAAGCATGGATTTTTCGCTATACGCTCTCCTGGATCAGGGCGTAGGGCTAGGAGAGTATTCTACCCCGATATAGTGGCTATCAGGAAGGGAAGGATCATTCTCTTCGAGGTTAAGCTACGAAAGCACAGGGACACAATCCACATCCCAGGATACATCATAGAAAAGTACATGGAGCTTATGGAGAGGACTAATGGAGAGTTCTACATAGCTGTTAAGGTAACTAATGAGTCTAGGTGGTATCTATTCACAGTTGATCAGCTGGAGAAGCAGGAGCACAATGGTAGGACTAGATACGTTATAACAGTATCCATGTTCATGGATGCGAAACAGCTAGATACCATACTATAGAATATATACATGGTGATCACTATGGCAAGGAAGAAGAAAGACAATACAGCACAGACTATAGAGCCACACATAAACCAGATCGAGAAACAGATACTCAAGATACACTACAAGATAGCAGAAACAAACTCAAAGCTCTCAGAAATAGAAAAGAAACTAGATGATACAAGAGACACAATAAACAAGATAAACAACACCATAAAGAGAATAGAGATCATGATCGAGGAGATAAAGAAGAAACAACAAGAAACAATCAAGGAGAAAATATGGAGAATAATCAAAAAAAGCTAGATAGGAGTACCAAGCTCTATCTTAAACATGTTATATTGTCCAGCAATCTCTCTAAGAAAATCAAGAGTAATACAGTCAATATCATCAATGGATCTCTCAATACGCTCAACAAGATGAACTTTCATAGTATGCTCTATGGCTTCTTTCTCCATATGTAAAGCTTATATACCAGCCTCTTACTAGATAATACCATGTAAGGGTGGTGTATGTATGAGATACGTGTTCTTGAACTCCATAGCACTAAACATGTTCAACAAGCCTTTTTTCAAACTACTTGTAACCAAGGTTAAACATGATGTCTTAAAACAACTAGCTAGTATGATGAATAATGTAGAGTGCTATATTAGGCATAAAGCTACAGTAGAGCTGTTGAACAAGGAGTTTGGATTAAAACTAGAGCCATCAAGTGATCTCTACAAGTACCGTGAAGGAGATGTGTTATTTATAGTATCGTTAAAGAAGCCGATCAGAGGCAAGGAGCTGGATAACATCACACTTGATGACATAGATATATGGATGGTTGAGGTGTTTAATGCATGAAGTTCTCATTTATAGCAAAAGTATATCGTAGTGGTGGCTCTCTAGTAGTAACGATACCAAAGGACTATATTGAGATCTTTAACATCAAGCCAGGAATGAGGCTCTATGTTACAGTAGAGATTGTTGAGAAGAAGGCAAGTGAGGAGGAGGGTAAATGACTCTAGTGTATACAGAAGAGGATCTAAGTATGTTAAAGGCTGAGGTATATGAGCAATACAGGGTAATACACGTTACTATCCTCTTTGAAGACAGCTATGTTAAGGAGATTAGTGTATCAGTAGATCATACAGACAAGTACATACACTATTCCATCAAGATCCAGCATGACTATAGAGGATTTGCAAACTATTCACAAGTAACTCTTGAGCTGAAATACCAGGTAAGGAACATGGTGAAGGAGTGTAGATACTATATTGATATGTGGTATAGTAACACGGATAAGATAATTGATTCTCTACTAAACATTATTGAGGAGATGATTAGCAGATGATCTATGAGAAGATACTAAAAGACGTTATTGAGATCAGGGAGGAGAGCGAAAAGATACTAAACGATATAGTACCATTGCTGGAAGTCATTGTTGATAAAATCAATAGTAGCGATAACGATAAGGTGAAGGTATCAGTTCTAGCCACAGTAATAGATCATATAATAAACAAGGTAACTCTTGGAGGATACGAGAAAATAGGTATACTGGAGCACATTAAGTTCACGATACAACAACTATACTCTAATGTAGCAAGAAAAATAGATGAATACGAGCGTGAAAGACAGCAAAGAAACATCTATACATGAGTGGGGTAGATACATTGTGTTCTCCATAGTAGCTAGTGGTGATCTATTCAGGTTACTTAGGCTCCTTGCAGACCGCCATAACGCTCTCAATTTCTCCATAAACAATGAAACACATTTTCTATCATACAGCTATGATCTGGCATACAAGTGTCTTGTAGAGAATGATTGTGATGACGAGTGCTATATCTATATAGCATACATAGACTCCATAACAGAGTATGCCTGGATCGGTAAAGTAGGAATACCATGCCTTACTCTTAAGAAGTTCCACCAGGCAATGGAGCTTAATGACTTCAGGTTCCCTGATAGATACTATGAGAAGCTCTTTGAGAAAGCCACAGACCCAGACCGTGTAGATCCTGATATACTAGTCCAGGAGTTCATTGATGTAGTATATGAGATGGCTGGTGAGAAAAAAGATGTGTGATGTAAGAGACTATATGAGGTTCATAGAGGCAATAGCTAGGCTATCTAAATGCATTAAGCAAGGACACGATATAGTCTACTGTCTCTTTTTCTCAGGTATCAAGCTCCATGATGACCAATGGTGATCCTTTATGCCTATGAGAACTATTTCATTCAAAGTAGATGATGATCTTATTGAGAAAATAGATATCTTGGCTAGAGTTAATGGAATGGATAGATCACAGTTGATAAGACTAGCACTAAAGAAGATAGTCTATCCTGACACTAAGATCAAGCTAAAGTATCCTATCTCATTCTCCTTGGTTAATATTAGTGAGAGAGACCTAATTGAGATCGAGGTGTAGGCAATGGTCTTTCTTGGTAGGGACTCATATATATTCTATATTGTCAAGAACTATGGCAAGCCCATGAGACACTATACTACACTACTAGCTATCCTAAGAGAGTACTATCCCTGGCTCCTAGATGACATACTCCTTAATAGATGTAGTTTCTGCAAAAAAGAGTTCAAATCACGTAGAGGGCTGGTGATACACTATAAGGAGAGAAGACAATGCCATGACAGGATCATAGAGATAGCTAAGCATGTACTAGACATCTATGAGACTGTTAAGCAGTATACTAGATATGAAGGAAATGGCGTATACAAGATCATGATAGGCAATCCACACATCAGAGTAGACTCTATAACAACTGTAATCAAGATCCTCAGGAAACAGGGAATAATACCTTAGGTGATCACACATGGACAACACATATATCATTCACCATGAAGAGCACGTGTATAGAATAGACCTAGTCAGGCTCCTTGTATCAGCTGTTATAGAGTTCATAGACGGTTGTCTTGCAGAGATAGAGCTTAGTGTATCACACAAGTATGCATTAGCATCATCAACTATTAGAGCAGTAATATACAGGAGATCACCATCAAACACGATCCACCTTGAGGTAAGAGTAGTTGTTGAAGAAGATGATGGATCCAAGGAGGTAAGGTATAGCAGGTACTATGACAAGCCGTATTCTGATAAGATAGTTGATACAATGCTTACTCTAATAGAGTCTCTATTATCACAGCTGGGGTGAATGGTGTTGGATGAAGAGTTAGAGACAAGATCAGCTATCCACATAGCAGAACAATATAGGAAGCAGAAGAGAGATCAGGAAAAGGAGAAACAGCAGACAGCAATAGACATAGTACTATCTACACCATCACTAGCAAGAACTGTTACACTCATAAGAGACTACATCAACGAGACTCACAGAAAATGCTTCACATACAACAGTATCAAGTCCTTTGCTTCTCGTGTTGGTTTCTATAGGGAGTTTACTGATAGGACTCTTGATAGGTGTGTTAGGAAGTTAGCTGAGCTTGGTATACTGTATAGGTTTAGGGCTGGGTATGGTGGGAGGCTGGTGTTGTTTTGTCCTACTAGGGTTTTTTACTTGGTTCTGGGGCGTCTGGTGTCT
>Ga0256839_1004480_pt1 | contig 13609 bp, 14 predicted proteins | sample 354166metaG_FD_185968 | JGI IMG/M metagenome (GOLD analysis project Ga0256839, IMG submission 185968) | Hydrothermal vent microbial communities from Mid Atlantic Ridge, Atlantic Ocean - 354-166 | ecosystem: Environmental > Aquatic > Marine > Hydrothermal vents | place: Atlantic Ocean: Mid... | reverse complement strand
AGCTGGAAACCCCCGCGGCCCCGCCGCCGGAAACATTCACCGACGCGCAGGCGGCTGTCGAACGCCTGATCGAGCTGTATGCCCTGTCGGTCAACTTCCTGTGCGACCGGTTCAGCAAGGCAATGGCGCGGGGCCGTCCGCCGGCGCGTTTCCGGGCGTGGTATCCGGAAATCCGCATCACCACGACAAGCTTTGCCAAGCCCGACAGCCGGCTGAGCTTTGGCCATGTTGCCGAACCCGGCACTTATGCAACGACGGTGACCCGGCCCGATCTGTTTGCCAACTACCTGCGCCAGCAGATTGCGCTGGTGATGGACAACCACGAGGTGCCGGTGGTGATCGGCATGTCGGATACGCCCATTCCGGTGCATTTCGCCGTGGCCAATTCGGGCGGCATCACCGTGCCGCAGGAAGGGGCTACGGATTTTACCCTGCGGGACTTCTTCGATGTGCCGGACCTGAACACCACCAACGATGACATCGTGAACGGTGTGGCCGAACCGGCCCCCGATGGCACCCGCCCGCTGGCGCCTTTCACCGCGCAACGGGTGGATTATTCACTGGCGCGGCTGGCGCATTACACGGCGACCGAGCCGGACCATTTCCAGAACCATGTTCTGTTCACCAACTACCAGTTCTACGTCGAAGAATTCGAGGCCTACGCGCGCAAGATGCTGGGCGACCCCGAAAGCGGCTATACCGAGTTTGTTGGAACCGGCAACAAGACGATATCGACGCCCGACGGCAAGCTGCCCGAGCCGCCGAAGCTGCCGCAGATGCCGACCTACCATCTGAAACGCGCCGACCAGTCCGGGATCACGCTGGTCAATATCGGGGTCGGGCCGTCAAACGCCAAGACCGCGACCGACCATATTGCCGTGCTGCGCCCGCATGCCTGGCTGATGGTCGGCCATTGCGCCGGGCTGCGCAACAGCCAGCGGCTGGGGGATTTCGTGCTGGCGCATGCCTACCTGCGCGAGGACAAGGTGCTGGATGACGATCTGCCGGTCTGGGTGCCGGTGCCGCCCCTGGCCGAAATCCAGATCGCGCTGGAACAGGCCGTGGCTTCGGTCACGCAGTTGGAGGGCTACGAGCTGAAACGAGTGATGCGCACCGGAACCGTCGCTTCGGTGGACAATCGCAACTGGGAGTTGCGCGACCAGTCCGGCCCGGTGCAACGACTGAGCCAGAGCCGCGCCATCGCGCTGGACATGGAAAGCGCCACCATCGCGGCCAACGGATTCCGCTTTCGGGTGCCCTATGGCACGCTGCTTTGCGTGTCGGACAAACCGTTGCACGGCGAGCTGAAACTGCCGGGAATGGCCAGCGATTTCTATACCTCGCAGGTTGTAAGCCACCTGCTGATCGGCATTCGCGCGATGGAGAGCTTGCGCGAAATGCCGCTCGAACGCATCCATTCGCGCAAGTTGCGCAGCTTTGAAGAGACGGCATTCCTCTGAAATCGCGTTTTTTTCCACAAAATGCACGATTTTCCGCCGGTTTGGGCCACTAAACATTGTGCACCCCCCCCATATTCCGCTAGATTCGCGGCATAAACCCCAAGGAATGGGGCCGAACGAGGAGAGATTACATGGCAAAACCGCTGACCAAGACCCAGCTCGTGGCCGCTCTGGCTGATGAAATGGGCACTGACAAGAAGGCCGCAAGTGGCGCGCTGGATGCGATCATCGCAGTTATCACCCGTGAAGTTTCGGGTGGTGGCGCCGTGACGCTGCCTGGCGTTGGCAAGATCTATTGCCGCGAACGTCCGGCACGCATGGTGCGCAACCCGGCAACCGGCGAGCAGATCCACAAGGAAGCCGACAAGGTCGTGAAGATGACCATTGCGAAAGCGCTGAAAGAAAGCGTTAACGGCTAGGCTTGCGCCGAACATGGAATTCGTTAAAGGGTCGCCTTCGGGCGGCCCTTTTCACTTGGACGGGACAGGCATGGATTTTCGCGCAATCGGAATGGGGGTGGCGTTTGCGCTGATCTGGTCATCGGCGTTTTCGTCGGCGCGCATCATCGTGGCCGACGCCCCGCCGCTGGCAGCGCTTGCGCTGCGCTTTCTGATTTCCGGGCTGATCGGCGTGGGCATTGCCCGGCTGATGGGCCAGAACTGGCGCCTGAGCCCGGAGCAATGGCGCGCCACGATCATTTTCGGCCTGTGCCAGAACGCGCTGTACCTGGGGCTGAACTTTGTCGCGATGCAGAAGATCGAGGCCTCGCTGGCCGCGATCATCGCTTCGACCATGCCGTTGCTGGTGGCGCTGTCAGGGTTCGTTTTTCTGCGCGAGCGGCTGAGCCTCACAGCCTGGATCGGCCTGCTTGCCGGGCTTGCCGGTGTCGTGCTCATCATGGGCGCGCGGATTGGCGCCGGGGTCGATCTGGGCGGCGTCGTGCTGGCCGGGCTGGGGGCGCTGGCGCTGACCGCGGCGACGCTCGCCGTGCGCACCGCCACCGGGGGCGGCAACCTTCTGATGATCGTCGGGCTGCAGATGCTGGTCGGCGCGGCTCTGCTGGCCGTCGCTTCGGCGCTGCTGGAGGTCCACGAGGTTGCTTTCAGCGGAAAACTGGCGGCTGCGTTCATCTACACGACATTGGTGCCGGGGCTGGCCGCAACCTGGATCTGGTTCGCGCTGGTGCGCCGGGTCGGGGCGGTGAAGGCGGCGGCGTTCCATTTCCTCAACCCGTTTTTCGGCGTGGCCATCGCGGCGCTGGTTCTGGGTGAAGCGGTGCGCGGGCTGGATATTGTCGGCGCGCTGGTGATCGGCGCCGGCATTCTGGTGGTGCAGCTGTCACGGGCTGACACATTTGCTAACGCCAAGTTGAAATCGCGTCAGAGAAGTTGAGATGACAGCGCGCGGCCCCATCGTCTAACTGGCGGGCATGGAAATCGTATTTGCATATGGCGCCGGATTGTTGACGTTGATCAACCCCTGTGTGCTGCCGATCCTGCCGATCGTTCTGGCCACATCGCTGCAGCAAAGCCGCCATGGGCCGCTGGCCATCGCCGCAGGCATGAGCCTGACCTTCGTGTTGCTGGGAATGCTGGTTGCGGTCGGTGGCCGCAGCATCGGGGTAACGCCGGAAGCGATCAGCGACGCGGGTGCGGTTCTGATGATCGGCTTCGGGCTGGTCTTGCTGGTGCCGATGCTGTCGCGCGGCTTTGCCACCGCCACGGCCGGTTTCGCCGCGCGCGCCGATGCCGGCATGGGCGGCGTTCAGTCCGGCGGGATGGGGGCGCAGTTTCTCGGCGGCATGCTGCTCGGGGCGGTCTGGAGCCCGTGCATCGGCCCCACCCTGGGCGGCGCCATCGCGCTGGCCAGCCAGGGGCAGGAGATCGGGCGTGTGTTTCTGATCATGGTCGGCTTTGCGCTGGGGGTTTCCAGCATCATCCTGGCGTTGGGCTACGGCGCGCGCTCGGTGATCATGCAGCGCCAGGCGCTGATGCGCCGGATCGCGGAAAAATCGAAACCGGTGCTGGGCGTGACTTTCGTCGCTGTCGGCGTGGGCCTGTTGCTGCGGTTCAACCAGGTCATCGAGGGCTGGATGATCGACCATATGCCGGGCTGGCTGATCGATCTTTCGGTTGCATTGTAACAAAGGAGACTATCATGAAACGCAGAGACTTCATCCGTATTGCCGCCGCCTCGGGCGTGATGGCAGGCGTGCCGATGGTCGTTCGCGCGGCGGGCATGGACTACGCGCCGGGCCTCGTGAAAAAGGAACTTGCGGCAGGGAAAACGGTGTTCGCCGATTTCTATGCGCCTTGGTGCACGACCTGCCGGGCGCAATCGCGGGTGATCGACGCCCTGCGCCAGGCCAACCCGGCCTATGACGAACACATCAGTTTTGTCACGATTGACTGGGATACCTACGGCAACGGCGATCTTGCGAACGAGCTGCAGATCCCGCGCCGCTCGACACTGGTGGTCCTGAAGGGCGACAAGGAACTCGGCCGCGTGGTTGCGGGCACATCGAAAAAGGTGATCAAGGCGCTGCTTGATACGGCGCTGGCCGCGGCTACTTCCTAGGGTCAGGACCCATTAATCCTGCGCCACTGGTTTGACAGATTTTTTCGGTGACTAGGCGCGGGGCGCAGGTAAATCTGGTTGATTTTCCAAGCCCGGCAACGCAGTCAGCGGGAAAATCCGTCAAATCCGAAGGACGCTGATCTGGCTTCATCTCAGCGTCTCGGCGCGCTTGCAAATGGGGCCACCATTCCCGGCGCGCGCCAAACCGCTGATATTTCGCCAGATAAGCGCCAGTGATGCAGGATGAATGGGTCCTGACCCTAGAGCGCGGCGCGTTCGTTCGCATTCACGCGAAACGCTCCAACACCTTGTTTTCGCATGTCCGAGAAGCTCAAAACCGGTTCCCACTCTTGAGCGACATGCTTTAACCGATCGTGCCGCGCGGGCCGTCGCCCACCTGGGCGCGGTGCAGCATCAGGTGATCGAGGATCACGCAGGCGGCCATCGCCTCACCCACCGGCACGGCGCGGATACCGACGCAGGGGTCGTGCCGGCCCTTGGTGACGATTTCGGTGTTTTCGCCCGATTTAGTGACTGTTTTTCGCGGTGTCAGTATCGATGACGTCGGCTTGACCGCGAAACGCATGACAATGTCCTGTCCGGTCGAAATGCCCCCCAGGATGCCCCCGGCGTGGTTCGAACCGAACTCCGGCCCGTCAGGCCCCATGCGCATTTCATCGGCGTTCTGCTCGCCGGTCAGGGCCGCCGCCGCCATGCCCTCGCCGATCTCGACGCCTTTCACCGCGTTGATCGACATCATCGCTGCCGCCAGCTCGGTATCGAGCTTGGCATAGACCGGCGCCCCCAGCCCGGCCGGCGCGCCGCTGATCACCACCTCGACGATGGCACCCACGGAATTGCCCGCCTTGCGCAGATCGTCCAGATACTGCGCCCAAAGGTCGGCGGCGGCGGCATCCGGCGTCCAGAACGGGTTGCGGGCGATTTCATCCGCGTCGAAACGCGCCCGATTGATCGCATGCGGGCCCATCTGCACCATGTAACCGGTAATCGACAGCCCAGGCGCTATTGTTTTCAACACTTCGCGCGCCACCCCGCCCGCGGCCACGCGCGACGCGGTTTCGCGCGCCGAAGACCGCCCGCCACCGCGCGGGTCGCGAATACCGTATTTCAGGTGATAGGTCAGGTCGGCATGGCCGGGCCGGAACTTTTCGGCAATGTCGCCGTAGTCCTTCGAGCGCTGGTCGGTGTTGCGGATCATCAGCTGGATCGGCGTGCCGGTGGTCCGGCCCTCGTAAACCCCAGAAAGGATTTCCACCGCATCGGCCTCGCGCCGCTGAGTCGTGAATTTCGAGGTGCCGGGCCTGCGCCGGTCCAGCCAGTGCTGCAGCATCGCTTCTTCCAGCGCCACCCCCGGCGGGCAGCCATCCACCACCGCGCCGATGGCCGGGCCGTGGCTTTCGCCCCAGGTGGTGACCCGAAACAGATGTCCGAAAGTGTTCATGCTCATGCGCGGCTCTCCTTGTGCGCCCACTTCCTAGGCGATGGCCGCACAAAGCTCAATGTTCGCGCTATGCTCCCCCTTCATCTTGCCCGAAATACTCCCGCCGGAGGCACCCGCCGCCCACGCCCTTGTGACCGGCCAGAGTTGGGCGTATAGAGGCCCCACCTCGGGGTGCCCGCAAGGGCTGAGATGCACCGTTTGCAAACCCGTTGAACCTGAACCGGTTAGAACCGGCGGAGGGAAGGTTGGATCTCCTCTATCCGCACCCCTCCCGCCATTGAAGATGGAGGATTGCATGAAGCAACCAATCTTGTTTGCGGGACTGATGGCATTGGCGACGAGCGCCGTGGCACAGGACAGGCCCGTGTTGACGGTCATGACCTATGACAGTTTCGTATCCGACTGGGGCCCCGGCCCGGCGGTGGAAAAGGCATTCGAAAAGGTCTGCGACTGCGACCTGCAGTTTGTCGGCGCCGGTGACGGCGCGGCGCTGTTGGCGCGCCTCCGGCTGGAAGGCGCGCGCAGCGAGGCCGACGTGGTGCTCGGACTGGACAGCAACCTGATGGCCGCGGCCTCTGACACCGGGCTGTTTGCCGAACACGGCATCAAGGCGCAACTCGACCTGCCGGTGGCCTGGAACGACACGCAGTTTCTGCCGTTCGACTGGGGCTATTTCGCCTTCGTCTACGACAGGAAAACTGTCTCTGACCCGCCGAAATCCATGCAGGAACTGGCAGATAGCGGGCTGAAGATCGTGATCGAGGATCCACGCTCGTCCACCCCGGGGCTGGGCTTGCTGCTGTGGGTCGATGCAGCCTATGGCGACGGCGCCCCGATGCTTTGGCAGGAGCTGGCCGACAACATTGTCACGGTGACAAAGGGCTGGTCCGAGGCCTACGGGCTGTTTCTCGATGGCGAGGCCGACATGGTGCTTTCCTACACCACCTCGCCCGCCTATCACCTGATCGCGGAAGGCGACGACAGCAAGGCCGCGGCGGCTTTTGAGGAAGGCCACTACATGCAGATCGAGGTGGCCGGAAAGCTGGCGGCCAGTGACCAGCCGGAACTGGCCGATCAGTTTCTGCGCTTCATGTTGTCGGAGGCGTTTCAGAGCATCATTCCGACGACCAACTGGATGTATCCGGCAGTCATGCCGGAAGGCGGCCTGCCAGAGGGGTTCGAGACCCTGATCACACCGGCAAAAGCCCTGATCTATCCGCCGCAGGAAGCCGCGCAACGTCGCGACGGGGCGCTGGAAACATGGCTGAACGCGCTCAGCCGGTAACGCGGGCCTGGCCCGGCATCGGGGCGGCGGCGCTTGTCGTGGCCCTGACGCTGGGCAGCCTTGCGGCGGTGGCTCTGCGGGCCGAAAGCCCTGGCCGGTTTGCGGCCGCCGACTGGGCGGCGTTGCGATTCACGCTTTGGCAGGCACTGCTGTCGGCGCTGATCAGCGTCACGCTGGCGGTGCCGGTGGCACGCGGGCTGGCGCGCCGGCGCTTTGCCGGGCGCGGGCTGCTGATCAGCCTGCTGGGGGCACCGTTCATCCTGCCCACGATCGTCGCGGTGCTGGGCCTGCTGGCCGTTTTTGGCCGAAATGGCCTGATCAGTGACGTATTGGGCTGGTTCGGCTTGCCGCCCGTGCAAATATACGGGCTGCACGGCGTTGTGCTGGCGCATGTGTTTTTCAACCTGCCGCTGGCCACCCGGCTGATCTTGCAAGCCTGGCTGGCGATCCCTTCGGAACAGTTTCGGCTGGCCGCAACGCTGGGGTTTGACGCGCGCGATGTGGCGCGCGTTCTGGAACGCCCGATGCTGCGCGACGTGCTGCCGGGCGCCTTCATGGTGATTTTCGTGATCTGCATCACCAGTTTCGCCGTTGCCCTGGCGCTGGGGGGCGGGCCGAAGGCCACGACGATCGAACTGGCGATCTATCAGGCCTTCCGGTTCGAGTTCGATCTTGGCAAGGCGGCGCTTCTGGCGTTGGTGCAATTCGCGATCTGTGCGGCCGCGGCGCTGGCGATGCTCCGGCTGCGGGTGCCGCTTGCGCACACGGCGGGGCTGGACCGGCCGGTGCAGCGCTGGGATGCCGCCGGCGGGCGGCAACGCGCGGCCGATGCGGTCTGGATCGGACTGGCCGGAGCGTTCCTGCTGGCCCCGCTTTCGATGATCGTGCTGCGTGGCCTGCCGGGGCTGGCAAGCCTGTCCGCGCCGGTCATTGCTGCGGCCGGGCGCTCGGTTCTGGTGGCGTTGGGGTCAACGGTGCTGGCGGTGGGGCTGAGCCTGTCGATGGCGCTGGCAATCGAAACCCTGCGCGGGCGGCGGCTGGCCGGGGTGCTGGAAACCGTCGGATACCTGGCAATCGCCGCGTCGCCCCTGGTGATCGGCACCGGGCTGTTCATCGTTCTGTTCCCCATGGTTGACCCGACCCGCCTGGCCCTGCCCCTGACCGCGCTGGTCAACGCGGTGATGGCGTTGCCTTTTGCCTTGCGGATACTGGTGCCGGCCGTGGCCCGGACCGAACGACAGTTCGGAAGGCTCGCCGACAGTCTGGCGCTGACCGGCTGGCCGCGTTTACGCCACGTGCTGTTGCCCCGGCTGAGGCGCCCGCTGGGGTTTGCCGCTGGGCTGGCGGCGGCGATGTCGATGGGCGATCTGGGCGTGATCGCTCTTTTCGCCGCACCGGGAGAGGCAACGCTGCCATTGCAGCTGTATCGCCTGATGGCGACCTACCGGATGGAGGCCGCGGCGGGGGCGGCGCTGTTGTTGCTGGGCCTGTCTCTGGGGCTGTTCTGGCTGTTTGATCGCGGGGGGCGGATGAATGCTGCGACTTGAGGCGCTGGACGTCGAACAGGGCGGGTTTGAACTGCGCGCCGACCTGTCGGTCGAGCCCGGCACCTTCTGTGCCGTGATCGGCCCGTCCGGCGGTGGAAAATCGACCCTGTTGAGCACCATTTCCGGGTTCATCGCCCCACGGTCCGGGCGGGTGCTGTGGCAGGGGCGCGATCTGACTCCGCTGGCCCCGGGCGCACGCCCGATCACGATGGTGTTTCAGGACAACAACCTGTTCGGGCATCTGAGCGCCTGGCAGAACGTGGCGATCGGGCTGCGGCCCTCGATGAAGGTGGATGCGGCGCAGGACCGGGCGATTCGCGCAGCCCTTGCACGGGTCGGCCTGTCGGGCATGGAAGAGCGCCGGCCCGCCGAGCTTTCGGGCGGGCAGCAAAGCCGCGTGGTGCTGGCCCGGGTGCTGGTGCGACGCAAACCGCTGTTGCTGCTCGATGAGCCGTTTGCGGCGCTCGGGCCGGCCTTGCGGCGCGAAATGCTTGACCTGGTGGCCGAGCTGGCCCGAGACACGCAGGCCACGGTGCTGATGGTGACGCATGACCCGGCGGATGCCGAGCAGGTGGCCGAACAGGTGATCTTCGTGGATGAGGGGCAGGTCTTTGCGCCGGTGCCGACCGGGCAGTTGCTGGCCGCGCCGCCGGCGGCGCTGCGGGCCTATCTGGGCGAAAGAAAAACGCGCCCCTGAGGGCGCGTTTGCGAAAGCTCTGGTGGGCCTGATCAGGCGTCGTTCGGGTGCTTGATCGGGCGCCAGATGCGCTTGTTGGTCAGATACAGCAGCACCGCCAGAATGGTCAGGAAGAACACGGCCATGAAGCCCACATACTTGCGCACCATCAGCTTGGGCTCGGCGGCCCACATCAGGAAGGCAGCAACGTCTTCGGCTTCGTTATGCAGATCGTTCGGGCTGCCGTCGGCAAATTCCACGTCTTCGCCAAACAGCGGCTGCGCCATGGCGATCCAGCCACCGGGGAAGTTCACATTTTCATAGAATGTGGTGCCCGCCTGCTCTTTTTCCTCGCCCGTGTAGCCGGTGAGAATGGACACGATGTATTCCGGGCCGCCAATGCCCTTGAACAACTGGTTCAACCCGGTGCCGTAGGGGCCGTGGAAGCCGGCCCGCTTTTTCGCCATCAGCGAAAGATCGGGCGCGTTTTCCAGGTTCGACTCCGGAAAATGATCCACCGGGGTGCGTGGGCGGGTGTCATCCAGTTCGGGGTCGTAGATTTCAAACTGGGCGGCGTAGGCCCGCACTTCGGCGTCGGTATATCCAAGGTCCGTCAGGTCGCGCAGCGGCACGTATTTCATGCCGTGGCAGGCCGAACAGACCTCGGTATAGACTTGGAGACCGCGCTGCAGTTGCGCCTTGTCCCAGACACCGAATGGCCCTTCGAAACTGAAGGCGATGTCTTCGACGTGGCCCTCGGATTCTGAGGCCATCGCCCCGCCGGCCGTAAGCGCCAGCGCCGAAAGAGCGGAAAGTACGAATGTTCTGATCATTGTCTTGCGATCCTCTTTCACTCTGCCGGCGTCTTGGCGTCGGGATAATGGGCGAGGAAATCTTCCTCGATGGTTTCGGGCATTTTCGCCGGTTTCTCGATCACGCCCAGCAGTGGCAGGATGATCAGGAAATAGCCGAACCAGTAGGCCGTGGCGATCAGCGCCCAGTCGGAATAGGGCGGCTCGGCCGGCTGCGCGCCCAGCCACATCAGGATGATGAAGTCGAGCACCAGCAGGCGGAACCACCATTTGAACATCGGGCGATACTTGCCCGAGCGCACCCGCGACGTATCAAGCCAGGGCACCAGCGCCATGACCAGGATGGCACCGAACATCGCCAACACGCCGAAGAACTTGGCATCGACGATGCCGCCTGTGATGAAGCTGGCAATCTGGACGACCCAGACATCGGCCGTGAAGGCCCGCAGGATCGCGTAGAAGGGCAGGAAGTACCATTCGGGCACGATATGGGCGGGCGTCGCCAGCGGGTTGGCCTCGATATAGTTGTCGGGGTGGCCAAGGTAGTTGGGCATGAAACCCACGACCGCGAAGAACACCACCAGGATCACGGCCAGTGCAAACACGTCCTTGATCACGAAGTAGGGCCAGAACGGCAGGGTGTCCTTCTTGACCTCTTCTTTCGACTTGCGGCGCACTTCAACCCCGGTCGGGTTGTTGTTGCCGGTCGTGTGGAAGGCCCAGATATGGACGACCACAAGTGCCGCGATGATGAACGGCAGCAGGTAGTGCAGCGAGAAGAAGCGGTTCAGCGTCGGATTGCCCACCGCCGGGCCGCCCAGCAACCAGGTCTGCAGCGCGTCGCCCACAAAGGGGATGGCGCCAAAGAGGCCGGTGATCACGGTTGCACCCCAGAACGACATCTGCCCCCAGGGCAGAACGTAGCCCATGAAGCCGGTTGCCATCATCGCCAGGTAGATCAGCATGCCGATGATCCATGTGACCTCGCGCGGGGCCTTGTATGAGCCATAGAACAGCCCGCGGAAGATGTGGATATAGACCGCGAAGAAGAACAGAGAAGCACCGTTCATGTGGACGTAACGCAGCACCGCGCCGCCGTTGACGTTGCGCATGATGTGCTCGATCGAGGCAAAGGCCAGATCGACATGCGGCGTGTAGTGCATCGCCAACACGATACCGGTCACGATCTGCAGCACCAGGGCGAAAGCCAGAACAATCCCCCAGATCCACCACCAGTTCAGGTTCTTGGGGGTGGGGAACATGAACGTGTTGTAGACCAGCTCGACAATCGGCAGGCGCTCATGGAGCCATTTTTCAAACCCGGATTTGGGTTCATATTCGTCGTGAGGAATTCCAGACATTCTTTCGTTCCCTTATCCGAGAATGATTGTGTTTTCGTCGTCAAACCGCGTGAGCGGAATGTCGAGGTTGCGCGGGGCCGGCCCCTTGCGAATGCGTCCGGCCGTGTCGTAGTGCGAGCCGTGGCAGGGGCAGAACCAGCCGCCAAAATCGCCCGAGCCATTGCCGATCGGAACGCAGCCCAGGTGGGTGCACACGCCGATCATCACCAGCCACTCGCCGTTTTCGTCCAACGCGCGATTCTCGTCGGTGGCGGGGGCATCTTCGTCAAGGTTGGCGTTCTCGGCCTTCGGATCGACAAGTTCATCCAGTTTGACCGAGCGGGCGGCTTCAATTTCTTCCGGCGTGCGGCGGCGGATGAAAACCGGTTTTCCGCGCCACTTCACGGTCAGTTGTGTGCCTTCTTCAACGCCCGATATGTCAACTCGGATCGAGGACAGGGCCTGCACGTCGGCCGAGGGGTTCATCTGGTTGATCAGCGGCCAGACGGCTGCGCCGGTCGCCACCGTTCCCGTTGCTGCGGTCGCGTAGTACAGAAAGTCGCGGCGTGTGCCTGCGTGTTCATCAGCGTGGGACACGAGCATTTCTCCATTTTCGGGCCGGATGGTGCCGGCATAAATCCCTTGGCCGCAGTTGCCCGCAGCCGTCAGGATGGGCTTTTAACCGGGCCTTTGGCCCGCGTCCAGCGGACAATCGGGCGCAGCCTGAACGACCAGGTGGCTTTGTTGCCCGAACGCAAAATCCGCCAGGGTGTGGCATTTGTGCCGAACCATCGGCGGGAGAGCGCCGATAACAGAGATTTAACCAAATTAATTGCACATTGGTCCGGAATTGCTAACTTTTCCGGCGGGGGCGGCCACATGGCTGGAGGCACTGCTTTGCTGCAGGCATTTTTTTGGATCGGCGCCCTGGTTCTGGCCGCAACCGCGCCCGCGCGTGCCCAGACAGAACTGAGCATCTACGGCGGAGGCACCCTTTTTTCCGGGGCTTCCGGTGGTTCGTCCGGGGCCGGATCGTCGGGATACACGACCGATTGGGGCGGCGTTCTCGGGGATGTCGGCGGGCGCTACGGCGCGCGTATCGTCTGGTGGGGCGATGGCGGATCCGGGTTGGGCCTGGATTTTGACCTGGCCTCGGTTCTGGTTGCCACGACAGATCTTGCGCCGGAGGAGTCGACCACGCTGGAACTCGGCGAAGGCTCTGGCCGGGTGACGGTCAACATGTTTCACCGGTGGAAGAATCGGGCTCTGATGGTCCCTTATGTGGGCGCCGGGATCGGTCTTTCCTTGCCTCAGGTCGAGGGCGATTCTGGCGGCGCCTCGGTTTCCGGCTATCAGATCGGCGGACCGGCCATGCAGTGGATCGCAGGGGCAAGCCTGCCGCTTGAAAGCAACTGGGCGGTCTTTGGCGAATACAAGGGCAGCTTTGCCGCGAGTTCCTTTGATTTTTCCGGGGGCGGGGCCGGGCGCACGGATGTGTTCAGCAATGCCATCAACATCGGTGTCACTCTGGGCTTCTGACTGTTCGTGCCGCGCAACCCTTGTCAAATATCTTCCGGTTTCAACCAGGCGAAACGCGGCGCAACTTCACGCGGCCAAAGCCGGAAATATCCACTTCAATCCCCGGCCCATTGTCCCCGATGCGGATGATTCGGCGGTATCGGCCCGAAACATTGGCCTGATCACCATCGCGGTTCAGCGATAGCCCCTCATTCAGGTCGTCAAGGGCATCTTCGGCGCGCTGGTCGCGAAACCCGCGGTCGACATGCCGCGAGACGGCATAGGCTGCCACCGCAACCGCACCATAGCGCAACGCGAATCCGGCGATGGGGGCAAGTGGCAAGGGCAATGGGTTCTCCTGAATCCGTTTCTGGACACAGCCCAATGTAAGGCGAAAAACCTGATCTGTCCAATCGCGGGCAGGGTTTGCCCGGGGCAGGGTGACACAAAAAAGGGCGCGGTCTTGGCCGCGCCCTTCCTACGTTCATGTTCTGCCCGCCCTACCAGAGCGCAATGATGCCAAGCGCGGTCGTCCCGGTCTGCCGGATTTTCATTGTGCGCAAGGCAAGGATGCTGCCGCCCTGAACATTCTGAAAGGTCACGATCTGGCCATTTTGCATTTCAACTGAAACGTCACCGGTCTGGCCAACGTAGATGGCGCGGGTGACATTTGCCAGCGGGGTCATGTCGTTTGGCGTGATGGGCACCGCGTTCGAGGCCGGTGAGGTCAGTGTCGTCGGATAGTCTTTGAATTGATCCATGTATTGAGTTCCCAATGGACCGACAGCAAGAGCCGACAGGCAAATGCCCTGTCAGTCATTTCTCGAATGTAGATGAAATCGGCCTGCCCCCGGCGTTACCGCAGCCAGAACCTCAGGCCCCACATACTAGTGAAACCGGGTTAACAACTGGTTGATTGCCAATTCTGCCCG
>Ga0256839_1004479_pt1 | contig 13610 bp, 13 predicted proteins | sample 354166metaG_FD_185968 | JGI IMG/M metagenome (GOLD analysis project Ga0256839, IMG submission 185968) | Hydrothermal vent microbial communities from Mid Atlantic Ridge, Atlantic Ocean - 354-166 | ecosystem: Environmental > Aquatic > Marine > Hydrothermal vents | place: Atlantic Ocean: Mid... | reverse complement strand
GTGCCACCGCCTTCGGATAAATGCAGGTGCTACCGAGAAACAACAGCCGCTTCACACCATTACGGTAGGCCGCGTCAATCACATTGGCCTCGATCATCATATTTTCATAGATGAACTCAGCGGGATACGTGTTGTTGGCATGAATCCCCCCCACCTTGGCGGCAGCAAGAATCACATAATCAGGTTTCTGTTCAGCGAAGAATGATTGCACCGCCGCCTGATTTGCAAGATCCAGTTGCTTGTGGGTGCGGGTAATCAGGTTAGTAAAGCCACGCGTCTCAAGCTGCCTGACGATCGCCGAGCCCACCAGACCACGATGGCCGGCCACATAAATCTTGTCGTTCAATTCCATACCCAATAGTCCAGAAATAGCGATCGAATGCCCCACCTAAAATTACAACCGGCCCTGTAGGAGCGGCCCCACAGGCCGCGAAAGCCCGCCACAAAAATCATTCAAAGGCAGTGCTGTCCCGTTAACTTCAGACCGTCATGCCGGGCTTGATCCAGCATCCAGAAAGTCATTGAAACCACTGGATTATTTTCTTCGCTCACCCTTCGGCCGCCCTGTGGGCGTTCAACGCGCTACGCGCTTATGTTTCGGCCTGCGCCGGAATGACGGGAGAGCTTATTCAATTTTACGTCTCCAATAACGGCTATCGAGCTGCTTACCCCGCCTATTGGCCGATTGCACCACAGTAAAATCTGTTTTTTTAAAGGAACAACGTTGATTCAACGACACAAGGCCACGACATCAGGGTTTCATGGACACAGACAGAAACTACTCGTGATAATCAAACGCCCGATACCCATGCTCCTTGACCAGTGAATCACGCCTGGCAAGCGTCAAGTCATGCTCCATCATCTCGTGGACCATCTCATCGAAACTGATCTCGGGTGTCCAGCCAAGTTTTTCCTTCGCCTTTGAAGGATCACCCAACAGTGTTTCAACCTCGGTCGGTCGGAAGTAACGCGGGTCGACCGCCACAATGCAATTGCCGGTTTCCTCATCGTAGCCCTTCTCGTCAACACCCTCACCTTCCCAGCGAATCTTCTTCCCAAGATGGTCGTAAGCGGCGTTGCAAAAAGCCCTGACCGAATACTGCACCCCGGTAGCAATACAGAAGTCATCGGGCTGATCCTGCTGCAGCATCATCCACTGCATACGCACATAGTCCTTGGCATGCCCCCAGTCGCGTTTTGCATCCAAATTACCAAGATAGAGCGTATCCTGAAGCCCCAAATGAATACGCGCCATTGCGCGGGTGATCTTGCGAGTAACGAACGTTTCACCACGAATGGGGGATTCATGGTTGAACAAAATACCGTTACAGGCATACATTCCGTATGCCTCACGATAATTTACCGTGATCCAGTAGGCATAAAGCTTCGCCGCCGCGTAAGGTGAACGCGGGTAAAAAGGCGTTGTTTCTTTCTGCGGAATTTCCTGAACCAACCCGTATAGCTCAGAGGTCGATGCCTGATAGTAACGGGTCTTCTTCTCAAGCCCCGCAATACGGATCGCCTCTAGAATGCGTAATGCTCCAACGCCAACAGTGTCAGCCGTATATTCCGGGCTCTCAAACGACACCGCCACATGACTCTGGGCACCCAGGTTATAGATCTCATCGGGCTGGATCTGCTGAATGATCCGCACCAAGGCGAGCGAATCACTTAGGTCACCATAGTGAAGGACGAACTTCTGATTCGTCTCGTGCGGGTCTTGATAAAGGTGATCGATGCGATCAGTATTAAAAGATGAAGCACGACGTTTTATGCCATGCACTTCGTAGCCCTTCTCAAGAAGGAGCTCGACAAGATAGGCGCCATCCTGCCCTGTAACGCCAGTAATCAGTGCGACCTTTTTTTTATTGTTCATTACTTCCTATTCCCAGAACGTATGTTTCTAACCCGTACACGTATCAACTGTCTGGAGAAATACCATACGAAACGGGGATTATGTTTCAAATAACGTTTCCAAAGCCGGCGAGGTTCACTCAATAATCTAAACAACCACTCAAGCCCAACAAATTGCATCCAGCGAGGTGCATGACGCTTCTGCCCTGCAATAAAATCAAAGGCAGCACCAACGCCGAGCATAACGCAACTGAGGCGACCCTTATGCTCAGCCATCCAATATTCCTGCTTTGGGCAACCTATTCCAACAAATAGAATCTGGGCCCCTGAATCTCTAATTTCACTTACATAAGCCTTGTCTTCTTCTTCAGTTAATGGGCGAAAAGGGGGCGCAATGAGGCATGCAATATCAAGTTTTATATAGCGTTGCTGCAAGGCATTCTTGAGCTCATCAAGTATTTTAGGAGTCCCTCCATAAAATCCTACTTTAATACCTTTCTTTGACATGCGCTCACATGTCTTTAGGACTAGATCCATCCCTCGTACCTGACTGGCCGATTTTTCACCTAACAATTTTTGAGCCCAAACTAGTGGACGGCCATCAGGTACAACCAAGTCAGCCGCATTAACTACAGACTGAAGCTCCTGATCATCATAACACTCCATACACATGTGGACATTTGACACACAAATATAGTGCCCACCAGAATCAGATGACCATGCTTGTATTATATTCAATGCGTTATCAATATTAGTAACATCAACCCTCATCCCCAAAATATTTTTGTGTTGCCCTTCGCCTGCGATCATGGCCATGAACTGCTTCCAACTTCTTTGAAGACTTGGTCATACTTGGAAAGTATAGCTTCTGGGTAATGATTAGCTATTGGATAATCAGGTACTGATGGACTCTCAAGTAACTCACAAATTCGGCGGGCCACAGCTGGAGCTGAAAGCACGGGGACGACGTATTCAGGACACAAATCAGTAAATTCAGGAACGTTAGGGGGCAACAAACTCGGGCGGTTCAAAGCAATCGCTTCCAGACTGACTCTTGGCATCCCTTCATTAGGTGAGATATTTACACATAAATCAGCCCCACACATCAAAGCAAGGGAGTGCTCTCTAGGAAGATTACCAAGGTAAACGACTCCATCCACTTCAAGCATTGAAGCTGCTTTTTGGCTTCTAAATTTATTCAAACCAACCAAAACAAAATCGATATCAGGAAATTTGGGACGAACTATATCAACGTACGCCTCGAGCAATATATCTACCGCTTTATCTTCCTTCACAGCGCCCACATAGATAATATATTGCCGCCCATTCAAATTGTAAGATTTACATAAGGAATCAAATTTATCCCGAACAGACTGAACATCTATCTTCTCCTGAAGTACTGGAATAACCGATACCTTATTATGCTTGATCCCACCAGAAAGCAAATGTGCGTAGACATTCTCAGAACAGGATACAACCCAGTCAAACCTATTTAACAAACCTATTTTTTTTTGTGGCAACAACCTATCTCTTACATCCGCCACAAACATAGTTTTTGGAAAAAGTTTTTTAAGCAGCCGAAATATGATGCCAAATATCCCAGGATGATTAAAAAAACTAGAGTGAATTAATACAATATTTGGCTGCTCTTTATAACAGACAGAAAATATCCCAAAATAGGAAATATTCTGCAGGGAATAATAAAAAAGATCACGAATTAGTCTTCGATCACGCCCTGCCCACGTAGGAAAAATACCATAATACTGAACATAATCACGGCAAGCACTTCGCTCACTAATTATACCAACACTCGCATTACAAATTTTAGTTAGCAAACCTGCAAGAAGCTTATAATATACTGCCGCCCCGCCCACATCACCGAAAAAAATAGGGGTGATCACTAATATCTTACGCATTTCTATAATAACTCATATCCAGAATACCACCTGAATCCGTGAGTTCATGTCAGAGACGCGCACAACACATTGATCCGTCTCGCTATGTGAAAAATCTCGGCAATAGTTCCCGCTATTATTCCCTCGTTTCTTCATTATGCGAAACGAATCAAGTCGTTGCACGCTTCGTCCGCCCTGATCTCACGGATTCAGGCACCAAATCCAACAGCATTAGAAACTGGGCGATATCTATCCTGTTGAATTCCCGCATAAAGAGCCCCATAAAACAACCAAAATATTACAGCCGCATATGGCACCTCTAAAAACTGATTAGTAGAAAGCAGCAAGAGATATGCCAGAATTATTGACAGTAATATCTGAGTGTGCGCCGATAACATATTCTTAATACATAGCCTTACACCAAGCAAAACAGGCCATAGCAATAATAATACGCCCGGCAATCCAATATAAATTAGTGTTGTAAGTAGCCCATTATGTGGTGGCACTGTCATCAATTGATATTCTTTATTTTTAGCAGTAGTGACTTGTTCAATAAGCCTTGTAAATCCAATGCCTCCCTCCTCCATGTATTGAATACCAAATCCTTTACCTAATAATAAAAAGCCTCGATCCCAGCTAGCTTTAACCACATCCACCCAATATACAAACCTCCACGTTGCATTGTGATCTGTCACCCCTGGTAAATATTTTATAGCCCCAATTATTCCAAGCATCAACACAACTATTTCAATTAAACGCAACTTGGGGAATTGAAAATAGATACCTATGCTTGCAATAAAAAAGGGTGTAACCACAAAAACCGTATGTGATTTTACGAGATAAACAAACAACGAACCCATTACGCCAATCAATATCTTCTGAAGTACAGATCGACCTAGATATACCCAATAAGAAAAGCCAATCAAAAACACAAGATATGCCGTGAAACCAGGATGTCCAGGTATCACGTCCCACACCTTATGAAACACTAGAAGAGCCCCCCCGCCCCCTCCCATAAAATGATAGAAAGTATGCTTTGCTCGATTCGCTCTCTGTCGAAATTTTCTATGGTTAAAGAATGAAAATGATATTATCCCGACACTCGCATACAATATGTAGGCAGCCTGTCGGAATATCCAGCTATAAACATGCCCAGCATAAATAGAGTAGGCCAAATAGAAAATAGCAATTAGTAGCAGATATACTAGTGCCACTGGATTTGGGAATTTTCCACTCGAAATAACTGCAAGGATAACCATAATCCATGACAGAATGATAAATAATTCGGTCATGTAAATAGGCCCTACGGGAGCCTTATAAAACCAAGCGCCAATTACAGACTGAAGCACGACAATCGCACACAGACAAATAAAGGAGGATTTCCACAAACCACTCATACTAAACTGGAATAGACCATCTCGTTCACTCTGACTAGTTAACATCTGGACATCTAATCATGAAGCATGTTACCAAAACACATGGATTCGAACCTCAACCTATCGATATCCAAGTAAATCACGACCTTTCCATATTATACAAAGATGTGGTTATTGTTCCGGCAATTTCTTTGCCACCATCATAATAGTGTTGTATTTCAACTTGTCCGGCAACCATAAAAATCGCGTTGCTAGCCTAGTAATTCGCTGTGGTAGTGTAGATAAGTCATATATCGAATTGTAGTGGACCTCTTCAACCAAAAAACCATTACGATTTAAAAGCTGGGTAAGTGTAGTATCACAAAACCAACATGTATGCTGAGGATGTGGTTCAGCACTACCACGGAATAATATTTTTACGGCATGTCTCCACCAAAATGGATTTGGTGTTGAAATAGAAAATTTACCACCACTTTTCAAATGCAGGCTAACGGACGAGAGAAAACCTTCGAAATTACTTAAATGTTCTATTAGATCGCCAGCGACAATTACTTCAAATTTTTCATCTAAATCGAAATCTTGCGCATCTCCATGTACAACTTTGTAACCCTTATTCTGCAGAAACTTTACCCCCTCCTCATCTATGTCTAGCCCTGTGCAATCTTTAGAAGCCTCTACTATTGCTCGGTGCAGCCATGTGCCCACTTCATATTTAGCGAGGTCATGCTGGACCACTCCTAAATCCAACACTTTTTTCCCCTTCACCAGCGACGTAAAAAATTGTATTTTTGCGTCAGAACGATCTACTTCTGCCATATCACCACCCAATTTTCCTTTTAATATCCCCAATCATAAACCACATAGTCGAGCCTTTAAGCCAGTACGCCATGGCTATAGTTACAAACAACAATTCAACAACAATAATCAACCAGTGATCCAGTTTTTGGTTAAGGACATTTAAAACAATCCACGCCCCACAAGCGAATAAAACAATCACACTAAGAAAACGCAAGTAAATTTCACGAAAGAACATTGTGCCAAGATGGATTTTAGCCGCCCAAACGGATACACCAAAAATACTAGCCTCTACAATTCCAAGAACTAAAATTGCAGACTCGACTCTGGTATTAGATGCCACACTAGGCAACCATACAAATGCCAGAATTAACGAAACTAATAAACCGATTAAGCACGCCACCATGACATACTTAGCCTTGCCATGCGCAATTAGCGTATCTGTAAATGCGGTGCGAACAAAGTATAGCGGAAGAATAGAAAAAACCAGAACTACATATATCCCATTATTTGTAAATTGGTCGCCTAATATGGACAAAGCTAATTGCCCAAACTCGGTCAGCATTAGGATATAAATTCCCAAGGCCATCAATACCAAGTCAGATAAATAGTGAATAAATGACTCTTTCTCAAGTTGAGCAACCCCCACAGAGCGTGATAGAGCTGGGAAATGTGCCATGCTAAGCACCAGCAAGCCCCCGAGAGCTATCTGTAATATCCTCTGCATACTGCCAAATAAAGCAACATCAGAGGGGAGTGCAAAATAATTTAGTGAAAACAGTGGGACTGTCTGACTTGACATCACTGCTATCCCTGAAAACCCTATTACCGCACATTTCCGTAAAGCAAATATACTACTAGTAATTGTTGACTTACCAAATACTGGAACAACACCAACTACAAAAATCATTATCAGCCACGTAGCCATGCAAAGCAGTAAAAGCGGAAGTACGTGTGCCCACAATGCCATCACAGACGTTGGGATATTTGTAAGTACAATGTATGCAATGCCAAGGCCAGTAAACGAAGAAAATATCGTATAGAAGCTCAACAGCCTCGATTTATTATAAGCTCGAAGAACCCAATCTAAGGTAACAGCCCTCAAAAGCACCAGAATAAACGCTACAATAAGATTTTCAAATGATTCGCTAGGAAAGAACACATTACGAAGAAAGAGGATGATAATAAATGCTGTAACCGTCAGTGAAACCCGTATCAGGAGCATGCTTGATATTATTCTTGCAGATTTCTCATTCTCACAATTGCACTGACACAGCTCTTTAACGCCATAAATTCCAGTACCCAATTGAGCACATACCCAAATAAGTCCAGATAACGAAAATAGAACCAAATACGATGCAAGCTCCTGAGTATTCAGCAGCCTTGCGGCTAAAACAAAAATACCAAACGTGCTCACTCTACTTGCGAACTCCGCAACGCCTAACCATACAACATCAGAGCTAGCGCGAGATCTCATATTAACGAGCAATAACCAACATCAGAATTAGGAAAAACCAGCCGTAAGCATAGATATATAATCAGCACCGACCTAGACATAGATGCCCACATTCAACCGTTTCAATCCCAATTTGTATCCCTGAATATTTTGTGTTCATGGATAGTGGCCTTGTGCCGAACAACGTATTCAACCATTTCTGATAGTACTTCATCGGTTAAAATATGTGGATTTAGACCAAGCTCAATAAGCCCAGTATGCTTGGGATTATAATAGTGCTCTTCCTTTTCTTTTCGTGGGTTATCGATGTTATTGATTGTTACTTGAATGCCAAGATGCTTTCCGACTCTTTGTACCTTGGCCGCCAGATCGTTCACAGAGAATGTCTCTGTAAATTGATTGAATATCCGCAGTTCTCCTGGCTCTGGTACATTTTCCAAAGAGAGCCTAACGCAAGCAAGAGTATCTTTAATATTTAAAAATCCTCGTGTTTGTCCGCCCCTGCCATAAACCGTCAATGGGTATTCAGCTACTGCTTGTACAATGAAACGATTAAGCACCGTGCCAAAAAGCTCATCATAACTAAAGAATGTCAACAATCCTTCATCGTCAGCTGATTCTTCCGTGTGTATACCATAGACCGGACCTTGCATCAGGTCTGTGACTTTTAGACCCCACGTTCTGACATAGAACCAGAGCAAATCAGTGTCCATAACCTTAGTGGTGTGATAAAGGCTACCGGCTTGCCTTGGATAGAGAAATCGGTCACTGCGCCCCTTGTGCTTGATTTCAATCCAACCCTCTTCGATATCTATATTTGGAGTCCCATATTCCCCCATTGTCCCCAGCTTAATGATATGGGCATCAGGACAAAATTCCCTGACCGAAAAAATAACGTTTGCCGTTACACCTATATTGTTGTTAAGAGTGAGAGTTGCTGCATTCCTATTTAGCATGGAATAAGGGGCGGAAGGCTGCTCTGCATAATGTACAATAGCTTCTGGATTAGCCTCCTTGAACACATGCGAGATAAAATCCCAGCTATTCAGATCCCCAATATAAACTTCAATATCTTTACCTGAAACATCCTTCCACCTTCTGACACGTTCGTGTAAGTTTGGCACCTCATACAATGGCTCAACATCTTCGTTTCGCATAAGATTTCGTCGAAGGTAATTATCGACAACCGCCACCTCATGGCCTTGCGCAGACAAGTGCATTGCTGTAGGCCAACCCAGATAGCCATCTCCACCAAGTATCAATACACGCATTAGTTTTTCTCCTCTTTGTCGCCTGGCCAATAACGTTCAGTTGTTCCTTCAACTGGCTCATCAAGTAATCCATATTCCTTAAGAAGGACTCTTATTTCACCAACAGTTAATGGTGTCTCTTGCTCTGAAACGTAGGGATTACTGACATCAGAGTCCACGATATCATCATAATCATAGTTAATATCATGGTAGATCCCACGAAAGGCAGGAAGAACACTGAAATACCGTGGCAACTCAACTGCACGGCGCGTCTCTTCAGGGCTCATCAACTCTTCATAGAGCTTTTCACCCGGTTTAGTGCCAATTTCAGTCAATTCTATATCTTCTGGCTTATGCCCATATTTCGGGGCAAGTTCATCAATCATAGCCCGCGCCAATCCTTCGATTCGCACCACAGGCATCTTAGTGATAAATACCTCACCACCACGGGCCTGTAATGCCGAGTCAATAACCAAACGAACTGATTCCTCAATACTCATGACAAAACGCGTCATTTCACGGCTGGTAAGGGTAACAGGTCCACCTTTGGCAATCTGATTGTGAAAAATTGGCATTACTGAACCATTGGAGCCCAGTATGTTACCAAATCGTGTTGAGGCAAAAACAGGCCCATTTCCACGTTTATTGCTATTAGCAGCAGTCATCAGTCGCTCCCCCATTAGTTTGGAAGTTCCCATCACATTAGTGGGATTTACTGCTTTATCAGAACTCGTGAAAATCACCTTTTCCACATCGGCACTTAATGCAGCAGAAATAACATTTTGCACACCGTTAATATTATTCTGCACCGCTTGATCAGGGGAACGCTCACACAATATGACGTGCTTCAATGCAGCAGCATGAAATACGATATCTATCCCCGCCATTTTTCGGGTTAGTTCATCCCGATCTCGTATATCAGCAACAAAGAAGCGAGTACGTGAGTCATTAAGATAGCGTTGATCGAGAAAAAAGAGTTCGCTTTCATTATTATCAATACCGACTATTTCTTCAGGAGCATAGCGGTCTAAAGTTAACAATTGTCGAACCAATTCAGAACCTACAGTACCGCAGGCACCGGTAATCAAAATCCGCTTATTCTTGAATAATGGTTGCATCGTCTTCAACTAACCCTGTTGCTTGATAAAATAAGACACAGTACGTTTTAGACCTTCATCAAGGGTTATCTTCGAAGCCCACCCTAGCTGCTGCCGGGCTTTTGAAGTATCTGCGTAATTACGCTTTACGTCTCCCAAGCGCGTCTCGCCGTTAATAATATTGAAATCAGTAACCCCTGCATCCTCAAGTACCCTCACTAGGCGTTCGGTCATTTCTCCCACTGTCGTCTCATGACTGGATGCAATCTGAAATACTTCCCCGCCAACACCCTCTTTTAGCGATGCACGTTCCACAGCGTCAATTAGATCATCAATGTAAATAAAATCACGTGTTTGTGTGCCATCACCATAAATTTCCAAAGTCTTCCCTTGCATTGCGAGGCGGATAAACTTGGCTACAACACTGCTCTTATGCAATGAGCCTGGACCATAAACATTGCCAAAACGCAGGGCAACAGTATTAATACCAAAAGTACGCTTGTAGGCAGAGCAATAGCCCTCTCCAGCAAGTTTACTCGCACCGTAGGGTGACACTGGGTGTGGGGGAAGCTCTTCATGAATTGGCGGTTCTACCTCCCCTGCTGGGGCGCCACTTGATGCAAAAATAAATCGGGAGACATTATTAATTCTTGCGGCTTCTAAGTAATTAAAGGTTCCTATTACATTGGCAAAACAATCTGCACGCGGATCTTCAACTGATGGACCAACACCAGTATTGGCTGCCAAATGAACTATTACATCTGCGCCTGCACATACTTGTTCTGCGAGTTCTTTATCAAGAATATCACCAACTACTAGCTCACACACCTCCGAAGAAGAACCACCACTCATAGGAGGCGCATCAACCTTACTAAGTTCATTAATTTCAGCCACCTTACCCAGGTCTTCTATCGTACCTACTGATAGATTGTCGATGACACGGACTGTGTGCCCCCCCTGTTTCAGAAGTTGACGGATAAGGCTCGTACCAATAAAACCGCAACCACCAGTAATCAACCAATTCATACTCATCTTTCCTATCTACATAAAGTTTTGTATGGCAGGATTTTCTCCTGCTGTTTTTCACTTGTTACTTTACAACCAAGCCTCTTCTGGTTCTTGTTTTCTATAGTGAAATCCAACCACCTCTTCGTAAGTTTCTTCAATTATCCACGACCTATTTCAGCTTAGGAGCAGAGTTTACAAGGAGTGGCTCTTCCCACCGCGCTGGATTTCCAGACCAAATCACCGCGTCCTGGGGAGTCGCACCTGCAACAACAGGTTAATCATCTTCCCGCTTTTCTTTTTCTGCATACCGATAAAGTGCCACTTCTGCACTTCTCGCACTGGACCGGTAGGTTTCTTCTATTATTTCTGCAACCCTCATCTCGGTGGCTTCGTCAAGAATAAAAGACTCACAAGACGAACATACCCTTGCGGGAATTTGGTAGACGAGGATGGTGAGTTTACCTCTCTGGGCTGCTACTGGCACGGTTCCCTTCACCATTTCTTCCGTGTTGCAGATCTGGCATTGCATTTTTCACTCCTTTGATGGTTGGTTTGACTGTTTATCCGGTTGCGGCTCCAGCTACTTCATTCACGGCGTCGTGCACAATTGATCAGAGGCGGTTGACAGCGATTCATGCCTTGCTCTCTTTCCCAATCCAGCCCCGTGATTCCAGATCATGCCAGGATGCGTCCAGTATCTTCTGTCAGTGTGATCACATGCTCATGCCTCGTATTCAGAGCATCCGCCAATTTGTCCGGATCCTCCATGTACTCATGAAGGATCTCGTTGTGGAGCTTGCGCAAACTATTTTGTTCTGCTTAATGATTTACTCAACATCTCTGCTGGATTGATAGAGTTTATAGTCTTGTATCTGCTCACCCTTCAGATGGTGGAATAGTCACCACACGTCATTCCCGCAGGGTGTAAACGGGAGTCCAGTGGCTTTACCGACATGGATTCCGGCTAAAAACGTGCCGGAGTGACGGGTATCCAGAGACGTGAGTAGTAACAGCATTTTATATGTTTGCTTCAGAAAACTCTTCTGCCTTTTTCCAAATATCCAGTAACGTGCCAACTTCGTTGATGAACCGGTTCAATACGGCTGCCTTGAGTGCAGGGGCGTCTTCATACTCATGGGCAAGTTGGTTGCGAATTTCGCGCAACTCACGCCAACGCTCGACACTCCCTAATGCACCCAGGCGCTCCAGACGCTGCAGTTTTTCTGCAAAGGTTGCATCCTCTGGCAGTGGTTCTTCTGTCAGTTCCAGCAATGCTGGAAAGAGTTTCATGCCCATACTGTCCTGAAGTTTCGAGAATCGGTATGCCAGTTGGTCCAGCAGTCTGCGTTGCTGGACATCGATCTGCATTACCGTGTTTTCGTCAAAGCGCGCATCACCCAATTCTTTTATTGCGTCTTGCAGCACCTCTGCGTGAGTGCGGCACTCCTTGAGGACGGCCTGGAGGGCTTTCAGGTTTATCACAATGGTATTCCTTGTTCTTTCGCTACCTTGTAGATGGGCAACTCTGGTCCTGGCACGGCCGAGCGTATCACCAGGTCTATCTTTTCTCCTTCGAATTCCGGGCAGGCGTGCAGTTCGGCCAATAATTTTAGTTTGTCTGCAATAATTTCATCGGGATCGGATTTTGGGGTTTCCAGGTAGAAATCGTAATCTCCTCCACGACGCTGATCATCGATGCGTGAGCCAAAGACCCAGATGTGGGCGTCTTTTCCAAAATTACGGATGACGGCCTCTTTCAGGCGCTGGATCTGTTTTGGAGATAATCGCATGACCTCAGACTCTTTTGCCTCCAGAAAAAAAACCAAATCACTGCTAGTGGTGTGTATCCATCTGCGCTTCAATATTGACCCATCCTCGGGATTTCAAGTCGGTCAGAATACGCTGCGCATCTTCGGTAAGTGTGGCCACATGTTCGTGCCCCCTGTTCAGGGCGCCAGCCAGTATGTCCAGATTCTCCATAGATTCGTGAATCATCTCATTGCGCAGTTTCCGCAACGTCAGCCACAGTTCTGCAGAGGTAATCAGGCTCAGTTTTTCCGCCCGATTGAGATTGTCGATTGCCGGGCCCACAGCCTCTCCTACTGCATCCAGATACTGAGGCAGCAGCTTGTCGCCGACAGTATCCTGCAACCGGCCAAATCGGCTCACAAAGGCATCCACCCTTTCGGCCAGGTCCAGGTCTTCCTCCAACTGCCCAGCCTTTTCCCGCGTAAATGGCTCCGAGAAGAGGCGCCGGTCAGTCATCAGCAAATGGCGTATCTCTTTCGAGACGATCCGGGCCAAAAATTGCAGCCGGGGGAACTTGGCGTTTCCGCTATTCACAGCGTGATACCATCCTTCTTTGCCACGTCGTGGATTGGGAAATGCTTGAGGTTGGGAGCACTCAATACAACATCGATCTTCCGTCCCCCCAGCTTGTGGCTGATTCTGCCCGAAATCCTTGCGCTCAACCAGGCAGGCCTTTCGACTGGCCGGGGAACTTCCACCATCAGATCGATATCGCCGCCACGGGCGTTATCGTCTGTTTGTGAGCCGAAAAGTCTGACCTGGGCATCCTCTCCTGCCAGGTCTGTAACAGCCTGGCGGATGATTTCGATTTGATAGGGTTTCAGTCTCATTTCTGTCTGTCGTCGTTTCGTTGATGAATCATCTGACGACAGCGAATTCCTGTTCGTCGTCTCGTCTCTTTGCTACACGCTTCCTTCGACCCTGTCTCACGACAATGCCAATTCGTTTCGCAACCTTTGCCTCGTCCAGGTTGACGGGTGGGCTTTCACCCTGTCACTCAGCCGGCTTCGTCGAACGCATAAGTATCTCCGAAACAGCCAGGGGGGGCATTATTGGTGAATTTGTCCTCG
>Ga0256839_1004478_pt1 | contig 13612 bp, 14 predicted proteins | sample 354166metaG_FD_185968 | JGI IMG/M metagenome (GOLD analysis project Ga0256839, IMG submission 185968) | Hydrothermal vent microbial communities from Mid Atlantic Ridge, Atlantic Ocean - 354-166 | ecosystem: Environmental > Aquatic > Marine > Hydrothermal vents | place: Atlantic Ocean: Mid... | reverse complement strand
TTTTGAGCACTTCTTATCCGAAAACCGGCCTCATCCTGAGCTTGTCGAAGGACCCACTTTTCGGGAAGTGCTCTAGCTTTGCAAAAGCACCCGCAATGCCTGCGCAACGTCATCCTGCCGCATCAGGCTTTCACCAACCAGAAAGCTGCGAATATTTTTTTGCGCCAATCTCTGCAAGTCCTGATGGGTCGAAATGCCACTTTCGGCGATGATTATCCGATCATCGGGACATAAATCAGCCAAAGCCTCGCAAACCGTCAAACTTGTTTCAAAATTTTTCAAATTGCGGTTGTTAACCCCCATGAGAGGCGAGGATAGTTTCAGCGCGCGCTCAAATTCATGGGCATCATGACTTTCAATCAACACAGCGAGATCATATTCTTGCGCTGCCGCTTCCAGTTCAGCCGCCTGCCCATCATCCAGACAAGCCATAATCAGCAACACGCAATCAGCGCCCATGAGCCGCGCCTCGGCAATCTGATAGGGGTCAATCATGAAATCCTTGCGCAGGATTGGTAGAGACGAAGCATAGCGTGTTGAAATGACATTTGTGATAGACCCCTGGAAGCTCGGCCCATCGGTCAGGACCGAAAGACAGGCTGCACCACCGGCTTCATAGCCCTTTGCCAGTTCTGCAACATTGAAGTCTTTGCGAATAAGGCCCTTGGAAGGGCTCGCTTTTTTAATCTCGGCAATGATCGCAAAGCCGGTTTTTTCTTTTTCCCGCAAAGCCTTGGTAAAGCTTCGCGTTGCAGGCAGGGTTTTAATCTCCCTGTCCATATCGGCATGGGATTGCCTGACCTTTGCAGCCATGATCTCTTCACGCTTATAGGCAATAATATCGTCCAGAATGCTCATAAGCCTATGCCGGTCTCGTGCGTGCCACAAGGGCAATAAGCTTGGACATGGCGCCGCCGCTATCGATGGCTTCGGCTGCAAGCGCCACACCTTCTTTCAGCGTTTGACATTGACCGGCAATCACCAGTCCCGCAGCGCTATTCAGCAAAACCACATCACGATAGGCCGACCACTCACCATTCAGCAAAGCCTTTAACGCCCGGGCATTTTCTTGTGGTGTTCCACCCTGCAAGCCTGATGGCGCGACACGGGTCAACCCGGAATCTTCCGGCGTCACTTCAAAAGATTTTATCGTGCCATCAGGTTCTAAAGCACACACATGGGTGGGTCCACACAAGGTCAGTTCATCAAGCCCATCCGCCCCATGCACGACCCAGGCCGCTTCGCTGCCCAGTTCGCGCAGGGTTTCAGCCATGACGCGGCATAGTTTTTTGTCATAGACCCCGAGTAATTGCCGCTTTGCCCCTGCGGGATTTGATAGCGGCCCCAGCAGGTTAAAAATAGTCCGCATACCCAGTTCCGCCCGTATTGGCGCCACATGGCGCATGGCCGGGTGATGATTGGGAGCAAACAAAAAGGCGATGCCATCTTCCAACAATCCCCGCGTGACGACATTAAGCGGCGCTTCCAAAGTCACCCCCAACTGGCGCAACACATCCGAAGAACCAGAGGCGGAGCTGACCGCTTTATTGCCATGCTTGGCGACCTTGACCCCGCAAGCGGCTGTAACAAAAGCAACTGCCGTCGATATATTATAGGTGTTGGCCCCATCGCCACCCGTGCCACAAGTATCAAGAGCATCCGCACCGCCGGAAATGCGCTCGGCAAATTGTCCCATGACTTTTGCGGCTGCGGCAATTTCGCCAACCGTTTCGCCGCGCATTTTCAAAGCCACCAGAAAAGCAGCCAAAGCAGGAGGGCTGACCGCCCCGGCCAAAATCATTTCCATGGCGGCGCGCATTTGCGCGGCCGTCAATATATCACCGCTCCCCACCAGCCCCAGAATATCCCTGAAATCCGTCACGCGGCGCGCCCTTTGGCTATGCCTGCCAGCGACAGGAAATTCTCCACCATAAGGAGGCCGTGTTCCGTGGCAATGCTTTCGGGATGAAACTGCACCCCGAAGACAGGTGCGGCTTTTACTTTCAACCCCATGATCTCACCATCATCTTCAGCCCTGGCGGTGATTTCCAAACTGTCCGGCAGCGAGCCACCCCGCGCTACCAGCGAATGATAGCGCGTCGCGGTGAACGGGTCGGGCAGGCCAGCAAATAGTCCATGGCCCTGATGGCGTATCTTGCTGGTTTTGCCATGCATCAATTTTTCGGCGCGGGACACCGTGCCCCCAAAAGCGACCGCGATTGCCTGATGGCCAAGACAGATGCCAAGCAGGGGCTTTCGTGCCCCATGGCAGGCTCTCACCAGCGGAACACAGATACCGGCCTGTTCAGGCGTGGCGGGACCGGGAGAGAGGATTATGGCATCAGCCCCCAAGGCCATAGCCTCGTCCACGCTGATCGCATCATTGCGCGCAATTTTTACCGCACAGCCGGCATCCTGCAATAAATGCACGACATTCCAGGTGAAACTGTCATAATTATCGATCAGCAATATCATCGGGTGTTTTCCGCTTACGTCTTGATATAAATGCCTTTTTTGCCAAGATTAACTCTACCCGTTTCAACTGCAAGTCAAACATGCATGATCCGAATCAGCGTCTTACTGGGCAGGAACAATTCCTGATATTAACAGAGCATGATTTTCGCCGGAACCCATGGGAAAATTCGTCAAATTTCTGATATTTTCTGCGGCGCTATTATTTGGCGTTGTCGCAGGGTTGTCGCTTACCCTCATAACGGGACAAGAACAGCACAGTCTGGCGCTAGTTTCCCCAACCATACCGCAGGAAGAAGCAGGACGCCGACTTTTTGAGAGCCGCTTTTCCATTCCCGCCAGAAACCGCGAATTACCGGCGCGCCTGGTCCCCAGGGATGATGAAATTGCCCATCGGCCACGCATAGCCATTATCATTGATGATCTCGGATTTTCCGCAAAACAAACCCGGCAGGTGGCGAGTTTGCCCGGCCCTATGACCTTGTCATTCCTGCCCTATCCGCCCGGGGTCGCCGAACAGGCCGCGTTTGCCAAATCGCAAGGTCATGAAATTTTCCTGCATCTGCCAATGGAGCCGGGGACAGGTGGAGAAGCCCATGAGCGCCTTGCCGATCCCGGCCCCGGCGCTTTGATGACAACCATGAGTAAGGAGACTTTGCAGGCAATGCTGGAAAAAAGTCTGGAAAAAATACCTGACATTGCCGGCGTCAATAATCACATGGGCTCGCGTTTTACCAAAGACCGCACCAAGCTAAAAATCGTCATGTCCATGCTGGCCGAGCGGGATTTGATTTTCGTGGACAGTCTCACCAATGGCGGCAGTTATGGATCGCAAATTGCCGGGCAGGCGGGTTTGCCCGTTTTAACCCGTGATGTTTTTCTCGATGCGGATTTCGGCAAAGGCGGCGCGGCCAGTGTTAGGGCACAATTGGCGGAATTGGAACGTATCGCGCTTGAAGAAGGCGAGGCGATTGCCATCGCGCACCCCTATGCAACAACATTGGAGGCGCTTGGCCCGTGGCTCGTAACAGCACCCGCACGAGGTTTTGATATCGTTCCGGTGAGTGCTCTCGGGGCTGAACAAAGCCCATTGGCTGCGAAAAAATAATCAATATCAGAAAATTTCGCCGCGCCAGACGGCCCGGGCAGCACCCATCAACGCACCAGCCTTGTTCAAGCATTCCCGTTGCTCGGCTTGTGGATCAGAATCAGCAACAATGCCAGCCCCGGCCTGAATATAAAGGACCTCATCCTTGATAATCGCTGTGCGCAAGGCGATGCAACTATCGACATTACCATCGGCCGAAAAATAGCCGATGCAGCCCGCATAAGGACCACGCGCCTGCGGCTCCAATTCATCAATGATTTCCATGGCGCGTATTTTCGGCGCGCCGGATACCGTGCCTGCCGGAAAGCCGTTCATCAGTGCCTGCACCGGAGAAACATCTTCACGCAGATTCCCGATCACATTGGAGACCACATGCATCACATGACTATACCGTTCCACAAAGAATTTATCCGTCACGGTCACACTACCAGCCTTGGAGGATTTGCCGACATCATTGCGCCCCAGATCCAATAACATCAAATGCTCGGCCAATTCTTTCGGATCTGCCAATAAGTCCTTTTCAAGCGCCTTGTCATCGTCCGGTGTTTTACCCCGTGGCCGCGTGCCGGCAATCGGTCTTATGGTGACCTTATTATCGCGCACCCGCACCAATATTTCTGGTGATGAACCAATCAATGCACCCACTTCAAAATCAAGATAAAACAGAAAGGGCGAGGGGTTGAGGCGCCGCAAAGCCCGATACAGGGCCATGGGGCTTTGCCGAAAGGGGGCGGAAAAACGTTGGCTCAACACCACCTGGAATATGTCCCCGGCGCGAATATAGTCTTTGGCGCGCGCGACCATTTTTGCATAGTCGTGCGGGCTGGTATGGGCGGTAAATTCAGGCTCACGCTCGGCAGAAATCTCCGTCTGGTCCGGTACAGATTGCTGTAAACGAATGACAGCGCTTTCTATGTGTGTTGCGGCTTGCCCATAGGCATCTTCAGCGGCCAAGCCGGCAGCAGGGCGCACCGGCGTAATCAGATTGATTTCCTGGCGCACATTATCAAACACAGCCAGCATGGACGGTCGCACAAACCATCCTTCCGGCATGGCCAGAGTATCGATTGGCCTGCCGGCCAGCTTTTCAACATGGCGCACCATGTCATAGGCAAAATAACCAAACAGACCAGCGCTCATGGGGGGCAACTGCCCGATGGCAAAATCGGGCGTTTCTATCGCAGCGTCATCAATAATCTTTTGCAGGCTGTCAAAAACCGGCAGGGGATCGAGAATGAAGTCGCCTGCGCTATCTCGTCCATCGTCCTTGCGAAGAAAACATTTTCCATTTTCAGACTTCCAAATCAAATCGGGCTTAAGTCCGATAATAGAATAGCGCCCAAGGGTCTCGCCACCTTCAACGGATTCAAGCAGGAATGAATTTTTACTCTTGCCCCGCAATTTCAGATAGGCAGAAACAGGCGTTTCCAAATCCCCCGCCACCTTGCACCACACATATTGTGCCTGCCCCTGATCATACAGGTCCTTGAATTGCGAAAAATCCGGTAAAAGGGTTTTATGCCTCAAGCCACCATTCGCCATATCGCCCGATGTCACTGGGCCAGATCCGCGCCGAAGACTGTGCTGATAACCGCCTGATTTATCTTAACCCCTTCTTCCGCTTCCATCGTATTGAGATAGGCCTGGAAAGTTTCATCGGCAATCTGCGCCCCCATGCCATTTTGATAAAGGTTGAGCATGGTTTCTTCTCCTTGCAGGAGCGGCGGAAAAAACACATCATCAATGCGGGCAATGATAACCGCATTGCTGGTTATTTGCTGGCCACTGACGGACTGGCCGAGTTCAGCAAAGAAAATATCTTCCAATAATGATGGGGGCAGGTTTGGTGCCGCTTCACCTCGCTTGACGATGAGGGTTTGTGTCTCATAGCCCAAAGCTTCGGCAATATCTTTCAAATCTTCCCCGGCAGCCATGCGTGCTTCCACATCAATAGCGGCTTTACCAAGCTTGGCTGAAATTTTATCCGCACGCCATAGGGCCGTTATCGTATCACGCACCTCATCCAGCGTTTTGCGGGCGGGTGGCAATATTTCATCAAGGGCCAGAAAATAATATCCATCCTCTTCATCCAAAGGCAAGGCCGGTGTTTCCTCCCCTTCCTGGAGAGCAAAAGCCTCCTTCAAAACAGAGAGCGGCAATTTGTCGAGAATAGCCCCGCCACGGGTGAAAAAATTGCGGTCTACCGGTCCATAGGATTGCATGGTTTTGTCGGCGGCTTCCTGCAAAGCCTCTTCCAATGGCAGGCCTGTATCCAACAGGTTTTCGACAGCCTCAATGGTTTCGATCATTTTACGGCTGGTGTCTTCCAGTAATATTTCCTGCTCCAGATTGGCCCGCTCCGCCTCAAAACTTGTTTCTTTTGCCGGGGTAATATCAACAACCTCAAAAATCGCATCGCCAAAGGGCGTCTTGATTGATTCTTCCGATATGCCGGGCTCTGCCATAGCAAAGGCTTTTTGCGCCACTGCGAGATCCGGTAATTCTGTCAACATGGCATCTTTGAAGGTAATATTTTCCAGCGCATGGTTTTGCTGTTCGGCCAGTTCCGCAAAACTGGTACCCGCCTTTAATTGATCAAGAGCGCCTTTGGCCGCTTCTTCACTGCGAAAGGTCAAAATGCGAACGGTGCGCCGCTCCATCTCGCCAAGGCTGTCTTGGCGCAATTGCCACAGGGTTTGCAAATCTTCCTCTGAAACTTCCAGCCCTTGGGTGAAGTCACTTGGCCGGAAAATGGCCGCCCGAAATTTGCGATATTCCGGCATGATGAATTTATCCGGATGGGCTTCATAATAGGATTGGATATCCTCTTCGCTTGGTTCGGGAACCTCTCCCAATTTGTCCAGCGGAATGGTGACCACGGTCAGGCTGCGGGCTTCGGATTGTCGCAATAACAGATCCTTGGCCATGGGGCGCGGCGCTGGTATTGGCGTTGACAGCGCACTCGTCAACTGGCTACGGCGAAGTTCATTGCGAATGAGGGTTTCAAATTGCTGAATGGAAAGTCCGAAATCCTGCAGCGCTCGCGCCATGCGATTATTGTCCAGCCGCCCGGTGATAGGATCGATAAAAGCGGGAATTTCCATCAGATATTCGCGCACCATTGCGTCGGTTACGCCAAGACCAAATTTGTCACTTTCCTTGTCCAGCAGGGTGCGCACCGTCAGGCGTTGGACGGCAACATCGACAAGGCCTTGCGCGATAGCATCTTCGCGGGATATTTGCGTGCCGGTATCGCTTTCCTGACGGCGGATGATTTGGGTAAATTCCCGATCGATTTCCTGCGCCGAGATTTTAATGCCGCCGGCATTGACGGCAGAAGGCTGCGTCATGCGACCAAGTTCCGGCACGCCGAAAACCCCGAAAGCGACAATAACAAGGCCAACGATGACATAGGCCATGAAGCCGTTGAGGGAGTTACGAAGAGCCGTCAGCATAAGGCTGGTCCACTTTTTGATTGATGAATATGGCGTCGATGTTGAAACCGAGGAAATAGGCCATTTGGCTGCCTTCTGGCAAGCCCTTTGCGGGGGCAGGTTCAGGCATCAACTCTCTATCCTTTTTGCTCGCTAAAGTGTAGGCCTATTGCCGAATTATACTATCCCACATGTTTTTTTGGAGGAAACATCAATGCTGCGTAAGTTAATTGCCGGAAACTGGAAAATGAACGGGCTGCGCCACAGCCTCGATCAGGTTTCAAGCCTGATGCAAAAGGTCGGGAAGGCCCCGAAAGCCGATATTCTCATCTGTCCCCCGGCGCTGCTATTGATGGAAATGGCCCGAATGACCAAAGACAGCCCGATTATGGTCGGGGGTCAGGATTGCCATTGGAAGGAATCCGGGGCCCATACCGGCGAGATTTCGGCGCAAATGCTGGCCAATGCCGGGGCCAGCCATGTGATTGTCGGCCATTCCGAGCGCCGGGCGGATTGTGGTGAAAACTCAAAAACCGTTCGCCACAAGGCCGAAGCAGCCCTTGCTGCCGGTCTCATCCCAATTATCTGTGTCGGGGAAACCCTTGCCCAGCGCGAGGCAGGCGAGGCGGCCAGCGTGGTTCGCGATCAGGTTGAACAATCCATGCCAACACAATCAAAAGGCGAAATAGTGATCGCCTATGAGCCGGTCTGGGCGATTGGAACCGGCAAGGTCGCCAGCGCCGCAGACATCGCCGAAATTCATGCCCTGCTGCGAGAACAGGTTGGGCCCGGCATCCGGTTGCTTTATGGTGGCTCGGTCAAGCCCGGAAATGCCGCAGAAATCCTGCATATAGAAAATGTCGATGGAGCCCTCGTAGGCGGTGCGAGCCTTACGGCCGAGGACTTTTTCGGGATAATCGAGAATGCCTAAATTGGGAGTTAATTCAACAGGATAATGCTGATATTTATCATCATAGTTTTGCTTGCTGGCGTGGTGTTTTCATTCTTCCACGACTGGCATGTCTCGGATCGTTTCCCTGCGGAGGGGGATTTTTTCAGGATTGACGGCGAGGCGCTCCATTACAAGAAAATGGGCAGAAAATCCGATAAATTGCCCATCGTCTTTATCCATGGTGCCAGTTGTAATTTGCGCGATATGGAATTGGCCTTCGCTGACGCCCTGCAAGGGGAACGCGAGCTGGTTTTTGTCGACAGGCCAGGGCATGGCCATTCCGGCCGCTCCCCCCATGATAGCGAACTGGCCGAGCAAGCGCGAAAAATCGGCCTGCTGCTGGACCATCTTGGAATCAAACGGGTTATCATTTGCGGTCAATCCTATGGGGGCGGGGTGGCTCTGGCACTGGCATTGGCGCGCCCCGATCTTAATGGCGGGCTGTTCCTGCTGGCCCCGGTTGCCTATCCATGGCCCGGCGGCATTTCTCCCTTGCACCATCTATGCAGCACGCCTGTCCTTGGCCCGGTGCTGACCCGCGCCATTGTTACCCCCTTTGCGGTCTGGCGCGGTCGCAAAATCACGGATGATACTTTTCGCCCTGATACCCAACCCCCCGGCTATTACGAAGCGGTTGGCCTGCCATTATTGTTCCGGGCACGGGAGTTCCGTGCCAATTCCGCCGATCTCGTCGCCCTGCATGAAGAAATCACCCGTCAATCCCGCCATTATGAAGCGATAAAAGCCCCGGTTATGATTATGGCGGGGAGCCATGATGTGATTGTTCTGTCCACCATCCACAGCCGGGGCCTGCAAAAGGCGCTAGCTCAGGCACGGTTTGAAATGCTTGATAATATCGGCCATGTCCTGCACCACAGCGCCAATGGCGATATTTTACGAGGGTTACGAATGCTGGATGAGGAAATTGCCAAATAAGCCAAGCCAAACAGGCTTGGCATTTTCCCCTAAGCATCGTATAGGCAGGGCTTCAAAGCGCGGCTGCCCGAGGCTTGCGCGCGTCTTTTTACCCCTTATATGGGAATATCTGCTGTTTTCGCCGTTCGAGAGGCAAGCAGCGTCACGCGGAAAGTACCTGAAGTCATGATTGCTGTATTGCTGACCATTCACGTTATCATTGTTCTGGCTCTTGTGGGGGTCGTGCTGCTTCAGCGCTCCGAGGGTGGTGGCGCTCTTGGCATGGGTAGTGGCGGTGGTGGTGCTGGCGGCCTGATGACCGGACGCGGGGCGGCCAATGCTCTGACCCGTGCCACGACCATTCTGGCAGCGCTCTTCTTTGTCTCCTCCCTGTCTCTGGCTGTTGTCACCGACCGCTTGACCGAATCCGAGGCCGAGCGCGCTGAGCGCCTGACCGGACAGGAAAACCTGACCACCGACGAAATCGATACCGGCGATCTGCTCGATGTTTTTGATAATGCGATTGATAATAGTGAAACACCCCCGGCTGGTGATGAACTGGTTCTCGATCCGGAAGAAGCTCCGGCTGAGAACACCCAAGCCACACCAGAAGGTGAGGGCGATAATCCGCAATAACCTCCTTATCGGGCGATGTTTTAAGGGGCTTGCGTCAATATTTCATCGGCATTGTTGAAAAAGCCTCTTTGACCCTGACGTGAACAGTAATAGAAAAATCTCCCATGGCCCGGTATATTTTCATCACTGGCGGCGTGGTTTCTTCCCTTGGTAAAGGCATTGCGTCAGCTGCTCTTGGCGCGCTTTTGCAGGCGCGAGGATATCAGGTGCGTCTGCGTAAGCTCGACCCCTATCTCAATGTAGATCCGGGGACCATGTCGCCTTATCAGCATGGGGAGGTTTTTGTCACCGATGATGGTGCCGAAACCGATCTTGATCTTGGCCATTATGAGCGCTTCACCGGGGTTTCCGCCAGCAAAAGCGATAATGTCACCACCGGACAGGTCTATTCCAACATTATCGAAAAAGAACGCCGGGGCGATTACCTGGGTGCGACCGTGCAAGTCATTCCCCATGTCACCGATGAGATAAAGAAATTCATCCTGTCCGATGCCGGGGGCGCAGATTTTGTGTTGTGCGAAATAGGCGGCACGGTCGGCGATATTGAAGGCCTGCCTTTTTTTGAAGCCATCCGCCAGCTCGGTAATGAACTGCCCCGTGGCGATGCGATTTTCGTCCATCTTACTTTAATGCCGTATATTCCTTCGGCCGGGGAGATGAAAACCAAACCGACCCAGCATTCGGTAAAAGAATTACGCTCCATCGGTATCCAGCCGGATATATTGCTGGTGCGGGCAGACCGGCCTATTCCTGAATCCGAAAAACGGAAAATCGCGTTGTTTTGTAATGTCCGGCCCTCGGCGGTTATTGAAGCCATGGATTGCCGCACCATTTATGAAGTCCCGCTCGCTTATCATGGCGAAGGCTTTGACACCGAAGTGCTGGCCGCCTTTGGCATGGAAAATGCTCCCGCGCCACAGCTTGATCGCTGGCGCGATATTGTCCGGCGCATCACCGCCCCGGACGGGGAAGTGCGCATTGCCATTGTCGGCAAATATATCGTGTTGAAAGACGCCTATAAATCCCTGATGGAAGCTTTGGTTCATGGGGGAATTGCCAATAATGTCCGGGTGCAGATTGAATGGATTGATGCGGCGATCTTTGAACAGGAAGACGAAGCCCTGACACGCCTTGAAGGAGTCCACGGAATTCTGGTGCCCGGCGGTTTTGGCGAGCGCGGGGTCGAAGGCAAAATCCGCGCCGCGCAATTTGCCCGCGAGCGCGAAATCCCTTTTCTCGGCATCTGCTATGGCATGCAGATGGCGGTGATCGAGGCCGCAAGAAACCTGTTGCAGATCGACAATGCCACCACCAGCGAAGTCACCGATCAAGGCACCTCGATTGTCGGATTGATGCGCGAATGGGAAAAAGACGATACGAAAGTCATTCGCAAAGAGGGCGATGATCTCGGCGGCACTATGCGGCTTGGGGCCTATGAAGCAAGGCTGAAGCCCGGATCGCTGGTCCATGAGATTTATGGCACAGACACAATATGGGAGCGCCATCGCCATCGCTTCGAGGTCAATATCGCCTTTGCTGAAGCGTTGGAAAAACACGGGATCATTTTTTCCGGAACATCCCCCGACGGGGCCTTGCCGGAGATCATGGAAATTCCAGACCATCCATGGTTTATCGGCGTGCAATATCACCCGGAATTGAAATCAAGGCCATTTGATCCGCATCCATTATTTGCAGCCTTTGTTGAAGCGGCATTGAAGCGGTCAAGGTTGGTATAGGAAGGTTAGGGCCGTGACCTACGGCCCCGGCGCTCATGCGCCGCCCCCGCGGAGGGCTTTGCGCGCCAGCGCAAGATCAGCCCGCGAGCGAAAACAAGATCCGCATCCATTATTTGCAGCCTTTGTTGAAGCGGCATTGAAGCGGTCAAGGTTGGTTTAACCTCTAAATCGCGTCGCGCAAATTTACCGAGGCGGGCGGGCTGATATCAATATCCAGCTTTTCAATCGCAAACTGGCGAAAGGGGGCTTTTTGCGCCTCGCTTAAATGGTCATAGCTGGGTGCAACCGTAGCGCTCAGAATTTTCCGGTCTTGTTCGGACAGGCTTTGCCAATAGATACGACGTTGTTTGCGAATGGCATTGCGCTCTTCTGGTGAGGCATTGCGATAGGAATCACTGGTGGTCGCTGCAATATTCAGCCTTTGGCGTATGGATAGCTGATTGTCATAGAAATCTGCCGCCACCAGATCGACCATGGCCTTCTGTTCGTGCTCCAGCCCGTCCCACAGGACCTCAACCGCCTTGAAGGATACCGGGACAGAACGCCCATTATCGCTCGCCTGAACCGGACCAATAGTTAAACCAACACCAATAATAATCCCCAGGAGAAGGGGTTTACGCAACTTCATAACGCCTCCATACTTATGGGAAGCGTTGTAGCGAAGATAAATTTCCAGCCCTTGAAGCGGGATTGTTCAATTTGATGCAATTGAATTAACCATCACCCCGTTTTCGGTTAAGATTCGCGCGGGTGAAAAACAACCCTGAATGGCTGCAATCATAAGGCCGCAAATCCGCAAAATGGCCCTTGCCAAGGCGTCAGCTTTCGGCTATTTCGCGCCTTCACATGAATTTGAGCCCCCATTTGCGGGCTGGAGAAAAGACCATGGCAGTTCCAAAGCGAAAAACCACCCCTTCCAAGCGGGGCATGCGCCGCGCCCATGATGCCCTTGCTAATCCCTCCTATATCGAGGACAAAAAGTCAGGAAATCTGCGCCGTAATCACCATATTGACCTGAAATCCGGCATGTATAATGGCCGTCAGGTTTTAGAGCAAAAAGACGATTAGGCCTGAATCAAGCCTGCGATTTTGCGTAATTATCGCGTATTTTTGAACAATTTGAGGGCATCTGGCTGATCGTCAGATGCCTTTTGCAATTCTATCGCCCTTTTTTCGCCACTTCTTGGCGATAGGCCTTATAATCATCGGGGAGCGCGTTTACCATTGGCGCAAATTCTAGGTTAACCGGTCCGGGATCAGGGAGAAAAAAATGCCGATAAAATTACCCTCATTGAAAATATTGGTGCCTTTCGGGGTGGCGGTCCTGGCTCTCGGTGCCTGCACCACCTATCCGACCCTGCCGGACCGCTATGCCGCGGCCTATGATCAGTGCGACCAGAATGCCGGTATTTGCTACACTTCCTGCCAAAGCTATACGGTCGAGCAGGGAAGGCTGGAATGTCAAAGCGATTGCTCCGCAGCAGCCGATCAGTGTTTTGCCGATGTCAGCGCCTGGGCCGAGCGTGAATCACAATATCGCGCCCAGCAAAGCTTTGCCTTTTATGGACAATATGGTGCCTGGTATCCCTATCGCGGCTATTATTACGGCCCCCATAGACACCCCTATACCTATGCCCCTTGGCGCCAGCCCGGTTATTCCTCCGGCTATGGCTATGGCGGCGGTTATTATGGCAGTGGCGGGGGACACCCGACCCACCCTGTCCAGCCAGACCGGCCACGCACAGGCTATGTTGAGCCAAAACGCAGTGACCCAAAGCCTGATCGTGGTGTTGGCGGGCGTGATCGTCCAACCCTGCCGGAGAGCGAACTGGATCTGAACCCTCAGACCGGCGGCAATATCAAATCAACCACCCCTCGGCCACAACCACCGGTAACCCAGCCGCGGACGACACCAAAACCAACCCCAAGACCGCCGGTAACCCAACCACGGCCAACGCCAAAGCCGGTGCCACAAAGGCAGGTAAAACCAAAACCCCAACCTTCGCGCCCCCAAAGCCCGAAGTCTGACCGCAAATATCAGCAGGAAAAATAAAGCGCCGGAATTTGTAAATAAAACGCCGCCCGTAAACTACCGGCGGCGTTTTTTCTTAAAGCGATATCGCGCCAGTTTTTTTGGTTTTGATACCAATCAAAACCGGGCTCTAAGTCTTTGTTTTTGAGCACTTCTCATCCGAAAACCGGCCTCATCCTGAGCTTGTCGAAGGACCCGCTTTTCGCAGAAGCGCTTTAGGGTTTGTTGAGTATCAGGATTCACAAATTGGATGAACTGTGATTCAAGCTTCCTTTTATAGGAGGTTTTGATGAATGAGTCGCGCTTTGTGATCACTGATCGAATGTG
>Ga0256839_1004477_pt1 | contig 13624 bp, 20 predicted proteins | sample 354166metaG_FD_185968 | JGI IMG/M metagenome (GOLD analysis project Ga0256839, IMG submission 185968) | Hydrothermal vent microbial communities from Mid Atlantic Ridge, Atlantic Ocean - 354-166 | ecosystem: Environmental > Aquatic > Marine > Hydrothermal vents | place: Atlantic Ocean: Mid... | reverse complement strand
AGGCAGCTAAGGAGGCAATCAAGCCTCCAACAATTATCGCAACAGGAGTTAAATTTCCCACCATTGCCACAGAGATACCTAAAATAGTGAATATCCCACCTCCGACCATTCCACCTAATGCTATCGCGATAAGCTCTAAAAGGCCGAGGTTTTTTCCTCTTTTTCTGTGTAGTGATTTCATGTATTGGTGCTCCAACTTCTAAGCTTTATACCCACATCTTGATAAAGCATTAACTCTTTTTCATCATGAGTCAATTTAACCATACTTTTGAATATTAAGCCCTGTTTTTCTATTTTAAGGTCTCTATCCTGAATATTTCATAGTCCCTAAAAATATTAACAAAAAAATCAAAGACGTTTGAAAACTAAAAAAGTAGATGGGATTTCACAAAAATAGAGGGATTTTGTGCCATTTCACAAATTTCAGGCACAATGAAACACATACCCATTATTTGTCAACATGCCGGGTCAGCACTCATGAAGATTTATGCTGAACTTAGGCGTTTTGTGATGAGGAAGAACTCCTCTTGCCATGGGTAAGAACTTGAGAACATGAACTTGATTCTGCGTGTGTTTTTGACTATCACTGCTCCAATTTTAAGGAGTCTTAAGCGAATAGTCGTTGCTTGTGCTTTGGCAAATTTTGTGCCTGATAAAGCCGTTCTACGTATATGTTCTAACAAAACATAGCCAAGCGATGAAAGCATAAGTCTGAATTGATTGGCATTCCAACAACTGGCACTGGTTCTGTCTGCAAACAAGCCCAATTGTTGCTCTTTAATGCGATTTTCCATGTCGCCACGCGCACAGTATAGGTCTTCATATAGCTCTTGTGCCTCACCATCAAGATTGGTTACGATAAAACGTGGGTTTTCACCCAGTGGTAAATGCTCAACTTTGGCAATGACACGGCGTTTAAGTTTCCAACTTTTAGCACCGTAGACCAAATCCTTAAAACACCGTGTGGCTTGGTTGGTTTGCATGCATTGCTCTTTAACTTGTTGCATTTCCTGTTTGATTTGTTCTTTTAGAATTTTGTTTTTTGACAAACCAACAACATAATTAACATCATTGCTATCACACCAATCAAGCATCTTATGACGGCAAAACCCTCCATCACCACGAAATATGATACGCACATCAGGCCATGTTTTGCGTAATGTTTTTACTAAAAGCGACAAAATTGCCCACGAATGCTTAGCTCCATCTATATTGCTTGGGCGAAGATAATTGACTAAAAGTTGGTCATTGCAAAAAACATAAAGTGGCAGAAAACAATAATGGTCATAATAGCCATGGAAAAACTTTTTTTCTTGATTACCATAGACCGCATCGTCTGTGGCATCAAAATCTAGAATTAATTCTTTAGGTGGCGTTTTAAATGATTGAATAAATAGTTGAACCAACACTTGATGCATAGCAAATATTTCAGCTGCGTTTATGCGGTTTTCGAATCGACACAAGGTTGAATCTGATGCCAGAGGTTTTTCTTCCCCAACGGCTGTTTGTAAGGCTGAATCATGTCTTAAGAGTTGATGGTCGTTAAGGTCTTCATAGCCTGAAGCAATAGAATAAATCCGTTGTTTAAGCATACTTAATTGCTCGTGTTTGGTAAAATTTTTGTTTCGAGGGTCGTTGATAACATTGTTTATAGCATTGCTTAACCCAAGTTGCTTATCTGCCATTTGCAACAATAAAACTCCTGCATCACTGGTGATATCACCTCCTGAAAACTGTCCTTGGACAATCTTACGATTTAATGCTTGAAATTCAATGGATTTTTGGTTACGATTTGTCATGGCAGTCTTTTTTGTTTATTCTTTTGTAAGTAATTGAATTATAACATATTTATAAGGCTGCCACCTCAAATTCCTTTAATCTTGTGAAATATTCAGGCTAGATACTTAATTCCGTTCTGCTCTAGCACATCAATGACCTTGTTCACTGGTTTATAACCAGTGAACTGCTGTAGGTCTTTAAATTGTACTAGATTGTTGTTCATAAAACAGTTACCCCCTCTAAATTTGTATTAATACAAAACCAATTATGGCTGTCAATTGGGTCGCGGACTTTAAAAACTAGATTGTTTTCGTGTAGCCAGTTTGTTGCGTTTTTTACAGCTGGCTTGTTTGCTAGTGATTTACCGCCTATCTCAATAAATTCATTATTTGTTATTTTTCGGCTTTTTTTACCTAAAAAATGGGTTTTATTCCAGATTATTAGGTAGGCTTTAATTTGCGCGTTTGTCATTTGCGATAGTTTGTTTTCTATTACTTTGTTTAGTGTTTCTTTGGTTCATATTCTTGCCTTTGTAACAATGCTACTTTTTAATTTTGCTACTAGGTTAGCTGTTTCTTTTACTTCATTAGGTAACTCTTTATATTGCATCTGATTTCTAAACATGTTTTCAACCATTGGGATACACTCTAGATTGGATAATTTTAAATTTAATTTATCGCCATCTTTGAAAGTTATTATATGCTTTTCTGGAATCTCTCCATTAGCCTGCTTCCAGAGATACCGATGTTTTAGAACATACCTTCTTTCATAACCAGTATGTGGATTTTTCTCTTTAATACTGATTAGTGTATAACCTTCCTTATTTACCATTTCATGCCCCTCAAACTTCTTATTGTGTGGTTTATTCCCTTTTATAAATCGAGTTAAATGAGATCTACCGCCTGCATCAAACTTTTTGCCTTTGTTGAAAGGAATTGAACCTTTTTTAAAGAACCCAGTTCTTCCAGTTTTTAAGCCCATTCTTGTACATTTACCCTTGATATTGTCCTTTGATAAATTGCGTTTAAATTTAGTGTTAAATAGTTTGGTTAGCTCTATTCTAGAAAGTGTTTGATTTTTGGTTAAAAAATCTAACTCTTTTTTAGAATATTTGATGTTTTTTCTCTTCATGGCAGTTTTCTTAATATCTCTCTTTTTTGTAGCATCTCTGGTTTAGCATGTATCTTGCCATCGTCATAAACTTGTTGTGCTTTAAGTGATAAAGATCCACTAGCAACGAGCGTGGATGCTAGTGCTGCAATGCTCTTACCTCGTATCGCTTCTGCTTTTATCTGTTTTTCGGTTAATTCCTCATCATTTAGCCGCTCGATTGCTGCAAATAAATGGTTATTTAAATCTTCTATTTTATTTTTCATCTTACTACTGCCTCTCAAATCTTTCCGCGCATTCAACGCAAAGTCCGTTACCATATACCTCTCTCCTTGCTTGTGGTATTTCTGCATCGCATTCATGACAATACGGTGCACCAATGCCTGTGGGAGGTTTTTCCACTTTAGATAGTCCGCTTTTTATTAGCGCATTTTGTTGTTTTTCTGCTTGTTCGTTCTGCGTTAGTTTACTCATTTTTTAAGTTTCCTCTTGAGTGCTTTTAAAAGCTCGTTTTGGTTAAATGATTTCGAGTTCAATGCCTCAACTACTTGTTCATCTGCTGAATCTTCGCAGATGATGTGGTGGATGAATACTGGCTTTTCTTGCCCTTGGCGGTGTAGTCTCGCATTGAACTGCTGATAGAGTTCTAAAGACCAGGTTAAACCGAACCACACCGCTATATGCCCTCCTTTTTGCAAGTTAAGCCCGTGCCCGGCTGACGCTGGGTGAACCAGTAGAACAGGAACTTCTTTATTGTTCCAGGAGCTTATTGGGTCCTTTAATCTCTCTATTGGTACCGCTTGCTTGAACTTTTTTAAAATCCTTTCTTTTTCATGCTTAAAATTATAAGCAACTAGAATTGGTTCTCCTGCAGCTTCCTCAATTATTTCTGCCAGTGCTTCTAACTTTTCGTTGTGATACGCCTCATAATCTTTTTCATCATTAATGTATATGGCACCTGATGTCAATTGCAGAAGTTTTCCGACCAATACAGCTGAATTGGCGGCGGTTATGGCTTCCTCATTTTCCATGAAGAATAAAAAGTCTTTTTCTAGTTCAGAATATACTTTTCTTGCCTTTTGTGGCATTTGAACTTTAATCATGTTGTTTATTTTTGAGGGCATATCAAGATAATCCTTAGCGGACAGTGTTGTGCAAATGTCGTCTAGCTTTTTGTAAATCTTTTCACTTGATCCTTTTCTTGGGGTAAAGGAGTATCCCATATAATCTGACACAAAATAATTAGATTTATAAGACCCCATTGTTCTGCCCAATCTATCGCCCTGGTCTAGTAGGTACATCTGTGGCCATAAGTCCAACAGCCCATTTGGTGCTGGTGTTCCTGTTAGCTCGATGATACGAAAAGGGATGCGACAAACTGACCGAAGTTTTCTGAATCTTTTAGAGGATAATGCTTTGAAGGAGCTGGACTCATCTATGACCACTGTGTCATACGGGAATTTCTTTTTGAAATGCTCTACTAGCCAAACAACTTGTTCACGGTTGATGATATGGATATCCGAATCATCCTTTAATAGTTCTAACCTCTTGGCAGGATTTCCTTTTATGACTGTGAATGATAGGTCTATATGACTCCATGCTTTTATTTCATCTGGCCATGTATGGTGTGCTACTCTTAATGGTGCGATGATTAATACTTTCTTTGTTTCAAGGTAGTACTTTAAATCATTTAACGCCGTGAGTGTTGTGATAGTTTTACCTAGTCCCATGTCCATCCATAAAGCACACTTCGGGGTGCGCTTTATGTATTCGATGGCATTTAGTTGGTATTGGTGTAGTAAGTTTCTATTCAACACTAGAAAACCCCATTACATCCATAAACACTTCTAGATCAACCATGGCTTTTTTCACTTTTAAATATTTTTGTGAGAAACTTTTCATGTCGATTAGTAAAGTGTCGTTTGTTACTTCATTTATCTTGTTGTTCTTGATTAGAATAGATTTTCCTGAGAACAAGTCGATTACGTTTCCTTGTTGCATTTGACCAATAGTAGTTTGTTCTGTTTGCTCGATTAATTCCTTTATCGGTTTTATTCCTAGAAAATGACAAGCAGCTACATAGTCAGTCCTAAGTATATGTTTATAAGAACTTGCCCGAAAATGTTTTTTTAATCTACTAAAATAGGCCCGGTATGCAAACTCACCCTTATTTTTACAAAATGACATTACTGTTTGGTAAATATGTCCACGTTGATCTATTGTTAGTTTCGGTGGCTCCTCTTTTGGTTTCTCGTATTTACCTGTTTTTCTGATTGAGGGTAAAACTTCATTAAACACCCAGTCTTGGAACTTAATCGCTGATTTTAGCTTAGAACCGAAGATTAATCGGTATAGATCGGGTTCTTTTATAACTGTTAACTCTTGTGCCCCGCCATTGGTTTGAACGCCGCCCTGTTTCAGGGCACCCTTGCAAAACCTAGTAATTGCGTTGCGTGGTTTCTCATATCCTAAAGCGGTAGCCACGTCATGTGCTACAAATAAAGGGTTATTAGGGTCATCGTTAATGACACGGACTTGATTTGAATTGAAATCGAAATTTAATTGATTAGACATGGTTGTCTCCTTTGGTAGTAGTTAAATAACTGCCACTCGGAGCGACCAAGCAAAGGGTGGCAGATGCACAAGGGTTGGTCGACTGCTCCAAAGGTAACAGCACACCCGAAGGTGTCCCTAGCACATCTACCATAAAGGCAAATGCAAGACATAAAAAAACCGCGTTTAATAAAGCGGTCATATTATGACCTTTGGAGTTTGAGCGACCAAGCCCAGTAACTGATTTTGCAGTTACATCGCCCATATTACTCGATTGTTTTTTATTTGTCAAATTTATGTTTTGTGTGTTATTATTGCTCATGGTTCATTCGCTCCATAGTGTATGTAATCAAATCTAGGGCTTCTTTCACTTTCGATGGCTGGGAAGCCCTATCTTTTAAGGAGATGTCTTTTAGTGCTTCTACGATAAGCTCGTTTAAACTTATGCCTTTAGATACTGCTAATCTTTTAGCCTTTTCGCAAATATCGTTAGGTATTCTTACCTGCGTCCGCGTAACATCTTGTTTCATGGTTGACCTCCTTCTAGTTTTACACTAAAATTAGTGACAACATCACCAATATTACATGACACTAAATTTAGTGTCAAGAGATTTTTAACATGGCGAAACAAGATAATTACAAAAGAACCCAAGTAAGAGTACCCGAAAACCTTTACCGAGAGGCTAAGGAGCATGCAAAAGAAAGTAACATGTCTTTTAATGAATACCTTGGAACAGCTATCGTTGATAAACTTCACGATAAATGGTTCCGCTCTGAAACGGTAGAAAACAGAACGGACCTGATAGACTCTATTAATAAAAGAATTGACAAATTCTCGGTGAGTGACCTTGAGTTGGTACTTAATATTTGTGCTAGAATGGGACACTAGTTTCATTCGTCACCTACCCGGTACAAGCACCTAGTCTTATAGTCCGACAATTCTTGTTTTGCTTGCCTCAGCTCACTTTCTAACTTAATTGATGTGGTGATAAACAAGCCAATTAGTATTGCCAATATAATCGTGATTAATGCAGTTTCTACTTGCCTTAGTGTACACATACATCTTGATCCATTTTGCAAAATAGTTTATGACCTTGTTCTACACTATCTACGACCGCCACTCTTATGCCAGATAGGTGTAGTTTTCTAAGGTTGAATGTTTGTTGAACCGTTGGTATTTGTCTTTCTTGTTTAAACTCAACTGCCAACGTGATGCCATCTCTAAAAAATAATCTGTCTGGCACACCACGATTGCCAGGTGATGCCCACTTATAACAAAGCCATCCCCTGTTTTCTGCAAACTTACAAACCTTAGATTCTATTTGTGATTCTCGCATTATTTTCTATACCTCATTGTTTCAAAACCATCTGCATCTATGGGACAACCTTTTGCCCATGCTGGCTTGTCTATCATTATTCTAATAAATTCATCAACTGATCTATCTTTGCTTGCCTCAGCTATTACTTCATCATGTACCGTTAATACAATCTCAAAGCCAGCATCTTCTAAGTTCAGCATGGCATGAGCCATTAAGTCCCTAGCAACGCCTTGGGTGATGTTTTCCACAATTTTTCCGCCATATGTGAATTGCCTATTGAACTGGCGTGTTTGAGAGTCATTGCCTAAAAAGCACACGGCTGGTTTGTTGAAATTGCTTTTGCGTATCTCAGGTTTAAAATATGACAATAATCGTCCTGAGGGGAGCCGACAATAAAGAAATTGTCCCTCAACTTTGAATTGAATTTTACCAACGCGGACTACATCGCCTGGATTATCAACCGCTAATAGTGCTGCACGTTCTACGTTATGCCAGTATTTAACTATCTTATAGTTTGCTGTTCTCCATTCGTTTTTGATGTGCTCCGCTCTTTGTTCGTCAATGTCAACTCCATAGTTGGCTGCCATTCCAGCAAATGCTTTCGCCCCTCCTTGGTATCCAAGTGCTAGTGTGGCGACCTTGCCTATGAACCTTTGCTCTTTATTGACATTATCCGTGCCACATTTATAAATCTTGTTGGCTGTATGCTTGTAAACATCCTGCCCGGACTCGAAAACTTTAAGAATATCGTCTTGTCCTGCCAGCCATGGCAATACCCTTGCTTCAATGCTTGAATAGTCGGCAACAATTAACTTTTTATCCTTTGGAGCGATTATCATTCCACGGATGCATGAAGATAATACCTCCATGGTATCTTCATAGAGAATACCAACTGACCCATTATTGATAGCAGTTATAGCTGTTTCTGTGTCTTTGATACTACCTCTTGGCAAGTTTTGCGGCTGGAACAGATTTCCACCCCAACGACCAGTTGATGCCGCGTGGTATCGAAGTAGCCCACGTGCTCGATTATCCGTATCAATAATATTCAGTAGTGCCTCATACTTCTTAACTGACGTTTTACCAAGTGATAGCCTTATCTCTATAAGTTCCTTGGCTATTGATGGCAACCTTGGGTCTTTTAGAACTTCAGTTAAATATCCCTTAGTGTATTCTTTTAGGATGTATCCAAAATTTTCGATATATCTCATTACTTTTAGGCGTTCTGATACCTTTGTTAGTACACCACTTGTTAATTTGAAAACTTTATCATTTAACTCGTTGATTGTTTCATCCATGAGCTTTACTGCATTTAATGTAGTGCCTCTGTCAATGAGTACGCCTCTTGTATTTATTTTTTGATCCAGTAACCAAACTTTACGCTCAGTATCATTAAGCTCTAATATTCTTTTACTGACTTCACGCTCTGCCACCACATCTTGCTTACAATAATCATAAAGTTCTTCTAATAATTCAGGGTCGCGTATTCGCTCACCCTTGTATGGCTTGCATAATCTATTTATTAAGTACTTGCCACGCTTATCTTTTTGTTTGTCATCTGGCAAACCTAACGCAGTACAGCATCCTAGTAATGTTCGTGGTAAACATTGTGCTGTTGTAAGTGCAGACGTGTCGTGCCATTGGTTTATCTTTGTCTCTGGCCAACCTAAAACATTCTTCCAAATACTCATCTCAAAAAACGAGTTAAAAGCATGGAGTTCGTACGCTCTCAACTCGTTCATGAAATCAGGCAATTTATCGCCAGGTACCCAAAGTGAGACGGGGCAGTCTTCACAGGTATATGCAGCACATATCACCTCAGTAGATGGGTGGCGTGAGTATGCCCACGCCCCCACCTTGCGAATGTCCGCTTCTGAGTATGTCTCAAAATCTATATGGACTTTGTTTTTCACACTATAAAAATGATGGTTGTGTGGCTGAATTGCCAGTTTGAGGAATGCTAGACGGTTCAATTGCCTCAAACTCGTCTTCTGCACGAACATCACTACCAAGCGGCTCGCCTTTACGAACGAATTGAACATTTCCCAAGCCGAAAGACACACCTTTGTTGCCCTTGGCATCATACGCATAAGGTTTAACCGAAACTCGGCAGTAATCGCCAGAGACGAACTCTGACGCATCGATTATTGGCTCTACGTTCTGATCAACAACGCCTGGCTTTGTTTTGCTCTTAACGTTCATAAAATAATGACCCGCATAAGGTTCTGCGCCAAGAGGTGTACCTTCTGGTAAACCACCATCGCCCTCAATGTCGCCGTCGCGTAATGGGTTGCGCCATCTCGCTGGTATTTTGTTGCCAAACTTCTCAGAAAGTGCTTGTTTAATGCCCTCTTGAAGTTTTTGGATTGTCTGATTATCTGATTTAGGTATCAGAATCATCATTGAGTATTCTTCGTTGCCTGACATCTCGTTCAGCCTTGGCTGGAATACTGATAGGTACGATGCGCGTACCACGCCTGTTAAAAATCTAGCTGTCATTTTATTGCTCCTGTATTTTAGAAAATTCTTCTTTTGCATTAATATTAACGATAGCCTCTCGCTTATCGCTCTCTTTTACCACCGTGGGTTTACCTGGTGGCTTGAAGACGAGTTGATTTACCTCGTCTAAAACTTTTCGACTGTGTTTAAACTTCGTCTTAATTACTTTTTCTGCTTGGGTTGGTGATATGATTTTCTTGGAATATATGTCATCGATTTTCAGGCTACTTTTTGATTTAAGTAGTGCTTCTGCCTGTTCAACATCCACCCATTTGCGGATTGACCTGCCATGGACAACTTTAAGACCTGGTATATCATTACCCTCAATAAGTTGGTTTTTTATTTCTTCCTCAACCGCTTTTGCCCATGTGGATATTAGTTTAAGCTTTGGGTGAATCTCTGCTAACTCCTGGTTAGTTAAGATTGACGGGTCAAAATAATCTTTCTTGTCGGTTCCCTGTGAGAACTCTAGCTTGGCTGTTTCAAGATTTTGCTTTGCTAATGCCTTACATGACCCTTTTGCTTTGCAGAATTGGCATTGTTTAATCCCTGGGTTGAATGTTTCACCTTTTATGCATTCTTCTGCTGCTTTTTTAACCTCCTCATTGCCCCAAGCTATGAGTTCTGACAGTTTTAGAACTTCATTAGATATATTGTCTATCCTAGGTTGATATACATGTGTGGTAACTGTCCAGAAACTATCATTAAAATCCTTTGGATAAAGCAAACCTAGAAAAACAAGGTATTCAACAGCACCGAGGGCGTACAATCTTAATTGCTCGTTCCGCTTGGCTGATACTTTGATGCCTTTACCATATTTCAAATCGATCACATGTATTTCAGAATTTTTTGAATTGATGATTAAACAATCTACATGCCCAAAGCTATCTGGTATGTATTTTGTTAAATCAACCTTCACTTCGACAAAAGTATCGCCTTGCAACTCATCAATATATGATAAGTAGTCTTGAACATGCGCACACATCTCGGCATCAACTCGAATAATGAAACCTCCTTCGCCCTTTGTATTATCCGCGTCCTCGTAAATATCATCATCCTGAACCCAATAACCTTGATAGTCCATTGGGTTAGATTTACTGGCATAGCAATGCTCTGCTAAGAAATGTGCTGCACTGCCTTCTGCTGCAAACTCGCTTGATGTGTCCTCAAATTTAGCACAAAGCGATACCGAACCAGGACAACGCATCCATCGATGCGCGGCTGATGGTGAGAGTTTTGCGTGGGTGCTCATGACAACAACTCCTCACACCTAGCGATTACAGCTAGATAGTCTTTCTCTTTTATTTTTGGTAGTATGTCAGCACCAAATTCCTTAATAATTCCGTGTCCAGTCTCCTGGTCAGTTGCTTTGATTACTGACATTACCGCATTGCGAACATCATCTATTGTTACTTTCGATTCTATCTTAGCTTCTGTCTTAGCTTCTGTCTTTGTGACCGCCTCTTTAGCAGCTCTAGGTATATCTTTTTGCATAAATGCTATTAGGTTGTTAATTGCTTGCGTGTTCGCGTTAATCGCTTGTTCTAAACTCATGATTTTGACTCCTGTTTTTTAAATTATGAAAATCTCTTAACACCACCATTATTGGCGATGTCAGAAAGTCCGATTGGACTTAAGTTGAATTTGTGTGATACTTCTCGAAGTTTGGATAAAGGAAGTTGTGACGCAAAAGATTTGCTGCATTTGTCTATCATCCTCGCTCTCGCCTGGTGCCTATTGGCCATTGGTATGACTACATACCTATCGACTAGCCGATTGCTGCCGACATAGTGATCACGGTTGAATGTGAAGAACCATCCTTTGGGTTCTTTGTCTGGCTGTGCGGGTACTTCGTATCCATCCGACCCATCTGTCTGTACTAATGTTAATTCGTTCATATCGGTTCCTCGTGTTTTCGTTTTATCCACTTAGTTAAACTAAGTTTTTGCAATATTACTTAGTTTAACTAAGTTTGTCAAGTAATAAATGTTAGTTAACTAACATCTCTGTTTTTTCCTGTATCGAAATATGAAATTTCCTACAAACATTTAGGAATTTTACCAATAGCCAAAATTTGTCATTTATCTAAAATGGAAGGCACTTAATAACAAGGAATAAAAAATGACAAAAGTCGAAGAAATAAGAAAAAGAAGATTGGCATTTAATGCTCAAAAAGGCTCGGAGATATACGAGAGGATTAAAGAAATTAGAAAAGAGTTGGCAATTGTTGAGCAAACTTACCCAAACAGCGCCATCCATGAAGGTATCCTGCTTTTATTACTGGAAACCAAAGAAAAGCTAAAAAATATACAGTCTAATCGATTTATTTTGACGGATTGAACTATATGTGTTATTTTTTAAATTCTACTAAATAAAGGAGTCGCACCTGTGAAACTTACTATTCTACTGATACTAATATCGAATTTCGCTTTTTCTCAAAACTGTCCTGATATTGCAAATGATATTGAAAGACTTGCCTGCTTTGATGCTAAATACCCAAAAGCGTTAAACAAAATAGATCCTGATATTATGTCTGGGGTCGATGTTCCAGAGTTAAAAGATGAAAATGATGAAGAGTCTGGAAACTGGATTATAAAAAATTACAAAGATGATATGACTGGAGAAGAAGATTGGCAGGCTATACTAACTCAATCAAATAGAGAAGATATTAAAGGGAAAGGGCTTATAAACTCATTAATCCTTTCTTGCTATAATCATAAAGAGCCAAGTATTTCTATTTTGTGGCAGAATTATTTAGGGCTAATGGGAGAATATAAAGATATACTGCTGAAAATTGATGATGGTGAAGCTTATAATGAATCTTGGAGGGTAACAACTAAATACAGTACTTCTAGATACTTCTCTAAAAAGAAAAATATATCCTTCTTAGAGAAGTTGGGTAAAAGTAATTTTCTGACGGCAAGGACATCACCATACAGTCATTTGCCAGTAACCGCAAAATTTGAACTTGATGGTATCGTTCCAGTTATAAATAAAATAAAAAATGAGTGCCCGGGAAAAATTAAATACTGGAAATAATTTATTAAAGAATAAAAGTTTTAACATCTCCACCCACGGGGCTATTTACACCATGCCTTAAATACATAACGCTCGAGGTATCTTTCACAAACCTTTCAGCTCGCTGGCAAACATCCTCAAAAGGCATGTCTTTAATCGTTTCGATAAACTCAAGATATTTATTTTCTGCATCTTGTAGCATTTTGTCTTTTTCTTTTTGCCTTGCTAGTATTTCAGATGTTGGTTCGTATGATATGCTTTTAAGGTTATCTTTCATACTTTGAGGCATATCATTATAGACTCCTTTCAATTCAGGTGTATGGAAAAAGGCTTTAATTTTTTCTTCTTCAATCTCTTTATTAACCGCCAACAAGTCTCTTTGACTGTATCCAGTAACCTGTCTTGCTGCGTCGTTTGATAGTGCTAATAGTAAAACCTTAGTGGTTTTTTCTGGCTCTTGGTAATCAAGGTTGTAATTCCATGTTCTTACCCATCCTGGAATAACACCATCAATAATCCAGTTTTCTGTTTTGTTTCTTGTTACGTGCACTAGATTGACGCATTTATTGCTTATGTACTCTTGCGCGTAATGACAAAAAGCAATTTTAAAATATTTAGTTGTTAATTCCCGTAAATCGTTATCCATCAATTTAATTATCGGGTATGAATCAATGACCTTTTTAGCATATTCAAAAACTATTGTTCTTGCCTCTTGCGTATGTTGTACTGGCAACGATACGCGCTTATCTGGTCTGTGATAATGGTGCCTCTCTAAGTCTTGCATGGTTTTTTTAATCGAATCATAGGTGGCCTTTATTTGCTTTTCTTGTTGGGGTAGATCAAGGTAAAAAGAGTTAATCTCTTTATAAATACGGGTATAACACAAGTCAAAAATTTCCTTAAATTCATTGGCCAACCTTTTAACCCTGTTCTTTGGTGGTTCACCACCTAGACTTTTGTCAATATTATCGAGAAGAAATGTTTTGAAAATGTTAATATCAAAATGCGTATTGGTCTGATAGTATGCATCGAGTATGTCGTGTACTTTTACAAAATTAATATAAATTCCACCGTAAATTACAATGGCTTCCTCTTTGCTTTTTGAATATACCTTGCTGGCAGTATCTTCTGGTGGCTTTACCCCGTCGAACGACACACGACTGTCTATGGCGATGACTTTGCCTTGTTTATGCTCTATAATTACTCCGAAGGTCAAATTTGTTCTTATTATTATTATTTTCTAAGGTAATTCAATCTTTACATCAATCACTTTCCCTAACACTCTAAAATCAGAAAAAATCTTTTTGTAATCTTTGTTTAGTGGGTTAAGGTATGGTGTTGCACCA
>Ga0256839_1004476_pt1 | contig 13630 bp, 22 predicted proteins | sample 354166metaG_FD_185968 | JGI IMG/M metagenome (GOLD analysis project Ga0256839, IMG submission 185968) | Hydrothermal vent microbial communities from Mid Atlantic Ridge, Atlantic Ocean - 354-166 | ecosystem: Environmental > Aquatic > Marine > Hydrothermal vents | place: Atlantic Ocean: Mid... | reverse complement strand
GAACAAACTGGCAACGTCACCGTCCGACGCTGCGTGTGATCATTGAACAGCTGGGTGACGAACTGACAAAACGGGAGGCCGCCAGTCGTGCAGTCTAAACGCCTCCCCCGTTGTAATGTCTGCCACAGTCGCTTGAACTGGGACGGGCTCGTGCAGGATGAAGCGCAGCAGGACCTTGACGGTCTGCTGCTTGACCTTGACCGTGAGCTTCGCCGCGCCTTGGTACTTTATCTCTCTCTGTTTCGCCCTCGTACCCGTGATCTGGACAGCGACCGCGCCTACAGATTGGCTAAAGATGTTATTGCGTTGCACAGCGATCAAGCGATTTTAAAAGCGGCGTTAAATGAAACCACCGATGCGCTGCGAGCAAAACAGTCAATCGATCCAGCATGGAAACCATTGGGCACAAGCGGCAGCAAAAGCGCCTGGCATAATTACCTAAAGCGCGTCATTGAATCCGTCGCCGCTCGCGGCGTTTCAGCGCCAACGCCTGTCGCTACGCTATCAGTTACGCCAGCAGCTAGCGCACCCAAATCAAAAACGGCACAAACCATCGACATGCTCAACGCATTGCCTACGCCCGACGGTATTCCCGAATGGTTCACCCGCACCATATGCGGCGCGTTGGCTGAATGCATGACCATGGGGCTTGAGTCCGTCCCCCCTGCTGACACGATGAGCGCTGTAGCAGAGCGCTGGGTAAACGACTTATGGCCACGCCGCCAGTGGCAAGAGAAAAGCCGCTTCATGGGGCGTCGAATCCTGCACCGCGCCATTATCGATGTAGCGGGTCATCACAAGCGCTGGCCACAGCACGCTGCCGTGATAAAGCTTATTCCAACGGTATAACAGTCATGAGTAATATCGAAGATATCCCCTATGAGCATTACCCCGATTCAGTTGTTGATCTTATAAATATTTTCGGGCTACCGGCAACGATGCGATTCATTGATGAGTTCGGTGGCCTGACGCAGCTCTACGTTCCAAAGAAAATAACGCCAGATCACCCCATATCGAAAGCCGTCGGTCATGACGCGGCAGTAAAGCTGTCAGAGCAGTACGGTGGTGACTCGGTCAGGAACATACCGCTATGCAAAGATGGATTAAGGCGTCTGCGAGATATCGAAATATGCCGCCGTCGTAACGGCGGGGCATTACCAAAAAACCTGGCTCGAGACTACGGCATGACAGAACGCGCAATATGGCTGGTGCTGGCGCGCACTAATGACGCCGGCAATAAAAATCAATTAGACATTTTCAACTAAAGGGAGGGACAACAAAAAACCAACACACCCATTCACCCAATAACGGAGGCTATATGTTTAGTCTGATTTTAATTTTCATCGGCGCAGTCATTGGCTGGATTGCCAGAGATAAAAAACAGATGATCTCTGAAAAGTTTGACCGCCTTTTTTCCTGGTTAGATAAATAACCAAACGCAAATCTAAAGGACAAAAAATGAAACAAATTTATATCTCAATTATCGCAATTTCATTACTGCTGCTAAGTGGTTGCGGTGGTGACGTCGTCCCCATGGAGATCATCGACCAAAACCAGATTATATCCCAGCAAAACGCTGAAATGAATGCGCGGGCATTTAAGAATGGTCGTTATCCTGACGCGGTCAGAATCACCATAGACTCTGACAGCACCATTGGCCCGGACTGTCGCTACGGCGACGGTTGGGCAAGTGGAAAGCTCTATTTCAAAAAGTCTCAGACGATCTCTATCATCTGTCAAACGACTGGTCGGGGGAAAGGGTTCAGCGGTTGCCTGACGAAAAAAGATTTCGTCAACAAGCCTTATGGAAAGCAGGATGGCGATTGTGATGAAACCATTACCGCGTTAAAGAAATTCAAATAGCCCCACCCATAAAGAAGCCGCCCAACTGTTGGGCGGCTTCTTCTTGATTTGCACCGCACTATTTGCCGTGCGATGATTGATAAAAGCGCCACCACCTGCTACTGAATCAGTTCAGTTTACACCGTAATTGTCGCCAGCCGTTACGCTGGCGCCATGTCCAGATATCGCCACCCATCACAGATCGATGAAATCATTATCCACTGCTCAGCCACGCCGAACGGCCGCTGGCAGACGGTTGATGATATTGACCAATGGCACGGTGAACGCACCCCCCCGTTTCAACGTTCACCGGGTCTGATGCGTTATCAGGCTCCTCGCCTGAAGCACATTGGTTATCACCTTGTGATCTACACCACCGGCGCAGTCGTCTCCGCACGTGGACTTAACGAGACGGGAGCGCATGCCATAGGTCACAACCGTCGCGCTATTGGTATCTGTTTGATCGGCGATGATCAGTTCACAACCGAGCAGTGGCTCTCTCTGAAGTTTAATGTTGCCGGCCTCAAGTCTCGTTTTCCTCAATCACAAATCATCGGCCACAACGAAATCAATCAATATAAATCCTGCCCAGGGTTTGATGTTCAGCAGTGGTTGGCCGGTGACATGAAACCATTACACAACCACATTCTGGAGAGCGCTGATGAGTAATCCCGTGATCGATTTTATATCTGGCCTGGTGTCGCCGGTCACAAAAATGGTTGATGAACTCCACACATCTGAAGAAGAGCGACTCAAAATAAAGAGCGCCATGTTTCAGGTTCAGTCTGAACTGACAGTCAAAGTCATCGACTATGAAACAAAGCTAATGTCCGCTCAGGCTAGCGTTATCACCGCCGAGGCCCAGGGGCAGAGTTGGCTGCAGCGGAACTGGCGGCCGATCACAATGATTACATTCCTTGTGCTAGTGGTCTGTGACAGTTTTGGTTTGCTTGAAAATCGTCTTGCCGCTGAGGCATGGACGTTACTGCAAATAGGACTCGGCGGTTACGTTGTCGGGCGCAGTGCAGAGAAGATTGCCCCCACCATTACAAAAATAATGAGAAAAGATTGATGGACTACGATGCCGGCCGATTTTGGTTTGATGTTGCCCAATTGATATTGACAAGTCTTATAGGGGTTTATGTCTATTTCAGTAATCGACATAGAGTGACCAACTCGCGGATAGGCGCGCTTGAAAAAGATGTCGATACCAGGCTCGACGATCACGCAAACAGAATTACAAAGATGGAGGCGACCATCGATAAAGCGCCAACCCATGACGATCTGAGCAAGCTTTACGAACGCCTGAACAGTATTAGCGGAAAACTTGAGAGCGTGAACGGGCAGGTCGGCGGTATCACTAGAAATGTTGATCTTATCTCGCAGCACCTGTTGAACGGGGGGAAATAAATAATGAGCTTTGGTGAACTGGTCAATGCGGATATGCGACTCGCTATTTTGCAGATACTCGAGAGCGATGCAGGCTACTCTCATAATGAGAATGTAATACGCTCGGCATTGCATCGCCTTGGCCACAGCATTAGCAGCGACAGCCTTCACTCACAACTTGGCTGGCTGAGTGAAATGGGGCTAGTGACGATCAATGACGATTCAGGCGTTACCGTAGCCACGCTCACTACTCGTGGCCAGGATGCTGCGCTAGGTCATGCCAGCGTCTTTGGCGTCGCCCGGCCAATGCCAGGGGCTAGGTAATGGGGCGCGCCTCCTCTATTGAAAAATTACCCGCTGACATTCTCGATCAGCTTCAAGCACTGCTGCGTGACCCGCGTGTCACGCAGATGGATGCGACGCGACGCATTAACGCTGTACTGAGTGAAATCGGTGAAGAGGTCGTGTCGTCATCGGCGGTCAATCGCTACGCGATAAAAATGGAAGAGGTGGGCTCACGATTGCGCCAATCGCGCGAGATGGCCGAGATGTGGATCGCAAAGTTGGGCGCGCAGCCGTCGGGTCAAGTTGGTCACTTGATTAACGAAATTCTTCGCACCTTGAGTTTTGATCTATCAATGAAGTTGGGTGACGGCGAACTCACCGAGGAGAACATGCCAGCCATCGTTGAGATGATGAAAAACCTGTCTTTAACGGTTATGCGACTGGAAAAGGCATCCAGCGAAAACGTGAAACGCGAGCAGCAGATTCGCGAGCAGGCCAGACGCGAGGCAGCTGAAGCAGCTGAAAAAATCGTTCAGCAGAGCGGTCTCTCTGACGAAGCTGGGCTGGAAATTCGCCGCGCGATTCTCGGGGTCAAATCGTGACCACAAGCATATTGCAAAGCACGATCCCAAATACCGCATCATCGGTTGATGTGCCGGATGCTGTTTTACTACCGTATCAACAGGCATGGATCGAAGACAAAGCGCCGCTGAAGGTGATGGAAAAGTCTCGGCGGATCGGCATCACCTGGGCCGAGTCGGCTGACAATGTATTAACCGCCGCATCGCAAAACGGTTCCAACGTGTTTTATATCTCCGCTACACAGGACATGGCGCTGGAATATATCGAGGCGTGCGCCATGTGGGCACGAGCCTACGACATGGCCGCAGGAGAGATAGAGGAGAGCATTTTCAAAGATGGCGATAAAGAGATTCAAACTTACCGAATTCTTTTTCCAAAGTCGGGTCACCGCGTAGTCGGACTCTCCTCCAGCCCCAGTAATCTGCGGGGTAAACAGGGGGTGATCGTTCTTGACGAAGGAGCCTTTCAAAAGTCATTAGCTGAACTGCAAAAAGCGGCCATGGCTATGTTGATGTGGGGTGACAAAGTTCGCATCCTCTCAACACATAACGGAGCTGATAACCCGTTCAATGAGCTAATAGAAGAGATCCGGGCAGGCAAACGTAAGGGCTCTGTGCACCGGGTGACGTTTAATGAAGCGGTTGCCCAGGGGTTGTATCATCGTGTCTGCCTGCGCCGTGGTATTGAGTGGACAGCCGAGGGCGAGCGCCAATGGGTTGCCGATGTGCGGGATTATTACGGTGACGATGCCGACGAAGAGCTGGACGTTATCCCCAGCCAGGGCGGGGGGCGTTATCTGCCGTTGTCACTCATTGATGCCCGCATGTCTGCCGACACCCCCATCGTCCGTGAAAAATGGGCGCTAGAGTTTGCCCACGAGCCGGACAATTTGAGAGAAGCAGAAATCGACGAGTGGTGCGAAGAACATTTAAAGCCTATTTTGAGTCAGTTTGATAAAGAGCTGAATCATAATTTTGGTGAGGATTTCGCCCGCATTGGCGATCTCACGGTGATTACCGTATCTGAACAAGGACGTGACCTTGTCAATCGCCAAAGGATTCAGGTCGAGCTGGCTCAGTGCCCCTATCGTCAGCAGGAGCAAATTCTGTTTTATATCGTTGATCGTTTGCCACGATTCAGCGGCGGCGCGTTAGATAATCGCGGCAACGGTGGCTATTTAGCTGAACGTGCTCAACAGCGTTATGGCAGTACACACATTGAGTGCGTTGATCTGTCTGAAAAGTTTTACATAGAAAATATGCCGCGTTTCAAGGCGCACCTTGAAGATGCCACACTAACTGATATCCCACGCGATAGAGAAACCCGAGATGACCTTCGGGCAATTCAACGCATCAACGGTGTGCCAAAAATACCCAAGGTAAAAACCCAGGCCAGTGGCAAGCGTCAATCACAACGCCATGGTGATTCCGCTATTGCCCTGTTCCTCTGCAACTACGCCGCCACCAGCATGGACCCAGCACCTATTGAATGGACGGCAGCGCCATTGCGCAAAAGCCGCTGGGATGAGATCGAGATCGAGGTCGACGGCGATGACGATGACGATGTCAGTTTTTCTGGCGAGGGTGCATGGTAATAAAAGTGAGGACTGACTAATGAGTAAAGACCCAAGCGTTCTTAAAAATTATCTGGTGAGTAGCGCAGACATTCAAGCGCTTGGCACATCAACAGAAAAAGCGGCGTGGATGAATGTCCCCCGAGTGACAAAATCAAAAGAAGTCGATGCGTCTTTAGCGTACAAGTACCTCGTTAAGAAAATGCGCTGGCGAGGTATCGAATCCGCCGCTAATAACCCAGCATCTGCCGCGACAGATGCGGCCTATTCTGCAGTTAAGCTAGTAACCGGCCCCGATGTCCGTATCGATTTTACCGACCCTGTTGCTATTGGGCTGCTCGGGATACTGGAGAGCGACTCGCTAATTGATGCAACGAATAAAGAGGATATCATTGCACTCAGTGAGTACCAGATTAGCGTAGCAGAGAGTATCGGTTGGGGCGGACTACATGACTATGAGCTTGCTGCGTGGATTGACAAAGTGGAGGCGGTGTAATGGCGCTAAATGACAAAATACAGATCGGGCCAGAGATCGTGGCCGTCACAAACGGGGCATTAGTTGCCAATGATGCATTTTCAGCCGCGTCGGCAGTGGTGGACAACTCCGCAACGTTGTATCCGTATGCCCGCTTCGTGTTAGTGCCAAATTTTGCGATAGCCCCCGCAGCGGGCAGTGTGGTCGTAATGTACATGCAGCACATTGAAGTGGACGGAGTTAATAGCGCTCCAGTACCAAGCGCCACTTATCAGCATGATTTCATCTACTCATTCAAACTCGACTCAGTACCAGGGGCACAGTATCTAGAATCACCGTTATTCGAGATCCCTGATAAATTCGCATTGGTTTTCCAAAACAACGCAACCGGCCAGGATCTACCAGCGGGTTGGGCAGCAACCGTTAAACTGCGCGGGTTCGGTAGCTAATATGCGAACTCGCCGTTTTCAACCGGGGGTGAAACCTGTCGGGCAGGTTATACCGAACCGCGCTCACCCCTTGTTTGACGGGATGAAGCAGTTTTTCATACTGAATGAAAACGGCGGCCCGGCCCGTGATGTTGTCGGCGGGTATGTTGCAAGTGAGTCGGTGACAAAACCGACGTGGGTTGTGGGGGGCCACGGCGAGCCGGTCATCTCAACAACAAACTCTATAGACGGTCTAGCGTTCAGCCCTAACTTCATTAACTACGGAAACGTTTACACTATATCCGCTCGAATTGTGATCAGAGACAACCCTGGAAACTCTAATGTTTTCGCCGGAAATCAGTGGGACGACGGCGGGTATATGATGGGTATATCAGACCCCTCTTTGATATATCATACCGCGAGTAGCCGGTGGGCTGGGATGACACCAAGTAACCCTGTGGCTTTTGGGGAGATGAACACGCACACAATAACGAGGGACGCCTCGTTATTACGGTATTACATTAACGGGGAGCTGGAATGGGAAGGGGCTTTCCATGCGACAGGGCAATTAGGTGTCAGGCGATTAACGGGTGCTACTGACGAAGAAGGGGGGCGATTCAACGGTGACGTTTCATTCGTCGCGGCGTGGAAAGATCGGGCATTAACCTCCGACGAAGTTAAAGAGTTTTCTGATAATCCATGGGCGCTTGTAACACCGCCTGCGCGCATGTTGTCATCAATTTCTGTTTCTCAAAGTCAGTTAACACCGTCCAGCATTGCCAGTGCCGAGTCAGTCGGATCACCCACAGTCAGTGTCGGCCCGATTACAGTTCAACCAACGCCAATCGACAGCAACGAGGCCGTCGCGCAGCCTGCGCTTAACACCGACTCTGTTTTGTTACAGCCGGGGGGCATTAACAGCAGCGAATCAGTCGCACAACTCTCTATTGCTGTCGGGCCTGTTAGCATTTCACCGAACAGTATCTCGTCAACCGAATCCGTTGGCGGTGTGGCACTAACTGTTGGCGGCGTTCAATTAGTGCCAGTCGGCATCAGCAGTAGTGAATCGGTCAACCCGCCTGGTGTGACATCCTCGGGCGTTATTTCACCTCAAAGCATCCCCAGTGACGAGTCTCTCGGTTCGCCGACAGTCACAACCGCTACAGTTACTATCGCGCCGCCAGGCGTGTCGAGTGCTGAAGTTGTCGGCAATCCAACGCTGTCCAGCGGTAGCACGACGGTTGTCCCGGCGGGCATTGCCAGCGGCGAATCGATCGGCGTTATTACGCTACAAACGGGAGCTATATCAATCTACCCCGGCGGCATTAGTAGTGACGAAGTTGTTGGCAGCCCGCTGATCAGTACAGGCGGCTCAATCATTCAACCCAACAGCATTGGCAGTGATGAGGTGGTCAGCGCCCCAGCACTGACGCCGGGGGCCGTTTCGCTACTGCCAATTGGCATTGCGTCAGGCGAATCAATTGGCCTGCCCGGCATCATCACCGGACCGGTTATTATTCTGCCCGATGGCATTGCCAGCGTTGAAACAATTGGTGACCTGATTATTATCAACAGCGCCACCATCATTATGCCCCCTGGCATTGCCAGTGTGGAGTCCGTCGGCCTGGTCACTGTCATCGGCGGACAAACCATTATTGGTTACATCGACGCGGTCATCAGCGTGCAACCAGCTATCGTGGCTGAGGTGTTAGTCAATGCACATTAAAGAAGCTTATTACCCCGGTAATGACAATTACATCCGGGTTAAAAAGATGTTTAACCCGGCGACGGGCAAAGCGATCACCGATGCCGTCGTCACAGCAACCGTACTTGACTCGCAGGGCGTTCCGGTAGCCGGGGTGAGCTGGCCCGTCATTGTTCCATTCGACCCATCCTCAAATGTTTATCAAGTTCGCATTGAGGGGATGCAACTGGTTAATAAACAGAAGTACCTGACTATCGTCGACGTAGACGCATCGGGCTTAAATGGGCGTTGGGAAATCTGGCGACCCGCAATCACGAGGAGAAAATAAAAATGGCAAACGTTTTATACGATTCGGGACGAGAGGGTTTTCTTGACGGCACTATCGACTGGGACACTGACAATATCGCCGTCGTGCTAGTTGATCTCGCAAGTTATACGCTCGATCAGGCAACGCATAAATTCCTGTCAGACATCCCCGCCATCGCTCGCATTTCCATAACAGCGAATTTGACAGCCAAAACCGTCGTGGCCGGCATAGCCGACGCGGCTGATATCAGCTTTGTGTCAGTCACTGGCAATCAGTCCGAGGCGCTGGTGATCTTTCAAAACACAGGTGTCGATACAACAGCGCGTTTGATTGTCTACATCGACACTGCTACAGGTCTGCCCGTGTTGCCTAACGGCGGCAATATCGACATCGCCTGGAATAACGGTGTCGACAGAATTTTCAAACTGTAAATTCAGTTCAATCAGGAGACAGATATGAAATTTGAAACGATGACGATCAAAGAGCTGGAAGCGCGCAATCAATTGTTAATGGAGCGACGGGCGAAGATCAAAGAGGAGCAAAAGGTTATCGCGCAGGTATTGAGCGAGAAATGTGCTCAACAGTCACTAGAGGATGACATTGCGAAGCTACAGGAACGGCATGGCGTAAAAACCCAGGTCGTTACCCCTGACAGCGTTCCCTCAGCTGAAACCGTCACTGGCGGTTAACAATGGCAATTGTCGATCAGCATGGAAACCCTATTAGCAGCGCATCGATTGAAGAGGCGCAGACCGCTTCGCTCGCGGCGCTGCATCAGGAGTTCGCCACTCACCCCGTTCGCGGCCTGACGCCCGGCAAGCTCGCTCGTATATTAGAGTCAGCAGAACGGGGGGACCTCATCGATCAGATGAATCTGTTTGAGGATATGGAGGAGAAAGATGGTCATATTCTCGCCGAGTTAAGCAAACGTAAACGCTCCGTACTGGGGCTACAATGGACGATCGAGCCGCCCCGCAATGCGAGTGTGCAAGAGCAGAAAGACGCTGAATATGCGAAGGAGCTGATCGGCGACATCCCCGATTTTGAAGATGTTCTGCTCGATGCCCTGGATGGCATCGGCAAAGGATTTGCGTGTCTGGAGTTTGCCGAAGGGTGGCGCTATGAGAATAAAGAGTGGCTGCCCGGCCCCATCGTCCACCGCCCCCAGGCGTGGTTCACTGTCGATCAGGCCACTCGTACAGAGCTGCGCTTGCGCAACGCCTCCGGTGACGGAGAGCCCCTCCAGCCGTTCGGCTGGGTCACCCACATACATAAAGCAAAATCGGGATACGTGACACGCGCTGGGCTACTTCGATGCCTCGCCTGGCCGTTTCTATTCAAAAACTATAGTGTTCGTGACCTCGCCGAGTTTCTCGAAATCTATGGCCTCCCGTTGCGCCTGGGCACCTACCCCCGTGGGGCAAACGATGATGAGAAGCGCACGCTGTTAAGAGCCGTGGTTAATATCGGCCACGCGGCAGCGGGGATTGTGCCCGAGGGGATGATGATCGACTTTAAAGACGCGGCAAAAGGGACTGAGGGGCCGTTTAACTCGATGATCGATTGGTGTGAGCGCACGCAGTCAAAAGTGATCGTGGGGCAGACGCTCAGCGCTGAGGCAAGTGGTACCGGCATGGGATCTGGCGTAGCTGATCTTCAGGGGGATGTGCGTTGGGACATCACTGTATCCGACGCCCGTCAGTTAGATGGAACGTTAACCCGCGATCTGGTCTACCCCATTCTCGTACTAAATGGTCGTAAAATCGACAACCTGCGCCGCTGTCCCCGATTCAAATTCCAAACCGAGCTGGAAGAGGATCTCAACACACGGGCGGAGCGAGACACCAAACTTTTTAATATGGGCTTTGAGCCCACTGAGCAATATATAGAGGAAAACTACGGCGAGGGTTGGGTGAAAAAGGCCTCCCCGGCATCTCCTACTGTGCCGGGCACGGGCATTGAAACACTGAAAACGCAGCATGCCTGCCGCCCGGTTGCGTTGAAATCGGGGCAGCGGGAGCCCGATGTCGTCGATCATTACACCGCGCAGGCGCTAGCGAATGCTGATCAGCCGCTAACTGACATGATCAACAGCGTCCGTGATTTGATTGACGAGTTGATTGCCGAGGGCGGGACGATGGATGATCTGCAGGCACGGCTGCTCGACACATACCAGCATATGCCGCCGGACGATCTCGCTAATGTAATGCAGCTCGGGTTCGCCGCTGCTGAACTAGCCGGGCGATTCGATGTAATTGAGGGGAATTAGCGAGACGCCCTTAGAGCGCCGCTACGGCATTAAACACATAAAGAGCGCCAATGAGTCGAGTAAAAAAAGTTAAATGGACAGGGTAAAAATTAAATCGGGTCTCGTGCCCGTTGCGCGCGGGATTTCGGCACTATTCTCAATATTCGTCGATGAGCGTGACTGATGTCAGCCGATTATAAAAAACTGCCATTCAAAGAAGGCATCGACTTTTTTCAGCAAAAGGTCAACCTGCCGACGCAGGCGTGGACAGATATCTGGGAGGGGATGCACAGCCGCGCCTTTGTCGTCGCCGGGGCTATGCGCGATGAGTTGCTAACTGATTTCCGTCGCTCTATAGATAAAGCGTTAGCCGCTGGCACAAGCCTGGATGATTTCCGCAAAGATTTCGATCGCATCGTCGCCAAGCACGGCTGGGACTATAACGGTGGCCAAGGTTGGCGCTCAAAAGTAATATTCGAAACCAATATTCAACAGGCGTACAACACCGGTCGTGAACAGCAGATCCAAGACCCAGAGCTGCGAAAAGCCCGGCCCTATGGCCTTTATCGCCACGGCGACAGCGCAGAGCCCCGGCCGGGGCATATTGCCAACGACGGCAAAGTTATTCCCCTGGATGACCCATGGTGGGAGGTCTGGACGCCGCAAAACGGCTGGGGCTGCAAGTGCAAGAAGTTTTCAATTTCAGCCGACGAGGCCCGACGCCGAGGTTACTCTATATTAGAGAGCGGACCGGAGATCGAGTGGGAAGAGGTGGTGGTAGGGAAAAATGGCCCGACCCCCCGCACTATAAAAACGCCGGTGGGGATAGACCCCGGCTTCGGCTACAACCCCGGTACCACAGCTTGGGGGAAGCTTCTGAGCGATGATGTATGGGCGCAATGGCAAGAACTGCCACGCAGCGAACGATTTGAGTCGCTAACGCCTGGGAACTGGCAGAGTGCTGGCCGCCCAGCCACCGTGCCTCTAGACGCGTTGTCATCGCCCCTGTTGACGCCCGCGAAAACTCAGGACGAAGTTGTTTCTCAATTGAAATCAGTTCTCGGTGCAGACGAACAGGTTTTTGATGTCGGTGGTGTTCCTGTCCTCGTTAATGCCGCCAGCCTTGGCAGTCATCTGGACAAAAGGCGATCTGAGTTTTTACCCTCTGTAATAGACATCTTAAACGACCCGTTTGAGGTATGGGCGGCGTTTGAAAAGCACCGCGGCAGCGGTAAAGTTATGTTGCGTCAGCGTGTTGTCAGCGCGGTTGATGTAAATGGTGGACGGGCCATCTGCATCGTACTCAACGCGAGAAACGGAATGATCGAGGCGTTAACGTTTATTCCCTCCAGCAAAATGAAGGAATTAAATAAGTGGCGTCGAGGAGAGCTGATTTATGAGAGAAAATAGAAATGTGGCCGTCACCCCGCGCGGCCAGGGTCAGCAAGTGCTTGAACTCAATTGGGGCGCGGCCCTAATCCAAACACCGAGTTAACATTATCGGCATGAGTAGCATATTAATCAAGTCCGCGTTTAACGATAAACCCATTCAGTATTATTTCGACCGCCTTGCCGAGCGCGGCGCAAATATGAAACCCGCATTTCAGAGCATCGGCGAGTCGATGCTCATCAGCACAGAAGACCGGTTCCGCGCTGAGCGCGATCCCAACGGCAACCCCTGGGAACCGCTGTCCGACAAATACGCCCGTCGCAAGAAGGGCCCGAAGATCCTCACCCAGCGCAATCGCTTGCGAAACTCTATTATCTATAGAGCATCAAACGACCAGGTCGCGTGGGGAACCAACGTCATCTACGCAGCGATCCACCAGTTCGGCGGCACAATTGAACATGCCGCGCGCAGCCAGCAGGCGTATTTCAAACAGAATAAACGAACGGGCGAAGTGGGGAACCGTTTTGTGAAAAAGGCCCGGTCGAATTTTTCGCAGTGGGTGACCATCGGTGCGTACAGCACAACAATGCCCGCACGTCCATATCTCGGAATATCTGATGATGACAAGCGGCATATTGTTCGGATATTGAGAGAGCATTTAATTAAAACATAACGCCGCGCATAACGCGACCACGGGTAACAGAGTGAGGGGGTTGACTAAACGATGAACGAGAACGAACACACTGAACTGGAAGACAAGCCACGCGGCAGTGGGTCGCCGTTGATGCGCCTTGTTATGCGTATACGCGACGATAGAATAATGTGGCTATCTTTTCTGCTGGCTATATTTTTCGTTCCGCCAATTATTGTGTTCGCGTCAATGACAGCGCTTGTTGTTTGGACCGAGCACCCGTATCTCTGCTTGTTTTCGGCTATTTTTGTTTTGTGGGCAATAGCAGAATACGACATTACGAAAAATCAAAAAAGCAACATAGCAAACTTAAATGATGCCCTAAATTATATATTTAATGTTGCTGAGCATATAGACGAGGCGAACTGCGGAAAAGGATTTACCTCTAATAATGGCAGCTTTAAAATGCGAGTATCAAAAATATATAATGACGCATAACGTCGCAAATCAGCCGCCCGCGAGTTGAAACCAATGAATAGGAGTAAACTATGAATTTAATTGAAACCCTAAACCGCGAATCAAGCGCCGCTGTAGCGGGTCTGCTGGATTTGCCTTGTTATTTTTCTTTGCGAGGAGGTTAAATAAACCCTTGACGTGGTACGCATTGCGTACTATATCTAGTTCGAGAGTTAGGAAAAGCCCAACTCAAAACGGAGAAAGAAAATGACAACAACCTACGAAATAAAAAACGCCACCTCTACTATTGCACTAGATG
>Ga0256839_1004475_pt1 | contig 13631 bp, 7 predicted proteins | sample 354166metaG_FD_185968 | JGI IMG/M metagenome (GOLD analysis project Ga0256839, IMG submission 185968) | Hydrothermal vent microbial communities from Mid Atlantic Ridge, Atlantic Ocean - 354-166 | ecosystem: Environmental > Aquatic > Marine > Hydrothermal vents | place: Atlantic Ocean: Mid... | reverse complement strand
GAGACTCAGTGGTTTACTGTCACGCAATCATCCCGTTGGCAGCATGGTTATGTGGGTTGCCGTTATTCTCGCCATCTATCTGTTTCTCAGCTTTTTTCGCTGAAGCTGAAGGGATGCAGGAGTCTGTGACAGAAGGCGACCTTGCTCCCTAAAAATGTTTCATTGCTTGAGCCGGTTGGTGAGGCTGCTTGCCAGCCAGTATGGAAGATATGGTTATCACCGGATTACGACCCTGCTTCGAAGTGAGGGCTGGACTATTAATCACAAGGAATCACAAGCGTGTGGAACGGTGTTAACCAACAACTTTACAGATCCGGCGTTCTGAAATGCCAAGTTTTACCTGAAGATGGTCAACAAACTGTCATTCTGGTGACGGATGGCAATTTCCGGGCTTCCGAAAAAACTGGATGACTTGCGTTTCAGGACGGTGGCACCAGAGGTCACCGGGCTATTCCGCCCGAAGCCAGAACGGAAAAACGCCGGGAGATGTCCTTCGAGGGGCCGCCGGGGATACAGGCGGCCCACCAAGATTATAATCCGGCAATATTAAAATCTGAAATCAACGGTGGCCGTCACCGTCAGGGGATTGCCGTAAAATGCGGATACCACATCCAGAGTCGGGAAATTATATCCGGCGACCTTATATTCCCTGTTGGTCAGGTTTTTGCCGTGAATGCCGAGCTGAATCCCGCCGTCATCCGAAGTCCAGACAATGCTGGCATCAATGAGGGCATAGCCGTCCTGGTCCAGCAGGGGTATGGGGGTTTCAAAAATATAGGTTTTGCTCTTGAAGGATACCGCACCGATCAGATTGACCGCACCGTCATTACCGAATAAATTCATGGGCAATTCGTAATTCAGTGAAAAATACCCCGACCATTCCGGTGTATTCTGGAATACTCTGGTATCGGCAATATTAACGCCCTCAACCATCCATTCCTTATATTCCGCATTGATATAACCCAGATTGGCAATGGCGGTCAGATTTTCACTAACAAGGGCGGTACCCTCAAACTCGATCCCCCATATTTCGCCCTTGCCCGCATTGGTCACCGTGCCGACAAAATCATCGTCAATCCCGTCACCATCCGTATCAATGGCCACGGAGCCCGGCACCTGAATATCTTTGTAATCGCTGAAGAAAGTGGAGATATTCGCCCATGCCCGGCCATCCGCCAAGACAGATTTCAGGCCGATTTCGTAGCTATTGACCGTTTCAGGCTGAAAGCCTTCACTGGCCCGGTTATCCCCGCGAGGATCAAATCCGCCGCCTTTAAACCCCTGACTGAACGAGCCATAAATATTGATATCATCGTTGGGCTGCCATTTCAGGCTGACTTTGGGGGTGAATTTACTGAAGGTCCGCTGTTCGCTGAAATTGGCCGTCTCACTGAGCATAAAGGCCGTATCATTGCCAAAAGCCGGCGAACCGATACCAAGAAAAAGCTGACGTTTGACCTCGGCCGACCTTTTATCACTGGTGTAACGGCCACCAACGGACAGACTCACCGTTTCGGTCATATCGTAATTGACATCGCCGAAAATGGCCCAGGTCTTGGTATTCACATCACCGAAAGTGAAACTTGTAACCCCCAGATTACCTAAAATTACATCAAATTCATTAAAGGCATTGGCATTCATATAATAGAACCCAAGGATACCCTGAATGGCGTCCGCCTCATAGAGTATCTGGAATTCCTGACTGAACTGGTCATTGCGGTAAACCACCGGCACATCAAAGCTGTTGTTTGGCAGACTGTCAAAATCAATAGGTGATTCTGTCGCGTCCTCTCGGTAGGCAGTGGTTGATTTCACGGTTATCGCCTCATTGGCGTTCCATTCAATGGCGCCCGAAACACCTTTTTGAATCACTTCCTGCTTGCCGGTAATACCCGCGCGGGTATCAAAAACATTATCCAGTATGGGCGCACTGCCATTTGCAGGGCTGCTGACCGTCAACCGGTAGCCGGATTTCTCGTTGGAGGTATCCTTGGAATAATCCCCGGAAATACGAATGAAAAGATCATCGGACGGGGTCAGTTCCGCACTCAGACGCGCGGCGAAAAGGTCTTTGTTATAATGTTCCTTGCCATTATTCAGGTTTTTGCCAAATCCGCCCCGGCTGAAATAAGCCACGGACCCGCCAAGGGCCAGCCCCTCGGTCACCGGCGCCGAAGCCGAGGCCAGAATATCCATCTGGCTGTAGGTTCCACCCGATGCCCTGAGGCGCATTTCCGGCTCGTCTCCAAGGCGCTTGGTGACATATTTTATGGCTCCGCCAATGGTGTTGCGTCCGTATAATGTGCCCTGGGGCCCGCGCAGCACCTCGATACGTTCCACATCATAAATTTCCAGAACCGCACCCTGTGGGCGGTTCAGATAGACATCATCCAGATAAATGCCGACCCCGGCTTCAAAGCCTGCCACCGGGTCCTGCTGTCCGACACCACGGATAAACGCCGTGATGGTGCTGTTGGTGCCACGGGAAACCTTGAGGGTGGTATTGGGCGTACTTTGGGCCAGAAAGGTAATATCCGTTGCGCCAACCTTGTTCAGATATTCCTCACTGAAGGCGGTCACAGCCACCGGCACACTCTGCAGGCTTTCTGACCGCCGGCGCGCCGTTACAATAACCTCTTCCAATATCAGACCATCACTCGCGGCCTCTTCGGCCCATGCCATATTGCCCGGTCCGGCAACAATAATGCCGTTCAGAATTGCGATGCTGGATAACAAGGATTTTTTTAAAAGCTGACTTTTCAATGTCTTTCTCCCATAAATTATAACATTTTATTTTGGCCAATGGCCCATATTCACCTCATGGAGACCATTCATTAGCCACAATCTATCATGGGCAATGCCCCATGTGACCCTAGACCATGGTCCATATGGTCTAACCACCATCCTATCCGTCATTATATGTTATGGATACATGGATGTTTATTATTTATCCTGTTGATATATATAAAATATTTGGGAAAATTATGATTGAAATTTTAAGTATGATCGGTCTGGTCGGTGGGCTGTCCCTGCTCATATTCCTCACCATTCGCGGAGTGAATGTGATGATTGCGGGGCCAATATCGGCACTTTTTGTTGCCGTGATGAGCGGTCTTGCCCTGCTGCCCCAGCTGGCCGATCCGGGGCAGGCCGATTATGTGGCCAGCTATATGGATGGCTTTTCCGGTTTTATCTTTTCATGGTTTCCCATATTTATCCTCGGGGCTATTTTTGGCAAGGTTATGGAGGATTGCGGCGCGGCGGACAGTATTTCCCACTGGATTGTGGGCAAGCTGGGCCTGAAACATGCGGTATTTGCCATTGTTGCGGCCTGTGCGGTGATGACATATGGCGGGGTCAGCCTGTTTGTGGTGGCCTTTTCCGTCTATCCCATGGCGCTCAGCCTGTTCAAGCAGGCCAATCTGCCACGCCGTTTCATTCCGGCGGCTTTGGCCTTTGGCTCTGTGACCTTTACCATGACATCTGCCGGGTCACCGGAAATACAGAATGTCATTCCCATAAAATATCTGGGTACCACGCTTTATTCCGGCTGGCAGGTCAGCATTGTCGTGGCCATATTCATGGCAACCTTTGGTTTCTGGTGGTTAAAACGCATGATCGCAAAGGCGGTTGCCGCCGGAGAATGTTATGACGACAGGATAAATGATCCGGTGATTGAGCAGAATGGCAATCTGCCCAATCCTTTCCTGAGCATGTTGCCGCTTGTTCTGGTGTTGGGGGTATCCTTTATTTTTCATGACAGCCTGAAACAATCCGCACTGTTGCTTGCGCTGACCTGCGGGGTGATCGCCACTATCCTCATCAACTGGAAACTCTTCAAGAACCTTGAAGGGGCCCTGTCTGCAGGAACCGCAGGCGCCCTGATCGCCATTGGCAATACCGCCGCCGTTGTGGGATTTGGCACCGTGGCCAAGGCATCCCCGGCTTTCACGGTCGTGGTTGATGCCATGACCAGCCTGCCCGGCCATGAATTGATCGGGGCAGCGGTCGCCGTCAGTGTGATTGCCGGACTGACCGGCTCCGCATCGGGCGGACAGTCCATCGCCCTGCCCATACTTGCGCCCCATTATCTGGAACTGGGGGTTGATCCGGACGCCCTGCACCGGGTGGTTGCCATTTCATCGGGTGCGCTGGACAGCCTGCCCCACAATGGATATGTGGTCACCACCATCAGGGCCATTTGCGGCGAAAAACACAAAGATGCCTACGCCCCCCTTGCCGCCCTGACCGTTATTGTGCCAATATTGGGCGTCATCATGGCCATCGCATTATTTTTAATATAAGGAACAAAAAAACGAAACTCTGGGCCAAACCCAATAACGAAGCCCATAATGGGCTGAGACAAGGCCAGCATATTAAATTCTGGCCAGTCCGAGCCAATGCGAGGAGGGGGAGCAGCCACGCTGCGGGGGAGTATCCCCCCAATAAAAAACGAAGCCCATAACGGGCTGAGACAAGGCCAGCATATTAAATTCTGGCCAGCCCGAGTTAATACGAGGAAAGCCTAAGCGCAAGCGCCGGCGATTGAGGCAAAACCAAAAGAGAAAACCATGACAAAAACCACACTGATAATTTCAACCACCGTTATGGCACTTGCCCTCATCTCATGCGACATGAACAGCCGTAATATGGCACAGGCCCCTGATTTTCTGGTCGGGGAGATGGTTCGGGTCCAGTATGACGGCACATCCGATGACCTGCTGACCGGCGGCCTCGGGCTCACGGGGCTGCAAATGCCCGGCCCGCCGAACTATAAGGATGCCAGAAACCCCACTGTGCAGGAATTAAGAACCACGGCCATACATACCAATTACCGGGCGTTGAATGATACCACAACAGCCGGGGGATTTGGCCGGCTTTACGGCCCCAATGTGGGTAACGACAATCCGGACGGCAAGGTTGCCGGCGTTGAATATCTCAGCTTTATGAAGCTGGATGCCGGCCACCAGAATGTCACCCTGATGGTGCAAATACCGGATCATTTTAACAGGGAAAACCCCTGCCTGATCACCGGGCCGTCATCGGGATCACGGGGCATATATGGTGCCATCGGCACGGTCGGGGAATGGGCCCTGAAAAAAGGCTGCGCGGTCGCCTATACGGACAAGGGCACCGGCACCGGTTTTCATTTTCTGAGTGCGGGCAAGACATTTGACCTGCGCGGGCAGTTGATTGACGCGATCACGGCGGGGGAGAGGTCAAGCTTCACCGTGCCACCAAGCCCTGAATTAAAACAATATAACGAAAAATACCCCCACCGGATTGCGGTCCAACACGCCCATTCCGGCCTGAATGATGAAAAAAACTGGGGGAAGTATGTGTTATCCTCCATAAAATTTGCCTTTTATGTCATCAACAGGGAACTGGCCGGGGGCATGAAGACATTCACCCCGGAAAATACCCTGGTTATCAGTTCCAGTATCTCGCAGGGCGGTCACGCCTCGCTTCTGGCGGCAGAGCAGGACACCGAAAATCTGATTGATGCCATAGCCGTGGCGGAACCCAACATCCCCCTGCCGCCAGATCAGAATTTTTCCATTCAGACGGGTGACCGGGAACCATTCAAGGGTCACGGCAAACATCTGTATGATTTTGCCACGCTTCTTAATCTGTATCAGCCCTGCGCGGTGCTGAGTGAAAAGGCCCTGAAGGCTCCCTTCGGGGCCGGAAGCAATCCTGTCTCCAACTCGATGCTGACGGCCCATTGTGGCCTGCTCAGGGCACGGGGGCTGCTGGAGGCGGACACTACAGAAGGACAGATCAGCGAATCCGTCATGAAAATCCGCGAGATGGGCGTCCTTGACGAAACACTGGACCTGGGGCCGATAAATGTGGCCGTCAGGCTATGGGCGACCATTGTGGTGAATTACGCCAATGCCTATGGCCGTTTTTCCGTGATGGACAACCTGTGCGGCCTGAGTTATGCCAAACTGAACAGCATGGGTCAGGCCAAGCAACAGACCGGAGCGGAAATGGCCGCCGTCTTTTCCCTGTCCGGCGGGATTATACCGGGCGCAGGCCTTGATTTTGCCCCGACCGAGTTAAAACTGCCCATGGATTACGGCATATGTTTCCGCAAGCTGATGACGGAAACCTCGGATCAGGCCATACGCGTTCAAAAGGGCCTGTCAGAAACACGCCACACCGGAAACCTGCAGGGCAAACCGGCGATTATTGTCCATGGACAGGCCGATGCGCTGATCCATGTAAATCATTCTTCACGACCCTATCTTGGCCTCAACCATCTGGTGGAGGGACCAGAGAGCAAGCTGCGTTATTACGAAATCAGCAATGCCCATCATTTTGATGCCTTTAACGCCCTGCCCGGATTTAACAACCGTTTCATTCCCCTGCATCATTATTTCACGGCCGCCCTTGACCTGATGTATGATCATATGACCACAGCTTCCCCTCTGCCCCACAGTCAGGTCGTGCGGACCAGCCCCCGAAAAATGGATAAAAACGGGATACTGGAAGATTTATCGAAAAAACATCTGCCCGGAATTTTGCAGACTCCACAGCAGACGCATATTAAGATTGAACAGGGAATCGTCAAAATTCCCGTAAAATAGGAAATAAATACCGGGTATTATGCTCCAGACATGGGTCATCATCAGCGTTTCTCTGGCTTACGTTGGCATGTTGTTTGCCATCGCCTATTATGGTGACAAACGTTCTCTGGCCCGACCCCTCGACCGGCCCCGGAATAAATACCGGGCGATAATCTACAGCCTGACCCTGGCGGTCTATTGCACGTCATGGGCCTTTTACGGCACATCGGGACAGACGGCGGCCACCGGCTGGATCATCGCGCCCACCTATCTGGGCTCCATACTGGTTCTGGTGCTGGGCTGGCCGTTCCTGATCAAGCTGATCACCGTGGCCAAGAAACAGAATATCACCTCTGTTGCCGACTTTCTGTCATCCCGGTATGGAAAGTCACAACAATTGGCCATACTTGTCACCTTTGTCGCCGCCATGGGGGTTGTGCCCTATATTGCCTTGCAGTTAAAGGCGGTATCCACCAGTTACAACGTCCTGACCGGCAAGACCATTCAAGGCTTTGGCAATATTTCCCTCTGGGAGGATACCGCCATTTTTGTGGCGGCCCTGATGGCGTTATTCACCATTCTGTTTGGTACACGCAATATTAAATCCAACGAGCATCACGAAGGTATGATGCTGGCCATTGCCTTTGAATCCATTGTCAAGCTGGCGGCCTTTATTATTGTCGGGCTTTTTATCACCTATGGTCTGTTTGGCGGCTTTAATGACATATCCGCCCGGATTGCTCAGGATTCCACCATTCAGGATATTTTTGACAGCGGGAGCCAAAGCAACAGTTTCCTCACATCGGTGGTGCTGGGCATGGCAGCCATATTCTGTCTGCCGCGCCAGTTTCATGTGCTGGTGGTTGAAAATTCGGAGCCGGGGGACATAAGGCTCGCCCGCTGGCTGTTCCCCATCTATCTTCTGGGCATGAGCCTGTTTATTTTCCCGGTGGCGGCCGCGGGATTGCTGACCCCGGCGGCCGGATCAAATCAGGATTTCTATATCCTGACTCTGCCGCTGACGGTGGGACGTACGGACCTTGCCCTGCTGGCCTTTATCGGGGGACTGTCTGCCGCCACCAGTATGGTGATTGTCGGGGCGGTGGCGCTCAGCACCATGGTATCCAACGATGTGATCATGCCCCTGATCCTGCGTATGAAATGGTTGCGGCTGGATGAACGCAAGGATATCAGCTGGATGCTCTTGTTGATCCGGCGGGTCACCATTGTCGCCATTATGTTTCTGGCCTATTTCTATTACCGCATGGTGGTGAGTTTTGATGCGCTGGCCTCCATCGGGCTGCTGTCCATGGTACTGGCCGCACAATTCGCCCCCTCCATCATCGGCGGACTTTACTGGAAGGCAGCCACTCACAAGGGAGCCATGACGGGTCTTGTGGCCGGTTTTATGGTCTGGGGCTATACCCTGCTGATACCGCTCATCGTACGGGCGGGCTGGATATCGCCCGTCATTCTGGATGAGGGTCTGTTTGGCAGCTTCCTTCTCAGGCCGGAAAGCCTGTTTGGCCTGACCGGGCTTACTCACGTCACCCACGGACTGATCTGGAGTCTGGGGTTTAATCTTTTTTGTTTTATTCTTGTATCCCGTCTTACCCGCCATAGCCTGATTGAGCATATTCAGGCCGCAACCTATGTGGACAGCGGCCTTGATGGCAATAAAAGCCAAAGCCTGCTGATCCGTTCCTCTGCCAAGGTATCGGACCTGATGGCCCTGGGCGAGCGGTTTGTCGGCAGGGTACAGGCCCGGCAGGCCTTCTCGAATTTTGCCGCAGAGCGTGACGAACCGCTTTCCCCCAACAGTCTGGCCCCCAACAGTCTGGCCCCCAACAGTCTGGCCCATGCCGAACTGATCATGTTTACCGAGCATCTTCTGGCCGGGGCCATTGGTTCCGCCACCGCGCGGGTGGTGATCAATACCAGTTTGCAGGGCGAGGATATGAAGCTGGATGATTTCGTCTCCATCGTTGACGAGGCCTCCGAGATTTTCCGCTCCAACCGGACATTGCTGCAAAAATCACTGGAAAACATCAATGTGGGCATCAGCGTGGTGGACAAAGAACTTTATCTGGTGGCGTGGAATAAACGCTATCTGGAGATGTTCAATTACCCGGAAGGATTTATCTATGCCGGACGCTTTATCGGCGATGTGCTGAGATATAATGCCGAACAGGGCTATTTCGGCAATCTGGATAATGACCGGCAGGTTCAGAAACGGCTGGATCATCTGAGCCGGGGCACCAAATACAGCTATGAGCGCACCCTGCCGGGCGGCACGGTCATTGAAATCCACGGCCATCCCCTGCCCGGCGGTGGTTTTGTCACCAGTTACACCGATATTACCGCCCATAAACAGGCGGCAGATACCCTGCTCCGGGCCAATGAAATTCTGGAACAGCGGGTTATGGCACGGACACAGGAACTTGAAGTGGCCAAGGCCAATGCAGAAAAAGCCAATATCAGCAAAACCCGCTTTCTGGCCGCCGCCAGCCATGATCTGCTGCAACCGCTCAATGCTGCCCGACTGTTTACCTCCGCCCTGACCGAGAAAAATTCCGACGATACCATCAGCCCCCTGATTGACCATCTTGACAGCAGCCTGAATGCGGTTGAAGGATTGCTGGACGGGCTGCTGGAGATTTCCAAGCTGGACGCCGGGGTCGCAAGGGCGCATCTGACGGATTTCTCCATTGATAGCCTGCTGCAGGAACTGGATGCCGAATTTACCGCCATTGCCCGTGACAAGGGCATTGATTTCAAAATGATCCCGTGCCACCTCATCGTCCACAGCGATCCGAAACTGCTGCGCAGGGTCTTACAGAATTTTATCAGCAATGCCATTCGCTATACCGAAACAGGCCGGGTTCTGCTGGGTTGTCGCAGGCGGGGGGGGATGGTTGATATTCAGATATGGGATACAGGCTGCGGCATTTCCGAGCATAAGCTGGAGGAGATTTTTCTTGAATTCAGACAATTGAAACATAACCCGGACCACAAGGAACAGGGGCTGGGACTGGGACTTGCCATTGTGGAACGCATCTGCCGCCTGCTTGATCATCGGCTGACGGTAAAATCCACCCCCGGCAAGGGCTCTGTTTTCAGCGTCACCCTGCCCCTTGGACAGCAGGGGTATCAGCCGGAAAATATTCCGGCCCCAGCAGAAAGGCGGCCCATACCCCCCCATGACCTGTCCGGGCTTATTGTCCTGTGCATAGATAATGACCCGGATATTCTGGTTGGCATGGAGATCCTGTTGTCCAATTGGGGTTGCCATGTGACCTGTTGTCGCAGCCTGAAAGAGGTGGAGGATAAATTCACCGGCCGGACAGCGGATATCATTCTGGCCGATTATCACCTTGACCATGAGGAAAGCGGGATTGATATATTGAATATCCTGCGCTCCCGGTGGAACAGGGCCATTCCCGGCATCGTCATTTCCGCCGATCATACCGATGAGGTAAAAAACTCGGCGGAAGCACAGGGCTATAAATTCCTGCGAAAACCGGTGAAATCAGCCGCCCTGCGTGCCCTGTTCAACAGCCAGTTGATTTATCGGGGTTAGGAATATCTACTCAGCAGCCTCTTCCGCTTCCAGTTTTTGGGCGGCGATGATCAGATGGCTGCGGCTATAGGCACCGAATTTCTTCAGTATTCCGGTGACATGGGCCTTGACGGTACCCTCTGCCACATCCATTTCATAGGCAATCTGCTTGTTCAGCATACCTTCTGACAAAAAGGTAAAGACCCGGAACTGCTGCGGTGTCAGGGAGGCCACCGTTTCTGCGATGGATATTTCCTCGTCCCGGATATTCTGCTGTTGTAATTCAAACCCCGGCGGCACCCAGATGGCCCCCGAAAGAATGGCCCTGATCGCCTGTGCCATCTGGGGAAGATCCGTTGATTTGGGAATAAAGCCCGACGCCCCGTGGCTCATGGCCTTGGAAATGACCCTGTCCTGATCATTGCCGGAAACCACCACAATGGGCACATCGGGATGTTGGCCGCGCAGAAAGACCAGACCGGAAAAACCCCGCGCGCCCGGCATTTGCAGGTCAAGCAGAAGCAGGTCATATGGCTCGCCTTGCGCCATATATCCCTGAACATCGTCGATTGATGCGGCCTCGGTTATCCGGCATTTATCAAAAGCCAGTTCAATGGCCTGTTTCAATGCGATCCGAAACAGGGGATGATCATCCGCAATAAGGATATTCGGTCGTAGGGTCATACATATAATCTATCATAACATCCATGCCTGCGTCAGGGGCTTTCTGATTTTATTTGAACTCACTGCTACCCAGCATAATGGTTTCAATTTCCTGAATAATATCCTCCTGCCGCGCGGCATTCATCCGCCGCTTCAAATCGGTTGTCCTGTCTTCAAGCCGGTGCAGAGCACTTTCCATATGCTCCAGCCGCCTGCGATTCTCGGCGGCAAGTGAAAGCATGGAATACCCTTCCAGTGACAGCATCAGCGCCTGCTCCCCCAGTGCCGTCAGAAAAGCGGGCGGCTCAAGGGTGAGACAAGGCTTGTGACTATAGTCTTTTCTGGCGTTTTGTGATACGGGCAAGGGCAGGATGGTTCTGAAAACAGGCCTGCCTGCGTTCTCATCCTGATACAAAACTTTAACATTCATCGGCAAATCCGGTGATTGAGCCTGAGTTTGTTCCAGCCATATGGCTAAATGTTCCAGAATCATTGGCACTTCCTCGGCAACTGTAGCGCCGGACATGGTTTCAAAAGCACCTTCTTCCATCATTCTTTCCGCAAGATGGCGACCAACGATGAGAATCCTCTCACCACGTTCCTGTCCGGCACGGAGCGGTGCCACAAGCTCTGTGTTAAACTCACCACAAAAACCGCGTTCTGTCCCTATCGCTATACAAATAGTCGCCCCTGTCATCACCGGCAGGGGATAAAAAGAGGAAAAATCATCCGCCACACGGGCAACTGTTTCAAGTAATTTATTCTGTCGTTCAATTTGCGCGCCCAGTTTATTAATTTCCATCAGGGCCAAATTCTTCATGGCCACAAGCATGGTGCGAACATCCCCGTATCGATCAATCTTTTGGGCAATGATCCGGCGGCGGCTCATAATATACCCCTTATCAACTTCACCCATTGGGGCCGTGCATCATCCAGTGACAATAGGGAGCCATCGGCAAGAGTGGCTATTTTATCAAGTGCCTTTCTCGCCGCCGTCTCATCCAATGCGACAAACAGGCCATCATTGAACCCAATCATCCATGCCAGTTGTGCGCGCGGTGAAAAGGGGTTTTGCGTATCCTGTCTTAAAATAATGCGCAATAGACGGCCTTTGGCCAGTCGGGTTTGTATTCTGTCCTCCAGCTTTGCACCAAAATGGGAGAAGACCTCCAGCTCCAGAAACTGAAGATAATCAAGCTTCATGCGCGCCACCTCCTTTTTTATGGCAGGATGTTGCGCGGCACCACCTATTCGGGATACTGACCGGGTAACATCGATGGCGGGGAGAACGCCAGCCGCAAATAATTTCTGGTCAAAATAAATCTGTCCGTCAGTAATGGAAATCAGGTTGGTGGGAATATAGGCAGAAATCTCGTCCTGCTGGGTTTCGACGATGGCCAGCGCAGTGATACTGCCGCCGCCTTTTTCCGGGGCAAGACAGGTTGATCGCTCCAACAGACGGGAATGAAGGTAGAATATATCCCCAGGATAAGCTTCGCGTCCAGGTGGCCGCCGCAAAAGCAAAGAAAGTTCACGATATATCTGTGCATGGGTGGAAAGGTCGTCATACACAATCAGTACCCGTTTACCCATTTCCATCCAGTGTTCTGCCAACGCACAGCCAGCGAAGGGGGCAAGATATTGTAATCCAGGCATTGCCGTCGCTTCGGCAACCATCACAACGGTATAGGATAGCGCTCCGGTTTCTCGCAGCGTTTCAATTAAGGAAACAATAGCGGACCTGCGTTGCCCGATAAGGACATATACGCACAGGGTATCTTTGTCCTTTTGATTCAGAACAGTATCAAGGGCCAACGTTGTTTTCCCGGTCCCGTTATCACCGATTATCAATTGTCTCTGACCGTAACCGATCGGGATCATGGTATCAACAATCCGGTTACCGGAATATAGCGGCTCATGAACAAAATCCCGCTCCGTGATCGGTGGCGAAGGATGGTCCAGAAAACGCTCGTCTTCGCCCTTAATAAGACCACCCCCATCCAGCGGTGTCCCTAAGGGATCGACAACCCGGCCCAGATAGTCATCCCCGGTACAGATTGTCAGCCGCTGTCCGGTAAGGATGGCTGAAGCTCTGGCACAAAGGGCCGGTGATTCCTCCAGAATAATAGCCCCTATACGCTGTGGTGATAAAAGATAAATCAGCGCCAGTGACCCGTCTTCCGTGCGCACCAGTTCTTCGATCTTCGCTGAAGGTAGTCCCCCGATCCACATCACGCCGTCACCAACGGCTGTTACCGTCCCGCATTCCATCATGCGTGGCGTGAAGCGGTACTCATCCAGCCATTTATCCTTTTTGTCAAGAAGAGGGGTATCAGTTGTCATGCACAGGATTCCCTGCAAAAAAGGCCAGTTCGTCTTTGGCATTGGCCTGCAAGACCCAAGGCCCAACCGTAAGGCAAAGTCCGGTTATCAACGTGTCGTCAACTAAAAAGTTCATCTTGCACTTCTGACCAAGTTTAACGGACAGCTTTTTTTTCAGAGATTGCTGGACAGACGGTATCAATGCACTCGCACTGGTCACCGTGATTTCACCCTCCCTTTCCGCCACGGCCTTGGCCAGGGTTTCTATTTTCCCGGCAGGCCAGGTTTCAATATCCTGTATTAAAACTTCGGCTAATTTGATGTCCAGTTCCGGGCCAGCAAGGCGTTGCAGAAATTTCGCGGCAAAGGCCACAGCCTGTGCCAGCGCTCGTTTTTCAATTTCACGTTGCCTGTCAGCCTGTTTCCTGGCCTCTGCCACCTGAAGGCGTTGCCTTTCTTTCTCTATCGCCTGACGCACGTCATCCAGACCATTTTCGCGCGCTTCCGCCAGTTCT
>Ga0256839_1004474_pt1 | contig 13633 bp, 13 predicted proteins | sample 354166metaG_FD_185968 | JGI IMG/M metagenome (GOLD analysis project Ga0256839, IMG submission 185968) | Hydrothermal vent microbial communities from Mid Atlantic Ridge, Atlantic Ocean - 354-166 | ecosystem: Environmental > Aquatic > Marine > Hydrothermal vents | place: Atlantic Ocean: Mid... | reverse complement strand
AGGTGGCCAACTTCGAACTGCGCCTCGGCGACTGGTTCCAGCCCCTGGCCGGCGAGCGCTGCCATGTGGTATGCGCCAACCCGCCCTACGTCGCCCCCGACGACCCCCACCTGGGCCGCGACAGCCTGCCCTTCGAACCGCGCGAGGCCCTGGTGGCCGCCGACTCGGGCCTGGCCCAGTTGCGCCATCTGATCCACCATGCCCCCGCCCACCTCCACCCCGGTGGCTGGCTGCTGCTGGAGCATGGCGCCGAGCAAGGGCCGGCGGTGCGTGAACTGTTCCAGCAACACGGCTATGAGGCCATCGCCACCCTCCCCGACCTGGCCGGCATCGAGCGGGTCAGCCTGGGGCGACGGCCGGCGTGAGCGCCCCCGCGGGGGTGGCCGGAAAGAAAAACGGCGGGGGCATCCCCCGCCGCAGAGCACCGCGAAGATCGCGCCGCCTCAACCCCGCAGGTCGAAGCGGTCCAGCTCCATCACCTTGTGCCAGGCGGCGACGAAGTGGCGCAGGAAACGCTCCCGGTTGTCGTCCTGGGCGTAGAACTCGCACTGGGCCCGCAGTTGCGAGTTGGCGCCGAACACCAGGTCCACCCGGGTGGCGCTCCATTTGACGGCCCCGCCGGCACGTTCCAGCCCCTGATAGATCCCGGGGAGCTCAGGATGGGGCTGCCACTCCACGTCCATGTCCAGCAGGTTGACGAAGAAGTCGTTGTTCAGGGTGCCGGGACGTTCGGTGAACACCCCGTGGCGGCTGTCCTGGTAGGTGGCGCCCAGCACCCGCAACCCGCCCACCAGCACGGTCATCTCCGGCACGGTGAGGGTGAGCAGTTGCGCCCGGTCGATGAGCAGCCGCTCGGCGGGCAGATGCTCACAGCCGCGCCTGATGTAGTTGCGGAAGCCGTCGGCCAAGGGCTCGAGATGGGCGAAGGACTCGACATCGGTATGCTCCTGTCCGGCATCCACCCGACCCGGGGTGAATGGGACGCTGACTTCGAATCCGCCCCTTTTTGCCCCTTCTTCGATGGCTGCCGTCCCACCGAGAACGATCAAATCGGCCAGGGAAACCCGCTTTTTCCCACTTTGCCGGTCATTGAAGCCCTGCTGGATCTCGCCGAGCACCCGCAGCACCCGTTCCAGCCGCTGCGGCTGATTGACCTCCCAGTCCCGTTGCGGCGCCAGACGGATCCGGCCGCCGTTGGCGCCACCGCGCTTGTCGGAGCCGCGGAAGGTGGCGGCGGCGGACCAGGCGGTGTAGACCAGTTCAGCGATGCCGAGACCACTGGCGAGGATCTCGCCCTTGAGGGCGGCGATGTCGTCACCGTCGATGAGGTCGTGATCCCGTGCGGGCAACGGATCCTGCCACGGCAGGTCCTCCGCCGGCACCTCCGGGCCGAGGTAACGGGACTTGGGCCCCAGATCACGATGGGTGAGCTTGAACCAGGCACGGGCGAAGGCCTCTTCCAGGGCCTTGGGGTCGTCGAGGAAACGCCGTGAGATGGCGCCGTAGGCCGGGTCCATGCGCAACGCCAGATCGGTGGTGAGCATGATGGGGGCGTGGCGCTTGTCGGGATCGTGGGCATCGGGCACCCGGTCCTCGGGAGCGGGGTTCACCGCCACCCATTGCCAGGCCCCGGCGGGGCTCTTCTCCAGATTCCATTCGTATTTGTACAACAGCTCGAGAAAGCGGTTGTCCCATTGGGTGGGGGTGTCGGTCCAGGCGCCTTCCAGGCCGCTGGTGATGGTATCGGGGCCGTGGCCGCAACCATGGCGGTTCTTCCAGCCCAGCCCTTGTTGTTCCAGCGGGGCGGCCTCGGGTTCGGGGCCGAGGTTGTCGCCAGACGCGGCGCCGTGGGCCTTGCCGAAACTGTGGCCGCCGACGATGAGGGCGACGGTTTCTTCATCGTTCATGCCCATGCGGGCGAAGGCCTCGCGGATGTGGGCCGCCGCAGCCAGCACGTTGGGCTCGCCGCCGGGACCTTCGGGGTTGACGTAGATCAACCCCATGTGATCGGCGGCCAGGGGCTTTTGCAGCTCGCCGTCGTGGTGACGCTCGTCGGCCAGCCATTGCTCCTCCGGGCCCCAGTCGATGTCGAGCTCGGGCTCCCAGATGTCTTCCCGCCCGCCGGCGAAGCCGAAGGTCTTGAAGCCCATGGATTCCAGCGCCACGTTGCCGGCGAGGATCATCAGATCGGCCCAGGAGATGCGCTGACCGTATTTTTTCTTGATCGGCCACAAAAGCCGCCGGGCCTTGTCCAGGTTGGTGTTGTCGGGCCAGCTGTTCACCGGGGCGAAGCGCTGGTTGCCGGTGGCGCCACCGCCGCGGCCGTCGAAGACGCGGTAGGTGCCGGCGCTGTGCCAGGCCATGCGGATGAACAGCGGGCCGTAGTGGCCGTAGTCCGCCGGCCACCAGGGCTGGGAGTCGGTCATCAGCCGCCGCAGGTCTTCTTTGAGGGCGGCGTAGTCGAGTCCGGCGAAGGCCTCGCGGTAGTCGATGTCACCGTCGGGGCGCAGCGACGAGGGGTTCTGTTGCAGGAGCTTGAGATTGAGTTGCTCGGGCCACCAGCGGCGGACGACGTCGCCGCCTTGCAGGGTGTGTCGATGGGTATCGCCCGCCAGCGGGCATCCGTGGTGTTTCGCGTCCATGGCGTTTTCCTTGTGTTAGGGGTGGTCGATCGGCGCCCCGTGGCGGGGCACCGCGGGCACTATCGGCACAGGATGGAAAAACTTCAGACACCTCAGATGACGATCAGTTGGGCCTTGAGGGCACCGGCCTGTTTCAAGGCCTCGAGGATGGCCACCAGGTCGCCGGGGGCGGCGCCGACGCCGTTGACCGCGCGGACGATCTCGTCCAGCGACACCCCGGCCTCGAAGACGAACATGCGGTTCTTCTCCTGTTCGATCTCGATGTCGGTGCGCGGCACCACTTGGGTCTGTCCTTGGGAGAAGGGGGCGGGCTGACTGACCACCGGCTTGGCGGTGACCCGCACGGTGAGGTTGCCATGGGCCACGGCGGCGGGGGTGACGCGCACGTGGGAGCCGATGACCACGGTGCCGGTGCGGGAGTTGATGATCACCTTGGCGGGGGCCTCGCCAGGGTCCAGTTCCAGGTTTTCCAGCACCGAGAGAAAGCCTACCCGCTGCGCGGGGTCTCGGGGAGCGCGCACCTGCACCGAGGCGGCGTCCACCGGGTAGGCGGTGCCGGCGCCGAGGGTGTGGTCGATGGCCTGGGCCAGGCGCTGGGCGGTGGTGAAATCGGGCTCGTGGAGGTTGAGGGTGAGGATGTCGCCCTGGGCGAAACCGGTGGGCACGGTGCGTTCGACGATGGCGCCGTTGGGGATGCGGCCGGCGGAGGGGATGTTGACCGTCACCCGCGAGCCGTCCTGGGCGGCCCCGAAGCCGGAGACCACCAGGTTGCCCTGGGCGATGGCGTAGACCTTGCCGTCGGGGCCCTTGAGGGGGGTCATCAGCAGGGCCCCGCCGCGCAGGCTCTTGGCGTTGCCGATGGAGGAGACGGTAACGTCGATGGTCTGGCCGGGTTTGGCAAAGGGCGGCAACTCGGCGTGCACCGCCACCGCGGCGACATTCTTGGGCTTGGGCGTGACCCCGGGGGGCAGGACGATGCCGAATTTGGCCAGCATGGCCTTCAGGCTCTGGACGGTGTAGGGGGATTGGGTGGATTGATCGCCGGAGCCGTCCAGGCCGACCACCAACCCGTAACCCACCAGTTGGTTGGGGCGCACGCCGGCCACCGAGGCCAGGTCTTTGATGCGTTCGGCCTGGGCGGGGACGGTGGCAAGGAGCAGGCACAGGATCGCAAGGATGCGCATGGCATTCACCTCAGAATGGCCACCACGGGCTGTTCATGATACGCGCCAGCCAGCCGGGGCGATTGACTTCGGCCAGGGTGCCCTGGCCGGAGTAGACGATGGTGGCGTCGGCCACCTGGCTGGAGAGGATGGTGTTGTCGCCGCGGATGTCCTCCGGGCGCACCACGCCGGAGAAGCGGATGAATTCCGAGCCTTCGTTGAGGGTGAGGCGTTTTTCCCCTTGCACCCACAGGTTGCCGTTGGGCAGGACCTCGGCCACGGTGACGGTGATCTGGCCGGTGAGGCTGTTGCTCTGGGCCGAGTTGCCCTGGCCCTTGAATGTCCGGGTGGCGGAGAGGGAGGTCTCGAGGACGTTCTGGCCGCGGAAGGTGACACCGCCGCCGAACAGGGTGGGTACGGGGACATCGACACTTTGTTGTTTGTCCGCCGAGGTGGTGGCGCTCTTTTTGGCTTGGGTGCGTTCCTCGAGGATCACGGTGATGAGATCCCCCACCCGCCGTGCCGAGGGGTCGGTGAACAGACTGGTGCCGTAGCCGTCCTGATACAGGCTACCGTCCTGCCGGGGCGGGGGGACGGCCACCTGCGGGCGCACCGCCACGAAGCCAGGATCGGGGGGAGGGACGGGGGTGACGGCACAGCCGGCCAAGGGGAGGAGCAACCAGGGGATCAGGCGTTTCATCTCACACCTCAGGTGTTGTTGCTGATGTAGCGGAGCATGCCGTCCACCGCGGAGATGGCCTTGGAGTTCATCTCGTAGGCGCGCTGGGTCTCGATCATGTTGACCAGTTCCTCGGCGACGTTGACGTTGGAGGACTCGATGGCGCCCTGGATCAGGCCGCCGACCCCGTCGAAACCGGGAACCGCCACCCGTGGCGGACCGGAGGCCACGGTCTCCAGGTAGAGGTTTTCGCCCCGGGGTTGCAGCCCGGCGGGATTGATGAAGTCGGCCAGTTGCAGTTGGCCGACGTTATTGCCTTCCACCGCCCCGGGAGTGGTGACAGTCACCGTGCCATCGGCACCGATGGTGATGCTCTGGGCATCGGGGGGGATGGTGATGCCGGGCTGCACCAGGTAGCCGGCGGCGGTGACCAGGTTGCCCTGGGCATCCACCTGGAAACTGCCGTCGCGGGTGTAACCCAGGGTGCCGTCGGGAAGCAGGATCTGAAAGAATCCCCGCCCCTGGATGGCCAGATCGAAACTGTTTTCGGTGTTCACCAGGTTGCCCTGGGCGTAGATCTTCTGGGTGGCGACGGTGCGCACCCCGGATCCGAGCATCAGCCCGGAGGGCAGGGTGGTGTTTTCGCTGGTCTGGGCGCCGGGCTGGCGGACGTTCTGATAGATGAGGTCCTCGAACACCGCCCGGGCCTTCTTGTAGCCGGTGGTGCCGACGTTGGCCAGGTTGTTGGAGATGACCGCCATGCGCGTCTGTTGCGCGTCCAGGCCGGTCTTGGAGATCCACAGTGCGCGTTCCATGGCGGGTCCTCGTGTGGTTGTGTCTCACCGGGGGAGTAGGCAAGGTTGGTGCCATGCGGGGAACGGCGCACCCTGGCGGGCCTCGGGCGGGGACATGAAGGAAGGAAAGCGGCGGGGAGTTGCCGGGGCGGCAAGGGGAAGGGCCGTCCTTGGCCCGGGGGGGATCAGCCGATGCGCAACAGGCGTGCGGTGGCTTCGTCGTTCTCTTGGGCGGTCTTCATCGCCTTGACCTGAAGCTCGAACTGGCGCGAGAGCTCGATCATGCGCACCAATGCCTGGGCGGGGCTGACGTTGGACCCCTCCAGGGCGCCGGAGACCAGGGTGACCGCGGCATCGGCGGGGTAGGTGGCGCCGCCGGGGCCACGGAACAGGCCGTCTTCGCCCTTCTCCAGTTCCTCCAGCGGCGGGTTCACCAGTTTGATACGGTCCACCGCCGCCTGGGTGTTGGCCGCCTGCCCCAGGGGAATGATGCTCACGGTGCCATCGCTGCCGATGGAAAGGCTCTGGGCGGGGGGAACGGTGATCGGTCCGCCCTCGCCGAGTACCGGCAGTCCGGTACCGGTGACCAGCAGCCCCTCGGGGGAGATGGCGAGATCGCCGGCGCGGGTGTAGGCCTCGCTGCCGTCGGGGGCTTGGACGGCGATGAACCCCCGGCCGCGGATGGCGACGTCCAGATCGCGGCCGGTGGTCTGGATGGGCCCGGGGGTGAAATCGATGCCGGGACGTTCGCTGAGGGCGTAGGCCCGCGAAGGCAGGCCCGGGCCGAACACCGGCATGGAGCGGGCCTGGGAGAGGTCGGCGCGGAAACCGGTGGTGCTGACGTTGGCCAGGTTGTGGTTGTTCAACGCCTGGGCCAGGAGGGTCTCCTTGGCCCCGGACATGCCGATGTAGAGCATGCGGTCCATGGCAGCCCCCTAGCCTCAGCGGATATTGAGCAGGGTCTGGGTGATCTGGTCGGCGGTGGAGATCACCTGGGCGTTGGCCTGGTAGTTGCGCTGGGCGGTGATCATGTTGACCAATTCATCGGAGAGCTCCACGGTGGAGGATTCCAGCGCCCCGGACTGGATCAGCCCCAGGCTGGCGGTCCCGGGCTGACCCAGCACCAGATCGCCGGCGTCGTAGGTCTCCACCCACAGGGAGTCCCCCTTCTGGCGCAGCCCTTGGGGATTGGGGACATTGCCCAGCGCCACCATGCCGAGGATCTCGGCGTTGCCATTGGTGTAGCGGGCATAGACGATGCCGTTCTCCTCCACGTCGAAACCGGTGAGCCGGCCGGTGGTGAAACCGTTTTGCGACAGGGTGTTGACCGCGAATTCGGAGCCGTATTGGGTGGTGTCACCGAGATCGAAGGTGAGCTGCAAGGGCGCGGCGCCGGTGGTGAGATTGATGGGGGGATAGACCAGCTCGTCGGGGGTGGCACTCACCTGGCTGGTGCCGCCGGCATCCACGTAGCGGGTCTGGGCCAGGGTGCCGTCGGCATTGAACTCCAGCACCGCCGCAGGGTTGGGCGAGGAACCGCCGCTGGCGGTGCCGTCGTCGGAGGGGTTCACCGGCGAGCCGTCCACGTAGAGGAACATCTGCCAGGCGTTGTTCACCGTGCCGTCTGAGACCTTGCGGTAGTACATGGAGACCACGTGCGGTGCACCGAGCGAGTCGTAGACGGTGGTGGCGGTGACGTGGTTGTAGGTGGTGGGGTCGGTGGGGTCGAAGGGCGAGGTGGTGACGTCGTGCAGGGCGCCGGCGGCGATGTTGAAGGGAGTGAGGTCGGCATCGACGTTGACGTTCACCTGCACCCGGTCGGTGGCCACCGGGGCACCGATGGTGTTCTGCAGTTGCAGGTCCACCAGGGTGCCGGTGTTGAAGGTGGTGGTGGTGCCCACGGTCACCGGCGGGAAGACCTGGAGCGTCTGGCCGGTGGTGTTGACCACGTAGCCGTCGCGGTCGAGACCGAAAACGCCGTTACGGGTGAGGTAACGCCCCTTTTCGTCTTCGACGATGAAAAACCCCTGGCCGGTGATGGCCAGATCGGTGGAGTTGTCGGTGTATTCGATGTTGCCCTGGGAGAAGATCTGACGAATGTTGGCGGTGCGCACCCCGGAGCCGGAAGTGATCTGGGTGATGGCGCCGTAGGCGGCGGCGTAGACATCGACGAACTCCGCCCGCGAGCCTTTGAAACCGGTGGTGGCGGCGTTGGCGATGTTGTTACCGGTGACCCGCAGATCCGCGGAGGCGGCGTGCAGTCCACTCAAGGCGATACGAAACGGCATGGGCTCTCTCCTTCGGTTTCTCTTTGATTCGGGACTCAGGCTCAGAGGATCTCGCGCACGGCGTTGATATCCACCGCACCCAGTCCGGCCACATTCACCTGGCTGCGCTGGCCGTTGCGCCCCAGGGTGACACTCTCCACCGGGCCGACCACGGCGGTGTCCTGGGCCTGGATCTCGCCGTCGATGACGGCATTGGCGACGATGCGGTAGTTGCCAGCCGGCAAGGGATTGCCGTCGAGACCGCTACCGTCCCAAGTGAAACGCACGGTGCCGGCGGCCTGGCGACCCAGTTGCAGGCTCTGCACCAATTGGCCGGACTCACTGTAGATGTCCACCACCAGTTTGTCCGTGGTGGCCTCCAACTCCACCGCCCCGCCGAAGAAGCGCTCGTCACCGCCCTCGGGGAGGTAACCACGGTCACCGGGCACCAGCACGAAGCGCCCCACCAGCGAGGAGGCCTGCAGCGCCTGGCTGGAAATGAGCGAATCGGCCAGCTTCTCGATGGTCTGCTGGGTCTTTTGCTGCGAGGCCAGGTTGCTGAACTGGGCCAGTTCCCCAAGGAATTTGGTGTTGTCCATGGGGTTCAGTGGGTTCTGATTGCGCATCTGGGCGATCATCAGCCGGAAGAATTCCTCCTGGCCCAGGGTGGCGCGGTCGCTGCCGTCTTGCTGTTTCTTCTCCTGGATCCCGAGCTGGGAGAGCAGCGGGTTGGAGTCGATTCGGTCAGCCATGGCGGTACTCCATCATGCGGTCAGGTCACTGGCCCAGGCGCAGGGTGGCCATGAGCATCTGCTTGGAGGTGTTCATCACCTCGACGCTGTTCTGATAGCTGCGCGAGGCGGAGATCATGTTGGCCATTTCCTCCACCACGTTGACGTTGGGAAGGTAGATGTAGCCTTGGTCGTCGGCCAGGGGATGGTCGGGTGCGTAACGTTTGCGCAGCTCGGCATCGCTCTCGACGATGGCCCGCACCCGTACCCCGGTGGAGGCCTCCCCCATGAGCAGGGTGGAAAACACCGGATGGCGCGCGCGGTAGGTCTGCTCGGTGGAAGCGCTCACCGTCTCGGCGTTGGCCAGGTTGGAGGTGGTGACATTGAGGCGCACCGACTGGGCCATCATGGCCGTTCCGGCGACATCGAACACGCGCAACAAAGACATGATCAGCGACCTCCTCCCTTGACAGCGGTGATCATGGATTTGAGCTTGCCGCCGAGAAATTGCAGCGTGGCCTGGTAACGCAGGGCGTTCTCGGCAAACTCGGCCTTCTCTACCTGGGCATCAACGGTGTTGCCATCCAGCGAGGGTTGCAGCGGCTGGCGATAGAGCGGCTCGGCACTGCGGGCATCCCCACCCCGCGGCAGGATGTGGCCGGGATGGGTAATCTTCAGCCGCTCCGGCCCGCCCATGCCGCCCACCTGGCGCATCACCGCCCGGAAATCCAGATCACGGGCCTTGTAGTTGGGGGTGTCGGCATTGGCCAGATTGGAGGCGATGAGCTCACTGCGCCGGGCACGCAGATAAAGGGCCTGTTCGTAGACACGGACGATCTTGTCGAGGTCGAATCGCATGGGTCTCTCCATTGCTTGCTGCCATGGCAAGAAGCAATGGCCATGCCATCGATTCAGTCGTCGGGATGATCTTTGGGACGGTAAAACACCCCGTGGGGAGTGCGCACCATGCGGTAGCGATCGCTGTAGTTGGTGGGCGTCTCCGAGCTGCCAAGGACGAGATAACCCGGGGGTTCGAGAATGGCCGCCATGCGATCCAGGATATCCCCCTTGAGCTCGGGGGAAAAATAGATCAGCACATTGCGGCAAAAGATCACCTGGAAGCGTCCCAGGCGAGCGAAGCTGTCCTTCAAATTGAGTTCCATGAAACTCACCCGGGCCTTGATCTGCGGCTTCACCGCCCACAGACCGTCCTTGGGCTCGAAGTATTTGTTGCGGATCTCCCGGCTCACCCCCCGCCCCAGGGCCATCTCGTCATAGACACCGGCGCGGGCCTGGGCCAATGCGGTGGGGGAGATGTCGGTAGCGGTGATGCGCACATTGCCCAGGCGACTGCCCGGGTGCCTGGCCTTGTATTCCTCCACCACCATGCTGATGGAATAGGGCTCCTGACCGGTGGAACAGGCCGCGGACCAGATTTTGATGCTGGGCCTGCCGCGCCGCTCCAAGGCGGGAAGGATCTCTTCCTGCAACAGTCGGTAGGGGCCGCCGTCACGAAACCACAGGGTCTCGTTGGTGGTCATGGCATCCACCACCCGGGTCTTGAGCGGCTGATTGCCGGGACCGTCCACCAGCCGCGCCAGTTCGTCGAGATCGTTCAGGTCATGCTCGCCCAACAGACGGCGCAGGCGACTGGAGACCAGATAGTGTTTGTTGTCCCCCAGGACGATGCCGCATTGGTCCTCGAGAAAACGCGCCAAGCGCCGATAGCCCTCGGCGCTGATGGAACCGCTGGCGTCAAACGGCGTGTCTTTTTTGTTCAGCATCGTTTTCGTTCATCTCCCCGTCCTCCGGCAGGCCTTTGAAACGGCGCACCTGCCGACAAATGGTGTTTATCAATTCCTCAGTGTCGAACTTGGACAAAAAGGCGTCCGCCGCCACCCCGTCCAGCACACTGGAGTTGAACACCCCGCTCAACGAGGTGTGCAGCAGGATGTAGAGGTGTTTGAGACGCCCATCCTCACGGATGTTGCGGGTGAGGGTGTAGCCGTCCATCTCCGGCATCTCCACGTCAGAGATCACCAGGGCCAGATCGGCCAGACGGGGATCCTCCTCCTCGACCCAGCGCTGCAAGGTCTCCAGGGCGAGGCGGCCGTTGTTCACCGCGGTATAGGCGATGCCCCGTTCCTTGAGCACCCGGGCGATCTGATGACGCGCCACCGAAGAATCGTCGGCCACCAGCACATGCACGCCTTGTCGCTGTCCTTCGGGCAGGACCTCTTCTTCCACATCGAAGCGCTGGCCGGTGACCTCGTAGAGCACCTTCTCCACGTCCAACACCTCCACCAGCGCGTCGTCCACCTGGGTCACCGCGGTGAGGTAGTGATCCTCCCCCACCGCCGCCGGCGGCTGGCGCACTTCGTCCCAGGCCATGTTGACGATCCGGTCCACCGCCCTCACCAGAAAGCCCTGCACGCTGCGGTTGTACTCACAGACCACCAGATCGGCCGTGGTGGGATCGTCCAACGGCTCCTGGCCGATGGCCGCCCCCAGATCGATGGCCGGGATGCTCTGCCCCCGCACCACCGCCACACCGCGTACCGTGGGATGAGAACCGGGCAGACGGGTCAGCGGTGGACAAGGCACCACTTCGCGGATCTTGAAGACATTGAGGCCGTAACGCTGCTCGCCGCCGAGGCGGAACAACAACATCTCCAGACGGTTCTGCCCCACCATCCGGGTGCGCAGATCCACCTCGTGCAGCAATTGGCTCATGGCGATCACCTCATGGCATCCGTTCCCGGCCCCTATCGGCAGCCGGCAACGGAACTGTAATCCCCACGGGGTGCTATCATCGCCGCACCCGCAACGAAACCGACGAGGCCAAGCCGATGAATGAACTCGCCCCGGTGGTGGCGGCCGTGGACCTCGGCCCTCATCTGGAACGCCTGGTACGTCGCGCCCAACGCCTGGCTCAGTGCGAACACGCCCCCTTGGTGATACTCCACGTGGTTGGCCGTGACCCGCTGGCCGAGGCGGTGAACCATTTCGACTACGGCGAGCTGCTGCTGGACGAACTGGCCGACCCGGCGCTTGGCGCCGAGGAACGTGCCCGGCGGCTGCTGCTCCCCCGACTGACCCCCCTGGGGGTGTCCGAATCGGCCATCGAGGTCCTGGCCGGCCCCCCGGCCCGGGTGGTGAGCGAGCGGGCCGAACGGATCAAAGCCCGGTTGCTGGTCCTCGGCTCTCCCCGCAGCCGTTTCGGCTCGGTGGCCGTCCACGCCGCCCGCCACGCCCCCTGCGACGTCCACATTCACCGACACGAATGACCCGCCACCCCTTACGTCGGCTGCGGCGGGCACGCCGTGCCGTCGTCGTCCGCCGACGGCGGCTTCCCTATTCCGTGTGGCGCCGGGCCAGCGCCCGGCTGGACTGTCTGCACCACCTCGGCCCCCAGGAACGACTGCGGCTGCGGCTCCTCAGCGGCGACTTCCTGGCCGAGAAACGCTTCACCGCCATCGACCCTCTGGAACTCAGCGACACCATCCGGGCGGTGATCGCCATCCAGGCCTGCCTGCTGATCCTGGAACTGGGACTCGACTGGTACCGGGGCTGGCGGGAGATCATCGTCTACCCCGACAGCTTCCTGGTGGACGTCACCGTCACCGACGAGGCCGGAGTGGAACATCACTGGCGCGAGGCCCGTGGCGGCGAGGCCTGGGGCGCCGGCCCGGTGATTCTCTCCTGGCGCGACGCCCGCCCCGGTGTCCACCCCCACGGCCCCGGCTCCAACGTCGTCATTCACGAATTCGCCCACAAGCTCGACTGGCTCGACGGCCAGGCCGACGGCCGCCCGCCGCTGCATGCCGACATGGACCCCACCGCCTGGCACGATGCCTTCCAGGCCGCCTATGACGACCTGCGCCGACGCGAGGCCCATCACCACCGCACCCCCATCGACCCCTACGCCGCCACCGCCCCGGGGGAATTCTTCGCCGTGGTCAGCGAGGTCTTCTTCGAACGCCCCGGCCTGCTGGCCCGCGCCTATCCGGCGGTGTACCGGCAACTGGCCGCCTTCTACCGTCAAGACCCCCTCCTCGCCCTCAAGCAGCGACACGCCACGGCCGAAAAGGGGAGAGGGGCCCCACAGCGGAAGACGATCCATCATGCCCAACGCCCACCCTGTCCTGCTCGCCGCCCTGCTCCTCGCCGCTTGCAGCACGAACACTGACACCAGCGAAGTGATCGTCATCGACGATCCCGACACGCTGGAGGCGCGCATCACCCGCCTCGACCAGCCCTTGGAGATCGAGGCCGCCGCCAAGCCCCGGGCCAAACCCGCGGCCAAGCCCAAACGGGACGCCCTCAGCCTCACCCTCATCGCCGAGGTCGCCCCGCCCCAATACCAAGGCACCACCCTCCAGGCCAACGAGGTCCGCATCCGCGGCAACAAGGCCTATGTGGGCTACAACGTCCGCGGCGCCACCTATCTGGGCGCCATCGACGTCTTCGACATCAGCGACCCCAGCGCGCCCCAGCTCATCTCCAGCGCCCTCTTTCCCGGCCGGGACGTCAACGGCCTCACCGTCAAGACCAACCGCATCTACTTCGTCGGCGCCGCCGACGACCCTGAACTCGACACCCCCGCCTACCTCGCCGCCCTCCCCCTGCGCGGCGGCCGGCTGGGCACCCTGTTCCAACAATGGGATCTGCCCAGCTACGCCGGCACCGACGTGGACACCGCCGGCCCCTACCTCTACGCCACCTCCGGCGACGTCGGCGGCGCGGTGAGCGTCTACCGCCTGCCGCAGCTCAACCTGATCCGCACCCAAGCGGTGGACGATGCCCGCGGGGTGGACGCCGACCGCCGCGACGTCGGCGTGGTCGCCGGCACCCCGGCCCGGCTCTACCACTACGACCGCGCCAGCGCCACCCTGCTGCACGACCACACCCTCGACGGCGCCACCATCCCCGAATCCAAGTCCACCATCGAGATCAAGCGAGCCAAGGCGGTGTTGGCCCTGGGCGACGGTGGCACCCAGATCGTCTGTCTGGCCGACGGCCAAGTGCTGGCCCAGCTCCCCCCGCCCACCGTCCCCGACCTCGATGCCTCGGTGACCGTCACCAACGCCGCCAGCGCCTACAAGCGTGCCGTCTTCATGGCCAATGGCGAGGCCGGCGTCTATGTCGCGGTGGCCGACAGCAACCTCAACGGCCGCGACTGCGAGGTGGACAACCTCGAACTGCTGGGCAAGCTGCGCTTCGGTGACCTCGAATCGGCCAACCACGTCGTCTACCGCCACGACCTGCTGTTCGTCGCCGCCGGCACCGGCGGCCTCAAGATCGTCGCCGTCACCGACAGCGACGCCGATCCCGACGACGACGACCAAGACGACGAC
>Ga0256839_1004473_pt1 | contig 13634 bp, 8 predicted proteins | sample 354166metaG_FD_185968 | JGI IMG/M metagenome (GOLD analysis project Ga0256839, IMG submission 185968) | Hydrothermal vent microbial communities from Mid Atlantic Ridge, Atlantic Ocean - 354-166 | ecosystem: Environmental > Aquatic > Marine > Hydrothermal vents | place: Atlantic Ocean: Mid... | reverse complement strand
GGCAAATCTATTCCGAAAATTGGCGCAACGGGGTTGGGCTATGAGCTGGCGCGGCACTTCGGGCTAGAGGTTTTGGACACCCGGGCAGGGCTGGTGCCGCTGACCTTTGGCGCGCAGGATTTGGCGGAATTCCGTGAAATGGCGGGAGTGGCGGTGCCGGTTGCTGTGCGCTGTGGCGCGGGGCGGTTTGCCGATGATTTACTGTTTACCCATCGCGGGCTTTCAGGGCCGGCGATATTACAGATTAGCTCTTTTTGGCAAGAGGGCATGGCGGTGGAGATCAACCTTTTGCCGGCGGGCGGGCTGGCGGAGGCGCTGAAGGCGGCGCGGGCCGAAGCGGGCAAACAGGCGGTGCAAACCATGCTTGCGCGGCTGTTCCCCAAGACGCTGGCGCGCTATCTGGCGGCTGATTTTGGCTTTAAGGGCACGATTTCGGACCTGTCGAAAGCGGATATTCGGGCGCTGGAAGCGCGGCTGCACAAATGGCAGGTTTACCCTATTGGAACCGAGGGCTACCGCACGGCGGAGGTGACGCTGGGCGGGGTTAACACTGACGGGCTGGACGCCAAAACCATGCAGGCGCGGGCGGTGCCGGGGCTGTATTTTATTGGCGAGGTCGTGGATGTGACCGGCTGGCTTGGCGGGTATAACTTCCAGTGGGCGTGGGCCTCGGGCGCGGCGGCGGGGCAGGTGGTGTGACCCGCCGCACGATTTAAGACCCGATTTGCTCTCGCAAGATAGAGATGGTGAGCGACAGGAAAATGTAGATCCCGAAGAACAGTGCCAAAGCCAACATCGTGTTTTCGAACGCTTTGGGATGGGTTGGGACATCTGGCGGAATGGGGGCCACGGCGAGGCTAAGATAGCGGGTTTGGCGATTGGTTTCGACCCGCGCGGTTTCAAGTGAGGAAAGCGACTGCTGAAGCAACATTTGCCGCATTTCCAAATTGGTGCGCGCGATGCTCAGCTCACCGCTTAACCGCGCCAAAGAGCCGCTTGTTTCGTTGCTCGAAAACATAGCCGCACGGCGCTCGTTTATCCGCTCTATCAGGCTTTTTATATCTTGTTCGATCGCCCGCACCTGCGCCTGATTAGGGGCCTCATTGCGGTTGATTTCAGAAAGCGCGAGGCGGCGTTGGTCGAGCTGGGCTTCTAAGCTATTCACTATGGTAAGCTGGCCTGTGGCGTCTGCGTCGGGGCTGATAACGCCGGCGGATTGCTGCAATTCCAACACATGATCAGCGGCATCAAGCACCGCTTGCTCTGCGGCGTCATAATTGTTTTTGGCAACGGTGAGCTGGTCCCTTCGGACAGGCGCGGCGATCTGGTCTACCCGTTCTTCGGCAAAGCCGATAAGGGCGCTGGCAAACTCGGCGGCCTTTTCCGGCGTGAGGGCTATCACCGACATACGGATAACGCCCTCAGTGGGATCATAGCCGATTTGCACGTATTTCTCATATTTTTCATACGCGGCTTCCATCGAGATATCGGGCGCCATGCGCTGAATATCATCGATAAAATCTTGCTGGAAATGAGCGACAAACCCGTTTTCACGGTCGAGCCTTTGCATGGCTTCACGCGAGCCAAGATAGCCTTGCACGATGACGGAGTCTTCAAGGTTAGAGAGGCCGCCCCCGCCAATTAGCCCGCCGATGCCGCTGGACGGCGCGCCGCCGCTATCAGGCTTTTGAATAACCATCTGGCTATCAACCTGATACATCGGCGTGGCGACAGTGTAGAAATAAAAGCCGGTTAACCATGTGGGCAAAACCACAAACACAAACAAACGCATCGCTATTAAGATAAAGCGGGCCTGACGCCGCCGCGCGATGGATTTTTGTATTTTCTTAATGTCTGCTTCGCGCTGCGCTTCGGTGATCACGTCTGGCTCTGCGCCCGGCGCTTGGCCCGGGGCCTTTGCTTGCCCGCCCCCCGGCATGGGGTTTTGCGAGGCGGCTGTGGTATCAAGCATGGTCACGCGGTCACGTGTTACATCAAACCCGCGCTCTTCCAGCATTTTGGCGGCTTCTTCGCCGCTAGAGGGGCTTAGCCCCATGCGCACGGCCTTGCGCCGCGCCATGCGGAAATAGGCCGGGGTGCCGGGCTTGGGGCCGCCTTGGGGCGCTGGCTGCATCGGTGTGACGGTTACATTTTGGTTACTGTTGGTCATAGTCGTACAACGCTTTAGCTTTTTCCAGACTGTCAAACATATGCATATGCCCGTCCTTTAACACGGCGGCCCGAGAGCAATAGCGCTCCAGAATGAAAGCCGAATGTGATACGATCACCACGGTCGACTTTGTGAGCCTTTCATGCAGGACATTCCCTGCTTTTCGGTTAAAATCGGCATCTGTGCTGCTCGGCATGCCCTCATCTATCAGATATATATCAAATTCAAGCGCCAAGAGCAACGCAAACGACACGCGAGACGACATGCCTTTTGAATAGGTGTTCATCGGCATATCAAAATATTCATCAATATTCACCAGATACCGGCAAAAGGCCTCGATGTAATCAGGGTCTAACCCATAGAGCCGCGCCACATAGCGGGCGTTTTCAGAGGCGGAGTGATCGGTTACGATGCCGCCCATAAACCCAAGCGGGAAGGAAATGCGCGAGGTGCGGATGATTTTGCCCTCATCGGGCTTTTCCAGCCCGGCCATCATGTTAATGAGGGTGGTTTTGCCGGTGCCGTTGGCCGCCAGAATGCCCAGAGATTGCCCCGTTTCAACCGTAAAGCTGGCACGGTCGAGGATGACCTTGCGCTGTGTGCCTGTCCAGAAGGACTTGCTGACATTTTCAAACTTGAGCATTTTAGACCACGTGTTTTATGGATAGGCCGGAGGTTGCCGGAATTATCTTAACAGAAGCAAAAGCGGTTGATAAGCCCACGTGTTTTTGATTTGGGCCGCCTTGGTGTGGGGGTGAGTTTGATATGATCACCCTGAAAACCTTATGGCAGCCGAGCGCTTGTGTGGCGCGGGGCTAATGCACATGACCCCGCGCCAACCTGTTTGCGATTTATCACCGCCTATACGCGGCAAAGAAACCGCAAACACGGCAGAGCAGACTGGACAAGATCATCAATAAACTGGCGCGGGGCGAGCATTTCATTGATGGCATATGGCCTGCATGTGTAATGCGGTGGCCTAAAGGTTCTTTTTCTCCACCCTAAACAATATACCGACGATGAGCGATATCCCCGCCGCGGCAAAGCTTAAGAGCGCACCCATTTTGGCGGCGTCTTGGATGTCGCCAGCCGGAAAGGCCACAGAGGCAACAAACAGTGAGACGGTAAAGCCAATGGCGGCAACACAGCCAATCACAATCAGATCGGTGAGCTTCATGCCTTCGGGGAGGCCAAAGCCCAAGAGGCGAGCGCCGATCCAGCCGAATATGAAAATGCCAAGGGGTTTGCCGATCATCAAGCCTGCAAGCACAAGCCATGTGGCCTCCCCCATAGCTGAAAACTGCACACCCGCGTTAAACAACCCAAAGAAAAACAGCACGATTTCAACCGGATGTTTAAGCCCGTGCTCAATGGTATTGAGCAGGTCTTTCAGGTGCGATTCAGCGGCTGAAAAAATACCGTAGGCTCGGTCTGCGTGTGGGATTGTGGGGACAATGAACAACAGGCCAAGGGCAGGGTGAATGCCTGAGCGCATGAAGGCATACCACGAGATGCAGCCGGCGATTAAATAGGGCCAGAAGCTGGCCTTTTGGCGCATCCAAGTAGAGGCCGGGCGGTCCTGATTTCCTTTATCCATCCGGCGGGGCAGCCAGTTGGCAAGGATATAAACCAGCACAGCAACGCCTGCAGACACAAATAACCAATAGGGTGCCAACTCTCCTGAGGGGTAGAAGATGGCCAAGATCACAAGGCCAATGGCATCATCCGCGATGGCCAGCAGCAGCAAAAAGCGCACAGCAGGGTGGCCCGCGCCAAACACCATGCGGCCAATAAGGTAGGAAAACGCAATATCAGTGGCGGTGGGGACGGCCCAGCCATTGGCGACCGCATCAAACGTGGTGGAGCCAAGGAAATAAGCAATGCCGAGGTAAACTGAAATTGGCCCCGCCATGCCGCCAATGGTGGCGATCAGCGGCGTGACGGCTTTTTTGCCCCTAAGAGAGCCGGACTTAAGCGCCAAGGCTTCCCAAACCTCTTTGCCGGCAATGGCAAAAAACAGGGCCATGAGCAGGTCGTTCACTAGGTAATGCGGGGTTAGCACCCTTTGGCCATCTTTAACCGCGCCAATAAAGGCATCTTTCCAAAGCGGGTAATCAACCAAATGGTGATACAGGTTGTAATAGTAATGCGGATCACCTGCCACAGGGAATACCAGGTCCAAATTTGCCCACACAAGGGCGATCAGCGCACCAAATATAAGCAAGAGTGAATAAGAAGTCAGAAAATTCCAGACGCGATACATAGTGGCTCCCTTTTTTGCACTTTGAGCATAGATAAGGTAGACCCACGCCCAGAACAATGTCTGAGTCGGAGAAAACCACCCCGTGAGGCAAGTTTTTTCTTGAAAGGAACTAAAATGGAAACGCCGCTCGATTTGGCCTATGTTGCAATGCAGGAAAATGACGCCCTAGCCCCTGCTTTTTACGAAACTTTTCTGGAAACAGAGCTGTTTTTGCTGCTGGAGAGCGAAGCGGAAGGCGATGAGGCCCAGCCGATGGTTATGGACACCTCGGACGGTGCGCTGGTGCTGGTATTTGACCTTGAGGAGCGGATGGCCGCGTTTAACGAGACCGTGAGTGACTATGTGGCGCTTTCAGGGCGGCGCATTGCGCGCATGCTGGCAGGGCAAGGGGCCAGCATTGGGCTGAACCTTGGGGACGCTGTGAGTGCCATGGTGCTGCCCGCAGACGCGGTGGACTGGCTGGCCAAGGCCGCTTTGGACGAGAGCGAGGCGGTGGAAGCCAAGCCGCTGGAGATTGGCAAGCCGGTGGGTGTGCCGGAGGCCTTGATTGGTGCGCTGGATGGCAAGCTGGCCAATATGGCGGGGGTCGTCGCGGCTGCGCATCTGGTTTCTGTGCGCTATGAGGGCGGCGAGGCGGGGCATATGCTGGCGCTGGTCAATGTGCCCGAGGCGGCCAAGGATGGTGTTTCAGAGGCGCTTTCTGAGGCGTTGCGCTTCAGCGGCATAGAAGCAGGGCAGCTTGATTTGGCATTTTTAGCGCCTGAGGATCCGCATTTGCAAAGCTTCGTGCGTGTGGGGCTTGGATTTGAAATCCCGGACTTGATTCTGCCCAGCGCCCCCGCACCGCTAGCCCCGGGCATGGACCCGGATAAGCCGCCAATTTTGCTGTAATAATACAAAACAGCACTTCGGTGGCGGCGCATCAACGTCTGCGCTGTTTGGCACGTGTTGATGTGGGTATAGGACCGCAGACCAGTTGATTTCCAAATTGCGAAAATATCCCGGGGTGAATGCGCTTGCGCAGAGGGGCAGCGCCCCTGCCGAGCCGCAGGCGAGGCCACGCCCAACTGCCGGTGTTTTGCGCAGCAAAACCATTCGGCAGGCGGGAGCCGCTGGAGCGGCTAGGTGGTTTTGCTTGCCGGCTGAACCCCGTCGGCATCCCAGAGCAGGTCAACCGCTTTGGTTTTGCGGGCGCGCTTCTGCAGGCGGCGGTCTTCGGCTTTTTGGCTCCGGCGTTTTACCAAGGCTGTGACCCCCCCCAACGTGCCGTAGGCCCCGCGTGAAATCCAGACGGGGAGCGAGAGCAGGGCGGGGGTGAGAACCAGCGTAAGCACTGTGGCGATGCCAAGGCCAAACACCACGGCTGTGGCCAGTTGTTTCCACCAGAGAGCGGTGGGCGAGTCTATGCTATAGCCGCCGTTGATAAAATCAAGCGACAAGCCAAACATCATCGGGGCAAGGCCAGCCATGGTGGTGATGGTGGTGAGCAGCACGGGCCGAATGCGGGCTTCGGCGGTGCGGGTGATGGCCTCCAAGCTTGGCAAGTATTTTTTGAACTCGTCATAGGTGTCTATCAGCACAATGTTATTGTTCACCACAATCCCTGCCAGCGCCACCACGCCCGTGCCGGTCATGATCATGGAAAAGGCTTGGTCCATCACCAACATACCAATCAGCACCCCGGTGGTGGAAAGCACCACGGCCAGCAGCACAAGGCTGGAATGGTAAAAGGAGTTGAATTGGGCCAGCAAGATCACAAACATCAGCCCAAGCGCGCCAAGGAAAGCCGAGCCAAGGAAGGCCTGCGTTTCGGCTTGGTCTTCGGTGTCGCCGGTGAATTTCCAGGAGACGCTATTTGGCAGGTCGGCCTCTGTTTCCAGCCATTCTATCAGCTTGGCGGTTTCGTCTTGCGCGTTTATACCTTCTGCCACCCCTGCCAACACCCTGAAATAGCGGGATTTATCAACGCGGTTGATTTGGCCAAGCTTATGCACCGGGGTGCGGGTTACAAAATTGCTCAGGGGCACAAGGGCTTGCGGGGTGCGCACCCGCAGGGTGTCGAGCGTGCTCAGCAGGCGGTCCTGTTCTGGGAAGCGCACGCGGATGTCGATTTCATCATCCGAGCTATCGGTGCGCATGGTGCCAATGGTGAGACCGCGCGTCACGAGCTGCACCATGCCGCCAACCGAAACCACATCGGTGCCAAAGCGGCCCGCTTCTTCCACATCTACATCAAGCTGCCAGTCAATGCCCGGCAGGGGGCGGGTGTCGTCTACGTCTACCAGCTCTGGCAAGCTGCTGAAATGGGCGTTGATATAGGCGGTGGCCGCGAGCAGTTCCTCCCAATTATCGCCGGAAATTTGCAGGTTTATGGCCTTGGCCGCCGCTGGCCCCATGCTTTGCTCAATGATCTGCGCCCGCACACCGGGAATGGCAGCGAGGCGCTCGTTCAGCTCCGCGATGATGATCTTGCCCTTGCGGCGTTGGTCCCATTGAGCCAATTCGATCTGGATTTCGCCAATGGTATCGATCGGCTTCACGGCCCCGCCGGTATTGGTATTCAGCCCGCCCGAGCCGGCAAAGGCAAAAACATAGGCAACGCCATCTACCGAAGAAATGGCGGCTTCGGCTTGCTTTACCAAGCGGTCCTTCTCGATGATCGAGAGGTTGCCACGGGCCTGCACATAGGCCACGGCGCGCTCGGGTTCGGTTTCTACGAAAAACTCGAAGCCTTTGCTGTTTTCGGAAAATATGGTAAACACATAGGCGACAAAAATAATCACCGACATGATGGACACCATTGGCATAACTGGGTTGCCCGAAATAAAGTGGATGAAACGGCCAAAACGGCTTCGGCGGTAGCCAGCTTTTTCGACCTTCTTACGCTTGGCGGGTCGCAATGCGCTTATGGTGGCAACAACCGCCATGGCACCCAAAACCACCATTGAAGCGGCGAAGATAGCCGCGATGAGCCCGATCACAATGGCAATGGTTTTTATGGTCACAGAGAGTGCAAGAGGCATGCCCGCAAACATATCTGAATTACTAACACCTGTAGCTTTCGGGTCAGGCATAATGACGGAGATAATGACGGGGATGACTTCGAGCAAGAAACCGATCAAAAACAATCCACCGGCCAGAACAAAGAAAGCGACGACGACCAAGCCCGCACGCCTAAAAAAACCGTAGCGCGCTTGTATGGACTTTGTCCAATTCTCCATGATGCGGGAAAATCGCCCGATCAGGCCTCCAACCACAGGCAAATATACCAGCGCCACCAGCAAAGAGGCAGACAGCACGATGATGATGGTGACGGGGAGTTTGCTCATGAATTGGCCCGCAACGCCGGGCCAAAACAGGAAGGGCAGGAAGGCGCATAGCGTGGTCCCGGTGGAGGAAATAATGGGCCAAAACATGCGTTTGGCGGCCATGCCGTAGGCCTTCATTGGGCCGATGCCCTCGGAGACCTTTTTATCAGCGTATTCCACCACCACAATCGCGCCGTCTACCAGCATGCCCACAGCAAGAATGAGGCCAAACATTACGATGTTGGAAATAGGGATGTCCATGACGGAGAGAATGGCGAAGGTAAGCAGGAATGAGGTGGGGATGGCAAAGCCAACCAGCAGCGAGGAGCGCACACCAAGGCTGGCCAGCACCACGATCATCACCAGCGCGATGGCCGTGAGCACCGAAGCGAGAAGCTGGTTGACCATGTTATTGACTTGAATCGAGTTATCAAGGCTGAAATTAACTTCAACCGCTTGCCGCAAATCTTCGGGCCATTTTGCCATTTCTGTGGCCATGGTGGCGCGCACCAAGGCCACGGTATCAATCGCGTTTGCGCCTTTGCGCTTCACCACCTGAAGCGCCACCGTATCTTCGCCATTAAAGCGGGCGGTGCCGCGACGGTCCTCGAAGGTGAGGCGAATATCGGCGATATCTGCGAGGGTGATCACACGGTCGCCATTGCGCTTGACGGGCAGGTTATAAACGTCTTGCGCCTCATTAAAGGCGCTCGGGATTTTGATGGCATAGGTCGCGCTGCCGATTTCAATATCGCCCGCTGCAATCAGGCGGTTATTGTTGTTAACCGCATTAATAAGCTCACCCGCCGTGACGTTATACGCCTCAAGCTTAAGCGGGTCGATCAGGACTTCCATCATCTCGTCGCGCTGGCCCGCAATCCCAACCTCTAGCACGGGCGGGAGGCCTTCTAATGCGGATTTCAGGTCTTTGGCTACGCGCAGCAGCGTGCGCTCTGGCACGGCACCGGACAGCGCCAGAATGATGATCGGAAATTCCGAGAAGTTGATTTCATTGATGGTGGTATTGGCAACGCCCTCGGGCATATTGGCCTCGGCGTCTTTAAGCTTGGCGCGCACATTGGCCAATGAGGCCGCGCGGTCCCAGCCGAACTCGAACTCAAGCGCAACCGCGCCAAAACCTTCGGCCGCTGTGCCGGAAATGGTTTTTACCCCTGTCACTTCGCTCATGGCGGTTTCAAGCGGTTTAACCAGCAGGCGCTCGGAATCTTCGGCTGAAATGCCGGGGTAAACCACGGTGATAAACAGCACGGGGATGTCAATATCAGGTGCGCCCTCTTTGGGAAGGGTGGAATAGGAAAACACCCCCGCGATCAAGGATAGTGCGATGAAGGCGAGGATCATCCGCGCCCGGCCAGTGGCCCAATCGACAATGCCAACCATTATTGGGTGTCCTGCTTGGTTACGGTAATGGCGCGGCCATCGGTGACATATTCTTGGCCTGTCACGATCACGTCTACCTCTGGGGGCAGCCCGGTGAGCCAAAAGCCCTCTGGTGCGTCGCGGATGATAGCAACGGCGACGAAACGGGCGACATTGTTATCATCAATCCGCACCCCAAGAGCGCCTTCGCTATTCAGCGTTAGCACATGTTGAGGCAAAAGATGGGCCTTTTCGCCTGCATAGGCAATGCCGATTTCGGCGGATTGGCCATCAAGAATGCTGAGATCGGCGTTATCTACGCTCACTTCAAGCCGGAAGGTGCGGGTGAGCGGGTCTGCCGAGCGGGCAATAAAGGTGACGTTGCCGATGACCTCGCGGCCTGAAAGCAAGCGCGCGCCCGCAAGCTGGCCAACGCTTAGATTGACGATATCTATCTCTGGCACATAGCCGACCATTTTGATGGTATCGAGGGCCAGAATGGTGGCACACAGCCCGCCGGGCTGAAGCAGCGAGCCAATTTCGGCGCTGTCATTCTCTAGCACCCCTGCAAAGGGCGCGGTGATTTTTAGCTGGCTCAAAATGCGCTCTACGCTCAGCACCCGCGCGCGTGCGCTTTCCAAGGCGGCAGAGGCGGAGATGGCCGAATTTTCGGCCCCGAAGCCGCTTTCCGCCAAGCGGCTGGCGACGTTATTATTGGCTTCGGCGTTTGCAAGCCCGGCTTTGGCCTCGGCCAACTGGGCCTCTAACACACCGGCGTCTAGCTCACACAGCACTTGGCCCTCTGTGATGGCCGTGCCGCTGGGCAGCGGCTGAGACACCACGCGGCCCGAAGTTTCGGCCCGCATATCTATGCGCCGCGCCGCCTGCGTGGTGCCGCGCAGCACGATGCCGGATTGCACTTCGCGCTCAACAGAATTCATGGTGACAACCGATACGGCCTGGGGGGTGTTGTCAGCGGCCACCTCATCTGTGGTTTCGGCTTGGGTATCAGCCCCTGCAAACACGAGCAGGGCGTCTCGTTCCATCACGATGGCATAAATAAATCCGGTCACCAAAAGGGCTGTCAGGATATGAATAAATTTCATTGGACGCACTCCACATGCTGTCCCCCTGTTTAAGGAGGGCGTTTTGCGCTAGATAAGCCGCAAAACCCTTAGAAACAAGACTGTGTGGCCCAATAGGGAGAAATCCCGCAAGGATTATCCTTTGGACATGCCTGAATGCAAGAGGCGGGCTTGATTGAAGATTGAGCGGACGTAGAACGATTTGGCAAAATAATACACGCAATAAGGGAATGTCGCTAAGCTAATCGCGCGTGTTTATTGCGAAGTACTTATGTCTATTCTCCTAGGATAATAGACACGGAAAATATGGGTAAAATTATTGAAATACAATGATTAAGCCGATAAATTATCGAATAAAAATGTTAAAAATGGAAAGAGCTACAATACTCGTTAAGGTGCAATAAGGCGGCGAAATATGGCGAAGTATCTGAACTCTGGCCAGTCACATGCGCCAACGCCTTTTCAGCCAAAATAGGAGCGCGGCCATTTCAAGCCATTTACCTTTGCATATGCGCCACTTTACCGCTAAGTTGCGCGCACAGTTTTGCAGGAGAAAATTAGTGAGCGAATCAGAATCCTTTATTGGTGAGGTGAGTGACGAAGTCCGGAAGGATAAGCTTTATAAGCTATTCAAAAAGTATGGCTGGATTCTCGGGCTTGTGGTGCTCGCGATTGTGGGTGGAACGGCCTATAACGAGTGGTCTAAATCCAAAGAAAGCACCGCCGCACAGCTGAGTGGTGACTTGATGCTAGCCGCGGTGGCCGCGGGCAATGCCGATGCGTTAACCGAGCTTACAAGCAGTGGCAGGCCTGTGGCTGTGGTCGCATTGTTTGAGCAGGCCAACTTGCTGGCCGATGCCGGGGATATAGCGGGCGCGCTGGTGGCGCTTCGTGCTGTAACCACGGATTTGGCGACTCCGGTGTTTTATGCAGACCTCGCATGGCTAAAAATCGTAATGCTAGACGGGGCCAATATGGCAGAAGATGAGCGAAACGGCGCTTATGATCGGCTCACAGCCCCAAGCGCCCCCTTTAGGCTACTAGCGCTAGAGCAGCGCGCCATGCAATATGTGCGCGACGGCGATCGTGAGGCCGCTAAAGGTGACTTGGCCGCGATATTGGTTGATTCAAACATAACACCGGGCTTGCGAAGCCGCGCACAACAGTTAATGGTGGCGCTAGGCGGCAACCTCGGGGCGGATACAGCCAACGGGTAATTTGAGCAGGGTGTGTAATGATGGCAAAAGCAGGAACATGGCGGAAACTCGGGTTTTTAGTGCTGGCACTGGCAGCACTTGCTTCCTGCAAGGGGAACAACAACAGAGTGTTGCCCGGCGAGCGGCTGTCTATTCGCCCAGAATTGCAAGCCCAAAACGTGGTGGCGCGCATTGCGTTGGGCGCGCCTGTGAGCAATGCCAACTGGCTGCAAAAAGGATTTGGCGCCAATCATGTGGTGCCGCATTTAGCGCTTTCGGCCACACCAACCCTGCGCTGGACCACCGATATAGGCCGAGGCAATAGCGACCGCTCGCGCATGACCTCTAGCCCCGTTTTGGCCAATTCCGTGATTTACACACTGGATGCAGGCGGCAATGTGCAGGCCAGCGCCACCGATAGCGGCGCTACGCTATGGCAAGCTGATATTACGCCCATTGGCGAAAGTAACGGCGCTGAAGGGTTTGGCGGCGGGCTGGCGCTGGATGGCAATAGCCTTTACGTGACCACCGGGTTCGGGGAGCTGCTCTCATTGGATGCGCGCACCGGGGCGGTAAACTGGCGATACCAATTTGATGCGCCTTTGCGCGGCGGGCCAACCGTAGCGGCGGGGCGGGTTTTTGTGATGGCGGCCAATGATGTGGCCTATGCCATTGACGGCGCGCGCGGCCAATTAAGCTGGAGCCTGCGCGGGGCGCAAAGCACTGGGCCTGTGGCCATGGGTGGCTCTAGCCCAGCGGTTTCTGGCACAAATGTGGTGTTGCCGTTTAGCTCTGGCCAAACGCTTGGGGCCACTACGGGTGGCACGGGCCGCTGGAAGGGTGATGTGAACCAAGGTCGGCTTTCGGATGTGCGCGCACAAATTGGCGGGCTTACGGGCGCACCGGTTATTTTGGGTGGGCAGGTTTATGTGGCCAATGCGGGTGGTGAAATAGCGGCGCTGCGGGTGACAAATGGCTCTGAGCTTTGGACAGTGCCAGCGGGTGCAACCGATGCGCCGGTTGTGATTGGCGGCTCGGTGTTTATCATGAGCGATACCTCCCAATTGCTACGCATCAATGCCGCTTCGGGGCAGGTGCTGTGGGCCACGCAATTGCCGGAATTTGCTAAGCCTGAAAAGCGCAAAGGCTTTATTGCCCATTACGGGCCTGTGGTGGCTGGCGGGCAAGTGATTGTGGCGGGCACAGATGGGCGCTTGCGCTTTTTTAGCCCTGAAAGCGGCGCTGAAACCTATAGCGTGAATTTGCCGAGTGGCGCGGCTTCGGCCCCGATTGTAGCGGCGGGTGTTTTGTATGTGCAAAACCAAAAAGGCAAACTTCTCGCTTTCCAATAGGCGCGCGAGGGGCTACTAGCTATCGTTTTGGGGCCACGCGCGCCCGAAGTTTCCAGAGGCGGACGTTATGACGTTTACTATGGCCCTTGTTGGCCGCCCGAATGTTGGCAAATCAACCCTGTTTAACCGCTTGGTCGGCAAAAAGCTGGCCTTGGTGGATGACACCCCCGGCGTAACCCGCGACCTGCGCGAGGGCGAGGCCCGCTTGGGGGATTTGCGCTTTACGGTGGTGGATACCGCAGGGCTGGAGCAAGCGACCGATGAAAGCCTGCAAGGGCGGATGCGGGCCCTGACCGAGCGCGCTGTTGAAATGGCCGATGTATGCTTGTTTATGCTGGATGCGCGGGTTGGCGTTACGGCGGATGATGAGGTGTTTGCCAATATTCTGCGCAAGAAAAACGCGCGGGTAATTTTGGCGGTGAACAAGGCCGAGGGCAAAGCGGGCGAGGCGGGCTTTTATGAGGCGTTTAACCTCGGGCTGGGCGAGCCGCTTCAGATTTCGGGTGAGCATGGCGAGGGGATGGAAGACCTTTATGCGGTTTTGATGCCGATTCATGATGAATTTGAAGCCTCGGACGGGTTTGAGCCGGAGACCAATATCGAGATTTCTGACGAGGTGGACGAATTTGGCGAGGCGGCGGTGATCCCGGATGATCGCCCGCTGCAAATTGCCGTTGTGGGCCGCCCGAATGCGGGGAAATCTACGCTTATCAACCAAATTATGGGCGAAGAGCGGCTGCTGACGGGACCAGAGGCAGGGATCACGCGGGATTCGATCTCGGTGAGGACCAAATGGGAAGGCCGCGAGTTCAGGATTTTTGATACCGCAGGCATGCGCAAAAAGGCCAAGGTGCAGGAAAAGCTGGAGAAGCTTTCGGTG
>Ga0256839_1004472_pt1 | contig 13635 bp, 11 predicted proteins | sample 354166metaG_FD_185968 | JGI IMG/M metagenome (GOLD analysis project Ga0256839, IMG submission 185968) | Hydrothermal vent microbial communities from Mid Atlantic Ridge, Atlantic Ocean - 354-166 | ecosystem: Environmental > Aquatic > Marine > Hydrothermal vents | place: Atlantic Ocean: Mid... | reverse complement strand
GCCCCCAGGGCCTGGAGGGTGGCCTCGAACCCGGGAAAGCTGTCCTGGGTCACGTGGGCGTTGAGCACGGTGGTCACCCCTTTGGCGATGAGGCCGGCCACGGCCAGGGCCATGGCCAGCCGGTGGTCGCCGTGGCTGTCCACGTCCGCGCCGTAGAGGGGGGTGGGCCCCTGGACCACCAGGCCGTCCTGGGTGGGCTGGATCGCCGCGCCCATCTTGCGCAGCTCGGCCGCGGTGGTGGCGATGCGGTCCGTCTCCTTGACCCGGAGCTCCTGGGCATCTCGGATCACCGTGCGTCCCTGGGCCTGGGTCGCGGCCACGGCCAGCACCGGGATCTCGTCGATCAGGGTGACGATGGTGGAGCCGCCGAAGCTCGCCCCCCGGAGCTCCGTGTGGCGCACCTCCAAATCCGCGACGGGTTCGCCGCCCTGGTCCGTGCGCCGTCGGTAGCGGATGTCCGCGCCCATGGCGGTGAGCGCGTCCACGATGCCGGTGCGGGTGGGGTTGACCCCCACGTTGGTGAGGACGATGTGGCTGTCGGGCACCAGGGTGCCTGCCACCAGCAGGAAGGCCGCGGACGAGATGTCCCCGGGCACCACCATGTGCAAGGGCTTGAGGGGGTTCCGGGGCCGTTCGCTGGAGATCACCGGCCCCAACACGGTGACGGGCGCGCCCATGGCCATCAACATCCGTTCCGTGTGGTCCCGGGCTGGGCCCGGTTCCCGGACCACCGTGAGGCCGCTGGCGTAGAGGCCAGCCAGGAGCAGGCAGCTCTTGACCTGGGCACTGGCCACGGGAAGATCGTACTCGATGGCCTTCAGCCTCGCGGGCCCGATGGCCAGCGGCGCGTAGCGGCCATCCTGGCGCCCCAGGATGTGCGCGCCCATGCTCCGCAACGGCTCCACCACTCGCCCCATGGGGCGGCGTCGGATCTGCTCGGTGCCGGTGAGGACGCAGGTGAAGCCCTGGCCGGCCAGGAGACCGGCCAGCAGACGGATGGTGGTGCCGCTGTTCCCGCAGTCCAGGATGTCCGGGGGTTCCTGGAGGCCGTGGAGCCCCCGGCCGTGGACCACCAGTTGGGTGGGGCTGGGGGCCTGGATGCGGACGCCCAGGGCCTGCATGGCCCGGACCGTGGCCAGGCAGTCCCTGCCGGGCAGGAAGTTGGTGATGCGGCTCCGGCCCTCCGCGAGGGCCCCCAGGATGACGGCCCGGTGGCTGATGGACTTGTCGCCGGGGACCCCACACTGTCCTCGCAGGGGGGAGCCGCTGTGCACGATGAGAACGTCGGCCATGGTGGATCTCGATCCATTGGGATGGGCTCGGATGGGCAGGGCAAGGGGAACGGGCGCCGGACAGGCCCACAGGCCCAAAGGGCCTGCCCGGCCTCGTTCATCCCGGATCTCCTCCTTCCGACATCGGCCGCCACCGGGCCCGCAGGGCCTGGGAACGGGCCAGCTTCGTGTGCAGGCTGGCCTCGTCCCCTGCGGCCAGGAGCCGCTGCAGCTCCTGGAGATGGCGTTGGAACGTGTCCAGTTGGTCCAGCACGGCCTCCCGGTTGGTCATCAGGATGTCCAGGAACATCTGGGTGTCGCTGGCGGCCACCCGGCTGGTGTCCCGGAAGCCCCCGGCGGCCAGGGTCCACACCTGGGGATCCGACACGGCCGCGTCGGCCACCGTGTGGACCAGGCTGCTGGCCAGGAGGAAGGGCAGGTGGCTGATGGCCGCCACCATCCGATCGTGGCGTTCTGGGTCCAGCACCATGGGCCGGCCCCCCACGGCCTCCACCAGTTCCTGGGCCAGGGCCAGGGCCTGGGGGGTGGTCCGCTCCAGGGGGGAGAGGATCCAGGGGGCGCCCTGGTAGAGGCCGGGCTCGGCCGCGGTGAAGCCGGAGCGCTCCTTGCCGGCCATGGGGTGGCTGCCGATGGGCTGGAGCCCGGCCGGCATCCGTTCCATGGCCTGGCAGATGGCCTGCTTGGTGCTGCCCATGTCCAGGATCACCGTGCCGGGCCAGAGCTTGGGGCCCAACTCCTCCAGCAGGGCCACGATGGTGCGCACGGGGGTGGCCAGGACCACCAGGTCCGCGCCGGTGATGCCTGTGTCCAGGTCGGTGGTGGCCTGGTCCACCGCGTGGGCGAAGAAGGCCCGCAGCGCGGTGTCCACCCGCCGGGCCACGCCCCGAACCTCCCGACAGAGTCGACGCTGGACCAGGTCCATGCACAGGCTGGCGCCCATGAGCCCCAGCCCGATGACGGTGACCCGGCAGTCCGCGAGGCGCTTGGGCCGCATGGTCATCGGGGAGGAGGGTCTGCCTGGCTCACAGCTCCCGTCCCACGGCCGCGGCCACAGAGCGGAGCTCCTGCATGAGCTGGGCGAAGCGTTCCGGTGTCAGGCTCTGGGCGCCGTCGCTCCAGGCCCGGGCCGGGTTGGGATGGACCTCGATCATCAGGGCGTCGGCGCCGGCCGCGATCGCGGCCTTGGCCACCGGCCCCACCAGCTCCCACTTGCCCGTGCCGTGGGAGGGATCCGCGACCACCGGCAGGTGGGTGAGCTGCTTGAGCAGGGGGATGGCGTTGATGTCGAAGGTGTTGCGGGTGGCGGTCTCGTAGGTCCGGATGCCCCGTTCACAGACCATGACCTGCATGTTCCCGTGGCTCAAGATGTACTCCGCGGACATGAGCAGCTCCTCGATGGTACCACTGATGCCCCGCTTGAGAAAAACCGGCTTGTCCACCTTGCCCAGGGCCTTGAGCAGGGAGTAGTTCTGCATGTTCCGGGCCCCTACCTGGAAGATGTCCGTGTACTGGTTCACCAGCTCCACATCGTCCGGGCTCATCACCTCGGTGATGACGGGCAGGCCGGTGGCCTCCCGGGCCTCGGCCAGGTAGCGCAGGCCCTCCTCTCCCAGGCCCTGGAAGCTGTAGGGGCTGGAACGGGGCTTGAACGCGCCGCCCCGGAGGATGGACGCGCCGGCCTCCTTCACCGCGTGGGCGGTCTCCAGGATCTGTTGGCGGCTCTCCACGCTGCAGGGCCCGGCCATGACCACCACCCGGGCTCCACCGATGGTGACAGGGCCCACCGAGAGCTCGCTCTGGGCCTGGACGAAGTTCCGGCTGGCCAGCTTGTAGGGCTCCATGATGCGGACCGTCCGCTCCACCCCCTCCATGACCTCGAAGATGTCCTGGCTCAGGAGGTAGTCGTCCGCGCCGATGATGCCCACGATGGTCCGGGCCTCTCCCCGGCTCAGGTGGACTTTGTATCCCAGCTCCTCTACCCGGAGAACGACGGCCTCGATCTGCTCGGGAGTGGCTCCCTGTTTCATGACGACGATCATGGCGGGTGCTCCTCTGGTGGTTCCTTTCTCTGGCAGTTGGGACGACAGGGGGGCGATGGCCCTCGGGGCGTGGGCACTTCATCCCGGGGGGGCGAGCTCCCCGGGATGGGTCTGGGGCGGGGGCTTGACCCCCAGGCCCTCACGGCTGGAACACCGGGCGTGCGCCCGCAGCGGCCCGTCCGTTCGGGGACCGTTGTCCGGTCCCGGCCATGGGGCGACCCACCGCGGCGGCCACCCGGCGGAGCTGCTCCATGAGGGCCGCGAACTGTTCCGGCGTCAGGCTCTGGGCGCCGTCGCTGAGGGCCGAGTCCGGGTCGGGGTGGACCTCCACCATGATGGCATCGGCCCCCGCGGCCACCGCGGCCCGGGCCATGGGGATCACCAGATCCCGGTCCCCGGTGCCGTGGGAGGGATCCGCGACCACCGGCAGGTGGGTGGCCCGCTGCAACACGGGCACGGCGTTCAGGTCGAAGGTGTTGCGGGTGGCGGTCTCGTAGGTCCGGATGCCCCGCTCGCAGACCAGGACCTGCATGTTCCCGTTGCTCAGGATGTACTCCGCGCACATGAGCAGCTCTTTGATGGAGCCGCTGATGCCCCGCTTCAGCATGACGGGCCGGTTCACCTTGCCCACGGCCTGGAGCAGGCCGTAGTTCTGCATGTTCCGGGCGCCGATCTGGAGGATGTCCGCGTACTCGGCCACCAAGGGCACCGTTTCCACCGTCATCACCTCGGTGATGATGGGCAGGCCGGTGGCCTCCCGGGCCTCGGCCAGGTAGCGCAGGCCCTCCTCTCCCAGGCCCTGGAAGCTGTAGGGGCTGGTGCGGGGCTTGAACGCGCCGCCCCGGAGGATGTGGGCGCCGGCCTCCTTCACCGCGTGGGCGGTCTCCAGGATCTGTTGGCGGCTCTCCACACTGCAGGGCCCGGCCATGACCACCACCTCCGGACCTCCCAGGGTGACCGGTCCCACCTGGATCACGGTCTTGTCCGGATGGGTGGTGCGGGCGGCCAGCTTGTAGGGCTCCTGGATGCGGACGGTCCTCTGGACGCCGGCCATGGCGTCGAAGACGGCCCGTTCCACCCGGGTCAGGTCGCCCACCAGGGCGATGACCGTGTGGTCCTGGCCGTAGATGGGCTGGGTCCGAGCCCCCATGGCCTCGGCTCGACGGATGACCTCCGCGATCTCCGCGGCGGTGGCGTCGGGTTTCATGACAACGATCATGGCGTTCCCTCCTGGGCATGGACTGGGTGTGGACGAGACCGCAGATGGGCGGGTGGATGGCGGAAGGGATCGGATCCGGGCTCAGATCTGGAGCGATGCGCTCTGGGCATTCACCTCCCAACGGGGCTGGGGCGCGGGGGGGTAGCTCCCCAACAGCTTCACAAAGGCTGCCCGGTTCAACAGGCCCACCAGGGCCTGCTGGCATTCGGGATCCTGCCAGTGCCCCTGGAAGTCCAGGTAGAAGACGTACTGCCAGGGCCGATTGCGGCGGGGGCGGCTCTCCAGCTTGAGGAGGTTGATGTCCCGCTCCGCGAACTCCCCCAGGCAGCCGTACAGGGCCCCGGGGCTGTGGGGGGTTGCGAAGATCAGGGAGGTCTTCGCGGGATCGGTGCGGGGGGCCTCGCCCTGGCCGATGATGAAGAAGCGGGTGTAGTTGAAGGTCAGGTCCTCGATGGCCTCGTGGACCACCTCCAGGCCATAGGTGCGGGCTGCCAGCTTGCTGGCGATGACCCCCACGCCGGGCTCCGGGTGTTCGGCCAGCTCCTTGGCGCTCCCCGCGGTGTCGTACCAGGGGATGGCCTTCAGGTGGTGTCGGTTCAGGAACTCCTCACATTGGGCCAGGGCTTGGGGATGGCTGCGGACCTGGGTGATCCGCTCCGCCTGGCCGGGCAGGGCCAGCAGGTTGTGGCGCACTCGGAGCAGGATCTCCCCATGGACCTTCAGGTCGTGGTTCAGGAGCAGGTCGTAGGCCTTGTTGATGCTCCCGGCCAGCGAGTTCTCCACGGGCAAGGTGCCGTAGTCCGCGTCGCCGTGTTCCACCGCCGCGAAGATGTGTTCGAAGGTGCGGCAGGGCAGGGTCTGGACCTCCTCGCCGAAGTGGTGGAAGATGGCCTCCTCGGAGTAGGCGCCGTGTTCGCCCTGGAAGGCTACCGTGGTCACGGGTGTACCTCCTCTCTGGGGTTCTGGGCCCGCCAACGGGCCAACTGCTGCTGGATCCAGGCCCGGAGCTCCTCCATGTCGTAGGCGCCGGCCAGGCGCTTGTCCGGCCGCAGGACCGTGGCCTCTCGGAGGTAGACGTGTTGGATGGCGTGCTGAGGGGTCTCTGTGTTCCAGTGGATCAGCACCCGGATGCAGCGGGGCAGGCCGTTGGGCACAGCCATCTCGTGGCCGCAGAGGAGGGGCACGTCCAGCCAGCCGAGCTGCCGGGCGGCCAGGGCCGGATACTGGGAGACCAGGTCCTGGGTGGTGGTGAAGAGCACGCTGGCCACGTCCCTGGGATCGATCTCGTTCAGGTGGATCATGAGGGCCAGGAGTTCCCGGGTGGCCTTCAGGATGGCCTCCGGTGTGTCCTCCTCCACGGTGGTGGCCCCTCGGACGCCTCGACACACCTTCATGGCGCACTCCTTCTGGATGCGGTGGTCGTCGGGGGAACGGACGACGGCAACGGGGTCAAAAAAAGGAGCGTGGAGTTCGTCTCCACGCTCCCGTTGCGTCCTCGCCAGCAGGTCCCAGCCTTACATGGCCCAACGCCCTCCGAGACGTGGAGACGGCGCACTGCCGAAGGTAAAGTAATAGCCAAACCAGAAGCTGCCAAAAGAAAACCCGCGCCACTCGTAGCGCAGGTTCATGGACAGCAAGGTGTGCTCGGCCGTGACACCGTCCAGGAGGGCCACGGAGACCGGGATCGCTTCTCCGAGGGCCGTCCGATCGGGCAGGACGTTGGGTTGCGAGAATCGGAAACGGATCCGGCGGGCCATGGACGGCGATGCCTTCATGGGAAAAAAGATGTGGGCCGTTGAGCGAAGGATAACACAGCCCGGCAGGGCTGTCAAACAGACGAGAGGGCTAAAAGCGGGCCGCGACTCAGAGGGGCCACAGGACCGGGATCAGCAGGCTGGCCGCCAGCCAGCAGATGAGGGTGAGGGGGACGCCCAGGCGCAGATAGTCCGTGAAGGTGTAGCCTCCGGGCCCCATGACGATGGCATTGGTCTGGTAGCCGATGGGCGTGAGGAAGCAGGCGCTGGCCCCGTAGGCCACGGCCATGAGCAAGGGGGTGGGGGAGATGGCCATCTCCTGGGCCAGGGTCAGGGCGATGGGGGTGAGGAGGACGGCCACCGCGTTGTTGGAGAGGAGCTCGGTCAACAGGGTGGTGAAGAGGTAGAACCCCGACAGGAGGAACACCGGGTGGAGGTCGCCCAGGGCAGCGATGAGGGCCTGGACCAACACGTGGGCCAGGCCGGTGCGCTCCATGGCCAGCCCCAGGGGAATGGTGCCCACCAACAACATCAGGGTGGACGCGTTCAGGGCCCGGAGGGCCTCGTCCACCCGGAGGCAGCGGGTGGCCACCATGAGCGCGGCCCCGGCCAGGGCCAGGAGCACGATGGGGAGGCCGGTGACCGCGGCCAGCCCCACCACCCCGGCCATGATGAGCAAGGCCATGCGGTTCTTGGCCCGGCGCAGGATCCCCTGGTCCACCCCCTCCACCAGCAGGAGGCCCAGGTCGTCGGCGGCCGCCCGGAGCCCCGGGGGCTGGCCCTGGAGGAGGAGGACGTCGCCGCTCTGGAGCCGGGTGCGGCGAAGTCCGGTGCGCCGGTGGAGGCCCCACCGCTGCAGGCCCAACACCCGGACTCCGTAACGCCGGAAGAGCCCCAGCTCGGGGATGGGCCGTCGATGGGCCGCAGCGCCGGGCAGGACCACCGCCTCCACCACCAGGTGTTCCACGTCCTGGATGGCCCGCCGGGCCTCGTCCTCCAGCGCGGAGGCCAGCTCGGTGCGGGTCTCCTGGAGAAAGTGGGCGATCTCCGTGGCCGTGCCCGCGATGAGCAGGGCATCTCCCGGCTGGAGGATCAGATCCCGGGCCTCCTCGGCCCGGTAGATCCGGCCGTTCCGGAAGACCTCCAACAGCTCCACGCCTTCCTCGGGCCGGGCCGGGGCCGAGGGATGGACCGGGATCCGGGGCGAGACCCGACGGTGGCTCCGGAGGATCCGGGGGCGGGCCACGGCCCGGCCGGGAAGGAGGCGGAAGATCGCGGAGATCCGCTGGCCCTGGATGGCGCTCTCCGGGCTCACCTCGACCTCGGTGACGAAGTGGCCGCTGTCCCTCTGGGATCTGAGCCCGGCCAGGGGCTCCCGGTCGGGCAACAGGCGCTCCGCGGTGAACACGATGAAGAGGCCGCCGACCAGGGAGAAGACCACGCCTAGAGGCGTGAAGTCGAAGAGGCCAAAGCCGGTACCGCCGGCCTGGCGGAAGAGATCGTCCACCAGGATGTTCGTGCTGGTTCCCAGCAGGGTGGTGGTGCCGCCCAGGACCGCGAAGTAGCTGACGGGCATGAGCAGTTTGGAGGGGCGGATCTGGAAACGCCGGCTGAGGGAGAGGACCACGGGGATCATCATCACCACCACCGGGGTGTTGTTGATGAACGCGCTGGCCACAGGGATGACCAGGCCCAGGAGGACCAGGAGACGGCGTGGGCTGCCACCGGAGAAACGGGCCAAGTGGATGGTCACCTGCTCCAGCGCGCCGGTGCGGAGCAGGCCGGCGCTGAGCACGAACATCGCGCCCACCGTCAGGGTGGCCGTGCTGGCGAAGCCGGCCAGGGCCTCCTGGGGCGAGAGCAGGCCGGATAGGGCCAGGGCCACCACGGTCAACACCGCGGTGACCTCCACGGGAAGCCAGCGGGTGGAGAAGAGGGTCGCGGCCGCCACCAGGACGGCCACCAGGATCCACATCTCGAAGGTCAAGGATGCGCGCTCCGGGGAAACAGGTCTGCCGTCGTTCCGGGTCCTGGCCGTCTGCCCAATACTACCGCCAACCGATGGCGGACGGCAAGGCCAGGCCCCCGAAATTCTGGCCCAGGAGGTGGGCAGGGGAGCCGGGCCGGCCGCTCAGAGGAGGCCTGCCCAGAAATCCAGGAGGTGTTGGACAAAGGCCTCCGGCTGTTCCAGGTGGACCGTGTGGCCGGCCTGGGGCACGACCCGGAGTCGGGCCGAGGGAATGCAGGCCGCCATGCGGCGGTTGAGGGCCACGTATTTGGCGTCCTCCGCGCCCACCAGGAGCAGGGTCGGCACCGAGAGCCGGGCCAGCCGGGGCCATAGAGAGGGCTGCACCCCGGTCCCCATGCCCCGCAGGCTGTTGGCCAGCCCCAGGGCTCGGTTCCGGAGCCGCTGCTGCCGGAGCTTCCGGCGCACACCCGGGGAGAGGCGGCCCTGGCTGGCCCACAGGGGCAGCCGTTCCCAGGCCGCCACGAAGGCCGGGATCCCCTGGGCCAGGATCTGGTCGGCCAGGGCCTCGTCCTGGCGACGTCGGGCCTCCCGTTGGGCCGGGTCGTCCAGGCCCGGGGACGCGCTCTCCAGGACCAGGCTGCGGCCCCATTCCGGGTGGTGCAGCGCGAGGTAGAGCGCGAGCCGGCCGCCCATGGAGTAGCCCAGGAGGTGCACCGGCGCCCCTTTCCGGCCCAGCTCCCCTTGTCGGAGGAGGGCCACCAGATCGGCCGCGGCCTGGGCCATGGTGTAGCGGCGGGGATCCGCCGGCGCGTCGGTGTGGCCATGGCCCAGGAGGTCCGGGGCCCATACCCGATAGCCGGCCTGGGCCAGGGCAGGGGCCACAGGCTCCCAGGAGGCACTGCTGCCGGTGAAGCCGTGGAGCAGGACCACCCAAGGGCCCTGGGAGGCTCCCCAACGTCGGCCGCTGTAGGTGACGCCCCGGACCGGGATACGCCAGAGAGCGGAGGGGGGCGTGGCCACCGAGGTCACGGGGTGGGGGTGGACTGGCTGCTCCGGAGCAGGTGTTTCTGGACCTTGCCCATGGCGTTTCGGGGCAGGGCGTCCAGGTAGTAGAACCTGCGGGGCACCTTGAAGCCCGCCAGCTCCCTTTTCGCCCAGGCCACCAGGGCCGCCTCGTCCACGGGGCCGTCGGTGACCAGGTAGGCCACGGGGACCTCGCCCCATTCTGGGTGGGGTTCGCCCACCACCGCGGCCTCCCGGACACCGGGGTAGGTGAGGAGGAGCTCCTCGATCTCCCGAGGATAGATGTTGAAGCCCCCGCTGATGATGAGCTCGTGGCGCCGGCCCAGGAGGGTGACGTAGCCGGTCTCCGGGTCCATGCGGGCCAGGTCGCCGGTATGGAACCAGCGGTTGCCCTGGGCGTCGTGGCTGAAGCTGGCCGCGGTCTTCTCCGGGTCCTGCCAGTAGCCGTCGAAGACGTTGCTGCCCCGGACCAGGAGCTCGCCCTCCTGGCCGGGGGGCAGGTCGTTGCCCTGGTCGTCCACGATGCGGGCAAAGACCCCGGGCAGGGGTGTGCCCACGGTGCCGGGGATGCGGGGCCCGGCGTAGGGGTTGCTGAAGTTCATGCCCGTCTCGGTCATGCCGTAGCGCTCCAGGATCTGGTGGCCTGTGAGCGCGGTGAACTCCTGATGGGTCTCCGCGGCCAGGGGGGCGCTGCCGGAGCAGAAGAGCCGCATCCGGGAGAAGTCGGGCCGGGGCTCCATCTCCCGCAGGGCGGCCACCAGGCGCACGTAGATGGTGGGCACGGCGAAGAAGAGGGTCGCGGGGCCGCTGCTCAGCTCCCGGACGGTCTCCTCCAGTTGGAAGCGGGGACGCAGGCGGGTGGTGGCGCCCGCGGCCAGGGCGCAGTGGAGGCCCACCACCAGGCCGTGGGTGTGGAAGAGGGGCAGGACCAGGAAGAGGACGTCGTCGGCCTGCCAGGCCCAGGCGGCCAGGAGTCCGGTGACCGTGGCCAGGACGTTGTTGTGGGAGATCATGGCCCCCTTGCTGCGGCCGGTGGTGCCCGAGGTGTACATGATCAGGGCCAGGTCGTCGCCGTGGACCATGGCGGGCTCTGGCGTGCTGTCCTCGGGGGCCAACCAGTTGGCTGCCTGGTCCACGGAGAGGACGTGTTCCAGGCCGGCCCGATCCTCGGGATCCAGCTCGTCCAGAACGGCCTGTTGGCGGTCCTCGGTGAGGAGGAGCCGGGGCGTGGCGTCGTGGAGGATGTGGCGGATCTCTCGACGGCGATAGCGGAGGTTGATGGGCACCATGATCCCGCCCAGGCGGATGACGGCCAGGTAGGCCAGGACGAACTCCGGCCGGTTGCCCATGTAGAAGGCCACCCGGTCTCCCTTGGTCACGCCCAGGGCCTGGAGGGAGGCGGCCCAGCGGTCCGCGGCCCGGTGGAGTTCCCGATAGGTGTAGGTGACCGGGGTGGGATCGGCGGTCGGGTCCACGAACTCCAGCGCGATCTTGTCCGGTGTGCGCTGTAGCGGGATCGTGAAGAGACGTGTCAGGTCCATGGATGCTCCTTCCACACGCGTCACGGGATGTCGGTTGGGGAGGTGTGGCGGTCATTATCGCCAGAGCTTCCCTGGATGTCAAACCTCTGGAGACCGTCCCCGGGCAGGGATCGGGCCGGGGGACGACGCCCCTCCCCCCTGAGCGGGAGGGGCGTCGCCGGATCACCGCGTCTCGGGCGGGGCCAGGAGGGCTGCGGGGGCGGCAGGAGGTCCGCTCAGGGTCTCCAGAAAGGCCCGGAGCTGGGCCATCTCCTGGGCGGTCAGGTGGAGAGGCTCCAGGTCGCTGTGGCCGGGGAAGGCCCGGGGCGCCGCGTTGTAGTGGGCGATGACCGCCTCCAGGGTGGGCAGAGAGCCGTTGTGCATGTAGGGGGCGGTGGCGGCCACGTTGCGCAGGCTGGGCACCTTGAACGCGCCCACCAGCTCCACCCCCTCGGTCTTGATGAAACGCAGCTCCAGACACGTCTCCGGGGCCGCATCGCTGTAGGGCCCCAGGCAGTTGAACGGGTCCTCCAGGACCTGGCTGGCCCCTTGGGCTCGGCCCAGATCTGCGGCCTCGCCGGGGCGAAGGGGGAGGCCGATGTTGTGGAACTCGCCGTTGGTGAGCAGAGGCCCGTTGTGGCAGTTGATGCACTGGGCTTTGCCGATGAAGAGGCGCAGACCCTGGGCCTCTTCATCGGTGAAGAGGGCTGCCATGCGGGCCCGGTCTCCGCTGGACACTGCGGCCGCGTAGTCGTCGAACCGGGTGCGGCCGGGCAGGAGCCGACGCTGGTAGGCGGCCAGGACCTTGCCGATGTTCGCGAAGATCCGGTCGATCCGTTCCCGGTCCTCCGGGGTCATGGCCTCCCACGCGGCCCGGAGCGTCGGATCCTCCACCGGGCCGGCATCCCGGGGGAAGCGTCGGGGATCCGAGATGTCGGGCATGGGGCCGAAGAGGGCCTCGTACGCGTCCCGGTAGTGGGCCGCGATGACCTGGGCATGGCGGGAGCGGTTGCCCGCGTGTTCCAGAGGAGCTTCCTGGGGGCTCAGGGCCTGGGCCCACAGGCTGTCCTTGCGACCGTCCCAGAAGAACCAGGTGTTGTACCCGGCCCCCACCACGGTGGGGGTGTGTCGTGGCGTCTCCTCTCCTCGGACGTTGGCCCGGGCCCGGCCATCGGTGAAGTACTGCTGGGGCCGATGGCAGGTGGCACAGGCCACGGTGCCGTCCCCGCTGAGCCGGGGATCGAAGAAGAGGGCGTGGCCCAGGGCCACGGCCTGGGGATCGTCCGCGACCGCGTTGCTGGGGTCCGGGGGAAGAGGCGGAAGCGCGTCCAGGGACAGGGAGCGGATCCGGCGTTGCTCCTCTGGGCTCCAGCGGTGGGCTGGGCTCCAGAAGGGGACCCGGCCCGGGCCGAGCCACCCGGACCGGGCCAGGCCGAGCCCAAGGAGGAGCGCCGCGAGGCTTGCTCCCAGGATCACACGTCGACGGGACATGGGCATCCTCCAGGCCTTTGCGCGCAGGGCACCTACTTCAGCTCGAACTGGAAGGTCACGGTGTCCTGGAGCTCACCGGCCGCGATCTCCAGGGTCAGCACCCACACCCCGGCCATGCTGAACTTCACGCCCTCCAGCAGGTAGTCGCCGTTGCCCAGCTCCTGGGTGACCCGGGGCACGGTGGGAAAGCCGTGGTCGTGGGCCGGCATCCCGCCGGAGACCTGGATCCGGGCACCGGTCACCGGTGTGCCGTCCTGGCCCTCCACGTGGACGATCCAGGAGTGGATGGGCCCCACGGTCACCGGATCGATCTGAGGTCGGGCCGTCACCCGGAAGAGACCGGCCGCGGAGAGCTGGGGCTCCAGGGCATCCGCGGGCATGGCACCGGCGGACATCTCCATCTCGCCCATGTCGCCCATCTCGCCCATGTCGCCCATCTCTTCCATCGCCCCCTGGCCCTCCATGTCGCCCATCTCCATCCCCGGCCCCTCCTGGACCGGCACGGAGAGCTCGGTGGTGACCTGGCCTCGATCGTCCTCCAGGGTCACGGTCAGGGAGAGGACCTGGCCCACCTCCAGGGGCTGTTGCAGGTTCAGGAGCATGATGTGCTTGCCCCCAGGGGCCAGCTCCAGGGTCGCGCCGGGGGCCACGGTGAAGCCCTGGGCGCGGGGCTCCATGCGCATGACGCCGTTGGCGTCCTTCACCGTCTCGTGGAACTCCGTGGCCTGGGCCACCTGCGTGGATGCCGCCACCAGCCGGACCGTCCGTTCTGTGGGGTTGTGGAGGGTCAGGTAGATGGCCGAGTTGCCGCCGGCCGGTGCAGGACGGGCCCACTGATCCGAGAAGATGGGCGCGTCCGCGGGGATGGTGGGGGTGGCGGGTGGCTGTGGGCCGAGAGCACACCCCGTGACCGTCCACAGAACCACTGCCAGGGTCCAGATCCGGAGGAGCCGGCTCCGGGCTCCCGATGGTCGAGGGGGATGTCTTCGTGGCATGGACATCGGACAGAACCTCCTGGGATGTCGGCGCGCGGGAAGAATGCACGCCCGGGATACGGAACGTCGAAGGCTCGGTCAGGAACGGGCGGGATGCGCGCGCCCAGGACAGGCCATGACGCCTCTCCGGCCGCAAGGGCTGCGCGGCGGGGATGGGATCCGGATGGAGAGGGCAGGCGTCGGGCGCGGCCGGCTCAGGGAAATTCCGGTGGAGGGGTGATCACGGGGAGGGGAGGCGTGCGGTCCATGAGGGAGTGGCCCAAGGCCCGGATGCTCTGGGGGAGCGGGGCCAGACGGGCCTGTCGTCGCATGGCCAGGAGAAGCCACACGGCC
>Ga0256839_1004471_pt1 | contig 13642 bp, 7 predicted proteins | sample 354166metaG_FD_185968 | JGI IMG/M metagenome (GOLD analysis project Ga0256839, IMG submission 185968) | Hydrothermal vent microbial communities from Mid Atlantic Ridge, Atlantic Ocean - 354-166 | ecosystem: Environmental > Aquatic > Marine > Hydrothermal vents | place: Atlantic Ocean: Mid... | reverse complement strand
ACTCTGGGACGATTGGCCACTTCAAGGCGTAGCGGTCACGGAGGCCTTACTGGCCTCGCTCGGTTTCAATCCCACTCTGGGACGATTGGCCACTTCAAGTGAAAGTAAGGGAGGGTGACATTGGCTGAGGTGATTGTTTCAATCCCACTCTGGGACGATTGGCCACTTCAAGGGGTTGGCGCTGCGCGGGTTGGCGCTGCGCGGGTTGGTTTCAATCCCACTCTGGGACGATTGGCCACTTCAAGTATGGAATGGAATGGTTAATAGCGGACCCGGGGCTAGGTTTCAATCCCACTCTGGGACGATTGGCCACTTCAAGTCGTATGGATGGCGACCATTTTTGATGTAGAGGAAAAGTTTCAATCCCACTCTGGGACGATTGGCCACTTCAAGGCCCCCACGCCTTGGAGATACGGGCGTATTTCTCTGGTTTCAATCCCACTCTGGGACGATTGGCCACTTCAAGTGAGTGCGTTGCTCGTCTACCTGGTCATCCTCCTATGTTTCAATCCCACTCTGGGACGATTGGCCACTTCAAGGAAGCCCGGGCGAGCGCCCTTTGGGGCGCGGGGAGGTTTCAATCCCACTCTGGGACGATTGGCCACTTCAAGAATGGTTAATGGCGGCCCCTGGGCTAGGAGTTTTTGTTTCAATCCCACTCTGGGACGATTGGCCACTTCAAGGGCCCCTTCCGGGGCCCTTGCGGCGCAAGGGCTTGCGCTCAAGTCTCAACAAGCACCCCTGTTTCCCCCTCAATTTCGGGGTGTGCGAATCCGCACACTTTTCGGAATCCTTTGGTACGGCAAAGGTTATCGCAACCCTTGCCCCCCGAGGGTGCTAAATTGTGCCATTTCCCTATCTTACCCATCTTAACACCCCATACGCATCCTTCCCGCCCGCGCTGCAAGGCGTTCCTCGGCTTCGTTCTCCCCTCGCCTCAAAAAACACGCCTCGCAACGCGCCCGCGGAAGCCCGGCACTCCATTACTCGGCACCACGGCTGAGACGCGCCGGACGTATACCAACGCCCGTGCCCCTCCCACCGCAGCCGGCCTGCCTCACTCCTGGCGACCCATACCTGCTACCCCTCACTCACGCAGGCGGGCATACCCCGTTTGTCTCCCTTCTCCCCCCGGAGCCTCCCGCTCCTCCGACGTAAAACCTTTTTACCCTCCATGACCACGGCCCGACGACAGCTCCTCTACACGCTGCCGCCCCGTGGATGGTGCACCTCTCGGCATACCGCAGCAGAACCGGCCCTCTCCGGGCCTACGGTCCCGCCACTTCCACCTACCAGCAGGCCCCGGTTCTTCAACCCACCGACGGCTCAACCAGGAGCGCCGCCGGCATCGGCCCGCAACGGCGGTGGCTTCTCCATCGATTATACCGAATTGCCGGCGCGGATCTGACCAGCCGGAGTCGCGAGGTGCCGCTGCGCCGTCGCCGGCGCGACGGTCCGTTCCGGCCCGCCCGGGCGGGATTGCTTTGGGCAGCGGTTTACAAAGCGGCAGGGGACTGCCGCACTCCAAAGAACCAAAGCGGCACAGGAGTGCCGCACTCCAAAGAACCAAAGCGGCACAGGGGTGCCGCACTCCAAAGAGCCAAAGCGGCACAGGAGTGCCGCACTCCAAAGAGCCAAAGCGGCACAGGAGTGCCGCACTCCAAAGAACCAAAGCGGCACAGGAGTGCCGCACTCCAAAGAGCCAAAGCGGCACAGGAGTGCCGCACTCCAAAAAGCCAAAGCGGCACGGGAGTGCCGCACTCCAAAAAGCCAAAGCGGCACGGGAGTGCCGCACTCCAAAAAGCCAAAGCGGCACGGGAGTGCCGCACTCCAAAAAGCCAAAGCGGCACGGGAGTGCCGCACTCCAAAAAGCCAAAGCGGCAGGGGAGTGCCGCACTCCAAAGAGCCAAAGCGGCACAGGAGTGCCGCACTCCAAAGAACCAAAGCGGCACAGGAGTGCCGCACTCCAAAGAGCCAAAGCGGCAGGGGGGTGCCGCACTCCAAAGAGCCAAAGCGGCAGGGGGGTGCCGCACTCCAAAGAGCCAAAGCGGCACGGGACTGCCGCACTCCAAAAAGGGGCAGAGGGGGTTGACTATGGCCGCAGCGGGCCCGATGCTGGGATGACGGGGGGTAATTCCCCGTCGGCAGGAGCGTCCATTGCACAACGGAGGCCGCTGCCCAGGTCACGCAGGTTCGTGGCCCCCAGCATGCGGTAGGTGACGACGTAAGGGGTCATGTGCCCCAGCATCCAACAATAGCCGCGGCCGACCCGGATTCCCTGGTCCTTGTCGGCAACGCTCGACGTCCATTCGGCCGCATTGCCGAGCATGTGATAGCAACCGTAGGGGCTCTGACCCTCCGGCATGGAATCGACCGGAACGAGCGTCCGTTGCTGCCCGGGCGCAGGGCCCCAATTACAACGACTGGGATCCCACTCGTTGCCCCAGGGGTAGAGCCTCCCGTCGGTGCCCCGCGCGGCCTTCTCCCACTCCTCTTCGGTGGGCAGTCTACGGCCTACCCAGTTCGCGTAGGCGTACACATCCCAGTAATCAAGGCCGACCACAGGATAGTCGGGAGCAGTAATCGTGCGCCATCCCCATCCTTTTGGCGTGTGGTCCTTATCGGGCGGCTCATCAGAATGGCATCGCGAATGATCCCCCGTGCGCCGGATGTATTCCAGAAAAATCGCATACTGCCACTGGCTCACTTCGTAGCGATCAATGTAGAACGCCGGCAAATACCGCTTTTCCTTGGACTCGCCGTAGAGAAATTGGCCAGCGGGAACAAGGACCATCTCAGTGGTGGCCGGCACCAGCTTCTCAAGCGGCCAAGTACGCAGTTCCGGGAACGGATCGGAGCGCTTCGGCGCAGGGGGCTCAGGCACAGGCTGTACCTGGCCAGGGGGCCTCGAGATGAACAACGCTGCTCCGGCACCGACTATCGCGATGGCCACCACACTGCCCAGCACCCACCACTTCATAGCTGCTCACCCGCAAGCCTGATCTGGCCCGGACCACCACCCACAGACCGCTCACTCTGGCCAGTTACGCAAACCCCGTCGTGTCTGTTCGATTCGCTCGTCCAGGGCCATTGTAGTGCCGCCAGGTCCGACCAGATCCGGCCCGCTCGCCTAACGGGGACCGCTGGCAGAGCGGCATACAGCGCATGCCTCGGGGGCAGTGGACGCCAACTCGGCACAGCGTGAGTCCATACGGCGATCTCCGCTCCCCTGCCTTGCTCCACTCTCCACGTGACCGCCCCGCAAATCGAGGTGATGTAGAAGATCGTGTTGTAGCGACTCAGGTGGCTGAGCGGGGCCGGGTACCCCCAGCGACCGGTTGCGCTGGCGATGACCACCCGGGGCTGGAGGCGCTCGTAAAGTTCGACCGTGTTCGCAGCCCGGCTACCGTGGTGGGGCGCGACCAGAACATCGACGGGCTCCGGATTCACTTCGTGCAGGAAGTCATCCAGCCCCCAGCGTTCGACATCCCCCGTAAGCAACAGGCTGGAACCGAACGCGTCGATCCTGACGACCAGGCTTGCTTCGTTCTGCGTTGCGTACTCGCGCCCTTGCGGGGGGTGCAACAGCTGCAGCCGCAGGTGGGGACCGAACCGGAAGGAGTCCCCCCGACTGATCAGGTGAATCGGCACTCGGCGGAGCCGAAGGACTTCGAGGACCGCAGTGGCCGTCCGCTGACGGGCGGCCTTACACGAAGCCGTCAGGAAGACACCCTTCACACGGACGCGTTCGAGCAGAAGGGGGATGGCGTTCAAGTGGTCTGCATCCGCGTGGCTGACAAGCAGCATGTCGATCTCTCGAACACCCAGGGCGGGCAACGCAGTCTCAACGGCCCGTTCCACTTTCGCCGGGTCGCCCATGCTGCCGGCGTCGTACATCAGCGTCGTTCTCCCCAGTCGGCCCACGACGCATAAGCCATGTCCCACGTTGAGCACGGTCACTTCCGCGCACGGACGGCCGGCGCGCCCAAGCCAATCTGGCACACAACCTGCCACCGTGGACAACAGGACAACGATCGCCGCAAGCCGGATGGAGGTGCGTCTGAGGCGACAGGGCGCCCACCCCACCGCAAGCCTCGCCCAAACACTGAGCAGAACAATCAACAGGCCGGGAAGGAAGACCGCAGCATCGCGAGGGGAGAACCTTAGCACACCAGGAAGCCATTCGAAAGCGGTGGTGCGCAACGATAGCCGTAACAGCCCGTCGCCCAACCACAGAAGCGGTTCACTCAGGCCACCGGGCAACGCCACCCCGATCAGAATCGCCGGTAAGGCAACCGTCACCAGGGGCAAATTGATCAACGTGAGGAGAATGCCCGCGATGGCGACGCGCCCAAACGCCTCGGACGTCACGGGGGCCGAAATACAAACGAGCGTAAGACTGACGACCGCGGTTCTGAGGCACCATACCGCACACGAGAAGGACAGCCAGAACAAACGTCCCCGCCCCAGGTAAAAGAGCGGGTTGTCGGGCAGCGTGCACAACTCGGCCAAGCGGAGCAGCGGGGGGACAATCCAGTACATGGCGGCCACACAGAGAAACGTGAGCTGGAATCCGGCCGAGAAGAGATCGCTCGGTTGGAACAGCAGGACGAACAAGGCGGCGAAGCACAGGGTATTGAATCGGCGTGCCTGGCGGCCAAAGAGGAGCGCTCCTACGTGAGCGAGGATGATCACGCATGCACGTGTGGCAGACGGCCGGGCGCCGGCAACCAAACAAAAGGCAATACAGCAGGCTGCCACAAGCAGACAGCCCAGCCGGTACGGTAGAGACAGCACACGACAGGCGGACCAGACAACTCCGGCCAGGATCGCGAAGTGTAACCCGCTGATGGCGAGCAAGTGAAGGATGCCGGAGTCCTGAAAGCGCCGCAATGTCTCGGTGGGGATTTGGGAGTATTCCCCCGTCACGAGTGCTGCCGCTATGCCGTAGCTGCGCCCCTTCAGCGCCGCCCTCAGCCGTTGATTCGCCCGGTGAGCACACCGAGCGGGCAGATAGCGCCAACTGCGGGTCTTACCGAGCGGCGTGACCAAGGACGCGTAGGGCACGGTGGCGATCGCGACGATTCCCCGGCGGCGCTGGCTGCAGCCCGGACATCGGCCGCCGGGATTCGCCGCATGGGAGAGCGGCCGAAGCCGGCACAGCACGCGTACCCGGTCACCGGGAGCGGCAGGCGGTTCCCGGCAATCGATGTACACCACCAGCCGGCCCTTGACAGGCGCACCGCCGATCGTAAGCTCGTCCAGTTCCAACCGCACCCGCTCTTTCGCCTCGCGCCCCCAGCGGTACGCGCTCGGGGGCAGGACCGCCGGCATTCGGGCCACGACGCCGCGGACGTCGCCCAACACCGCGCCGCTGGGCGGGAAGACGAGTTCCGAAACCGACCGATCGACCACTCCCGCGCGCCAGGCCCCAAGGAGAGCCCATCCGATGAACGCGTGTACGAGCGCGAGCCGAGGGAACGCTCCCGAGAGGAAATGGGCGCCAACAACGAACGGCAGGAGCAAAAGGCACGGCAGGTACGCCGCCGACCAATGCGGCAGCATGTACGCCCCGACAACGAACCCGAGCAGAGCGACCGACCACGGGGCCAGACACGGATCGAGTCGCCTGTTGATCAAGGAAAAAGCGTATCGAGCCACCAACTGCACTCCGAACAGCGGCAGCTCGCCTCGGTGACTGCCCAATCCTAAACCGGTGCCACCACCTTGTAAAGCCCCGTGCTACGCCAGACTCCGCACATACCTAAACGTCTTTTCACCGATGGGGCGCGGCAGCCGACGCCGTTACTGGGTTGCAGCTCCATGGTTGGTTCCGCGTCGTCCGCAGGTTGGTAATCGATCGCTCGCGGAGGTACTCGCGCGCCGCCGCCTCGGCGAGGCCGCGGCTCGCCACACAGAGTAGCCCGGGCCGGCGAGGAATGCGCCTCCGCGCACGCGGCTGTTTCCGGGGGGCTAGCGGGCGATCCCCCCGCGCCACGGCGGTCCCGCGCCTCCGCCCCGGCGACTGCGTTCAGGCCCCGGCGAGACGGCGGGCGGAACGCCTGTCGTGCCGCCTTGGCAGAAAGTGGCGTACAAATCTTTGGGAGAGCGGGAGGGGGTCTGGCGCTTTTAGAAAAAGCCAAAGCGGCACGGGAGTGCCGCACTCCAAAAAAGCCAAAGCGGCACAGGGGTGCCGCACTCCAAAGAGCCAAAGCGGCACAGGAGTGCCGCACTCCAAGGAAAGCCCATGTGCGACCGGGCCGCCGTCAGCAGATCCGCGGTAACGGACTTCCCTTCGGCTCGTCCAGCACGCGTTCTGGGCCGAGTGGGGTGCGAACGAGCACCGGTGCCCCCCGCCACTGCTGGACGACGCCGATAAACGCCGCATCGGAGCACCCGCCCCCCCGGAGCACACTCACGGCCAATTCGGCCTGGTCGGGTGCTACGAACGCGACGAATCGGCCTTCGCACGCGACGTAGAGCGGATCCAGGCCGAGCAGCTCGCACGCGGCGCGGACCGGTTCGCGGACCGGCACCCGATCTTCGTCAATCGTCAGCGTGAACCCGGTCGCTTGTGCAACCTCGTGGAGCACGGCAGCAACGCCCCCCCGTGTGGGGTCGCGGAGGAAACGTAAGCCCGAGCACCGGCTGAGGAGCCGCTGCACCGCGTCGTACACGGGGCCCGAATCGCTGACCAGATCGCCACCAAAACCGAACCCCTCGCGCACGGCCATCACGGCCATCCCGTGTTCCGCGATCGTCCCGCTGACCAGGATGGCATCGCCAGGCCGGACCCGATCGAAGCCCAGTCGAACGCCGCTGGGACAGACCCCGACGGCCGTCGTGTTGACAAAGATCCGATCGCATGCTCCGCGAGGCACTACTTTCGTATCACCGGCATGGAACCGCACCTCCCACCGAGATGCCGCCCTGGCAGCCGACTGGAGCACCTGGACAAGCTCACGGAGCGGAAACCCCTCCTCGAGGATCAACCCGACGGTCAGCGCCACGGGGCGAGCTCCGCACACGGCGAGATCGTTCAGCGAACCATGCACGGCCAGGCTGCCGATGTCGCCCCCAGGAAATCGGTACGGACTGACGACGTACGAATCCGTGGTAACGAGCAGCTTGCCTTCGTACCCGTGGCCCACCGGTGCTGCGTCGTCCAGCACCTGCGGCGCCGCCTCGCCCAGCGCCGGAAGCACGACGTCCCTGAGCAGCTCGCGCGTCGCTCGCGCCCCCTCACCATGCGCCAGCGTCACTTCCCCCTCGATATCAACCAGTCGTGGGCATTCCATGGCCATCGTATGCCCCCTTAACCAGCATGTGGCCGCGGTTGCGATAGGGCGATCCGGTCCGGCATGGGCAGCGTCTGCTCGCCGCCGTTGCGGCGATTTAACCTACTCGACCCGCACTGTTCCCAGGATGCACCAACCGTCCACAACCCGACAGTCGTTCGCAAATCGTACTGCAGGTCGCCCGGTCCAGGGATCTACAATGCCCAGCGCCAGGTCGTATTGGGCGGGCATCAGATCGACTGGCCAGCTTCGCACCAATCGGAACGTCCCCGGTAACCAGCGGCGTACGTCCGCACGCGTGTCCCATTCCCTTGCGACCTCACCGCCAGCACCGATCAGTGCGAGCCGAACCGGCCAGCGGTAGTAGAACGGCGCGACTCCCTCGTTTACCCCCTCGACCTCAACACGCAGGTGGCCGCCACGCCGCACGGGCGAGTTGTACCGCACCCGGGTGAGCCGGAACTGGTAGCCCATGCGCCGGACCAGTTCTGCACATCGGCGGCTGAATTCCTCGTTGGGAGGCTCCTCGAGCGCCGGGCAATACGGGCCGATCCACGACATGTGAGCCGCCTCGACCATGCGAAGAGTCGTCTCGTAGTCGCGGCCCAACCACCGCCGAGCCTGCCCGGGCACCATTTCGCCCCCCCTTGGTGCCACCCTCCAGTTCTCAGCCAACCCTGCCCTCCTCAACCCGGCCAGGAACGACCAGCTTTGGCCGTTGTCCGTGTCCTCAGGGAAAAAGTCGTCGTGGAAACCCAACCAGCGGGCGCGAGCCGCCGGGCCGCGCGCGTAACGGGCCATCACGTGCTTGTCCGGAAAAGCACGTCGGTAGGCGGACAGAATGGTGAGCTGCGTCGCCTCCGATGCGAACAGCTCCGTCCGAGGATACGTGTGCCACTCCCCCCAGTGGCCCAGTAGCCCCATCTGAACGAACGCAACCCGCGGATGCCGGTTGTACCGCTTCCCGAGCGCTTCGATCAGTCGAATGGCTGCCTGCACGAACGCAGGATCGTCATAATCCGGGCTCCATCCCCCTCCGTACGCCGTGTACCGCCGCATTTTCACCCCTTCCTTCACCAGCCAACGCGGCATACCCGACGGCTGCCCGGGGTAATCCACCCAGACGCGAAACACCACGTGCCGTCCACGCGCCTCGGGAACACCCCACGCCTCCCGTTCCCACTGCTCAAACCGGTAGACCCCCTCCTCCGGCTCCAGCCTGGACCATGGCACGTAGAGGAAAACCATCGAGTACGGCTGATGGATCGGCCCCGCGTCCACGTACGGGCACCACCCCTTCAGCGGGTTGTCTAACGGTCCCGGCCCGGCAGGTAGCTCCTTGACCACCTCAGCACCCTGGCTCGCCGCGGCAAGCAGGACAACGATCGGCAAAACAAACGGCACCGCCCAATGAGCAGATCTCCCCAACCATCGAAGACCTACCGTTCGGTCCCGCACGCCCAACCTCCACGTTCTACGAAGCGGCCAAGCCCGCCAGCACCTGTCCCGTGTCCATCCGGTCTCGCCGACGGTCGCCTCACCGCTTCCGACAGCCCCATGCCTGTCCCCGTGGTCCGCAACAGCGCCCCGCGTCGCCAGAACTGCTCCTATCGACAGCCGCGCCTTCTCCGCGCATCATCGCCTTTGCCGGCCGAGTGCGCGCGCCGCCGTAGCCGCCCCTCAACGCGTCGCCGGTGCAGCCCCCATGCATCCGCCCCCCCCGCCCGCGGGCTGCCGCCCGTGGTTCCGAACCGCAGGCCCCAGGTCAAGCCGTGCCTCCGCCCCCACGGTGGCGATCCTCCACCTTACCCAAGCCGCCCGAAGGGTGTACCGCCTGCGGGCCTACCGGATCGTCAGGATGTAGTTCAAGAGGTCCCGAGCTTCGTCGGGTTTCAGCGCTTCCAGCAGCCCCTCGGGCATGACCGATACCCGCGTGTATCCGGACCGCTCGATCTGTTCCCACGGAATCCGCTCATCCGGAGCATCCGGTTGTCGTACGACGACGCCGTCATCATCCTGAGCCACCAGTAGCCCCTGGATGATGCGGCCATCCATGGTCAAAACGCGATACGCCCGATAGCCCCCCTCCACGGCTGCGTTTGGGGTCAGGACGTTGCGGAGAATGGAGTCGATGCCTTTCAGGCCAATCCCGTCCAGCGGCGGTCCGATATCGCCCCCTTTGTTAGCCACGCTGTGGCACTTCAGACAGGTGCGCTCGAAGATCTTTCGCCCCCTTTGCAAGTCTGCCCGCTGCCCCACCAGAGAACGGTAGAAGTCGAACTGTTTCAAACGCGCGGCAGCTTCCGCCGCGGTCATCAACATCGGACCGTCCAGGACCGGTATTACCGTGGCGTGGCCATGCAGCTTGCCCCAGTTCTGACCGGCGAAGTAAACCAGCAGTCCGTCGGGACGGTCGGCCCCCTGCAGTGTGACGTCGAAGCGCTCGCGAATCTCTTGAGCACTCAGCGCGCGGTTCCACACCCGGAACTCGAGCAGTTGCCCGTCCGTGCCCACTCGTGGGGGAATCGTGCGGCCGATGTCCAGACCGACAAATTTCCGGCGCGATACGCCGGTTGATTCGGCGTCCAGATCGCCGTTGATGTAGATCCGAAACCGGCCCGCTTCATCCCTGGTAACGGCCACATGGGTCCACGAATCGGGCCGAATCTCGCGGTTCGCAATCACGATGTCATGGATTCCGTAGACCCATACGCGGAACCTGCGGTTGTAGAAGTTCATGTCGAGCTGGGCGGGAGCCCCCAGAATCCCGTCCGCGTTCGTTATGTCACCTCGCAATCGAACCCAGGCCTCTACCGTGAACGGGCCGTCAAGGGTAAGATCGGTATCGACGTAATCTTCGTTGCGCCCTTTAAGATCCAGCACATACGTGACCTGGCGGGCCAGTTCCTGCCACAGTTCCCTAAGCGTCGCGTTCTGCGGCAGGAGCAACCGCATTCGCTCCAGGGCCTCAATCGGAACCGACAGCGGATCCACATCCCCCGTTTCGAGCCGCTCAAGCACGGCCGAGGCACCGGCCCGCGTCGTGGACATCCACGTTACGGCCAAACGGCGTTCGCGCGCGTTAAGCTCGGGCAACAGGCGTGCGAGGGCCCCCACGACCTCGGTGCGATCCGATTGAGCCAGCGCGGCGATTACTTCGCTGCGCAATTCACGATCCTTTTCGCGCTTGAGCAACTCGAGCAGGGGGCCGGCGTCGCCTACCTCGATTTGCCGCAACGCGCGTAGAGCCAGTCTACGCTCATCGTGGTCCACCTTCGGATCTGCCGCCATTGCGGTGATCTCCTCAGCAAGCGTACGGACCCGAAACGCTGCGGCCGCTTCCAGCAGCAGCTTGCGATTGGAGCGGTCCTCGTGCCAGGCCGCCGCGAGAATCCGCGCTATCACGGGCTGCAGCGAACTCAAGTCGAGATCGGTTCGCAACCGTAGCAGGGCCTGCAGTGTGGAGAGCTGAGTCTCCGGCTCCTGTAAGGCAGCCACGATCACGCGCCGCACCTCTGGCTCGTCGAAGTGGCCGGCGAGGAGCCGGAGCTCCTCATCCTGGAGTGGTCTCTGCAACCTGGGCAGTAGCTCAGCCAGCTTCCTTGCCCCCTCGCGTCCCCCCACGGCCAGGATGGCCAGAATGCGCGTCTCCAGCGGATAGGCGGCGGCTTGCGAACTTTCCAGGAACTCCGCCACCCGGTCCGCGTTCTCCTCCATCGCCCACCGCGCAAGAAATCGTTCGAAGTCGCGGTAATAGCGCGTCCAGACGTCCTTCGTTTGCAGTGGCGGCTTCGCATAGCGGAACAGCAACTTGATGCCATCTAGAGTCTCCAGCCGCATATGCCGCAGGCCGTTGCCGAGTGCTGCACGGACCCGCGGCGCCGGGTCGTCGACCACCGCCTCGGCCAGTTCGACGAACTCATGTTCCGGCCGCCGCTGCTCGGCCGCAACCCGAATCGCCTCGTACCGCACGTTCGGGTTGGGATCGCGAACCAATTGCTCCAGCAGCGCCAGCGAGACAGCTTCAAGCCCCTCAAGCGCCCACAGGGCGCCGAGCCTGCGATCGGGGCGCTGCGCATCGTCGGCCGCGATCGCTCGAAGACGCGGAATGAGTTCCCGCGCGTTACGGTCAACGATCTCCTGCCATGCCAGTTGCGCGAGCCGTGCATTGTCTGCGCCCAGGTAGTCGAGAAGCTGATGCGAGGGTAGCTTTCTCAGATCGGGGGGACGTTGCCGGGGCTGGGTACGATGGCGAATCCGCCAGATGCGCCCCCGCAACCGGTCCCTCTCCGGGTGGTTACGCGGCACTTCATTGTGCGAGATGATCTTGTTGTACCAATCCACCACATACAGGCCCCCGTCCGGTCCAAAGAGGACTGCCACCGGTCGAAACCGAGGATCGGCACACGCGAGGAAGTCTGGCCCCTTGCGGTACACGTAACGGGCATTGCCCACCGGCACCGCCTCGATCGTCTGGATCCGCCCGATCACCGGATTGGCCACATAGAAGCGAAGCGGTTCGCCTGGCCCAGCCCCCTTTCGTCCCCATGGACTCGGCCAGCCATCCAGATCGTCCGCCAGGGCAAGGCCGCTCAGACCAGTTCCCCCCATCTGAGGAGGCGCCAGCACAGGGGGCATAAGAGGCTGATATGGCTTCAAGAGGTCTGTGGAGCCGGTGCGGTAGTATCCTCCGGGCTCGAACGGGATGATCGGATAGCCCAGATCGTTAGCTTCCTGGATCCAGATCTCGCCTTCGCGCGAAACCGTTAGCCCCCAGATGTTGTTGGGCCCGGCCGTGAGCAGTTCGAACACCGACCCATCGGGGCGAAACCTGGCCAGCTTGCAGTGCCGGAACACCACGCGGTCGCGACCGTCGTCGAACGGCCGACCGTCCCCCCTGCGTACCACGGAGCTGTTGAACAATCCCTGAGCGAGAAGAATCCAGCCACCGGGTACGCGGGTGAACTGATGGGGGAAGAGATGCGAGTCCTGTGTCCCGAAGCCGGTCAGGACGACGTCGTATCGGTCGGCCTTACCATCCCCGTCGAGGTCGCGGTAGAAGCGGATGTCCGGTCCGTACTGGACAAACGCGCCGTCTCGGTACGGAAGTACGCCCAGCGGAATCGCCAGCCCGTCGGCAAAGACGCGAACTTCGCCGGGGCGCGTGTAGGGGTCGTCCAGCACGAGCACCTTGTCGCGGCCCCCACTGGCGAACAGCCGCCGTGATGCCTCGGGATCGTCGTTCGCATCGACGGGGTATTCCAGCGCCGTGGTCGTCCACAGCCGTCCGCCGGCGTCGAACGCCAGGGGCACAAACTTGCCGATCCCCTCACGCTCGGCCAGAACAAGCTCGATTTCAAACCCCTCCGGTAAGTGAAACTTTCGCTGCTCTTCGTCGGGCGACAACGGCGGGCTCTTGATCTCGAGCTGGGCCGCAACTTTTGGAGGGGGCAGGTGCGCCCGGCGCCGAGCACGCTTCTGAACGCCGCCGGCAACCTGACGACCCTCAGCCGCTCTGGCGGCTCGCGGCGCAGAGCCACGGTCCACCGCGGAGTGGGTACGCAACAACGCCGGACCGGCGCAAAAGGCAAGCAGCAGAATCGATAACCCCACGGTCGGGGCACTACGAATGGACACGGCTCGACGCATCGTCATCGGTGCTCGACAAGCATTCCGCAGAACACGCTGGTGGGCCATCGAATTCTAGGTCCCGGACCGGCGCGGCGCCTCCAGGCAACACCTCGCCAAAACGAAAAGCGACGGCAGACATCAAGCGCAATCCGTGGCAGTCAGGGTCCGACCCCTGAGAAAAACGCCGGCTTCTTGGCTTTGTGGCGCGGTCACAACCTGGCCGTTCTTCCACGGACACCTCCGGGTGCACCTAGAGACGTTTGAGTCCGGCGCACGCGTGGACCGCCGATCGCGCCCGCACGCCTACTCGCGGTCGCTCACCGGCACCGGCATAGCCGACACACGCTTTCTCGGTCCGGACGCAGTTCGGCTGTGGACTGCAGGAGACCGTGCCCCCAAGCACGACGGATCTGGACACAAAATGGCCTATTCCTCTTTCATATAGAGGCCGTCCGAACCCGACGCGCCACGGGCGCCCTCCGTGGTCGGCTGGCCCCGGCCGGAGCACATCCCTCGGGCGAACCGACCGTCCGTTTGGCGTGGGCCCCATGCTCCGCAGGCGGGCCTCTACTTCTTCGCCACCTCCTTCCGTTGCACCTTCAGCAAGATGGGCTTCGCGCCGTGCAACGTGTTCTTGCCCTCCCGGCGGGCGTAGATGCCGAACCAGTGCTCGCGGACCCGAGTCCACGGCTCGGCGTAGAAGCGTACGACCC
>Ga0256839_1004470_pt1 | contig 13642 bp, 13 predicted proteins | sample 354166metaG_FD_185968 | JGI IMG/M metagenome (GOLD analysis project Ga0256839, IMG submission 185968) | Hydrothermal vent microbial communities from Mid Atlantic Ridge, Atlantic Ocean - 354-166 | ecosystem: Environmental > Aquatic > Marine > Hydrothermal vents | place: Atlantic Ocean: Mid... | reverse complement strand
TGTCGGCGGCCCGCCCGCGCAAGGAGCCACGGATCCCTGTGGTGTTGACACGGGAGGAGGTTAAGCAGGTTTTGGCCTTGCTGGAGGGAACTTCAGAATTGGTGGTGAAGCTGTTGTATGGGTGCGGGTTACGTATTACCGAGGCGGTGTGTTTACGGGTGCAGGATATCGATTACGATTATAAGCAGGTGACGGTACGCAATGGCAAAGGTGGTCGGGATCGGGTAACGCCGTTTCCGGGAAATCTGGAGCCATTGATGAAAAATCACCTGGAGCGGGTGCAGTTGATTCACGAGCAAGATTTGGAGAAGGGTTACGGAACCGTCTACTTGCCTTTTGACTTGGCTCGTAAATATCCGAAAGCCGAGGCGGAGTGGAGCTGGCAATATGTATTTCCAAGCCGGAAATTATCAGAAGACCCTCGTAGTCAGGTGACACAGCGCCACCATTTGGATCAGTCCGTGGTGAATAAGGCGATCAAACAGGCCGTGCGCCGGGCGGGAATTGATAAGACGGTGAGTGCGCATACTTTTCGGCATAGTTTCGCGACTCATTTGCTGCAACGGGGTACGGATATCCGCACCATCCAATCTTTACTGGGGCATCAGGATTTGCAGACAACGATGATTTATACCCATGTGTTGAAACAGGGTGGCGAGGGTGTTGTGAGTCCGCTGGAGGATTTGTAGGGAAGCTCTGCTGTATTTCTGTGGCCGGGGTTGCGGCCGGGGTCAGAGTAAAACAAGAGCTAATATCGGCCCTTGTTTTACTCTGACCCCAGAGTGTTTGACCCCAGGGTGTTAAATATCACAGTGCTTGACTCTGGTACTCACTCCTAATAAAGTCTTGCCCAAATAGAGGTGTCCTGCGAACGTCGTTGGCAGGATGAAACGGAAAATTGGTGCGCTCTAGAGCAACTCCAATGCTGCCCCCGCAACGGTAGGCGAGTCGAATCAGATCAAAATACCACTGTGTCATTTTATGATATGGGAAGGTGGTCTGATAGAGAGGTGATCATAGCCGCTCACTCGTAAGCCCGGAGACCGGCCTGATATTCGATTTTGACTGTATTGCGGAGGGCGATGCGGCAGGCTATCCTATTCCCCTGCCTTCTCCCCCCCGCTTTACCCGCATAGAGAGTGAACGCATTAAATGAGCGATCAGCAACGCAACCAACGACACACCCAACGTATGCAGCGTAAAAAAGAACTGATCGATGCGGGGGTTGCGCGTGCCGACAAGGATAAGGGGTTGATTCTTATCAATACTGGTAACGGTAAAGGTAAGTCCAGCGCCGGTTTTGGTGTGGTTGCCCGGGCACTTGGCCATGGGATGACGGTGGCGGTGGTTCAGTTTATAAAAGGGAGCTTTCAAACCGGCGAGGAGAATTTTTTCCGCCGTTTTCCTGATGAAGTTGAGTACCACGTGATGGGGGAAGGCTTTACCTGGGACACGCAAAACCGGGAGCGTGATATTGCCACCGCCATGGTTGCCTGGGAGAAGGCAGAACAGCTGCTCAGTAATCCGACTATCGACCTGGTGCTGCTAGATGAGTTAAATATCGCTCTCAAAATGGGTTACATCCCCTTGGATCGCGTGTTGGCGGCTTTGCGTGACAAACCCGAGATGCAGCATGTGGTGATCACCGGTCGCGGTGCCAAGGATGAGCTGGTTGAGATAGCCGATACGGTAACGGAAATGCGCGAGATCAAACACGCCTACAAAGCGGGCATTCGTGCACAAAAAGGGGTCGAGCTGTGAATAGCCACCGCTGCCGAGCCTTATTGATTACCGCTCCCGCCTCGGGCCAGGGTAAGACCACTGTAACCGCCGCCCTCGCCCGCCACTATCGCCAGCAGGGTAAGCGGGTCCATATATTCAAGTGCGGCCCCGACTTTATCGACCCGATGATTTTGCAGCAAGCTTCTGGGCAGCCCGTCTATTCACTCGATTTGTGGATGGTGGGCGAGGCGTTGTGTCGTCAGCAACTATTTGAGGCGGCTAAGGTTGCCGACCTTATACTAATAGAAGGGGTGATGGGGCTGTTTGATGGCACCCCTTCCAGCGCTGATCTGGCGGAGCTGTTTGATATTCCGCTATTACTGGTCATTAACAGCAAAGGCATGGCGCAAACTTTTGGTGCGGTGGCGCACGGCCTGACCCATTACCGCCCTGAATTGAAGTTTGCCGCTGTATTGGCAAATCGTGTTGCCAGTGAACGCCACGCTGAGATGTTGAGTGAAAGCTTGCCCGCTGCGCTGGGAAGTTTAGCCTACATGGGAAAAGATGAGGCGTTTGAGTTGCCCAGTCGTCACCTTGGTTTGCTACAGGCCAGTGAAGTGGCTGATCTGGATCAGCGTCTGAACCTGGCAGCGGCGGCACTGCACATCCCAAATTTAGAACAACTGGCTGCCGAAATCCACTTTGAAGCAGCGGTGAGTGAACCCCTCCCTCCTCTGCTCGAAGGTGTGCGTATCGGCATTGCTAAAGATGAGGCCTTCAGCTTTATCTATAATGCCAATATCGACTGTCTTGAGCGTATGGGAGCAGAGCTGCACTACTTCTCTCCGCTACATGATAATGCACTGCCCGAGGTTGATTCCCTTTGGTTTCCCGGTGGCTATCCAGAGCTACATGCAGAGCAGTTAAGCGCCAACCAAAAGATTAAACAGGCCATTATGGCTCACCACCAGAGTGGTCAGGCGATTTTGGCTGAGTGCGGTGGTATGCTCTATTTAAGTGAAGCTATTGTCACACACCAGCAACAGCATCATAGGATGGTTGGGTTATTGTCAGGGTCAGCGATAATGCAGCAGCGCCTGGGTGGGCTGGGTATGCAGAGTGTGCCGTTACCCGAGGGTGAGCTGCGGGGCCACACCTTCCACTACTCACATTTTGAAACCTCTTTTGAGGCGATGAGCTATGCTACCAAACAACGTAATGGCCAGCAGGGTGAGGCGATTTATCGCCAAGGGCGCTTGCTGGCCAGTTACATTCATCTCTATTTTCCATCCAACCCGGCGGCGTGTGCGGCACTGTTCACACCGCCGGTTTTGAAAATGACATTATAACATTACATAAAGTCTGCAAAAAACCTTTAAGGAGCTAACCATGCATATCGAACCCGGTCTTATCAGTTCTATTAAACTCACTGCGGCGGGTGTTACCGCTGTGGGTGTTATGGGCTACTACGCCAAAGCACTGCTGCTGCAACCCACGCTAATTTTGCGCACCTTGGCCGCCGCGCTGTTTTTAACTCTGTTTATGCAGAGTGTCTCCATGAGTGTTGGCCCCTCTGAGTTGCATTTTTTGGGTGCAATGCCTCTCTATCTGCTGTTGGGTTTTATCCCGACACTGTTTGGTTTCGCCCTCGGCCTGCTGCTGCAAGGTTTACTGTTTGATCCTGCTGATATGATGAATCTGGCGGCTAACTCGCTCTCACTGATCCTGCCACTGATCGCCTTGCACTACACCATTGGCCAGAAAATAGCTGCCGGGGGGATTAGCCGTCTTGCTATTTTGAAACTGGATGCGGTTTTCTATGCGGGTGTTACCGGCATGGTCGGTTTCTGGTTAATACTCAGTGGTACTGCAACACCTTTTGCTGCCTGGGCCGCTTTTGCCAGCTCTTATCTGGTAATTGTGATGATTGAGCCACTGCTGACTTATGCCACAATCCGTTTGATGAAGCGCCATGAACAGCGTCCACTACTGGGCAATCTGTTTGCTATCCGCTCGCTTAAGGTTGCCTCTTAATCATGGCGAAAGTGTGGTTTGTGGGTGCCGGTCCGGGTGATCCGGAGTTGATTACGGTTAAGGGTCGGAATCTGATTGAAAAGGCGGATGCGATTCTGTTTGCCGGTTCACTGGTTTCCGAAGCGGCCATGGGTTGGGCTAAGCCCGGCTGTCGGGTCATGGACTCCAAGGGTATGGATCTGGAGCAGATTGTAAGCTGGCTAATTGAGCAGGCACAAGGTGACGCTGTGGTGGTTCGCCTGCAAACCGGTGACCCCGGCCTCTATGGTGCGTTGATTGAGATGGTGCAACCCTTAGATGAGCAGAGTATTGAGGTGGGTGTGGTGCCGGGTGTCTCATCGGCAATGGCTTCTGCCGCCGCCGGTGTTGAGAGCCTAACCCTGCCTGAGGTGACCCAAACGGTGATCCTGACCCGGGTTGAGGGGCGTACTCCAATGCCTGCGGGTGAGTCATTGCCGGAGCTGGCGCAGCATCACTGCACTTTGTGTCTCTTTCTCTCCATCACCCTGCTAAAAAAGGTGCAGGCCGATCTATTAGCCGCTGGCTGGTCAGATCAGGCACCGGTGCTGGTGGTGCACAAAGCCAGTTGGCCCGGTGAGGAGCGGATTATTCGAGGCACCCTGGCGGATATTCGTGACAAGTGTCGGGCTGAGAAAATTAATAGCCAGGCGATGATTATTGTCAGCCCTACCCTCGGTTCGCGTGATTGGCCTGAGATCAAAAAATCCAAACTTTATGATAAAAATTTCAGCCACCGTTTTCGTAAAGCGGCTAACAAGTCATAAGTATTACCCCGAGAGTCATTCATCATGAAAACAACTATATTATTGGTAGGCCACGGTTCCCGTAACAAAGAGGGTAACCGTGAGATTGAGGCCTTCGCCACCACATGGAGAGCCAAAAACCCGCAGTGGCGTATCGAAATCTGCTTTATCGAATTTGCAGAGGTGTTGATTGATCAGGGGTTGGATAATGCGGCCAATGGATCGGATCGAGTCATTATTGTGCCACTGATTCTAAACGCCGCAGGCCATGTGAAAATGGAGATTCCTCACCATATTGCCGATGGCCGCAAACGCCACCCAAATGTAGCGTTCATCTATGCGCGCCACTTAGGTGCAAGCGAGCGGATTCTGGAGATTCTAAAGCGTAATCTGGGCAAAGCAATGGCCAGCATGGATATGCCGGACCCACAAAACAGCGGCGTTATTCTGCTGGGGCGCGGCTCTTCCGACCGGGTCGCTAATGGTGAGGTGGCAAAAATGGCACGCTGGCTGTTTGAAGAGAGCGATCACCCACTGGTTGATATCGCCTTTACCGGCATCACCTATCCACGCATAGAGAGCGTGGTACAGCGCCAGATAGCGCTGGGAATGAAGCAGCTGGTGATTCTGCCCTACTACCTTTTCACCGGCACCTTGATTGAGCGAATCAAGCGCCAAGTAGAGCGCCTGCAAACACAATACCCACAGGTCACTATCGCAATGGGTCGCTATTTTGGTTTTGAAGATGAGATATACACATTACTGAATGAGCGTATTGCAGAGGCGAGTGGCGATAGCCAGACAACGCATATGATGGAGTGTGATGGTTGCCTCTATCGTCAAGAGGCTGAGTCTGAACATCATCACCACCACCATGATGCAGCGTCACACACCGAGGCCAACCGATGAGCAATGTGATTACCGAGCAGCTAACCAAAGCGGGACAAAAAATCGAACATGACTCCTTTGCCATTGTCGACAATGAGGTAGGAGCACACCCAGCCTATAGCGATGCGGAGTGGCCAATTGTCCGCCGCATGATCCACGCCACCGCCGATTTTGAGTTTAATGGCTTGAGCCGTTTTCATCCATCAGCGATCGAGGCGGGCATCAATGCCATTGCCAAAGGTGCTGCCATCGTCGCCGATGTCGAGATGATCTGTGTCGGCCTCTCAAAGCCACGACTCTCGCATTTTTCAGTCACCACTCACCACTTTATCTCCGATCCAGATGTGATTGCCCAGGCTAAAGCGGAGAACACCACCCGTGCCGTACAGGCGATGCGCAAAGCCCAAAAACAGGGCCTGCTGGATGGTGGCATTGTCGCGGTGGGTAATGCACCCACCGCACTGCTTGAGGTGATTAGGCTGATCAAACGGGGTGAGATACGCCCTGCCCTGATTGTTGGAATGCCGGTCGGGTTTGTATCCGCTGCGGAATCGAAAGATGCACTGAGTGAGTTAAACGACATACCGTGGATCATTACCCAGGGGCGCAAAGGCGGCTCAACACTGGTGGTGTCAGCACTACACGCCCTACTGGCACTGGTTGAGGCGAGGCAAAAAAAGAGCCGCTGATGAAGAGAAAGATAAAAGGCACACGCAAAGGATTTACTACCGGAGCCTGCTCCGCTGCGGCCGCTCGTGCCGCTACGCTGGGGCTACTAGAGGGCGCTGTGCCCACGCAGGTTGAATCACAGCTACCCAATGGCCAGCGGGTCTCTTTTTCGGTAACCGATGGCTTTTGCAAAAATGGCATCGCCCACGCCGTGGTGATCAAAGATGCCGGAGATGATCCAGATGTTACCAATAAAGCGCTGCTGACCGCCGATGTGCGCCTGCTCTCTAACGCTCCAGGTGAGGTGGTGATTAAAGGTGGCAGCGGTGTGGGCGTGGTGACCATGCAGGGGCTTGGCCTAGAGGTCAATGGCCCGGCAATTAACCCAGTGCCCAGAAAAAACATTGAAGAGAATGTACGCATGGTAGGTGCACCACTGCTTAAAACCCAAGGCCTGGAGGTGACCATTTCGGTGCCCGGCGGTCAAGAGATGGCCAAGCGCACCCTGAATGCCCGACTGGGTATTTTGAATGGTATCTCTATTCTGGGTACTACCGGTATTGTTCACCCCTACTCAACCGCAGCATTTCGTGACAGTGTTATTCAAGGTATTCAGGTCGCCGCCAAGCAGGGGCAAGATACCGTGGTCTTAACCACCGGTGGGCGTACCGAGAAGTTTGTGATCGCCGAGCTACCGCAACAGGCACAAGCCTGTTTTGTACAGATGGGAGACTTTCTAAAATATGCGCTGGATACCGCTGATAAAGAGGGTATACAACATGTTGTGATTGGTGGCATGGTCGGCAAACTCACCAAAATGGCTCAAGGGGAAACCATTACCCATGCCAATCGTAATGCGGTCAATACCGATCTGCTGGCTGAATTGGCGGCTGAAATTGGTGTTCCGGAAGATGTCTGTAGTGATATTCGTGCCGCCGAAACCGCCCGCTATGCCGGTGAACGGATTGAAGCGCTCGGGCTCGGCGAAACGTTTTATCAAGCACTGGGGCGCAAGGTGATTAGCACCATTATGGCACGCTATAAAACAAGTTCATTTGATCTAAAAGTATTGGTCTGTGATTTTGATGGCAATAAGCTGGCGGAGATAGCACAGAGTGATTAATCCAGTTTATATCGTAGGCGTGCTAGATAACGGTATCGCCGGTTTATCTGCCCAAGCTGTGGCGCAGCTTCATCAAGCCGATGTGGTGATCGGCGCATCACGCACCTTATCACTGTTTAAAAATGAGCTATCTAACGCCAGCCAGCAACACGATATGGCCGCTGGTTTATCCAAACTGCCGGGCTGGATAGAAGCGGCGTTAGCGGATAACTTGAGGGTTGTGGTGCTGGCCACTGGCGACCCCATGTGCCACGGTATTGGCCGTTATCTGCTTAACAAGCTGGGTGCCAAGCGCTGCGAGATCATCCCTAATGTCTCGACGCTGCAACTGGCCTTTTCCCGCTTGGGGCTGGCGTGGCAGGATGCCGTTATCTGCTCGGTTCACAGCAAAGATGCGGGGGAGTGGTCGAGTGCCGCCGGGCCGGAACACGGCTTATACCCAGTATTGCAGCGGCTACGCAGCCACGACCTGATTGCGGTTTTCACCAGCCCCGATAACAGCCCGGATCGCATCGCCCGAATGCTGCTCAATGCGGGTCTGGCCGATGCGTTCACCCTATCCGTTGCTGAGGCGCTACTGACCGGCAATGAAAATATTATTCCAGACCTCTCAATTGATGAAGCCGCTGCCCGACGCTTTGCCGATCCCAATGTGGTTATTTTGCAACGTCAGACGCAAAAACAGCGTCCACTGTTTGGTTTGGCTGATGAGCAATTTTTACAACGCAAACCGGACAAGGGTTTAATCACCAAACGTGAAGTTCGTGCGGTGTCACTGGCTCGGTTACAACTGTGCCCAGATAGCATTGTTTGGGATATTGGCGCGGGCTCTGGCTCGGTCGGCTTAGAAGCGTCCAGAGTGTGCCAAAAAGGCTTCGTTTATGCGATTGAAAAAAACAGTGCAGACTTTGCCATCGCTAGCCAAAACCAGATCGCCATGGCGGCAACTAACTACCGTATACAACAAGGCAAAGCCCCCGATCTGCTTGCCGAGTGGCCCGACCCCGATGCTGTTTTTGTGGGTGGCAGTGGGGGTGAACTAGCGGTACTTATTCAACTCTTTCTCTCTAGAATAAAACCGGGTGGCTGGCTGGTGATGAACTTTGTCACCTTGGAGAATCTGGCTCAGGCGACACAAACGCTTACCGAAATAAATGCCCACTGGGATGTGACACAACTTCAGGCCAGCCGCAGTCAACCCATCTTGCAGATGCACCGTATGCAGGCAGAAAATCCGGTTTGGATTGTATCGGCACAACAAGGTGAGTCATGTGAGTAAAGGTATTTTGTATGGTGTATCACTCGGGCCAGGCTGCCCCGATCTAATGACACGCCGCGCATGGGCGCTGCTGCAAAGTGATCGAACCTGGGCCTACCCGATACGCAACCCTAACAGTGACAGCTATGCGCTGGATATTGCGCTGCGAGCAGGCATTAAAGTGCCCTCACAAGCGATGCCACTGATATTTCCGATGACTCATGATGCCGAAAAACTGGCTAAATACTGGCTCAAGGCCGCCGAATCGGTGCTGGAAAAGTTACAGCGGGGGCAAGATGTTCTGTTTCTGGTGGAGGGCGATGCCTCTACCTATTCAACCTTTGGCCATCTTGCTCGCACCGTGCTTGCGCTGGATGAGCGCATCAGAGTAGAAACCATTGCCGGAGTCTCCTCATTTAACGCTGCTGCCGCACGTTTGAAAATGCCTTTGGCGGATGTGGATGACACCATTGCGATCATTCCTGCCGGTTATGGTATCAAGACAATTTCACAGCGCTTGGATCAGTTTGATACCTTGATCCTGCTCAAGGTCAAGCCACTGCTGGATGAGATTATTGATCTGTTATCCGAACGTGGGCTGCTAAAACAGAGTCGTTTTATTGAAAAGGCAGGTTCGCCAGATGAGCGTATCGTTGAAGATGTCGCTTCACTGCACGGTGAAAAAGTTAATTACCTCTCACTATTGCTGGTTAAAAACCCCGATCGTCCGCGAGGTGAGATGATACGTGGTTGTCGTAAAAGAGTTGCACCCAATACAGGAAAAATAGATGAATAACCGTAACACACCGCGTGTGGCGTTGATCGCCATTACCAAACACGGGGCAAAGCAAGTGGCCGCCATGGCGCACAAACTTCCTGAGGCCGATGTTGTGGTATCACAAAAATTTGCCCCATTGATGTCAGCGCTACCCAATAGCGTTAGCACTTACGAAGGCGCACTGCGGGCACAAATTGGTGGCTTTTTTAGTGACTATGATCAAATTGTATTTTTTGTCTCTCTGGGCGCGGTGGTGCGACTGATTGCACCTCATCTAAAATCCAAAGATGAGGACCCCGGCATCCTGGTGGTCGATGATGCGGCACAGTTTGTTATCCCGGTTCTATCGGGGCACATTGGCGGTGCCAATGCTTATGCCGAGCAGCTGGCTGAGTTATTAGAGGCGACCGCTGTGGTCACCACCGCATCCGATGTGGGTAAGACCATTCCGGTAGATATTCTAGGGCGTGAACTGGGTTGGCAAGTAGAAGCGCCCAAACTTAACATCACCCGTGTCTCGGCTCATGTGGTCAATGAAGAGCCGATTGCGCTGATACAGGAGTGTGGCTCAAAAACGTGGTGGAAGCGCAGCACCCCTATTCCGGGCAATATTCATCTGTTTGAGTGTTTTGACGATGTTGATCTGGAAAAATATTCTGCGCTGTTGTGGATAACCCACCGTGAAATTGATGAAAAAATCTGGCAACAGTTGGAGCAACGCCTCGTGGTCTATCGCCCACCCGCAGGGCAAGTAGCGTGAGCCAAAATATGAGACTGATACTGGGTATCGGCTGTGATCGAAACGCATCGTTAACCACATTGACTACCGCTATCGATCTCGCCTTAAGCCAAGTGGATTGTGGGCGTGATGATGTTGTTGCGTTGGCCAGTATCGATAAAAAAAATGATGAAGTCGCGTTACTAGCGCTGGCACAGCAACAAGGGTGGCCGGTACACTTTTTTAGCGCTGAGCAGTTATCAAAAGTCGAGGTACCCAACCCCTCCGCAGTGGTACTCAAATATATGGGCACCCCCGCTGTGGCTGAGGCGGCTGCACTATTGGCTGCCAAAACCGACCTTAACAACCTGTTGGTTGAAAAATATAAATATCGCGGCACCGATGGCAAAAATGCCACGGTATCCATCGCAAGAGGCAAATCATGAGTATAGGTAAAATTCTACTAATCGGCTTCGGCCCAGGTGCCAAGCAGCATATGAGCCTGCGCGCCGTTGAGGCGATCAGTGAGGCGGATGTGGTGATCGGTTACTCCACCTACATTAATCTGGTTGCAGACCAGCTGGAAGGCAAAGAGGTGGTTCGCAAAGGGATGACCGAGGAGCTGGATCGGAGTATCGAAGCTTACCAGCAAGCCAAAAAAGGTAAAACAGTGGCGCTAATCTCATCGGGTGACATCGGTGTTTATGGCATGGCAGGCCCCACTTATGAAGTGTTACTGCAATCTGGCTGGCGACCCGATGATGAGATAGAGGTTGAAGTGATTCCTGGCAGTACGGCACTCTCAGCGTGCGCCTCATTAGTCGGCGCACCCTTAACCCATGACTTTTGTTCCATCTCGCTCTCCGACTTGCTAACCCCCTGGCCCGTGATCGCCGCACGTTTAAATGCCGTGGCAAAGAGTGACTTTGTGGTGGCACTCTACAACCCCAAAAGTGGTCGCCGTACCGGACAAATTGTCGAAGCACAACGCATCCTGTTACAACATCGCAAGCCAGAGACCCCGGTGGCGATTGTAAAATCAGCCTATCGCGAAAAACAGAATATTCAGATGGTACGACTGGATGAGATGGCCAACTGCAACATTGGCATGTTAACCACCGTCTTAATCGGCAACAGTTCAACTTTCATCGAACACGGCTTAATGATCACCCCCCGTGGTTATGCCAATAAATATAACCCGCTAACCGGCGAAGTAAATAGCGAAGAGAGGCGCGGCCGCTCCTTAACTATGGGACTGGATGGCTGGCAAGCGTGTGCTCGCCAATATATGCAAGAGAACCCAAAAAAATCACTGCGTGAAGTCAGCAACTATTTTGCCATGCCACTGGCACAGCTGATTACCGCGATAGCCGCCGCCAGCGCGGATGACCCAGCGGGTGAGTTCAAAGCCATTGCGCTCTCAACCGACCCATTAACATTAATTCAAAAAGAGAGTGCTGCCCTGGGCGCGATACGTGCGGTGGTACGCAGCGAGGCCGGCGCGGTCTCTGAGCTGATGTTAAATGGAGCAAATTTCAAGCAGCGTGGTGAGTGGCTAAATATCGAAAATGAACATTTTCATCTGCATATCCACTGGCAAAAAGTCGCAGGAGCCTGGATGGTACAACAGCATGATCGCCTCTACAGTATTCACTTTGTGGATGCTGTGGGTGATTCCGTGTTTAACCTTTCACTAAGAAAAACAGCGGCCAGATTTGATAAGCAGGCATTGGCGCACTATCAACAGCTTTGGCAACAGCAGAGAGAGCTTGTGGGAGTTGCTGATGAGTGAGGTAATCGAAAAACCGAAAATGGGTACCTACAAACGGCACTTGCTAATCTGTGTAGGCCCGCGCTGCTCCAAGGAGGGAGCGTCACAACGGCTGTTTGAGACGCTGGGCGAAAAATTCAAAGCCGCAGGAATTGATAAAGGAGCATTGCGTGTTAAGCGCACCCGCAGCCACTGCTTTGCCACCTGCAAAGGGGGGCCGGTGCTCTGTATCCAGCCCGATGGCATCTGGTATTACAATGTTACCGAAGATAACCTAGACCGTATTATTGAGCAGCATTTGGTTAACGGCAAACCGGTGGAAAGCCTGATTTACCATCGCGGGCCTTAGCTCTTTTTCGGGGCGAAATTTAAAGCCAATTCAGGTAGCAATCACTCAAGGAAGAGTTATGCAAACACTTATCATCTCAGATCGCCCCGGCTCCTGTGAATCGCCACAATCTTCAACTACCCACTGCCCACTGGGTTTGAAATTATAGATATAATTAACCGCGTTAAGGTAATAAGGCGCATTGTTATAAGGAAGTTCTGACTCTGGAATGGTAGTACCCGCAGGCAGACCCGCCTCTGGGCCGACATCTCTTAAGTTAACCAACAGCGCCTTGTTTTTCCAGCCATGGGGCACCGCCACATGACAAGAGCTACAACGAAAGGGTATATTCATTAGGCTAACAGCACCAGCATGTGCGGAATGGAGGTTTAGCGATCCATCATAACTACACACATTGACCTGAGTGGCTGAACTAAAACCACTGGGTGAAATGACCGTTGGATTCGGATTTCCGTAGGCATCATAGTTATGACATTTAAAGCAAACCCCATCAGCTTCTTGACCGGTGCCGGTTAGATCATCCCAGCTCCCTTTAAGCAAGAAGTCATTATTTGAACCGTGAGGACCCCAAGGGTTGCCATCCTCCCCGCCATTAGGCACTGCAGTTCCTGCTGCCGTGTCCGAGCCATGGCAATCGGAACAGTACATGGTTTGAGTTCCAACACCCGCATTCCAGGGGGGCAAAAAGGCAGAGGTATCTCCACCCATATCACGTATCGCCGCCGTACGACCGGTTGGCTGCATCACCGGGTGCCAACTGCGATGGTTATTGCTGCCGTAGTCGACTGTTTTGGTACACTTTCTTGCATAATAGGGCACGGGTGCATCCCTCGTACCACTCCAGGGTAAACCATTCCAGGGTGAATCACTAAACCCTGGTGTACCAGTAGAAGCAAAGGTATCCACGTCACCTAAGCCACAGGTCGGGTTAGGTGGATTGGAGCCAGCTGTAATATCGGCACCGGTACTGCACGTTTCACAAACACAACTGGCAACATCGGGGTTCCAGCCATCGCAATCGGGTGTCATGGTGTTAAGGGCCAGCGGAGAGATTACACGCCAAGTTCCGAAGGTAAAATCCCACTCATATTCAAAATAGCGATAACCCACAACCTGCCCTGAAGTCGCACCTGAATCATTGGTCTGTAGCGGTGAACCCTGGTGATGTATGGGCGACTGGAACTCCATCGCCTGGTTGGTGTAGAAGAACACGCCGTTGGTACCTGGCGGAGTGCCGCCCAAATAACCCAGTGGGGGTGGGTTGATATCATCAAACGCGTAATCGGAGTGACACTTCAAACAGACCTGATATTCGCGGGTTACATAGGGTTCAGTCACCAGTGAGGAGCCGTTTTGTGGCGGCACTCCTTTTTTGATGCTGTAGCTGATGGGTGAGGTGCCAAAGGTACTGGCACCATAGCTCGGCTCTACCCCCCAGGTACCCCGGAGCACCCCTGAGATGAGGTTGCTGTGCTCGGTAGCCCCATCGGTCAGGTTGTGGTCATGGGTGCCTGCGGCGGCCGGGTTTGAAGGGGCATCGGTGGCCAAGCGGTTTTTGGTGACCCGAT
>Ga0256839_1004468_pt1 | contig 13649 bp, 15 predicted proteins | sample 354166metaG_FD_185968 | JGI IMG/M metagenome (GOLD analysis project Ga0256839, IMG submission 185968) | Hydrothermal vent microbial communities from Mid Atlantic Ridge, Atlantic Ocean - 354-166 | ecosystem: Environmental > Aquatic > Marine > Hydrothermal vents | place: Atlantic Ocean: Mid... | reverse complement strand
TAGGTATTCCCTGCGATTTCCGCCTCAATTAGCCAAATTTTATCTCTTTTTTCTCTCGCGTCCCTCTCGTGCAAAGGTCTCCTTCTATTAAATTGCATTAAAAATACAAGAATCTAATGAAGATAGATAGCATTCAAGCATATAGGTATTTTGAATACTTTAGGGAAGGAGGGGCTCAAGGAGCTGTCAAAACTGCTCCAAGTCTATTAAGAAAAAAGGTGAGAGTGGGACTCAAAGGCTAATAACCAATATCTTTATGGTGAGCTTGTGGCATCGCTTTATCATCCATTAAATACCACATCAAATAATCCACCACCATTGGCAAAATAACGGTATGTCGATTATCGGTCTCTTGTAGTAATTTACGTAATGCTAACTTTATTTCAGTCCGGTTAGAGGTATCCATAATAATATCAATTCCCTCCCCAAATACCTTAACCGCCTCTTCATATTGAGGGTAGTTGGGAATCCCACGATCCAGCGCATCATCGATTAGTGCATTTCCCATATTCGATTCTGAGATAGCTATAATTTCAACCTTGCTTTGATCCATCGCAGTAAATTTCTCATAGAAACGCCCACCAATACGACCTAAGCCAATCATAAGAATCTTAATTTTTTTTGCATCACTCATCATTTATCCCTTAAATAAAAAATCTTATTGAGACCTTTGCACAAGAGAGGCGCGAAAAAAAAAGAGATGAAATTTGGCTGATTGAGACGGAAATCGCAGGGAATACCTAGGTATTCGTAAGGTTTTCAATGAAAATCAGGCATATTTCAGCTTTTTTATACCCCTATACCCTAGGGTACTCTCTCTTGAGCGCGCTCAATTCACCTTGTCCGTGTATCCTTTCGTACAAAGATCTATTATTACGCACTTTATGCACCCAAGTGTTTGAATACTAAAAATAAAGCAGCTCCAGTATAAAAAAATGAGGCGTGCTTTTCCATTCTATTTTTTAATGACCCAATAATAATAAAATAAATAACCAACTCAAAGTACGATTATGGTACTTATAACTCCCCCATAGTTGCAGAAAAAGCGCTAAATAAAGTATGCTACAAACCTAATCATGAAGAAACATGGCTTCAAAATAAATATGAAATATCTATCAATCTTTATAACCACTCTTCTACTAATTGCTTTAACAGGTTGTTTAAGTCAAACAACCAAAAAAGGTGCCGTGGGGATTGAGCGAGAGCAACTATTACTCATCTCTCCAACCCAAATGAATGAGGGGGGAAAGCAGGCCTATAATGCCGTGCTAAAAGAGGCACAAAAAACACATACCCTAATGGATCCTAACAGCCATATCGTCCAACGGGTTAGACGTATCGCCAATCGTATTATCCCTCAAACTGCTGTGTTTAGAAAAGACGCACCACAGTGGGATTGGGAGGTGAATGTCATAAAATCAGACCAACTCAATGCATGGGCGATGCCCGGGGGAAAAATTGCATTTTACACAGGCATTATTGAAAAATTAAACTTAACGGATGCAGAAATTGCGGCCATCATGGGGCATGAAATTGCGCATGTCTTGCGAGAGCATGGAAGAGAGCGTGCCTCGCGCCAAACATTAACCCAAGTTGGATTATCTGCTCTGAGTATTTTCACTGGCGTAAGAGGACCCGCCTTAGATGCTACGGCATTGGCATTTCAAGTCACTCTCACCCTCCCGAACAGCCGAACCCATGAAATCGAATCTGACCGCATCGGTGTTGAGTTAGCGGCTCGTGCTGGGTACAACCCTTATGCGGCCGTAAATGTTTGGAAGAAAATGGCCGCCCAATCAAAAGGAGGAAGCCCTCCTCAAATTTTAAGTACACACCCCTCACACAAAAACCGAATTAAAGATCTAAATAAATACGCTAAACGTGTCGAGCCCTTATTTGAAGCCGCAATGAAGCGACGTTAAAAGTGGTAACCATTCAGCGTAATAACTTCCCCGTTTTTGCCTCTCTAATTTGAGTGGGATTATCCAAACCGCCCAAACAACCTTCTACACACGGTACTTTTTCTTTAAATACCGTGTTAATTTCCAAACAAGACATGGCGGGCGAATGTGATGTAATGTTCGCACTGGTCGATACCATTGGTTGACCATAAGCCAAACACAATGCCTGAACGACAGGGTGATCAGAGACTCGAATTGCCACGGTTTTTCGCCCCCCAGTCACCCAATCCGGTACCCCCTCTTTTGCTGGCAAAACCCACGTTACTGGCCCTGGCCAAGTTTGCAACACCTCTTCTTCCCAGTCGGTATTGAACAACTCAACATAAGGCACAACTTGCTCCACGGAAGCGGCAACCAAAATCACCCCCTTTTCAAAAGGGCGTTGCTTCACGTGAAACAGCTTTTCAACCGCCTGTAAATCAAACGGATCACACCCCAAGCCATATACCGCTTCGGTTGGATACGCAATCACCTCTCCTGAGCGTAACCGACTAACGGCTTGTGCCACACTTATTTTACTCACAACGGACTCAACCTATTTAAAAAAGAGAAGCAAATTTTACCCCCCTCTCCCTGTTTATAAAAGCTTGTTATAATATTCAGATAAAAAACTTGATTAGGAAATCACTTTGACCCCTCGAACCGAAAAACGCCTCAATAAATTTATCAGTGATTCTGGTTTTTGCTCTCGTCGAGAAGCCGATCGTTTGGTTGAACAAAACCGTGTCACCATCAATAACCAAATTCCTGAACTGGGCACCAAAGTGCAACCTGAAGATATTGTCAAAGTGGATGGCAAGCCTATCATGGCGGTTCGTGAAGACAAAAAAGATCGTATTTACATCGCCTATCACAAACCTATTGGCATTACCTGTACCACTGAGCATCGTGTTAAAGAGAATATTATTGATGCGGTAGGCCACCCCGAGCGTGTCTTTCCAATTGGGCGACTCGATAAACCTTCCGAAGGGTTAATTTTTTTAACCAGTGATGGCGATATCGTTAATAAAATATTACGTGCTGAAAATGCTCACGATAAAGAATACCTTGTTACCGTTGATAAACCCATAACCCAAGATTTTATCCAAAAAATGGCACAAGGCGTGCCTATTTTAGACACCGTAACTCAACCTTGCACAGTCACCCAACAGAGTCGATTTGTTTTCACCATTATTCTCACCCAAGGACTTAATCGCCAAATTCGTCGTATGACGGAATACTTAGGGTATCGAGTCACACGTCTTATTCGTAACCGTATTATGAATGTCACCTTAGGAAAATTAAAACCCAATGAATGGCGTGATTTAACCCCAACAGAGATGGCTGAAATCAATCAAGCGGTTTCAGGGTCTAGTAAAGTTGCGGCGCCTAAAAGTCACCTTAAAAAACAACCTAAAAAAAGAGCGTTCACGGCTAAAGAGCGTTCCAATCCTCGCAAAAATCGTAATTTTTATAAAAAAGGATAGTATTTTAAATTGCGCCACTCTCCTGCAATTTTAAATAGATCGCTTCTGCCAATTTTTGATAGCCTTTTTCATTAAAGTGAACGTAATCTGACTTCATCGAGGTTCGTCTCATTAAGTGACCGACAATGTCATTTTCCAACGGGACATTCCACTGCTCTGCCAAAGATTCATATAACGCAGCACTGCTCAAAAAAATCCCTTTTTCAGGGACACCGACCAATAAAACCTTTACATCATTCGCTTGTGCCAAAGCAATCATACTGGCTAAGTTTTCTTGGGTTTGCTCGCGAGGAATCTTTTTCAAAAAATCATTCCCTCCCTCTAATAACACCACTAACTGAGGCTGCTCTTGCTCCAAAACTTTGGCAAAACGAACCCGCCCTTGAGCAGTGGTCTCTCCCGATACGCCCGCATTAACAACCTTATAACCCGATAATGATTGTAATACCGCTGGGTAACTGTGCTCAATCGAAACACCAACCCCTTGAGTTAAGCTATCACCAAATGCCACAATCACCGCACTCTCTTCCAGCTTTTCAAAGGGGGGTTCGCTACAAGCGGTTAAAGTAAAAAGACTGGTGAAAAGTATCAACGAAAAAAATAGATTACGCATTCAGAGGCCTTTGTACGAAAGGATGCACGGATTAAAAAAAAAGGGGGGGGAAAATTAAAGCGCATTAAATAACAAAGATTTAATGCGCTTTAAAGAGAGTATCAACTATGTTAAAAGCTTACGCGAGAGTCGCTATTTCTGTATACAAATTCGCTTTACTTTGTAAATCACTGACCACACTAACACCCGATGTCGTTTCATTGGCATCCATGGTATTGTTCTCAACATCCGCAGTGCTACGAACACTTTGAGACGCTGCAATTTCATTAGAACGACCCGATAACATTTGTGCGCTATCCGATAACGTCACGGTAGAGTTTCCGCTATTCGTCGCTTGAGCAGAAGATTTATCATCCATTCTTAACTCAGGCCGAGCGTTCATTTGATTCTGTTGTGGCTGTAAAGAGAGTGCCGCCGATAGAGATGGATTAATTGCATTCATCACGAGCCTCCTTTTCTTACATTATTAATTAACTTACTTTCGATTATAAAACAAATCAACCAAATAATCTAAAAAAACAATGACATTTCATCAAGTTATCCCCTAAAATACCCGCATGACAAGCCTGATATCAAACACAACGCCTCATAATAAAGACACCTTATACGCCCAAACACACGAAGCGGTGGGTGCGTTTCAGTTTGATGAATCCGTAGTCGCTGTCTTTCCCGATATGATTCAACGTTCGGTACCAGGCTACCAAACCATCTTAGCGGGTATTGGCGAACTCACGCAGCAACACGCTCAAAATAACAGTAATCTTTACGATTTAGGCTGTGCCTTGGGCGCCGCGACCTTAACGATGCGTCGTAAAGTAGAAGATAAAAATTGCCAAATTATCGCCATTGATAACTCCGAAGCGATGATTAAACGTGCCAAAGAGCACCTTCACGCCTACCACTCCGATGTGCCCGTGCAACTGCACTGTGCCGATATGACTAAAACTTCCATTGAGAACGCCTCCGTGGTGGTAATTAACTTTACCCTACAGTTTATCGACCCTGAACAACGAGAGATTCTCATAAAAACCATCTATCAAGGACTCAACCCCGGTGGTATTTTAATCCTGTCCGAAAAGCTGCACTTTACCGATTCAGCACTGCAAGAGCGTATTGAACACCTTCACCTGCAATTTAAACGCGCCAATGGCTACTCTGAACTCGAAATCAGTCAAAAACGCAGCTCCCTCGAAAACGTGCTGATTACCGATACCGAACAAGATCATCTAACCCGTTTTAGAAATGCCGGTTTTCAATCCGCAGGCATCTGGTTTCAAGCCTATAACTTTGCCTCATTTTTAGCCATAAAAACCGCTTAACGCATTATAATTCTCCTACATTAAAGCGATTAGGACAGGTTTCACGTGAAGCAACATTACGATACTTTTTGGCCACACTTAAAAGAGACAAAATTAGAGTCTTGGATCACCCAGCTTCCCAGCCTGTTAGAGGTTGCCACCTGTCCAGAAAATAACGGTAACCTCTCTCGCTGGATGGATGTTATGAAGGAGATTCAACGCTATCCAACCGAGCACATTGAATTCGATTTAACCCAATCAGCCATCACCATTGACTCCACCCCCTCTATCTCTCCTCAACAAAAAAGTGAACTCGAGCAAACCTTACGTGGCTATCACCCTTGGCGCAAAGGCCCTTTTAACATTCACGGTATTCACATTGATACCGAATGGCACTCCGACTGGAAGTGGGATCGAGTCAGTCCGCACTTAGCGCCCTTAAAGGATAAAAAGGTACTCGATATTGGTTGTGGTAGCGGCTACCACCTCTGGCGAATGATGGGCGAAGGCGCAGAGCTAGCCGTCGGTGTGGATCCAAACCTACTGTCCATGCATCAATTTCTCACGCTAAAACACTTTATTGGTGAACAGGTTCCCGCCTATTTTTTGCCGCTCACCCTGGAACAACTGCCCATTTCAACCAAAGGAGGGGCGTTTGATACCGTATTTTCCATGGGCGTGCTATACCACCGTCGCTCTCCCATTGACCATATTTACGACCTCAAAAAACACCTAGTACCAGGCGGCGAACTGGTGCTCGAAACGCTTGTGATTCCAGAGGAGTACGGTCAAATTTTAATTCCAGAAGACCGTTATGCCCAAATGCGTAACGTCTGGTTTTTGCCCTCCATTAAAGAACTGACCCACTGGCTAAAACGCTGTGGATTTGAAAACATTCGTTGTGTCGATGCAAACCAAACCAGTACCGAAGAGCAACGCACCACCGACTGGATGCAATGGAACTCACTCAAAGATTTTTTAAACCCTAAAAACCCAAACCAAACCATTGAAGGCTACCCTGCACCGCTCAGAGCGGTTATGGTCTGTAACACGCCTAAATAAGCCACTTTTGACGCTATTAACCCACCAGGAGGCTGTCCGAGTCACCTCATTTTAAGTGGGTTAAAAATTTCTCCCCCCCTCTCTTGAAACACTTAACTCTAAAAAAAAACATCCATTCTCTTGAAAAAAAATACAAAATCCCTAGATAACTTAATGTAAGTAACTTGAAGAAAAAACGTATTCACAAAGGAGAATTACTATGAACTTATCTGTTTGGGATCCATTACGAGAAATGGAAGCACTCTTAGATCGCTATGGCAGACCGTCTCAAAAAGCACTTGCCAAAAGTGATGAAAAAAACTTTGAAGTCGGTGACTGGATGCCAGTAGTCGATATTTATGAAACCGATGATGATTTCATCGTTAAAGCGGAACTACCAGGCGTGGACAAAGACGATGTACACGTACACATCGAAAACGGCATTTTAACCATTCGGGGTGAAAAGAGAACTGAAACCGAAGACAAAAAACAGCACCGTATTGAGTGCAGTTATGGTGCATTTGTTCGAAGCTTTACCCTGCCCCAATCCATTAAAACAGGGGAAATTGAAGCCGAATACAAGGAGGGCGTTTTGAACTTAACCCTTCCTAAATCGGAAGAAGCAAAACCAAATCAAATTGAAGTCAAAATTAAATAAAAACGGTTCTGCGCTCTGATTTATCAGGGCGCATAAACACTAAATCTCTTATAGGAGAATATTATGAACATCTTAAAACAGACCAGCGCCCCACTACTTGCACTGGTACTTGCAACCAGCGCTCCAGTATATGCTCAAGATACTGCACAAAACTCAGTCGAGCATTCACAGACGACTCAATCTGTTCAAGCGGGGGTTGATCAAGCAGCCAATAAAACAATAAGTGATAGACATGATGATATTTACCGTGAAGCGGTCGATGCCATCATTGAAACACAGGTTGCACTATCCGCACTCTCAGGCAAAAAACCAGATACTCAAAAAGCCTTGGCCGCGCTGGAAAAATCAACTGGAAAGCTTGAAATTATTTTAGCAAGAGAGCCTAATCTCAAAATGGCTCCCATTGATGTTGCGGTGGAAACCCATGATTTTTTAGCCACACCAAGCACCATCAAGGCACTCATCTACGATGCCGAAAAGTTGCTAGACGAAGGTGAGGTACAAAAAGCACGCTTAATCTTACAAGACTTAGTCAGTGAGATTAAAATCAGCACCACCTCAATTCCTTTAGCAACCTATCCAAAAGCCACTAAAGTAGCGGCGGCGTTGATTGATGATGGAAAAATAGAGGAGGCTAAAATTGCCCTACAATCTCAACTAGAGACCCTTGTGGTGACTAAAGAGATTATACCGTTGCCGATTTTAAGAACCATGCTCTTGCTCGGAAAAGCTGAGGTACTCACACAAAAATCAGACCGCTCTGACAGTGAAAATACAACCTTATCGTTGCTGCTCAGCGAAGCCAGAATGCAACTTGAAATGGCTGAGCTATTAGGCTATGGAAAAGCGAAAAACTACCAAGGGATCTATGACCAGATAGACCTTTTAGAAGACCAAAGCAGTGAAGGAAAAAGTGGTGAAGGTTGGTTTAAAACCATTAAACAGAAAATATCTGAACTGTTTTAACCTAGCAATTGCTTAATAAAAAAAAGTCCATGCTTTATTCATGGACTTTTTTTATGGAAGAAAAAAACTCTTGTTATAAGTTTTTCAATAAAAACTCAAACTGAGCCTTTGTTAAAACTTGCTTCGTTTTAAAGATACACACTAAATGCACCATCGTTGCTTCCTTTTTTAAGCGTGCAATGGAATCTACAGTCTCTTGTAACATTTCAGGGGTTTTTCCACTAAAAATACCTTGTGTCACTTGACGTTCAAGAGGAGCAATCTTACTTGAAAGCGTATTAACCGCTTTAATTGTCTCTTTTCGAAGTGCAAGTAACTCCGGTTTTTGTGTTTCGGTTAACCCAAACTGAGGGTTGTCCCAGAGTTTCATCACACCTTTTGTCAAATGAGGAAGCTTTTCAGTCACCACTAAAAAAGGGGGAGGATTTTTCTTATTCACTTTAACCGTTGTTTGAGCCACTCCTCCCATAGAAATAAAACCCATACCTAACAGAGTAAATACTAATACTATATTTTTTAACACCCTCAGGCTCCCTTTAAATCGTTATCGGGTCTTTGTCCAAAACAAAAACCCTATTGAGACCTTTGCACGAGAGGATACACGGATAAAAAAGGCTAAAATATACCTGATTTTTGTTGAAAACCTTGCGAATAGCGAGCTATTCCCTGCGATTTCCGCCTCAATCAGCCAAATTTTATCTCTTTTTTCTCTCGCGCCCCTCTCGTGCAAAGGTCTCTATTATTTTTATTTTGAATATCGCTGTGCTTGATGCTGAGAAAATTCAGCTTCATTCACCACACCATCACCATTAAGATCAATACTACTGAAAGAGGGAGCATTACCAGCACCTTTCATTGGATAGCCTTGCTGGGCTCTTTGGCTCATTCTTTGTTGCCGTGCTTCAAGAAACTCTTGTTCCATGATTTTTCCATCACGATTTACATCAAAATCCGAAAAACTCGCCATGTTTTTTCGCATTTTTCCGCTCATTCCCATTCCTTGACCTTGTCGATTCTGCATTCGCTGTGCTTGAACCTTCTTCAGCTCTGTTTCAGTTAACTTACCATCGCCATTCAAATCAAATGTTGAAAAAGTAGGCTTGTTTGCCATATTTTTCATCATCCCACCCATTCCCGCTCTTTGCGCCATTCGCTCAGCACGAATTGTATTAAACTCACTCTCTGTAACAAAGCCGTTTTTATCTGCGTCGTAAGTTGCAAAGGGGATCGGACCACGATCAGGAAGAGGTGCAGCATAGGCACTAAAAGACAGTGAGGCCACACTAAATGCAACCCATAATTTTTTTGAAAAAAGCATACTATATCTCCTTATTTCTAAATAACAAACCAACTAAATCATCGTTCTCTTATATAGAATACAATATCAACCAATAAGTACAATACCGAATCATTAAGGAAATGTTACTTTTTTACATTTATTACAACCTATTTAATACAAATCAAACAATCTCACTCTCCACCGAATGCGTCGTCTCTACCTTTCCGGCTACAATTTTTAAAATCTTATCGCAATACCCCAGTAGTCGCTCATCATGGGTTACCATAATAATGGCCACCCCTTGGGTTTGAGTCACCTCTTTCAGCATTTTCACCACACTATGAGCACGCTCTATATCCAGTGCCGCAGTGGGTTCATCGGCTAAAATAATTTCGGGCTGATTGGCGAGTGCCCGTGCAATGGCGACTCGTTGGTTTTGGCCACCTGACAGTTCACTGGGCTTGGCATCAAACTTATCTCCCAACCCCAAAAACCGTAAAATCTCTTTGGAGCGTTCTCGCACCGCTTTTTCATCTTCGGTTGAGGTTAGTGGCAGTAACGCAACATTTTCCAGTACGTTTAAAAAAGGAATTAAGTAATGTGCTTGAAAAATAAAGCCGAGTTTTTCACGCCGAATTTTTCGGGCATCTTTGGTTTGCCATGTTTTATCGTAAACCAGCTCCTCCCCTAACCAGATTTTGCCTGAGGTTGGCTGGAGTACACACCCAATCATCATCAAAAGGGTACTTTTTCCTGCGCCACTGGGTGCAATCAAAGCGACCAACTCCCCTTTATTGACTTCAAATGAAGCGCCCTTAATGACCTCTACTCGACTTTCTCCCTCTCCAAAGGTCTTTACTAGATTTTCAACTTTAATGCTAATATCAGCCATTTTTACCCCCCTATCGCTTGTGCAGGATCGGCTTTTAATACTTTGTAAACGCCAATTAATGAGGAGAGAAACGAGGTGACAATAATCACCGCCAATAAAATAAACGAGTCGGGTAACTCCAGTAGAACACGCTTAGGAAAGTTGGTGTGAATCAGTTGGGCAAACAGATTACCAAATACAAATGCAATCAACCCTAAAAGAATCGTCTCCTGAATAATCATTTTGGTGATTAAAAAATTGGGGATACCGATAAGCTTCATAATGGATATCTCTTTGATTTTTTCCAACGTCATCGTATAGATAATCAGCCCAATGATAATACTGCTGACCAGCACTAAAATGAGCGTAAACAGACCGATCTGTTTGGAGGAGCGTTCAATCACGTTTTTGCTTAAAATCTGTATCTGATCTGCCTGACTGTAAACCGTAAGATGTTTCCAACGCTCAATTTGAGGCGACACTTGATTGGCAGAGTAGCCCGGTTTTAAGGTCGCAACCACCACGTTAACCAGTTGTGAATCTTTGCTCTCTAGCCCACGTGCTCGGTCATTCCGAATACGAGGGTTGGAGTAAGAGAACTGCATTACCTGTGCGTCTTTAAGCGACACATAAACAATGGGATCGCCCCCTGAGGAGACCGTTCCTTTGGTGATGCCCACCACGGTAAAAATGTCTCGACCCACCTGAATTTTTTCACCCAACGCAAAGCCCGTTTTATCGGTTACCACCATCTCATAGTGGCTCTCTCGCAACACTCGCCCCTCAATTAAGGCGGTTTCTGGAATGATTTGAAAATCCCCCAAAGGGTCGTAACCAACGGTATAGACACGCACTGCATTTTGTTGCTTATCAAATAATTGCATGCCCTGAAACGTTAACGCAGCAGCCTTATCAACCCCTTCAATCACTTTAATCGAGTCTTGCAAATCTTGATAGAGCCGAGAGGACTCTGCAAACGGTCCCAATGTGTACTGCTGTACCACCCAGATATCGGCATTCACATCATTTAACAGCACCTTAGCATCTTCCACCATGCCACGGTACACCCCAATCATAATCAAGACAATCCCCAGCAACATTCCCACCCCCATGGCGGTAATCACAAACTTGCTTAAGGTATGCTGAATGTCTTTATAAGCGAGATTAATCATGGCTTAATACTCGCCCCATCAAAGAGCGGCTTCTTATTTTTTGCCATCACCAACACTTTATCCGCTTCGCTTACCTCCCCTTCAAAAGCGAAGTGATCGTGATCGCTTGCAAGAATATTCAAGGGAATAAACCGTGCTTTCGAGTCACGGTTGATCCAGACGCCCGAACGTTCTTTATAGGTTGCAAAGGTCTCCATCGGCAAGGTTTTTGCCGAAGAGAGCGTCTCTGCCAGAATACGGACTTCCGCTTGTTCATTTAAGAAAAAAGAGGCAAGCGGTTGATTAAAGCCAATATAGACCACTCGCTCTTGTGTCACACGATCACTTTGAAAATCCACCCGCTTAACCGTTCCCTCAAAAGGCGTCTTTGGCATGGAACGCAGTGTAATAAAAGCGGTTTGACCAACTTTAATCGGGCCACTAATACGCTCATCAATGTAAGCCCGAATCCATAATGAGTTGGGGTCTAAAACGGTTACCACGGGCTGAGCGGGGGCAACACTCTGGCCTTTTTCGACTAAACGTTCAATGACCAAGCCAGCGACTGGGCTGTAAAGTTGCGTGTAGTCCAACTTTGCCTGAACCACTTTAATGCTCTGCTCTACCCGAGACACTTCAGACTTAGACAGCGCCAGTTTGATTTTAGCGGTCTCTAAGCTGATTTTAGACTTCAACATCGCCGACTTTACTTGATCAAACTGCTCTTGCGAAACATTATGCGTTTTCAACATCTTTTTATAACGCTCATAGGTCAGTCGATTTAAATCATACTGCTCTTTATTGAGCGCAATCTCTCGCTGAGTACTCTCTATCTCCAATCGCGTTTTGGCATAAAGTGCTTCCACCTCAGCCAAACTCGCCTTTAACTCCGTGTCATCCAGTTGTGCTAAAAGTTGCTGCTGTTCAACAACATCGCCTTGATCCACTGCCAGTGTCATCACTCGACCGGTAATCGGAAAACCCAATTTATAGATAAACTGCGCATCCAGCTCTCCAATTCCCCTTAACCAGACCGAAAAATCCTGCTGCTTCATTTGAACCGTGGCAAAGGTCGCTTTTGGTACATAGACTTTTTGGTAAAAAAGTGTGGCAAACAGTACCAATAGCACCAAAGTTCCGCCCAAAAAAACACTCTTTTTATACGACATGTTTATACCCCCATGTTCAAATTAAATGGACTTTTTCCAACGAATCACACCGGTTATCAATAACAGCAACAATAAAACAGAAGCAAAATCATTGACCCAGATCCACCACGAGGCAAAAAAAGTACCGTCATGTAAGGTTAGCATAATGCTGTAAAAAGTACTGTTTTTTAACATTGGAACCTGCCAATCGGCTCTCTCACCATGCCCACCAAAAAAACCGACGGATTCGGTGGATTGATACACGTTACGGAACATGCTCGGCGCTTCCAACACCTGCCATCCCAGATCCGAATGGTAGCTTCTTGGCGAAGAGCCCATACCACTTACATACAGCGTCTCCCCTAAACGCTGCATACGATACGCAAACCCTTCTGAGACAATCTTCCAAGTGGTCAAGTCACGGCTCTCATACACCCCATAACGATTCCCAATGCGATAAATGGGTTGATGGTTTTCATCCTCTTCAATATCCACCGCCCAGATATCCTCTCGCAAGGTTTGATAAACGGGCGGAAGCGTACTTTGAGACCACTTGACCTCTTTAAGGTAGGGGCTAAAAAATGCGCTGTGATCCAGTACAATCCCCGTAATAGCAAACAGCACTAAAAAGGGCAAAGCCAATAACATCACTCCATGACGATGTATCCGTATGGATCGTTTAACCCAACCCATTTTAGCTCTGCTTATTTGACGTTTTACTCTGGCACGTTTTAATGACCACCAAGTAAATACCCCCGTAAAGATCGAAAGAATTAATATCCATGTCGCAATGTCATTCAGCCACAAAGACCAACCATCGTCCAAAAAACCACGTCCATAATGAAAGTCTCTCACAAAACGGGAGAGCGTAATACTCGGTGCCAACTCCGACTCTGGAATATTTACCCCCCCCTCTCGCAAGATCTGACCCTCCAGCGATAAGTGCACCAGCTGGCTCTTATCAACCGACGCCAATAGGGAATCTCCATCCACTGCCAATGCATTCACCCAGCGACCTTGTAACGCCCAAGGTTTCCAGTGAATCCCAAAGTCTGTGGAGCGTAACACCCCATTATCGGTTGCTGCATACAGTGTCTCACCAACCCAACTTAGGGCATAAAACTGCTGCTGCGATGATTGCTGATAGTGTTGCCCGCCATCTTGAGAGACAAACACCCCCCGCAAGCCACCCAAAAT
>Ga0256839_1004467_pt1 | contig 13654 bp, 14 predicted proteins | sample 354166metaG_FD_185968 | JGI IMG/M metagenome (GOLD analysis project Ga0256839, IMG submission 185968) | Hydrothermal vent microbial communities from Mid Atlantic Ridge, Atlantic Ocean - 354-166 | ecosystem: Environmental > Aquatic > Marine > Hydrothermal vents | place: Atlantic Ocean: Mid... | reverse complement strand
CCCAGCTCGGTGAAGACGTGAGCGATCATCGAGGTCGTCGTCGTCTTGCCGTGGGTGCCGCTGACGCCGATCGAGCGGCCGCGTTCGAGGATGCCCGCCAGCACCTGCATGCGCGCCATCACCGGCACGCCGGCGTGGGCCGCGGCGCGGCGCTCTGGGTGATCCGCGGGCACCGCGTTCGAGGCCACCAGGACGTCCACCCCCTCGAGGTGGGTGGGGTCGTGGCCGGTGTGCACCTCAACGCCCAGCTCACCCAGGCGCCGGGCCAGTTCCGAGGGGTGAGCGTCGCAGCCCGAGACCTTCCAGCCCTCACGGTGCAGCACGTAGGCCAGAGCGCTGATGCCCACGCCACCGATGCCCATGAAGTGTACGTGCTTCATTCGGCCACCTCCAGCAGCAGATGCGCGAGCCGCTCGGTGGCGCCGGCAGGGGAAAGCTCGGCGAGGTGTTCCTGCAGATGGGCGCGCATTCCGGCGTCTTCGAGCAGCCGTTCGAGCTGCGCGGCGAGCTCTCCCGGCTTTTCCTGATCGGCCGCCAGCGCGGCTTCGCGCGTGGCGTAGAAACGGGCGTTCTGTTCCTGGGCGCCGCCGTCGACGGTTGCGGGCAGCGGCACGGCCAAGAGCGGCACCCCGTGGTAGGCGGCCTCGGCCAGCGTCGTCGCGCCGGCGCGGGTCACGGCCGCGTCGGCGGCGGACCAGGCGGTGACCGCGTCCACGAAGGCCTCGGCCCGGTAGCCGGCAAGGGCGGCCACCCGCTCGCGCACCGCCTCGAGGCCGCGCTCCCCGGTCTGGTGGAGCACCTGCCAGCTCTCCAGATGGGGTTCGAGCAGGTCGGGGAGGGTGCGGTTGAGGGCTAGCGAGCCCTGGCTGCCGCCCATAACGAGGAGCAGGGGGCGGTCGGGATCGAAGCCCAGAGCCTGCTTGGCGGTGCGCACCTCGCGCCGCTCCTCGCGCACCGGCATGCCCGTGACCAGCGCCTTGAAGGCCAGCTTGCGGGGCAGGCGGACGTCCATGGCCAGGGCGATGCGGCGGGCGCGAGGCGCCAGCCAGCGGTTGGCCAGACCCAGGGCGGCGTTCTGCTCGAGGAGCACCACGGGCACGCCGGCGTTTTCGGCGGCGAAGGCCAGGGGGAAGCCCGCGAAGCCGCCGGTGCTGAGCACGACCCGCGGGCGAAGCCGCCGCAGCAGCGCACGGGCGCTCACGAACCCGCGCAGCGCCTTCCAGGCCTCGCGCGGCTGCAGGGTGTTGCGGTTGTACTTTCCGGCCGGCAGCGCGTAGAAGGGCACGCCCGCCTCGGGTACGAGCCGGGTTTCCATGCCCCCCTCGGCGCCCACGTAGCTTACCTCGTGGCCCAGCTCGATGAGGCGGCGCGCCACGGCCAGGGCGGGGAAGATGTGCCCGCCGCTGCCGCCGCCGGTGACCGCGACCTTCACGCCCGCACCTCCGGAAGGTCGATGCGCCGCGCGCTCGCGTGCAGCACGCCGAAGGCCAGCCCCGCGGCCAGCAGCCCGCTGCCCCCGGCGCTGACCATGGGCATCGAGATGCCCGTGACCGGCACGATGGCCATCGTCACCGCGACGTTCATCAGCGCCTGACCGGTCAGGTAGCCGGTCAGGCCCAGGGCCATCACGCTCAGCGCCCCGGTGCTGCGGGTGGCGATCTGCATGCCGCGGGCGAAGACGAGGCCGTAGGCCAGCAGCAGCATGCCCGCGCCGATCCAGCCGCTTGCGTAGGTAACGACGGCGAAGATCATGTCGTTCTGGCGCTCGGGCAGGTTGGTGGGCAGTTCGGCGCTGGGGCCGTGCCCCAGGGGGCCGGCGGCCCGCAGGACCCGACGCGCGCGCTCGGGCTGGTAGATGGCGTTCTGGATGCGCTCGGCGCGGTCGGGTTCCCAGCGATCGAGCAGCGTGGGGTCCAGGTTCATGACCCGCCAGGCGTCCACCCGGTCGGTGATGTACTCGAAGCGGTTCAGGAAGACGCCGTGGATGCTGGCGACGATCAGCGTCACCAGCAGCCCGATGGCGACCAGCCGGCGGAAGGGCACGCCGATGATGATCAAAATGAACGCGGCCAGGAAGAGCAGGAAGAGCGCCGTGCCCAGGTCGGGTTCGATGGCGATCAGCCCCGCGGCCAGGCCGATGGCCACCACCGGTCCGATGATCGGGTAGTCGGTGCCGCGGCGGCTGAAGAAGGAGGCCAGGTAGGCCACCAGCGCGATCTTCATGAACTCGGAGGGCTGCAGCGAGAAGGCCCCTAGCTGGAACCAGCGGCGCACCTCCTCCTGCCCCGCAGGGCCGCGGCCCACGATGAGCACGGCCACCAGGGCGACGAGACCGAGCACGTAGAGCCAGCGCGCCTGGGCGATGATCCAGCGCGGGGGCACCAGCGCCGCCACCAGCGTGCCGCCGAAGGCGACGCCCAGCGTGAGCAGGTGGCGCTCCATCAGTGCGGGCGCGCCGGCGGCGATGCCGAGCACGGAGAACCCCATGAGCAGCAGCTGGGCGAGGATCAGGATGCGGTCCACGCTTCACCCCCCACCCGCGCGAGCGCCTCGCGGAAGGCGCGGCTGCGGTGCTTGTAGTCGGCAAACTGGTCGAAGGAGGCGGCCAGCGGGGCGAGCAGCACGCTCGCCACCCCCGGCGCGGCCAGAGCGGCTGCGAGCGCGCGCTCGAGCGCGCGCGGACCCTCGGCCTCCTCGATCACCACGGTGGGCGCGTGCGCCGCGAAGGCGCGTGCGAAGCGGGGGCCGTCGCGCCCGATCGCCAGCACCAGGGCCACGCGCTTTCGCACCACGGGCGCGAGCGCGTCCAGATCGGCCCCCTTGTCCTCGCCGCCCACGATCCAGGCCACCGGCGCCGGCGCCGCCTCCAGCGCGGCGCGCACCGCCTCGGTGCGGGTGGCGATCGAGTCGTCGATGACCAGGATGTCGCCCACCCGGCCCACGGTCTCGAAGCGGCCGGGTACGGGCGGGAGTTCGAGCGCCCGGGCTTCCAGCTCCCGGGCGTCGACGGCGCGGCCCAACGCCTCGGCCAGCGCCGCGGCGGCCAGGGCGGCGGCGCGGGCGTTGGTGGCGCGGGGCGCGGCGGCGGGTTCGAAGGGCCGCTTGCGCGCCAATGAGGCCTTGGCGGCGGCGCGCACCCGCGGGTCGGCGGCGTTGTAGACGAGCACGTCTTCGGACGTCAGGTTCGCCAGCAGGCGCAGCTTGGCGGCGTGGTAGCGTTCCAGGCTGCCGTGGCGGTCGAGGTGGTCGGTGCCCAGGTTGAGCAGCACGGCCACCCGCGGCCGGAAGTTGCGGACGCGCTCGAGCTGGAAGCTGGAAAGCTCCACCACCGCGGCCGCAAGCCCGGGGCGGTCGACCACGTCCACCAGCGGCGGGTCCACGTTGCCCGCGGCGGCTACGGGGAGGCCCAGGCGCTCGAGCAGGCGGGCGGTGAAGACCGTCGTCGTCGTCTTGCCGGCGGTTCCGGTCACGCCTACCAGCGGCAGGTCGGTCTCCCGCCAAGCCAGCTCCACCTCGCCGATTACCTCGGCCCCGCTGCGCTCGAGGGCGACCAGCGCGGGGTGGTCGATGGGCACGCCGGGAGCGGCGATTACGGTGCCGAAGCGACCCGGCTCGGGGGTGCAGGCCGCGAAGCCCAGCGCCCGCGCCGCTTCGACGTCGGCGCTGCGGGGTCGGTCGTCGTGAAAGCAGGCGGTGCGGCCACGGCGCGCGAGAAAGCGCAGCACGCCCAGACCGCTGCGCCCAAGGCCGTAGACGAGGGTCACCCGCCACCTCCCCACAGCTGCACCGCCAGCGCCGTGGCCACCGCGGTGACGACGACGAAGCGGAAGACGACCTTGGCCTCGCTCCAGCCCGAGAGCTCGAAGTGGTGGTGCAGCGGCGCCATGCGCAGCAGTCGGCGGCCGCTGCGGCGAAACCAGACGACCTGCACCACGACCGAGACCACCTCGAGCACCGGAACGACCGCGGCGAGCGGCAGGTACCAGGCCTTGCCTGCGAGGACGAAGATCCCCGCCACCAGCGCGCCCAGCAGCTGGCTGCCGGCGTCGCCCATGAAGATTCGGGCCTTGGGGGCGTTGTGCCAGAGGAAGCCGAGCAGCGCCCCCACGAAGACTTGCGCCAGCGGCAGGTGCAGGAAGGGCAGCAGGATCACCGCGGTCACGCCCGCGGCCAGGCCGTCGAGGCCGTCGGTGAAGTTGAAGGCGTTGGCCGCGCCGACCACCGCCACCACGATCAGGACGTAGTCGAGCGCGGTCCAGGGGGTGTAGCTCACGGTGCGGACCGCCCAACCGGCGAAGACCAGGGCCATGAGCAGCTGCAGCGCCAGCTTCTCGCGCGCCTTGAGCGGACGCCCGTACAGTCCCCCCAGGTCGTCGGCGAGCCCCAGCAGCCCGTAGCCGGCCGCCAGCAGGAAGACCGGAGCCAGCGGGTCCGCGCCCGCGCCCAGGTAGAGCAGGGCTGCGGCGATCGTGAAGGCGACGCCGCCCATGCTGGGCGTACCGGTTTTGGCCAGGTGGCTTTCGGGGCCGTCGGAGCGCACGGTCTTGCCCACGCCGAGGCCGCGCATCAGCGTCGCCTGCAGCCCCACAAGGAACCAGCTCAGCACCGCGGCGGCCGCTACCATGCTTCCTCCAGTTCGAGCGTTAGGTGGACCGGCTCCCCGCCCTGGGTCAGCAGCCACACGCCCGCGCTTCGGCTCGCCGCCAGGTCGCGGAAGTCGCCGGCGTAGAAGCCGAGTTCGTAGCCCTCGGGGTCGTAGCGGTGCACCCCCGCGGGGGTGAGCAGGTAGAGGTCGCCGGCGGCGTCGGCGGCCGTCCAGTCCCGGGGAAGGTCAAGTTCGCGTTCGGCCGGCCAGAGGAGGGCGCGCCCGCGCCCCAGAGCCAGCACTCCGCGGCCCAGCGCGACCACCCGTTCGAAGTCGCCGCCCTGCAGGCGGTCGGCACCGCGCCAGAGCCCCTCGTCGTTCACCCAGAACGTCCCCTGGCCGGTGCGCACCGCGTCGCGTGCAGGGAAGGCGCGCCAGCCCGACTCGGGGCTGTAGAGGCCGTCTTCGAGCAGCACGACCGGCTCGGGGCGGGCGCGGACCGCGCGCGCGCGTGCGGGCAGGTCGTAGCTCGTCAGCAGTTCGCCGTCCAGGTAACGTTGCCAGACGTAGGGGTAGAGCACCTCGAGACCCTGGTCGCCGGCGTCGACGTCCAGCGGCGGGGCGGGAAGCGGGAAGCTCGCACCCGCGGCCTCGACCCAGCGTCCCTGCACGACCCCGCCCGGAAAGACCAGCGCGACCGGGGTTTCGGTGCTGCCGGCGCTGCGGGGGGCGCAGGCGGCGAGCAGCAGGAGCAGGGCGGTGCCGATCCAGCTACGCACGGATTCCCTCCAACAGGCGTTCCAGCGCCAGCGCCCGCGATCCCTTGACGAGCACGCTGGCGAGGCCGCGCGACCACTCGGGCAGCCGCTCGGAGGCCTCTTCCACGTTCGCCGCCGCCGTCGCGCCGGGCCGCCCGGCGGCCATCACCGCGGCGAACTCGCCGACGAAGAGGGCGCGATCGGCTGCAGCCATGACGCGTTCGGCCGCCTCCAGGTGCCAGCGCTCGGCCTCGGGCCCGAGCTCGCGCATCGTGCCCAGCACCACGCCGCGCGGAGCAGGGCAGCGGACCAGTACCTCGAGCGCCGCCTCCAGGGCCTTGGGGCTGGCGTTGTAGCTGTCGTTGAGCCAGAGCGCCCCCCCGACGCGCAGGGGCTCGAGCCGTCCCGGGGTGGGTTGCAAGGTCTCCAGCCGCTCGGCCGCGGCGCGGACGTCCTGGCCCAGCAGCTCCGCCGCCGCCAGCGCCGCCAGCGCCGCCAGCGCCGCGCCCCGCCCCAGTACGCCGAGCCGCAGCGTCCGCCCGGCGTAGCGGAAGCGCGTTTCCGCGCAGCCGAGATCCAGGGCTTCGCCGACGAAGTCCGCCGCGGGGTCGAAGCCGTAGGTGCGGGTGCCTTCGGGAAGCCCCCAGCGGCGCAGGTCCACGTGGGCCAGCCGCAAGGGACTGGCCGCGAGCAGCCGAGACTTCTCGCGGGCCACCGTTTCAAGGCCCCCGAGGCCCTCGAGGTGCACCGGGGCGATTGCGGTCAGCACGCCCAGGTCGGGGGCGGTGAGCTCGAGCAGTTCGTCCATCTCGCCCGGCCGGTCGATCCCCAGTTCCACCACCGCGCCCTCGGCGTCGGGGCTCAGGTGCCAGAAGAAGCGCGCGAGCGCCGGGGGCGTGTTGAGGTTGCCTTCCGTCGCCGGCCAGTCCAGCGCGCGCGCCAGCGCCTCTTTGGTCGAGGTCTTGCCCACGGAGCCGCTGACGCCCGCCACGACCCCCGGAAAGCCGCTGCGCAGCCAGCGCCCCAGACGCAGCAGCGCGCGGTAGGGGTCGTCGACCTGGAGGCCCCGGTCCCGGGCCTGTGGTCCGATGACCAGGGCGGCGCCGCGGGCCAGGGCGTCTTCCGCGTAGGCCTCGCCGTGGGTGTGCGCTCCCGGAAGCGCCACGAAGGCCGCGCCCGGTTCTACCGTGCGCGAATCCCACACCAGGTCGCGGGCGGGTCGGGCATCGGGGCCGGGGCGGCCGCCAAGCACGCGCGCCAGCAGCGCCGGCGAGACCTCTCTGGTCTGCGTCATTTGCACATCATACACAACTTACTCACCACTACCCAGTCTAACCGAAGCGGGCGGTACCCCCCAATAGGCGAGGGTGCGGGCGGCGATCTCGCGGAAGATGGGCGCGGCCACCTTGGAGCCGAAGATGGAGGTCTGGGGGCGGTAGAGCACCACCAGGACGGTGACGCGGGGCTGACTAGCCGGTACGAAGCCGGCGTAGAGGGCGGCGTAGGTTTCCGAGTCTTCGTAGCCGCGGCCGGTCGAGATCTGGGCCGTGCCCGTTTTTCCGCCCAGGTCGTAGCCGCGCAGGCGCGCCCTGGGGGCGTTGAACTCGCTCAACACCGTACGCAGCTCGCGGGCGACCTCGGGTCGGAAGACCCGCTCGGACCGCGGCGCGCCCACCGGCTCCACGAGCGCGGGGGGGACGTAGGCGCCGTCGTTGGCCAGGGTGTTGAAGGCCGCGGCCAGGTGCAGCGGCGTCACCGAGAGCCCCTGGCCGAACGAGAGGTTGGCCAGCTCCACCTCGCCCACCTGTTCGGGGGGGCGGTAGAGCGGCGCCCAGACACGGAAGCCAGGCAGCAGATCGCCGTCGTAGAGGTGCAGCTTCCTATGGTAGTTGGTCAGGGTGCGGGCGTCGATGCGCTCGGCGAAGGTGCTCATGCCCACGTTCGAGGAGTAGGCGAGGACCTGGGCCAGGCTGAGCCGGGGCGGATGGTGGACGACGTCGCGGATCGTACGGTCGGCGACCTTGCGCCGCATCGGCGCGTCGATGACGTCGTCCATGCCGGCGGCGCCCGCCTGCAGCAAGGCGGCGGCGGTAAGCGCCTTCATCGTCGAACCCGGTTCGATCAACCGTTCGAAGGCGTAGTTGGTGAGCCGCGGGTCGTCGCCCGGAGCCCCGCGGGGCGCCCCGGGGTCGAAGGCGGGGGCGTTGGCCACGGCCAGCAGGCGCCCGCTCTTCGTCTCCATGACGATGGCCGTTCCCCATTCGGCCCCGCTGGCCTCGACTCCTTTCCAGAGGGCCTCCTCGGCGAAGGTTTGCAACGCCGGATCGATCGTCAGGTAGACGTCCCCCGCCCGCACGAGCCGACCTTCCATGGCGCGTTCCGTGCCGGCTTGGCCGGCCTCGAGCTCGCCCGCGGTGTTGATGCGGCCGCTTTCGGGATCGCGCTTGCCCTTGACGTAACCCACGACCTGCCCGGCGAGCGTCCCCATGGGGTAGACGCGGTCGCCGTTCTGCAGGCTGAGGGCGAGCGGGGTGCCGTCGGCAGCGTAGATCGCGCCGCGGGGCGGCACCACCGGTTGCGGCCGCGCGGGTTCGGGCCAGCCGCTGCTGGGCAGCGGCGCCGTGCGCAAGATGCTCGCCAAGCCCATCGTGAGCAGTGCGGCCCAGGCGGCAAGCAGGAAGGTCAGTGCCCAGACGCGCTGTACGCTGGCGGCGTTCACTCCGCCCACCGCCCCTCGCTCATGGGCACCATGCCCTGGGACTCGGCCCAACGCGCCACCGCCCGGTTGGAGAGGCGCGCTTCGTAGTCGCGCAAGAGGGCCGCCCGGTCACGCTCGAGCTGTGCGTAGCGGTTGCGGTAGTCCTGCAGCTGCATCCGCTCTTTCTGCGCCATCAGGCCCAAACCGCTCACGAGGAGCAGCACCACCAGGTAGAGGTACCCCCAACGCAGTGCAACCCGGTTCATATCCGCTCACCTGCCCTCAACTTCGCGCTCCGGGCGCGGGGGTTGCGCGCGGCCTCCTCGGGGCCTGGCACGAGCGGCTTTTTCGTCAGCACCCGAAAGCGCGGATCGCCCTTGAGGAAGTGCTTGACGATGCGGTCCTCTATCGAGTGGAAACTGATCACGATCAGGCGGCCGCCGGGGGCGAGCACCCGGCCCGCCGCTTCCAGCAGGGCCTCGAGCGCCCCAAGTTCGTCGTTGACGTAGATCCTGAGCGCCTGGAAGGTTTTGCGCGCGGGGTGCCCCGCCTTACGGAAGCCGACGGCCCGGCGCACGATCTCGGCGAGTTGCGTCGTCGTCGCGATGGGCGCCAGCTTCCGCGCCTCCAAGATGGCACGGGCGATGCGGCGGCTTTGCCGCTCCTCGCCGTAGCGCCAGATGAGCTCGGCAAGCTCCTCTTCGCCGAGGGTGTTGACCACTTCGGCGGCCGTGGGTCCCTCGCGCCCCATGCGCATGTCGAGCGGACCCTCGCGCTGGTAGCTGAAACCGCGCTCGGGATCGTCGAAGTGGTAGCTGGACACCCCCAGGTCGGCGAGGATGCCCTGCACGGACGGTACGCCTAGGGCATCGAGCACGGCTTCCAGATCGCGGAAGTTCGACCGCACGAACCGGATGGCAACTCCCCCGAGCCGTTCCGCGCGTTCGTGGGCATCCGGATCCTGGTCGATGGCCACCACCTGGCCGCCGCGCTCGACGATCCCCCGGGTGTGACCGCCCCCACCGAAGGTGGCGTCGACGTACACCCCTTCGGGTTGGACGTTCAGGAGGTCGAGCGATTCGTGCAAGAGCACGGGTTCATGGGTCGTTTCGGTCAACGTCATCACCGTCAAATCACGATGTCCCTGAGCGATTCGGGTACGAATGGGGTTTCCCGGGTCTTTTCGAGGTGCTCGAAGAAGCGGCCCTCGTCCCAGATCTCGATACGGTCCATCACGCCGGTGACCACGGCGCGGTCGGTCAGCCCGGCGAAACGGCGCAGCGTCGGGGGAATGAGCACCCGTCCCTGACCGTCGAGTTTGGTCTTCTGGGCGGGGGCGTAATAGAAGCGCACGAAGTTCCGTGTGGCGGGGTCGGTGAGGGGCAGCCCTTCGAGCCGCTCCTCCAGCTTGGCCCAGTCGGCGAGGGTGATCACGTCGATCCCGCCCTCGAAACCGCGGGTGAGCACCAGCCCGTCCTGCAGGTACTCGCGGAAGGGCACGGGGATGACCACGCGGCCCTTGCCGTCGAGGCTGACTGGGTGTTCACCGCTGGGAATCCGCTTCGACATCCCGACCCTTTCCAGGAGCCTGCGGGCGGGTTGTACCGAGCTTGATACCGCTACCGATAAGCTCGCCGCTAGGCTACTGAGGCCTAGTTTACCACGGAGTACCCCTAAAATGCCACGATTTACCACTAATCACCACAAATACCCACTTATGCACAGCGCGGATCTGCAGCGTTGCCGTCCCCCACGGGGAAAATCACGCCTTTTCAGTCTTGTCCACAGGGTGGTCCACAGCCCATCCACAGCTTCCACAAGAAGACCCCCGGCCGAGGCCGGGGGCGGGAAGGGATGTAAGCCGGGTTCTGTCGTGCACGGTCATCTATCTGGGACCGGCGTCGCCGCCGGCCTCGAGCGGCCAACCCGCAGGTGCGATCGGGCCGGGCGAGCCCTTCCTGCCTAACTGGCCTTGCACCGGGTGGGGTTTACCGAGCCGCCCCGGTCTCCCGGAGCGCTGGTGGGCTCTTACCCCACCGTTTCACCCTTGCCTCCATGACCTCCCCGTGGGGAGCGGATCGGCGGTCTGCTTTCTGTGGCACTTTCCGTCGCCTTGCGGCGCCCAGGCGTTACCTGGCACCCTGCCCTCCGGTGCCCGGACTTTCCTCACCCCAAAGGGGCGCGACCGTGCTCCCTTCCCGCTCCCCATTCTAGCGTTTTTCCGGGGCTGCGTCACGCGCGGGGGTAGGCTTGAGGTATGAACGGATTGATTGCTGCCGCCGTCTGGGGCGGCCTGGGCGGCTGGCTGGCCTGGAGGGTGCATCTGCCCGGCGGGGCGGTGGTCGGGGCGATGCTGGCGACGGCGCTGTTCAACTTTACCCAGCCGGTGCGGGCGGTCATGCCCGTGGGGCTCGAGGTGATCGTCCAGATCGCCGTGGGCGTGATGATCGGACTGAGCGCCGACCGTGCGCTGCTGCCGATGTTGCGAACCGTGCTGCCGCTCGCGCTGATGGGGGCGCTGGGTTTTCTGGCCTTCGGGTTTTCGCTTGCCGCCCTGGCGGTGCGCATGGGTTGGCTGGACGCCGCGACCGCGCTCTTTGGCTTTACGCCCGGTGGGATCAGCGTGATGAGCCTCGTGGCCGCCGAGGAGGGTGGCCAAGCCGCGGTCGTGGCCACCATGCACTTCGTGCGGGTGGTGACGATCCTGCTCGCCGCCCCCTTGATCGTACGCTTGTGGCTCCATCTCAGGGCCGGGGGTTGAGCAGCCCACGCGCGACGAGCCAGGGCCGCGCGTAGAACAAAGTCAGCGCGGTCGAGGCGTCCTCGATGCCGCCGCGGTCGAGCAGCGCGTAGACCTCGGTGAGGGGGAGTTCCAAGGGCTCGATGAGCTCGCCGCCTTCCAGTTCGGGGGGCGCGACCACCTGCGCGTCCAGCGCCAAGAAGGGGTGAAAGACGGCCGCGTTGAACGAGGGCTGAGGGTAGAAGGCCGGAAAACGCACGAGCTCGCCGACCTCGGCGCCGATCTCCTCTTTAAGCTCGCGGCGGACGGCCGCCTCCAGCGATTCACCCGGGTCGACCTTGCCCGCGGGGACCTCGACCAGGCGCCTGCGGGTCGGGTGACGGTACTGACGGATGAGCAGCGCCGTGCCGTGGGACGTCAGCGGCAGGGCAAAGACGACCCGCAGGCGCCGCGGCTGGTAGTAATAGTCGAGCAGCGCCCCGGTATGGGTGCGAAGCCGCTCGTGCACGATCCGCACCGGGTCTTCGGAGAGCGTGCGGGTTTCGAGGATTTCCCAAGGCGCCTCGTCCATGGCCGCTACCTTACCCCCAGTCTACGAAAAGCGCGGGCGGCCGGGGCCGCCCGCCGCTGGGTCCGAGCGGTCATTTTTGCGCAAGCAGGTCGCGGATCTCGGTGAGAAGCCTTTCCTCCGTCGAGGGTTCGGGAGGCGCCGGCGGAGCCTCCTCTTCCTTTTTCTTCATTCGGTTCACGGCCTTGACGATCAGGAAGATGGCGAAGGCGACGATCAGAAAACCCACCACCTCGTTGACGAAGACGCCCCAGGGCCAGACCACCGCACCGGCCTCCTTGGCCGCCTCCAGGGTGGCGTAAGGGCCGGGGGCGCTGCCCGCCTTGAGCACCGCGAAGAGGTTGCTGAAGTCGGTGCCACCCAGCAAGAGGCCGATCGGGGGCATGAGGACGTTGCTGACGAACGACTTGACTACCGCGCCGAACGCAGCGCCGATGACGATGCCGATGGCCATGTCGAGCACGTTTCCGCGCATTACGAAGTCTTTGAACTCCTTGATCACGGTTTCACCTCCGTACGCTCGTCCGCGCCCGCCTTTGGGCGCCGTTTTCGAAAAATGCGACGCGTACTGCGACAGGATAAACGATACGCGTAAAACTGAAGTAAAAGCTGCTGAAAAAGGCCCCGTTCCCGGGGCCTTTCCTCGCGTGCTTCCGCCTACATGTGCTCGATCAGCGCCTGGCCGAACTCGCTGCACTTGAGGAGCTTGGCCTCGCGCCCCTCGGCGACCATGAGGCGGTGGAAGTCGTAGGTGACCAGGCCCGCCTTGATGGTCTCGGACATGGCCTTGACGATCAGGTCCGCGGCTTCGTCCCAGCCCAGGTAGCGCAGCATCATCTCTCCGGAGAGGATGACCGAGCTGGGGTTGACCTTGTCCTGCCCGGCGTACTTGGGCGCGGTGCCGTGAGTGGCCTCGAAGATGGCCTTGCCCGTTTGGTAGTTGATGTTGGCGCCCGGGGCGATGCCGATGCCGCCCACCTCGGCCGCCAGCGCGTCGGAGAGGTAGTCGCCGTTGAGGTTGAGGGTGGCGATCACCGAGTACTCGGCGGGGCGGGTGAGGATCTGCTGCAGCATGGCGTCGGCGATCACGTCCTTGATGACGATCTCCTTACCGGTGCGCGGGTTCTTCATCACGTGCCAGGGTCCGCCGTCGAGCGGCTGCGCCCCGAACTTTTCGCGCGCCACCTCGTAGCCCCAGTCACGGAAGGCGCCCTCGGTGAACTTCATGATGTTGCCCTTGTGCACCAGGGTGACGCTGGGCAGGTCCTGCTCGATCGCGTAGTTGATGGCCGCCTCGACGAGCCGCTTGGTGCCCTCGGCGCTCACCGGCTTGAGGCCCAGGCCCGCGGTGTCGGGGAAGCGGATCTTGGCGTAGGCCTCGGGGAACTCGGTCTTCAGCCACGCGAGGATCTTCTTGACGTCGTCGGAACCTGCGGGCCACTCGATGCCCGCGTAGATGTCCTCGGTGTTCTCGCGGTAGATGACCATGTTGACCAGCTCGGGGTGCTTGACCGGGCTGGGCACGCCCTCGAAGTAGCGCACCGGGCGCACGCAGGCGTAGAGGTCGAGCTTCTGGCGAAGCGCCACGTTGATCGAACGAATGCCGCCGCCGACCGGCGTGGTCAGGGGGCCCTTGATGGCCACCAGGTACTCGTCAATGGCGTCCAGGGTTTCCTGGGGCAGCCAGATGGGTTCGCCGTAGACCTCGTTGGCCTTTTCTCCGGCATAGACCTCCATCCAGGCGATTTTTCGTTTACCGCCGTAGGCCTTTTCCACCGCGGCGTCGAGCACCGGCTGCGAGGCGTTCCAGATGTCCGGGCCGGTGCCGTCGCCCTCGATGAAGGCGATGATGGGCTGGTCGGGCACCTGGAGCTTGCCGTTCTTGATGGTGATCTTCTCGCCCCACTCCGGGACCTTGATGTGTTGATAAGCCATGCCTTAACCTCCGCCCTCCAGGATAGCAAGGGCTACCGGGACGCTGGGCCCGGTTCCTCGAAGATCTCGGCGAACCCCTTGGCGTTGTAGAGGAAGTGGGCCAGGATGCCCGGCACCAGGCTGCTGCTCAGTAGGTAGAGCGCGCCGAAGATCAGACCGGCGGCAAAGGCCCAGACGGCGTAGAGACGCCCCGCGCGGCCCGGGGCGGGGTGGCCCAGGGCGAAGACGAGCGCCTGCAGCGCCAGCGCGGCCGGGGTTCCCAGCCCCTGGGCCAGCGCGTTCAGCAGCGCCCCGCGGAAGAAGAGCTCTTCCCCTACGGCGCTGGCCAGCGCCAGCAGCATGGCGGCGTTGTGGCCCACGCCCGCGTCCT
>Ga0256839_1004466_pt1 | contig 13655 bp, 12 predicted proteins | sample 354166metaG_FD_185968 | JGI IMG/M metagenome (GOLD analysis project Ga0256839, IMG submission 185968) | Hydrothermal vent microbial communities from Mid Atlantic Ridge, Atlantic Ocean - 354-166 | ecosystem: Environmental > Aquatic > Marine > Hydrothermal vents | place: Atlantic Ocean: Mid... | reverse complement strand
GGCCGTGTAATTGCGGTCACTGTAGGTGATCAGAATACGCTCCCGACCGTAGGCAACGCCCCCCTGCCAGAAAAGCCGCTCGACCAGGTAGATGTCGAGGGAAAAGGGTTCGTTCATCTGAAGCGCCCGCCGGACGCGCCGCACGCTCCTGCGCACTTCGGCAGCGATTTGGGGAGCGTCCCGTGCGGCCGCCGTGTTGGGCAGGAAGAAGAGGCGCACGCCGGGCACGACATCCAAGCGCTGCCACACGTCCTCGGACGGTGCCGTATCCTCCCCCGTGCCGGCGAACACGGCCGGCATGGGCGCAACCTGCACGCCAGCGGCCGACAGCAGGGCGGCCACTATGAGGGCCAGGGCAGACCGAACGGGCCACGTCCACCAGGGCTTCAAGGGCTTCATGCCGTGTATTATAAGGGGCTTGGAGGGTTTTTAAAAACCCTCAGAGTTCTCCGGCGCGCCGGCAGCCGTGGAGATAGCCCGCCGAAGGCGCTCGAAGACGCGCTCCGGCGGGCCGACGCCGTCCACCTCCCTCAGAAGGCCCCGCCGGCGGTACCAGGCGATCAGGGGGCCGATCTCGGCGTGGTAAACGCGGAGCCTGTGGGCGATCACGTCAGGCGTATCGTCGGGGCGACCTCGCCGGAGCAGGCGCTCGTAAACCACCTCGTCCGGCACGCGCAACAGAATGGCCACGTCCAGGCGCCGGCCCGCGCGGGCCAGCAGCTCGTCCAGGGCTTTGGCTTGGGCCAAGGAGCGCGGCACGCCGTCGAAGAGCACGCCCTGGTCGGGCGGCACTGAGGCGAGCCGGCGGGCCACAAGCTCCACGAGGAGGGGGAGGGGGACCAGGTCACCGGCCTCCAGGAACGAGGCCACCTGGCGGCCCAAGGGGGTCTGGCGAGCCACCTCGTCCCGCAGGAGCTCACCCGCGCCCACGTAGGCCACCCCGAAATGGGCGGTCACATAGCGGGCCTGAGTGCCCTTGCCGCTCCCCGGTGGCCCCAGGAGCACGATGTGCAGTGGTGACATGGAGCTGGAGCTCATCGTTCCTCCCAGCCCTCTCCCGCCTCGGGAGACTTCAGGAGTATGCTGCGCCAGGCGCGCTCCGTCAGCAGTGTGAGGAAAGTATAGGGCAAGGTCACAGATTGTTCAAGGTCAGCCCCCGCGCGGCGAAAGAACACTTCCATTTCACCAAAGGCCCTTTTCGGAGTACCATTCCACATAAGCGCTCGAAGAGTTGGACGATGCCCGTGGAGGAGTGACAATGGCCTCTCGTCCCCACCTGGGCCTGACATACTGGCCGGCCCGCAAGGGCCCTTTCTTCTGGGAATCGTTCGACCCCCACGAGGTGCGCCACGAGTTGGCCCACGTGGCCGACTTGGGCGGGGCCGCAGTGCGGGTGTTCCTGCCCTGGGAGACGTTTCAGCCGTGGGAGGACCGAATCAACGTGCGGGCCTTCGACGCCTTCGGCCAGCTCCTGGACGCGGCCGAGGAGGCCGGCGTGGGCGCGGTGCCCGTGCTCTTCGTGGGGCACCTCTACGGCCAGCGTTTTCTGCCGGCGTGGCTCCTCCGGCCAGCGCCGAGCCCAGACGTGGCGGTCCGCACGGTGAGCGGCGGCAGCGAGCACGCGGGCCACGCCAAGCCCCTCTACACGGCTCGCCCCCTCGTGGACGCCCAACGCTACTTGGTGCGCGAGTTGGTGGGCTTCTACGCCGCGCACCCTGCCGTCCACGCTTGGGACGTGGGGGGGAACGGGCTCTTCCTCGTCGCCCCCCCGCCGGCGCCCGAGGCCGGCCTGGAGTGGGCCGGCGAGCTCCTCCAAGCCGTGCAGGAAGCCGACGGTGGCCGTCACCCGGTCTGGTGGGGCGTTCCCGACGAGGTGCTCACGGCGCCGGGCCTGCCCTCCCTGGCCGCCCTGGCGGACGTGGGGCTGGTTCCAGGCCTGGAGACGTACCCGATCTTGCGGCCCGAAGCCCACGGGGCGGACGACGTTGAGTTCGCGGCCTTCATGTGGGCGTTGGCGGCTACGTTGAGCTCGCGGCCGATGGGCTTGGCCATCACGGGCCTGCCCACAGCGCCCCCCCAAGGCCCCACGGTCGCCGAGGTGTCCCGCGGGCCGGAGCTCCCCCCGCGAACGCTCCCCCTCCGGCCGGAGGAGGATCAGGCCGCATACGTGGAGCAGGTGCTGGCGCGTGCCCGTGACGTGGACCTGGTGGTACCGGCCACCTTCGCCGACGTTCCTCCCGAGCTCTGGGCCACGCCGCCCTTCGACCAAGCCCTCCTGCCCCGTCACTTGGGCCTCGTGCGCGCCGACGGGCGCGAGAAGGAGGCGGCCACGGCCGCGCGCCTGTGGGCCAAGGCCCACGCTGGCCGGGCCGAGCAGGAGTCCCCCTCCCCTCGCCCCCTGGACGTGGACCCCGAGGAGTTGGCCCGAGGGGGGCGTGAGGTGCTGGCGAAGTGGTACCGGGCCTTTCGGGAGGGAGAGCTGTGATCTGGCCCGGCAGTAGGGGGCGTGCTCCCGCCCTCTGCCGTGTAACCTTTTCCCTTCCCGGTGCATCGTAAGGGTGAACAGAGCTCACGGGAAGGGAGGAACGAAATCATGGGCCTGATCGCCGAACAAGACCGCACCTATCTCCGGGAGGAGTTCGACAAGATGGAGCACCCCGTTCGCTTGGTGCTCTTCACGCGCGAGGAGGAATGTCAATTCTGCGACGAGACCCGCCAGATTGTGGAGGAGCTGGCCTCACTGTCGGACAACGTGGAGGCTGAAGTGCTCGACGTTCAAGCCGAGGCCGACCGGGCACGGGCGCTGGGCGTGGACAAGGTGCCGGCCATCGCCATTTTGCGGGCCGACGGAGAGCCGGCTGACTACGGCATCCGCTATTACGGCATTCCCTCGGGCTACGAGTTCTCCTCCCTGGTGGAGGACATCTTCATGGTCGGACGGGGAGACTCAGGGCTTCAGACGGCCACCCGAGAGGCGTTGGCCGGCCTCAAGGCGCCGGTTCACATCCAAGTCTTCGTGACGCCCACGTGCCCCTACTGCCCGCGGGCCGTTCACATGGCCCACCAAATGGCCTTCGAGAGCCCCTTGGTCCACGCCGACATGGTGGAGGCCATGGAGTTCCCCGATTTGGCCGTCAAATATGAGGTCATGGGGGTGCCGCGCATCGTCATCAACGAGGAGACCCACGTGGAGGGAGCTGTGCCGGAGCCGGTTATGCTCCAGGCTGTGTTAGAGGCGGCGGAACAAGTGTGATCCAAGCAGGGGAGGTGATAGTATGCTGAGCCGAAATGAGGCGTCGTGGGACCGCATTGCGCGCGTGGTGATTGGCCTGGCCCTCATCGCCCTAGGCATCTTCTCGCTTCAGGGGGCAGGCGGGGTGATTAGCATCCTTGCAGGGCTCATCCTGCTGGTGACCGGAGCTGTGGGGTTCTGCCCCATCTACAAGATCCTCGGCGTTTGCACTGATTGCTCTGATCGCACATCATAACCTTCACCGAACGCCGTGAACGCCAGCCCGCCGGCAGGATGGCCGGCGGGCGCGCCTCCCAAAAAACCCGGGCAAGAGGCCACAGGAGCATGGGCACAGCACCCGAGGCCAATGCCATGCCATCTCCCCGGGAGCTCGTCGGCCACTTGGTGCAGGCCGCGCTGAAGGCCGCGGACCCAGAGGCGGCCGTGCGGCGTGCTGTGCGGTTGGAAGGCGAGCGCCTCCACGTTGCCGGCCGCACCTACGACGTGCGCCGCTTGGCCAACATCCACGTCATCGGCGCGGGCAAGGCGAGCGCCACGATGGCCAGGGCCGTGGAGGGGATTCTGGGGGACCGGCTGGCCGGCGGAGTTGTCATTACGAAATACGGCTACGCCCGTCCTACCCGGCGCGTCGCCGTGCGCGAGGCCGGTCACCCCGTGCCCGACGAGGCCGGTGTCCGGGCCACGCGAGAAGTAGTGGCCCTCGCCTCCCGGGCCGGCCCCGATGATCTGGTGCTCGCCCTCATCTCGGGCGGCGGCTCGGCCCTCTTCGTGGCCCCTGCTGAGGGCCTCACGCTGCGCGATCTCCAGGAGACGACGGCGCTCCTGCTCCGCGCCGGCGCCACCATCCACGAGCTCAACGCCGTCCGCAAGCACCTCTCCGCCGTGAAAGGAGGCCAGCTCGCCCGACACGTGGCCCCGGCCCGCCTCGTCGCCTTGATTGTAAGCGATGTGGTGGGCGACTCCCTCGATGTCATTGCCAGCGGGCCAACCGTGCCCGACCCGACGACGTTCTCAGAAGCGTGGCAGGTCATCACCCGGCACGGGCTCGCGGAGCAGGTGCCGCCCGCCGTGCGACAGCGGCTTCAGGAGGGCGTGGCCGGCCGCGTGCCCGAAACCCCAAAGCCGGGCGATCCTATTTTCAAGGCCGTGCAGAACGCCGTTGTGGCCGGCAACCGCCAGGCGGCCGAGGCAGCAGCAGAACGTGCCCGCCAGTTGGGCTACCGCGCCCTGGTGCTGACCACCTTCTTGGAGGGCGAGGCACGGGAAGTGGGCACCGTGTTGGCCGCCCTGGCGCGGGAGATGGCCACGTTTGACCGCCCCTTGCCCCGTCCCGCCTGCCTGGTGTTGGGCGGAGAGACCACTGTCACCGTGCGGGGCGACGGCCTCGGCGGACGAAATCAGGAAATGGCGCTCTCGGCCGCCCTGCGCTTGGAGGGTTTGGCGGACGTGGTCGTGGCCACGTTGGCCACGGACGGCGGCGACGGGCCGACCGACGCGGCTGGCGGCATCGTGGACGGCCACACCGTGCGGCTCGCCCGCGAACGCCACGTCAACGTGAGGGAGGCCCTGGCCCGCAACGACAGCTTCCACGCCCTCGAGGCGCTGGACGCCCTGCTGCGGACCGGGCCCACCGGAACCAACGTCAACGACTTGGCCTTCGTGATCGCGGGGCCGGCGCGCTAGCCGTCACCCGTGGGGAGCAGTTCCCCGGGGATGGGCGTGGCCGTGGGCCAGCTCTTCCGGGGTGGCGTCGCGCACGTGTTGGACCGTCACGTCGAAGGTGAGGCGCTCCCCGGCCAGCGGGTGGTTCAGGTCGAGCACGACCTCGTCATCGGTGACGGAGACCACGTAGGCCGGAATTGGGCGCCCCTCGGCATCCCGCAAGTAGAGCTCTGTGTTGGGGATGAGGTCAAGATCGGGCGGGAACTGGGCGCGGGGAATGGTCAAACGTCCCCGTGGGTCGTACTCGCCGAAGGCGTCTTGGGCTTCAAGCACCACTCGCTTCTGCTCCCCGACGGCCATGCCCTCAATGGCCTCCTCCAGCGCCGGGATAATCTCCCCGCCTCCCTGAAGGTACTCCAGCGGCTCACGCCCCTCCGTCGTGTCCACGAGTTCGCCGTTGTCCAGGCGCAGCTCGTACTCGATGGTCACAACCTTTCCCTGACGAACGACTTCCTGTTCTGCTGACATGTGACACTCCTTTCTGGGTTGATCGGCCGGGTGGGCGAACGAAAGCGGGGCACCACGGCGTGGCGGAGGGGAAAACGCGGGGGCACCGAGAGGACCCGTTTTCGTTTCACCTGTTGCCCAACGGAAGGCCGCCGGGCAAGGCGCCCACAGGAGTAAGTATAACCAAGCTGAGCATATGACCAAATGCTCCTATCACAGCCGGCGATAGCGTAGCACCGGGTTGGGCGAGCGCTCCACTTCCTCCAAGTTCTCGATGGCCAGATACCCTCGCTGGTAGAGATACTCCACGTGGGCGCCGGCCTCTTCGATGGCCAGCAGAATGTCATACCCTTCCCGCCGGCCGTAGTGGGCCATGGAGAGCTCTGCCACCGTGCGCGGCTCCCGGCAGAGCTCGAGGAACCGCTCCAACTTGCGGCAGTGGGAGCGCCGGATGGCCTCCACGCGCGCGCTCACGTCTTCGACGGGTTCCTCGTGCCCCCCGAGGACGAGGCGCACGCCCGGCAAAGTCACCACCTTGTCGAGGGACTCCAGGTAATGGCCCAGCCCCGTGTAGGCCGTGAGCTTTTCCGGCGCCAAGTGGGGCGTCGTGCGGGCGAGCACGTGATCTCCCACCAAGAGCACGTCATCCACCAACAGGCAGACCTGTCCCGGACAGTGGCCCGGCGTGTGAATGACCCGGAACGTGTCGAAGAGCTCTTGCCCTTCCCCCATGACCTCCACGTGTTCCACCGAGCGGATGAAGGTCTTGGCGAACAGGTACATCTCGCGCAGCTTGGCCCGCAGTTCGGCCTTCACGCCAGCCTGCACGAGAAAGGCCTCGAGCGCCTTGGAGGCCACGACAACCCGCTCCTCGAAGTTGGTCAGAATACGGCGGTCCAGCTCGTGGACGAAAATCGGGGCCCGAACCCGCTCGGCCAACGGGGTCAGGCCGCTGAAGTGGTCCACGTGGCCGTGGGTGATGAGCACGGCGTCCAACTGCTCCAGGCTCACCGGCTCGCCGAACTCGTCGCGCACGGCCCGAAGGCCGCTCAGCAGGTCCTCGACCGATTGGGGGAAGGCCGAGCCCACATCGACCAACGCGCGGCACCGCTCGTTGACCACCACGTAGCAGTAGCCCACGAAGTCGGTGAAGACTTCGAGGGGCAGGCGGTAGATGCGCGTGCCGCCAGAGGTGTGGAACTGCTCGACAGGCCGTGTCGTGCTCATCGTTCCCAAAACAAAACAGCCCGGCCGCGCCGGCCAGGCCGTTTGCGCTGCTGACGGCCCTAGAGCCATCTTGAAGAGCGGGCGAGGGGACTCGAACCCCCGACATTCAGCTTGGGAAGCTGACGTTCTACCACTGAACTACGCCCGCATCCTGTCTTCAATTATATCCCCTCAGCCCGCTCTGTCAAGTCCCCTTTTGCCGTTCGGCGCCAGTATCACGGCATCACCTCGACAGTCACTTCGAGAGGCGAGGAGCCCTTCTGGGCAAACCAGTACTGGTGCTCCCGGACCAAGTCGAACTGGAGGCGGTACGTGCCCGGCTCCTCCGGGGCAATGACGAGGGGGTTCAAGCACATCTTCCGCTCCGGGTAGAGGGTGAAGGGCAACCGGGTACGCTCCCCATCCCAGATCACGGGAGTGCCATCAGGGGCCAACCAGTGGTAGGCCAGGAAGACGGGATACCAGTCCACCGAACGCCACCCTTGGCTGCCGGCGTTGCGGAAACAGACGCGCGGCGTGAAGAGCTCGCCAGCCCGCACCCGCGCCGGCGTCGCCTGGCTGAGCCACTCCACGCGGTAGAAGGCCTCATCGTAGGCGCGGCGCAAGGCTCGCAGGCGCTCGGGCTCATGGGGCGCCCCCCGTGCCAGGAGCACCACGCCGTTGTCCCACGCCTTGAGCCCGAAGGCCGGATCGTCCGTTAACGTGTCCACGAGCTCGAAGAAGGCGAAGTAGTCGAGCGGGGCCCGTTCGGCCGCAGCGTCCAAGTCCAGGAGAATTTCGTCGGCCGCTTCGACGCCGTTGGGGAAGAGGTACACGTATTGCCTGTTGGCCGCGTGGGGCAGGAGATCACTTTGGGCACTCAGGGCGCTGTCGGGCTCCACTTGGGCGAGCACACGCCGGATGGCCTCGTGGTGGGGGCTCCAGACGGCGTACCTCTCCAGGAAAAAGGCACGGCCGGGCGGAAAGGGGCTGAAGAAGTAGCCCACCAGGAAGGCCGAGGCCAGCACGTAGAGGGCCAATCCCCGCCGCCGCACGGGGTGAAGGCGCTCCGGGTCGAACCGCCAGACGGCCGCGCCGGCGGCCAATACAATGAAGGGGAGTGCCGGCGCGAAGTAGTGGGCCCGCACCGTGCCCTGCCAGGCCGAATCGGCCAGCAGGTTCACCAGGGCCACGGGCGCGGCCGGCGCCAGCCACGCCGGGACCAACAGGGCCAACCCGCCCACGGGCACGAAGAGGTCGAAGAGCGTCTGGGCCTTCTCCCGGTCCAGGAGCAGCTCGGCCACCAGGCGCGGGTTCCGCGCCACGTTGACCACGATCTCGGCCGGCGTTTCGCCGAACCGGCCAAACCGTTGGCCGATGAGCCCCAGGGGGTCGGGGCCGTAGGCGGCCTCGGCCAGGGGAATCACCAGCCCGAAGTCCAGGAGCAGCCAGAGCACGCCGGCCGTGAAGGTCAACAGGCCGGCTCTGGTCCGCCGGCGCCAGGCGAACAGGAGGCCCAGCCCCAGGGCCACGAGGGCCGCGTCCGCCCTGGAGGCCAGGGCGCCCAACAGGGCCAAGCTGTAGAGGCGCCAGCGCCGGCGCTCGGCCGCGTAGACGGCCGTGGTCAGGAAGACGGGCATCAGCGCCGTGGGGTGGAAGTCGAACATGTTGACGTAGTGGAGGGGAAGGTAGACCAAGTACGCCCAGGTCAACGCCGCCGCAGCCCACTCGTCTCCCAACCAGCGGACGAGCGTCAAGTGGAGAGGCCACGCGCTCAGCGCCAGGGCCAGGGTCTGGACGATGAGGAGGAGCACCGGAGAAGGCCACAGGCGGTAGAGGGGGGCCAGGAGGAGGAAGACGAGCTCCAGCTTGCCCGACGTGAGCCGGCTGGCCACGGGAGGGGCGTCCAGGACGGCACTCTCCAGCATGGGCGTGTACTCGAAGGGGCGCCCTTGCGCCGTGTTCCACACAGCTTGGCTCATGGTGCCCAAGTCGAGGGCGTGGCTCAGGAAGGAAAGGTGACGGGCCACAGAGAGCCCTCCGAAGACGAGCGCGTAGAGCAAGATGCCCGCCCACACGAGGCAGGTGGCCGTGAGCGCGCGTGGGCGGCGCCACCTCTGCACCACGGGCGCCAGGGTGTGGGCAACGGCCCAGGCGATCAGGGGAATCACAGCGTAAGTCCAGAAGGAGCTGCCCACCCCCATGCCCAACGGACGCCACACGTGGCGCACGACCACCAGGGGAGCGGCGAACAGGGGGAAGAAGAACCGGGCCTGCGCCGCGCCGGCATCGAGCAGGGGAGAGAAGCCGGGGAGCTTCACGAAGGCAGGGCGATAGGGCCTCCACAGGGTCAGGCGCGCGGCCGTGGCCGTTCCCCACAGGAGCACGGCCACGGCCGCCCCTCCGGCACCGTACCAGAGCAACCGCTGGCGGTAGTAGGCGTAGAAGCGCCCCCCCTGGAGCCACCCCTCCAGGGCCGCCGGGTAAATCAGGTCCCACAGGGCCACGCCGGCCGCGAGGCCGGCCAAAGCCACCAGCAGGGCCGGCCGAATCAGGCGCCACTCGCGCAGGACGTTCACGTTCGCCTTCACCTCGCTCGGATTCCTCAACGGGCTCAACGGGCGCGGGGATTGTAGCGGAATCGAGATGGGACGTCCAATCGAGCTCTCCTCGGAAAATGTACGGTTTGGCTCCCCGGTGGATTTTGGCTACCCTTTGTCAACCGGCCGTCAGCCGGTGTGAAATGCGCCCCAGCAGGAGCGTCCGAGAACATGCCGCCTTGAGTTCGAGAAGCGCTGACCGGAGGATGAGGAGGGTGTCGCGATGTCCGCGCGTTCAGGAGGTTTCAACGCCGGCCCACGCCGGCAGGCCCGGCCTTTTCGGAGGAGGGCTTGGCCGCTGGTGGTGATCCTCGTCGGGGGGCTTCTGGCCGCCGTGTGGCGGGCCGAAGGCTCCCAGAGCACGGCACCACCAAGCCGCGCCGTGGCCTTCGAGCCGGGCAGCCCTGGGGGTGAAACGGCCGCCGCGCCTCCCGTTGCCCCCACGGAAGCACCGCGCTCGCCCACACCGGCACCACCGACGACGACACCATTGCCCACGCCCACCCCTGACCCCACGCCGACGCTCGAGCCGACGCCAACGTTCACGCCCACACCGCTGCCGCCCACGCCCACGCCGCTGCCCCCACACGTGCTGCTGGAGGGCATTCGCCACGAATATCAGGGGTGGAACAACTGCGGGCCGGTTACCATCGGCATGGCACTGAACTTCTACGGCCGGCAGGAGACCCAAGAGGTCATCGCGCCCATCCTCAAGCCCAACCCGGACGACAAGAACGTCTCGCCGGAGGAGATGGCCGCTTACGCCGAGTCGCTGGGCTTCGAGGTCCACGTGGGCGTGGCCGGCACCCTGGAGCTGCTGAAGGCGCTGTTGGCCGCCGGCTATCCGGTCATTGCCGAAACGTGGCTCGAACCCGAGCCGGACAACGGCATGGGCCACTATCGCCTGCTCATCGGCTACGACGAACAGGAACGGGCTTTCATCGCCCACGATTCCCTCTACGGTCCCTTCATCACCCTCCCCTACGATGAGTTCGACCGGCTGTGGCAGGTCTTCAACCGCACCTACGTGGTGGTCTACCCCCCTGAGCGCCGAGAGCCCGTCGAAACCATCCTCGGGTTCCGGCTGGACGAAGCCCGCCTGTGGGCTCACGCCCTCGACGTGGCCCGCGCCGAGGTCGAGGCCGAGCCGGACAACGCCTTTGCCTGGTTCAACTTGGGCTCCAGCCTCCTCCGCACGGGGAACGCGGCCGACGCCGCCCAAGCGTTCGACCGGGCCAGGGCCATCGGGTGGCCGTGGCGGATGCTCTGGTACCAGTTCGGGCCGATGGAGGCGTACTTCGCCGTCGGACGATATGAGGACGTGATCGCCTTGACGACGGCGAACTTGGAGCAGGCGGACGTGTTGGAGGAATCCTACTACTGGCGCGGCCGGGCACGGGCCGCCTTGGGGGACGTGGAGGGGGCTCACGCCGACTACCGGCGCGCCCTGGAGCTGAACCCCAACTCGCCCTTGGCCCCAGAGATCCGGGGGCGACTGGCGACGGACGCCTGAGAGCACAGCCGGCCATCACCCGGATGATGGCCGGCGCTCCATGACGAAGAGGGCCGGGTAGATGCCCCCGGTCTCGACGATGCGCACGTGGCGCACTGCGAAGCCCCGGTGTGCGCGCACGGCCCGGTTGAGCGCCCCGCGCTTGCGGGCCAACATGACCAGCCGGCCAGCGGGCCGAAGCACCCGGTGGGCTTGGTCCAGGAAGCGGCTGTAGAAGCGGTAGAAGTCGATCCCGCGCCCCACGCGCACCCCGTAGGGCGGGTTGGTAACGATGGCGTCGAAGCTCGCCGGGGCGTACACGTCGGCCAGGTGCAGGGCATCGGCGCGGCGCAGGTGAAGGTGCTCCTCCAAGCCGAGCAGGGCCGCGTTCTGCTGGGCACCCTCCACGGCGCGCGGGTCCACGTCACACCCGTGCAGCTCGTAACGGGGCAACACGAACGCGGCCTCGAGCAAGATGGTGCCAGAGCCGCAAAAGGGGTCGAGCAAAGCCCCTTCCGGCCGGTCCAAGTGTGCCAGGCGCAGGAGACCATAGGCCACCACGCTCTTGAGGGCCGCACGGTGGTGGTACGCGCGGGGAAAGCGTCGGTCCAAGGGCTCGCGGGTGAGTTGGAGGCTCACGAGACAGATGTCATGGTAGACATCCACCCGCACGTTCACGTCGTAACCGGTCAGGTCCACCGCACAGGCGTACCGCTCCACCAGGGCGGCACCGGCCTCGCGCATCACGTCCATGCTGGTGAACGGGTGTTGGCCTACCCGTTCGGTGCTGACCCGAAAGCTCTGTGCGGCGCGCAGCTCGGGGATCTCCACACGGCCGAGCTCGGCCCGGATGGCCGCCAGGGCATCCTTCTCGGGCAGGCGGAACTCGTGAACCGGGCGCAGGATGTGGTAAATGGAGCGCATGTGGCGGGCCAGGGGCTCCACCTCCGGCCGGGGGCATGGGGCCTCGCCCTGCACATAGCCGCTCAGCCCGTAGGGCTTGGGCGTCGCCTCGCCTCCCCCCAGGCCCCGCGCTTCCAGGCGTTCCACGAATTCCCGGGCGGCGACATCCTCCAGGCCCGGGTTCGTGGTGAAGAGGAGCGTTGTCTTCGAGGACATGTTGTCTGTCCTTTGGCAGGGATGCCAGTTTGGGCTATACTTGCTCACACCAGCGGCCCACTGGGCTGGGCCTATTGTACCCCATTCTGCCACCAGGAGTAGCGGCGTGTTCACAGCACGGCGACGCGCCTTCCAGGCCATAGACGGCACGGACGAAACCCCATGACCCGCGCCGAGCTGCACAGCCCCCCCACGCCCTGTGCAGGCCACACGCCCCCATCCCCGGTCCACCTGGCATTGCTCGTGGGCTTGGCCGTGCTCATCTACGTGGCGCCGCTGGGTCGCCCGGGGTGGATGGCCACCCAAGCAGGCGTGCTCCCCATCCTGCGAGTCACCGGCGCCCCCCTGCCGCCGGACACGGCGACGGCCACGGACGCGCCCCTGCCCTACATCCTGGCACGGGGGTTCGTGCGCACGGGGGTCGAGCCGGTTCGCGCGCTGAAGTTGGTGATGGGGCTGGCCATTGTGACAGGGGCAGTGGGCACGGCCGCGTTGGCCGCCCATGCGTGGGGATGGCCATCGGGCGCCATGGCTGCGGCGCTCTTTTTGGCAGCGCCGGCTCATCTGGCCGCACGGTTCATCCGGGGCGCCTTCGGCGAGGTGTGGTTTTGGGCCCTCGTGGTCTGGGCCGCATGGGCTCTCGCCGGCGCGGAGAGCCGGTGGCGTCGAGCAGGGGGCGTGCTCCTGGCTATCATCCTCCTTCTCATGTGGCCAGGGGCCACGTGGCTGGTGTTGCCGGCCCTCGTCGCCATTGTCGCCGCCGACCGCCGCCGGCCGCTGCCGGCGGTGTGGCCTCTGTGGGGGGCGGTGTGGGCTGCGGGGCTGGGCTTTCTGGTGTGGTGGCAAGGTGGAACGAACACAGGCGGAACGGCCACCTCCCTTCACCCCTTTCAGCTCTTCAGCGCAGCGTGGCCGGAGCCCACGCTGGCGGCGTGGGTGCAGGGCGACTCGTATCAAGTCGGCGCCGTGGCGTTGATGGGCACGCTGGTTGTGCTCACGGCTCGGTGGCAGGGACGACCGCTTCAGGCGATCACCGGCGTGGAGGTGGGCGCCGGCGTGGCCTTGGCCGCCATGGGGTGGACGCTGTTGCCCTGGCCGTGGGCCACCCGCATGACCGCTGCTCTCGGCGGGCCACCGGTGTTGGTTGGCTTGGCCGGGTTCCTGCTGGCGGTGGTGGCCTCACACCTGCCCCGCCTGTTGCCCCAGGCGGCCACATGGCCCTGGCTCAGCCTGATGATGGCGCTGATCATCTGGAGCAGTTTCCCACTCCTCGCCGCGCCCACTTGGCCGGAGGAATTCGTGCCGGACGACGCCCCGCTCGCCGCCTTCCGAGTGCCGGATCGGGGCACGGCGTTCCTCCTCTTGGAGGTCGTGCCCGACGGTGAGCCGGTGCCCGGCCGCCCCCTGCGGGTAACAGCGCGCTGGCAACTGGTGCGCCCCGTGGCCCAAGACTACACGGCTTTCGTCCACCTGGTAGGCCCTGACGGCTCCACCTTGGCCCAAGGCGATCAGCTCCTGGTGAGCGAAGATGGCCGTCCCTCATCACGTTGGGGCGTTGGCGAGATCGTGGCGCAATCATTCGAGGTGCAGGTGCCCGAGGACGGCCCAAAAGGCCCGTATACCCTGCGGATGGGGCTCTATCTGCTGGAGACCCTTGAGAGGCTCCCCCTCCCCGACGGGCGGGACGCCGTGGAGGTGCCGCTGTGAGAGAGCGCCTGAGCCTCGACCACGCCCTTCTCGTGCTCCTGCTGAGCGTGCCGGCCCTGGGGCCCATGTTACGCTCGGGGTATTGGTGGGGAGCTCACGACGCCCGCCA
>Ga0256839_1004465_pt1 | contig 13656 bp, 10 predicted proteins | sample 354166metaG_FD_185968 | JGI IMG/M metagenome (GOLD analysis project Ga0256839, IMG submission 185968) | Hydrothermal vent microbial communities from Mid Atlantic Ridge, Atlantic Ocean - 354-166 | ecosystem: Environmental > Aquatic > Marine > Hydrothermal vents | place: Atlantic Ocean: Mid... | reverse complement strand
TATGCCGATCCGGAAACCGAAGCCCGCATCGCCCAGTATGAGATGGCGTTCCGCATGCAGAGCTCGGTTCCCGAGTTGACCGATATCTCGGACGAACCGGAGCACGTGCTGAAGATGTACGGGCCCGACGTGCACAAGCCGGGTACATTCGCCCGCAGTTGCCTGCTCGCACGACGGATGGCCGAACGGGATGTCCGCTTCGTGCAGATCTTCCACCGCGGCTGGGACCAGCACTTCAACGTGGCTCGCGATCTGCCCAACCAGGCCCGCGACATCGACCAACCGAGTTGGGCCCTGATCCAGGACCTCAAGCAGCGCGGACTGCTCGATGACACGTTGGTGATCTGGGGCGGCGAGTTCGGACGCACGATTTACTGCCAGGGAAAACTGACCCGAGAAAACTACGGACGCGATCATCACCCGCGATGCTTTACCATCTGGATGGCGGGCGGTGGCATCAAGGGCGGCATCGTCTACGGAGAGACCGACGACTTCAGTTACAACATCGTGGAAAACCCGGTGCACATTCACCAGTTCAATGCCACCATCCTCCATTGCCTGGGGATCGACTACAACCGACTCTCCTACCGCTTCCAGGGACTCGACATGAAGCTCACCGGCGTCGATCGTCGCGGTCCGGTGTTCGATTTGCTGGAAGGATAGGGCCATGCCGGCGCGCCCCCGATGGTGGCTTGCTCTGTGGATCGTCGCCAGCACCCCACTGGCGGCTCGCGAACTGGATCGGTTCGACTACGCGTCGGACGAACAGGCCGCGGGCGTATGGCAGGCCTCCGAAGGTACCCCGCCCGTCCAAATCGTAAGACAAGCCGATCGGAGGTTGCTGGAGTTCCAGATCCCGCGGGGCCGACAGCGCCGCGCCGTGATCGACCGCGCCGTGGAGTGGGATCTGCGAGCCGACGCGGGTTTCGAGTTGGAACTGGCCGTCGACCGTCCCGCCATTGCCCGCAGCGTCACGCTCTACTTTCATTCTCGCGAGGGAGGTTGGTGGGCTCAGTCGCACGTTGTGGCCGACCGCCGCTGGCAACGTCTTTCGTTTCCCAAATCCGACTTTCGCCAAGAAGACCGGCCCGGCGGATGGGGTGCCATCGACCGTGTGCGGATCGCCGTGTGGCGCAGCTCGGAAACAGAAGAGGCCGTGCGCATTCGCCTGCGGGGACTGGCCGCCGTTCAACACGCGGTCGCAGTTGTCGTCGATCGGTCGGGCACTGATGACGGCAAACTCTGTCGCCAGGTGGCCCAGCGCATCGAAAACATGCTCGGCCAAATCGGGCTCCCCGTCGATCGGATCGGTCAAACCACACTCGATGCCGCTCACGTGGGACAGCGCCGGCTGCTGATCTTCCCCTACAACCCGCGTCTGGGTGATGACTCGGTCGAGTTCTTGCGCGACGGCGTTGAGCGAAACCGATTCAAGATCGTGTTGTGCTACCAGTTGCCGGGAAAACTGCAAACGGCGATCGGGATGAAGCGGGGCACTTATTTCCGCCCTGATCGCAAAGGTGGCCTGGCTCAGATCGTCCCCGTCTCGCCGGCACCGCCGGGTTTCCCGGACAAGGTCCAACAGCGGTCCTGGAACGTGGCCACGGCCATTCCCACCGGACACGATTCGCGAGTCGTCGCGTGGTGGCACGATGACCGGGGCCATCGCACACAGCACGCGGCGTGGGTGGTCGGTTCGCGCGCCGCCTATTTCTCGCACATCATCCTGGACGACGATTGGCAAGCCAAGCGCCAAATGTTGCTGGCCATCCTCGGTACTCTCGACCCGACCACTTGGCGCACGGTCGCGTTGACACGACTGCAGCGAGCCGAACAGATCGGCCACCTGCACTCGCGACAGGAGTGGCAAAAGTGGCTTGGAGGCTCGGAAAACCACCAGGCCCATCAGGCCGTTCAGGCCGCCCGACAACTCGAACAACGAATCGACGAGGCGATCCGGCACGAGCGGTTCTTCCAGGCAGCCAAACTCGTCCACCGACTCGACAGGCTCCGACGGCAGGCCTATCGCCAAGCCATGCCGCCGATCCAGCTCGAAGCTCGCGGCTGGTGGAATCACTCCGGTTTGGGCGCCTATCCCGGAGACTGGGAACGAACGGCGCGCGAGCTTCGGCAACGCGGCTTCAATAGAGTGCTGCCCAATATGCTGTGGGGAGGCGTCGCCCACTACGCCAGTGACGTGCTGCCGCGCAGCCGCGACTTCCAGCGGTACGGCGACCAGATCCGGCAGTGCGTCGAGGCGGCACACCGCCACGGCATCGAAGTCCACGTCTGGAAAGTCAACTTCAATCTGGGACATCAGGCTCCGAAAGAATTCGTCGAACGCCTGCGCCGTGAAGGGCGATTGCAGGTATCGGCCGGTGGCAAGCCTTTGGATTGGCTCAATCCGGCTCATCCGGAAAACGTGCGACTCGAAGTCGAAAGCATGCTCGAAGTCGTCCGCAAGTACGACATCGACGGCATCCACTTCGATTACATCCGCTATCCCAATCGCGATCACGACTACAGCGATTACAGTCGCCAAGCCTTCGAGAAGGCGCGAGGCAAGAAGGTCGTGAACTGGCCGGCCGACTGCTATTCGGGAGCCCTCAAGGAAGAATACGCTCAATGGCGCCGTGACCAGATTACTCACGTGGTGGCTGAAGTCTCTCGCCGCGCTCGGGAGCTGAAACCGGACATCAAGATCTCCGCCGCCGTGTTCAGCGGCTATCCCGATTGCCGCAACACGGTGGCTCAAGACTGGCCGCTGTGGGCTCGCCGGGGCTACGTCGACTTTCTCTGCCCGATGAACTACACCGACGACGATCGCACACTGATCGCACTGATCAACCGCCAGCGCAAAGTGTTGCCGGACCGTTTTCCACTCTATACGGGAATCGGTGCCACCGCCTCACGTTCCCGACTCGACTCCGAGCGAATCCTGGGACAGATCTTTTTGGCGAGCCAAAACGGGGCCCAGGGTTTCGTGATCTTCAATCTCAGTGAGGACACGCTCGGACGCATTGCACTGCCAACGCGGTAACGAAGCGGCGGTCATGAGTCGTCTGGTTCAAAAAGCGCGGGAGCAGCTACCCATGCCGCAAGGAACAGGTCCGCGGATGAAAATGCCGGCGGTTGCCGTGAATCATCGGGTTCAAAAAGCGCGGGAGCAGCTACCCATGCCGCAAGGAGCAGGTCCGCGGATGAAAATGCCGGCGGTTGCCGTGAATCATCGGGTTCAAAAAATGTCGGTCAGGACGCGGGACGGTTCGACACCGGTCAGTCGCATATCGAGTCCCTGATAGGGGAAGGTGAATCGGCGGTGGTCGATACCGAGCAGGTGGAGCATGGTGGCGTGCAAGTCGCGCACGTGAACGACGTTCTCCACGGCGTGATAGCCGAACTCGTCGGTCGCCCCGTAACTGATGCCGCCCTTGATGCCGGCTCCCGCCATCCACATCGAGAATCCTTTGATGTGGTGATCCCGCCCCGGTCCGCCCTTTCCCTGAAACATGGGAGTCCGCCCGAATTCGCCTCCCCAGATCACCAGCGTATCCTGGAGTAATCCGCGTTCCTTGAGATCCTGCATCAGAGCCCAGGTCGGCCGGTCGGTCAGTCCGCAGCAGATCTTCATATAGCGGACGAGGTCGCCGTGGTGATCCCAACCGCGGTGATAGAGCTGCACAAAGCGGACACCCCGCTCGATCAACCGCCGCGCCAGCAGGCAATTGGAAGCATAGGACCCGTCCCCCGGTCTGGCCCCGTAACGCTCCAGCACCCACTTGGGCTCGTCGGAAAAGTCGGTCAGCTCGGGCACCGAAGCCTGCATGCGGAACGCCATCTCATAGGCGGCCACGCGCGCGTCGAGTTCGCGGTCGCCTCGGCGTTCCTCCTCGCGACGATCCAGTTCCTTGACCGCCTGCAGCACGCGCGACTGCTCCGCACGGCTCACGCCCGGCGGGTTCTGCACGTAGTAGACGGGCTCACCCGACGAATTGAACTCGACTCCCTGATAGCGGCTGGGAAGAAAGCCGGCCGACCACTGCCGCGATGCGATCGGCTGCGGATTGCGGCCGCCGATACTGGTCATTACCACGAATCCGGGCAGGTTTTCCGATTCGCTTCCCAGGCCGTACAGCACCCACGATCCCATGGAAGGCCGACCACTGATGGCGGTGCCCGTGTTGAGAAACGTGTGAGCCGGATCGTGGTTGATCTGCTCGGTCACCATCGACCGGATCACACAGAAGTCGTTCGCCATCTTGGCGTGGTAGGGGAGAAAGTCGCTGATCCAGGTCCCTCCTTCTCCGTGCTGCGCGAACTTGCACATGGGGCCCTGCACCTTGAGTTTCTGGCCCTGTAGTTGAGCGATCGGCTGACCGGCCGTGATCGATGCGGGAAACGGCTGGCCGTGCAACTCGGCCAACTTCGGTTTGTAGTCGAATGTTTCCAGATGAGACGGGCCGCCGGCCATGCAGAGAAAGATGACTCGCTTGGCTCGAGGCTCGAAATGCGGGAGCCCCGCGCGAGGCGGAAACAGATGCGTGGCCTGCTCGCCGCCGTGCCCCTCTTCGCGCAGCAAACTTGCCAGGGCGACACCGCCAAGTCCCACTCCGGTTCGCTGCAGGAACGTTCGCCGCAGCAATCGGCGGTCAAGTTCGTGGGGAGTCGGCTTTGGAGCATCCGTCGTACGAATGATGAATGTCATGGCGAAATTCGAGGCCTCCGTCATTGCTGGTCCGATCGTCGCACGGGGCAACTATTTCACGAGCGTCCGAGTTGCAATGCGACAAGTTTCACATCGAGTAACAGTTTAGCCGAATGAAGTAGCCCCGCCGATTGCCGAGTCATAAGTGCAACTGCCAACTACGCTTGGGACTTTCCATATCCATCACGCTTACCGCAGACGCACGATTTCCATAACCACAGCCAGCAGTTGCGCTTACGACGTGCCAACTCCAGACGGCTAAACAGTTACCACATCGAAAATACTCCTGACGATATCACGCCGGTTGCCGCTTGAATCCGGCACTTCGATTTCAACGAGGTCGCGTTGAGGAAGAAGCCGGACGACCTGTCCGCGCCTTGTGCGGCGTCTCCGAGAACTGCCCACCGTGAATTCCACAGTGGTGCCAGGTCTGAGTCTGCGGCGAATTCTGCGAGCGGCAAGGTACCAGCCAAGTCTGCAAACCAGACTCCACGGCACCCATACCGCGGCAGCTCCGAAGGCTGCTCCCCCGACTGCCGCCACGAGCACGGAAACACCGGAATCATTCACGTGTACGCCGATGGCCATCGCAATCGCGAATTGCGAGAGAAGCAGCACGATGCCGACGAGCGCCCATACCCTTTCCTTGAAACCATGCTTCAGGTCGCCTTCGTCTCGAAAGCCATCTTTTGGAATTGCATTCATTTCCAACCAACAATCCGAAGGCGGCGCGAACTCGACCCCCATCGCCAGGATACCAGGATTCGTACGCCGCGTCACGGAGGATCCGGCTGTTGCCAGGCACTCATCCCGCCGTCGACCATCAACATGTGCCCGTGAATGTGGTCGGCGGCGTCACTGAGCAAGAACACGGCGGCTGCGGCACAGGCATCGGGCCCCGGAATGTGGCGGTTGGGCGTGTGCCACTCCATCCACTTTCTCAGCTTCGGATCCGCCAGGGCGCCGGCCGTCAGTGGCGTGTCGAACAGGCCCGGGGCCACGCCATTGACGCGGATGCCTTGCGGAGCCAGACTCACGCACAACGTGCGCACCATCATCTCGACGGCGCCTTTGGACGTGTCGTACGCCGCATGATCGGGTTCGGCCAGTTTCCCGTTGATCGAACCGACAAACAGCACGCGTCCCTCGGTCCCCCGCTCGGTCCATCGCCGAGCAAACCACTGCGTCAGCAAGAATCCGGCGTAGACGTTCAGTTTCATCGTGCGGTCGAAGACGTCGTATGCCATCTCCAAGTACGGCGTGTCGATGTAGGTCCCCGCATTGTTGACCAGCAGATCGATATCGCCGACCAGCTCCGTCGCGTGTTCGGCCAGCCGTTCGACACACTTGGGCATGGGGCCGCTGAGATCTCCCGTCACCAGCCCGGCCAGAGCGCCCCGTTGGTCCAATGCGCTGCACACTTTCCGCGCGTGCTCGTCGTTGTGCAATCCGTGGATGATAACGCGTGCGCCCGAGTCGGCCAAAGCCTCGGCAATGGCCGCTCCGATGCCGTGTGTCGATCCGGTGACCAGGGCCGTCCGCCCTGCCAACTGCCTCGGTCCGTTCATCCCGTCGCCTCAAGAAAGAATGGTCCCATCGGGGTAAGTTCTTTAGAGCCTGTAACAAAACCCGCCGCGCCGATTTCCGGCCTCGGGCATGTTGCTTGCGGCATGGAGTTTTGTGACAGGCTCTAGGGTGTGGATCCCAACCCGTGTGTGGTTTTGCAGCATCATATGCATGTTTGCGGCGCGACGTCTTGTTGCTGCCTGTTGGCGCAAGTCGCCGGCTACTCGGCTATAATAGCCGGTTGTCCCGGTCCCGCGAATTGCCAATGGGAGATTCGATGATGATTTGGCGCGTCTGCCGGCGTCTACCGCTCGTTCTCGGGTTGTTCGCCTGTCTTGCCATGCTCCAAAGCTGCGCTTTCAAGACCGTCACCAACGCCATCGTCGGCTCCGGGACGATCGTGGAAAAGGAGCACACCGTCGAGCCGTTCGAGCGGCTGGTGGTTGGATCGATCATGCAGGTCACCGTGAAAATGGGGGAGCGGCCCGGTATTGTCGTTCGAGCCGACGACAATCTGGTGGACCGCGTCCAGGTCACCCAGTCCGGCAAAGAAGTGACCGTCTCGCTGGAACCCAACCTGCGGGTTCGCCGAGCCTCGATCTCGGTGGAAGTCACCACGCCCGAACTGCGGGAACTCAGCTTGCGCGGAGCCAGCCGCGTGACGTTCGATGCTTTCCGCACCGAAGCGCTGAAGGTGAAGATCACCGGCGCCGCCAAAGTCGCCGGCAGACTCTCGGCGAACCGACTGACGATCGACAGCAGTGGAGCCACGAAACTCGAGCTGCAGACGACCGACGATGAAAGCGTTGCCGACGAGGTTCGTGTCGACGCCAGCGGCGCCGTCGAAATCGACTTGCGGCGATTTCCCGCCAAGCGAGTCGCCATCAGAATCACCGGGTTCGGCAAATGCACGGTGCGAGCTTCCGAAGAACTGACGGTGCGCGGCAGCGGCACCAGCCTGGTATCCTACTTCGGCAACCCGGCCACGGTGAAGACCGATCTGGCCGGACCCGCCAAAGTGACTCGCGGCGAAGAAGAATAGAGCGACAAAGGAAACGACACCGATGGAACAGACGAGACACTCCGCGCTGACGCACCACCGGCATCGGGCCCCTTCACCTATCGCACCATCGGTTCCGCTCGCCATGCTTGGGCTGTGGATCGGGGCGCTGGGAGCGACCGAGGCTCGGTCGCAAGAGCTGGTCTCCCGTTCTTCGATTGCGCGGGTCACCGTGCAAGGACAACAGGCGAGTGTCCAGAGCGACCGACGGAAGAGCGACTGGCTATGGCACGTTCAGGTCGAGCAGGTGGGCGGCTATCCGGGAATCGCCATCACGAAAAAGCACGGCCGGTGGAGGCTTCGCGAGGGTGATCGCGTAGTGGCCAAGGTGGCCAACCGCGGCGCGCAACCCGCCAAGATCGTGCTGGTCGTCGGCAACCGCAACTCGGACGGCCGGTCCGGCTGCAGCGCGTCGTCGGCGGTGATCGGAGCCGGCGAGGCGGGTACGGTCAGCCTGGAATTGGGAACTTGGCACGGTCGTCCCGCGACGGCCTTCGACCCTCGACAAGTCACGGGGATTCGGATTCTGGTCGAGCGGCCCGAGGCTCCTTTGAGTTTCGATGTGGGAGCAATCGAAATCGTGCAGGTTGACCGCCGGAGATTCGACGAACTGGCCGGGTCGCCGGTTTTTCGGCGCCTGCAACGTCCGTTTGGACGAGGGATCAATCTGGGCAATGCGCTGGATGCTCCGCGCGAAGGGGCGTGGGGATTTCGCTTGGAGGCCTGGCACTTCGAAGCGATTGCCAAGGCCGGATTCGATTTCGTCCGCATCCCCATCCGCTGGTCGGCTCACACGAAGACCTCGCCGCCCTACACCATCGATCCGCGGTTTGCCGAGCGGGTCGACTGGGCCATCGAGCAGGCGACGAAGCATGGTCTGGCCGCGTTGATCAATGTCCACCATTTCGATGAGATCATGGAGCGGCCGCAGCAGGAACGAGCGCGCTTCCTGGCAATCTGGAAGCAGTTGGCCGAGCGTTACCGCCATGCCCCGGACAGCGTATCGTTCGAGCTATTGAATGAGCCTCACGGCAAGATGAGCGCCGAATTCTGGAACGGGCTGCTATCCGAGACGATCACGCGGATCCGCCGGTCGCATCCGGGCCGCACGATCGTCGTCGGCCCGGTCCGATACAACAACATTCAGGCATTGGAGTCGCTGCGCGTTCCCCGCGATCCGCACATCGTGGTCACGGTGCACTATTACAATCCGTTTCGCTTTACCCACCAAGGGGCAAGTTGGGTCGGAGGCGATGCTCGTTCGTGGCTCGGGACGCGATGGACGGGAACCGATGAGGAACGGGAGGCCGTTCGTCGCGCTCTGGATGCCGCCCTGCGGTGGGCCGTGCAACACGACTTTCCCTTGCTGCTAGGCGAATTTGGAGCAATCGCCAAGGCGGACCTCCCGTCACGCGCCGCGTGGACGCGATGCGTCGCCGAGGAGTCCTGGAAGCGAAAGATGGGTTACGCCTATTGGGCCTTCGATGCCGGCTTCGATGCCTACGATCGCCAGAGTGGAAAATGGCATGGGCCGATCGTCGATGCGCTGGTGCCGGGTGGCCGGCGCCGGTGAGCCATCATGGCAACCCCGCCATCAATCGGCGATGGCGTCGAGTGCCCGACTGGCCAACTGTTTGACCTCGTCGTCCGTTTCGGCTTCCAGCAACGTTCTGAGCGCCGATTCGGCATCCCGAGCCGCCGGGCCTAGTGCGATCACCAGTTCACAAGCCCACTTGCGGACGTCAGTGCGGGAATCGGTCAGCATGGCCTGGAGTTCGGGCAGCACTTTCTCCATGGCCGGTCGCAACAGGCGCGTCGTGATTCGCTCGAGTTTCGCCTGCTGCTCGATCAACTCTTCCGTCAAGTCGGCCAGTTGCGATTCGCGTTCGGCCAGATCGATGGCCATTGCAGCCAACTCTTCCTGGAGGTCGCTGATGCGGCGTTCGACTTGTTCGGTATCGAGAGATCGGTCGGGAGCCGTCTCTCCCGTACCCGAGTCGGCACCCGCCTCCGGCTCGGATGAAGAGGTCTCGTTCATCGTCTCCACCATCGCCACCCAATCGTCCATCATCTCCAGCACGCGGTCGTAGCGCCGCTGGAGCTCGTCTCGACGTTTTTCAGCCGCATCGAGTCGGCGTCGGATGGCATTGAGCTGTTCGGTGCGTTCATCCAGCAGTGCCCTAAGCAACGCCAGGTCGCCGGTCTCCGTTCGCCCCTCGCCCCCGGGACGCGCCGACGCCTTGCCGGTCCGATCGAGGTGTAGGGCCACCGGTTCGTCGTCCCCCGCATCCGAGCTGTCCAGCAGAGAAGTTTCCGCTTGCCGCACGTCGTAGCTCCACTGCCGCATCGTGAAAAAGACGGCGGCTCCCGCGAGCAAGCCCAGCAGGCAGTAGATGGCAAGAGCCAGCAGGTTGGCGCGCCAGTTCATGAGGGAACTCCGAAAAGCATCGATCATCGTCCCGTAAACCCAACGGGAAGCCGTTTCTATTATAGGCCGGCTTGCACGAGACTGGGACGGACTATGATGGAATACTTGAAACTCCCTGCCATCCCCTTCCCAACCTTTCGCCATGACCGCTCAAGACACGCAACCTTGCCAAGCCGTCACGTTCGACCTGGATGGCCTGCTCTTCAACACCGAAGCCATCTATGTGCAGGTGGGCGATACCATTCTGCGTCGCCGAGGCACTCGCTTCACGCAAGAGCTCATCGACCAAATGATGGGGCTTCCCACGCCGCTGGCGCTGCAGCGGATGATCGACTTCCACCGGCTCGACGCCACGGTCGAACAACTGCAGGCCGAAGGAGACGCCCTGTTCCCGGAACTCCTCGACCGGCACCTGGCCCCTATGCCGGGTGCCGCCGAACTGCTGGCCGCACTGGAGCAGGCGGAGATTCCTCGAGGCATCGCCACCAGCAGCCGCCGGCACATCGTCGATTTGATCATGGAGCGTACGGGATGGCGAGAGCGGTTCTCCTTCGTGTTGACTGCGGAGGATATCGAACGAGGCAAGCCGGCGCCGGATGTCTACTTGCGAGCGGCCGAGCTTCATGGCGTCGAGCCGGGTCGAGTGTTGGTGCTGGAAGACAGCACGCTCGGATCTCAAGCCGCCGTGGCCGCCGGGTGCTATGCGGTGGCCGTTCCCGGTGCTCACAGCCGCCACCAGCGATTCCCCCCAGTCCGTTTCGTGGCCGACGACCTGTGGGATGCTCGCATCTGGAAAACCGTGGGATTGTGCCCCGCCGATTGAATGCCGGGCGTCACAACCGCTACTATGAAAGATTCACAGGGGCAGATCACCCTCCCAACTTCTGAGAACCTTCGCAGGACACGCTGTCGCCATGACCCACGCACCGTACCGAGTCGCCTACGTCATCGGGCTCGCCGCCTGTTTGCTCGTTCCCGCGCTCCCGGCAGCCGAGTGGAACATGACTCGTCAGCGGGAGACGGCGCCGGGAAGCGGTCGGTTTCACCGCGTTGATGAGGTTGGCAATTGGGATCCCCGTTCGACGGCCATCATCGTCTGCGATATGTGGGACTCTCATCACGGTCTCAATGCGGCACGCCGCGTTGCCGAACTGGCTCCCCGCATCGACGCCGTGCTGACGGCCGCTCGCGAATTGGGAGTGACCATCATTCATGCGCCGAGCGGCTGCATGGACTTCTATGCCGACCATCCCGCCAGACAACGAGCCAAAGCGGTTCCCAAGGCCGCCAAGCTGCCCGCACAGATCAATCAGTGGTGCAGCCGGATCCCGGTGGAAGAGCGGGCCGTTTACCCGATCGATCAAAGTGACGGTGGCGAAGACGACGACCCGCAGGAACACCTTCAGTGGGCCGCTCAGCTCAAGGCACAGGGCCGTAATCCCGCGCGGCCCTGGCAGCGCCAAATCGCCACGATTGCCATCGATGAGGCTCGCGACTACATCAGCGACCAGGGTGATGAGATCTGGAGCATCCTTCGGCAACGCGGCATTCGGCAGGTGGTGCTGTGCGGCGTCCACACCAACATGTGCGTGCTCGGGCGTCCCTTCGGCTTGAGGCAGATGGTGCGCAACCACATGCCCGTCGTGCTGATCCGCGATCTTACCGACACCATGTACAACCCTCGCCGGCCGCCTCGAGTCAGCCACTTCTCCGGCACCGATCTGATCATCGACTATATCGAACGGTACATCTGTCCGACCATCAGCAGCACGGCCTTTCTGCCGGAAAGCCGGCCGTTCCGGTTTCGGCACGACCGCCGGCCTCACATCGCCGTCGTGATGGCGGAAGACGAATACCATACTCGGGAGACGCTGACGCGTTTCGCTCGCCGATGGTTGCAACGCGATTACCGCGTCAGCCTGATCTATGCCGACGTCGAGGACCGCAATCAGATTCCCGGCCTGACGCGGGTGCGGGATGTCGACTTGTTGATTCTGTCGGCTCGAAGGCGCGTGCTGCCTCGAGAGCAACTGGCGTGGTTCCGCGATTATCTCGGCTCGGGAAAACCGCTGATCGCCATCCGCACAGCCAGCCATGCCTTCCATCTGAGAAAAGGCGATCCGCCTGCGGGGCACCTTCAATGGCCGACGTTCGACCGGGAAATCCTGGGAGGCAATTACCACGACCATTACCCCAATTCGATTCGGGCAACCGTGGAACTGGAACCGGCGGCCCGCACGCATCCGTTGCTGACGGGGATCGAGCAAACCGCGTTTCCGGCGGGCGGTTCACTCTACAAAACGTCGCCGCTGCACCCCGGCACCTTCCTGCTGGCTCGCGGCCGCATCCAGGGTGAAGCTCCCGAGCCGATCGCCTGGACGTTTGTGCGTGCCGACGGCGGACGAACGTTTTACGCGGCGCTCGGGCACGTGAAGGACTTCGAACAGCCGGCGTTTCGACGGTTGTTGCTCAATGCCGTGCGTTGGTCATTGGGCCAGTCCCCGGCCGAGAAGCCCATCGCCGCCACGCCGCTGGCCAAGCGAAACGGAACGCCATGACGGCCGCCCACCGGCCGCGGAAACTTCATCCATGAGCATCGGGACGCGTCAACTCGCCCAACTTTGCCGCCGCCTGGGGACCGGTCTGCGAGCCGGACTCGACCCCGTCGCCATGTGGGAAAAGGAGCAAAAGAAGGCCGGCGTGGGGCGTTTTGCCGAGCAGGTCGTGCTCGATTTGCGCAGCGGAGAATCGATGGCCGGCGCCATTCGTCGTTGCCGCGGCTTCTTTCCGCCGCTGGTCAGTGAAATGATCGAAGTCGGTGAGGAGACCGGCCGCCTGGCCGAAGTACTGCTCCGCTTGGCCGATGAGCTCGATCACCGCCTGAGAATCCGCCGGACATTCATCGGCACGATCGTCTGGCCGGTGATCCAATTGGTCATGGCGATCGGCGTCATGGGGCTGATGCTGTTGTTGCTGCAAATCCTGATTCCCACGGGAAGCCCCTTCGGTCCTCATGCCTTTCGCAACTACGTGCTGGCGGTGATCGGTTTCGTGGGCGTGGTGGCGATGATCACTCTCGCTATCGTGCAAGGCTGGTTCGGCGGTTTGCTGACGCAGTTGGCCATGCGAGTCCCCGTGCTGGGTCCGACCTACCGAGCATCCGCCATGGCTCGCCTGACGTGGACGCTGGCCGCGGCGCTCGACGCCGGAGTCGACGCTCGCCGAGCCGTTCGCATGGCGTTGGAAAGCACGGGGAACGACTACTTCGCACAGCATGCCGGCACGGCGATGGAGATCATCGAGCGTCACGGTTCCTCGTTTCACGACGCCTTCGAAGCGACGGGAGTGTTCGACGACGAATTCCTCACCGCGCTTTCGAACGCGGAAATGTCGGGAACCTATGCCGAATCGATGCGCCGATTGGCGCAGGAATATCAGGGCCAATTCGAACGGCGGACAGTGATCCTGGCTCAAGCGGCCGGCTACGCGATCTGGGTGTTGATCGGCATGATCATCATCGGCTTCATCGTGTTCATCATCGTCAAGTTGATTCTGCCGCCGTACCGCGAGGCCTTCGAGTTGATCTCGATGGCGACTCGTTTCCCAATCCGTTCCTGGTCGACATCGATGTGAGGGCCGGTCGATTGAGCGAGCCAACCGAACAAGTGGCTTACTGGAACGGGTGCTGGGTGCCGCGGTCCTCTCTGCGTCTCTCCGTGGACGACCTCGGATTCCTGATGGGAGCCACCGTGGCCGAGCGGCTGCGGACGTTCGGCGGACGACTGTTTCGGCTGCGCGAGCACTGGGAGCGGTTGGAGCACTCGCTGACACTGGTGGGTGGCCGGTCGTGGGTCGACTTGCCGCAACTGGCAAGCGTTTCGCAGGAGTTGGTGGACA